>Ga0075579_151_pt2 | contig 3295 bp, 3 predicted proteins | sample RifGroB1_FD_68195 | JGI IMG/M metagenome (GOLD analysis project Ga0075579, IMG submission 68195) | candidate division WWE3 bacterium GW2011_GWB1_41_6 | reverse complement strand
AACAAAAAGGGACCCGAGGACAGCATACCTCATACTTCTATCAGCCATAAAATACTTCAAGTAAAAATAAACGGATATTAACGTAAACGTCAGAAAATAGTTGTCAGTCATAAAAGTAAAAGCTGAAGCAAATATCAAAGGATTGAATAAAAACAACAAACCGGATACAACTAAATAATTCCGGGGAACTTTAAATAACTTCAGAATCTTAACAAAAAACAGCAGTCCGACAAGCGTTACTATAAAAGTAAGAACTTTCAGACTTGCAAAACTATACCCAAACAACTGACCCCAAAATAAACCTAGAAATCCTTGGGAAATAAAAGATGGGTCCAGTTCTGCGCTCAGAGTGAAAATACCTTTTGAAAAAGCTTCAACCTGACGCACAAAAACCCAATCATCATTTACGGGGAAATTACCAAACATGTCTTTATTATAGTATAAGCAACCTGTATGTTCTAAAATAAGAAAGTATACCTATGAACGAAACAACTCACACCACACCTGAAGAGTATAAGAAGATCAAATTAAGTGAAACTTGGGATGTAACTATATGGGTGCTTGGCCAGGTTTACAAGATGATGCCAGTAAAGCTAATTCTTTACATTATCGGCCAAGCAATGCAAAATCTCTACGGACTAGGTAACTGGTATATATTCGCGAAAACTTTGGACCGCATAATTTCTATACTACAAAACCCAAACCCAAGTATTACGTCGATCTACCCTTATCTGGGCGTAATGCTTGTCTATAATCTTGCAGGCACAGTGATCAACCTGTTCGTTAACTACAATAGAAACTATATTCAAAACCTGTCACGTCCTTTGTTCAGGCAATTGTTCTACACTAAACTTCACAAATTAGGTATTCAAAACCTCGAACAACCGGAGGTTAACAACCGGATTCATAGGGCGGATGAGTATCTAAGTCAAATTCCATCCTATATAAACGGGTCAGTTGAGTTGATTGTAGAGGTCATTCGTACAGTAGTTACTTTAGGAATTATTTTTACGATCACACCTTACCTTGCATTGCTTATTGCTTTATCAGCTATTCCATTCATTTTGTGGGACCGCAAGTATAGAACTTTGCTCCACAAATTCAGTTTTGAAAATACCGAGGGTAATCGTGTATCTAACTTTACAGCGAACGATCTATCAAATTCCAACAAACTTCAGGAAATAAACATAAATAAGGCTTTCAATTTCCTTGATGATAAATTCATATCTTTTAGAAAATGGTTCGTAATGAGTTATATAAAACTTATTAAAAATTGGATCAGCGGTAATAACACTGCAAGATTAATATCGGATATAGTTGTTTTCATGGCATATATAAAAGTTTTCACAAATATGATTAGCGGTTTGATAAGTGTAGGAACAGTTACTTTCCAACTTCGCACGTTGAGTGATTTCCAAAACTCGTTAATGAACGTAATGAGACGCATGAACGATTTGTTAGAATCTTCCATCCAGATCAGGGAAGTGTACTTATTGTTTAGAACTGAACCTGCTTTTCCTGACGGGACAATTTCATTTCACAAGCTTGAACAAGGTCCGGAAATTGAGTTCAGAAATGTTGATTTTAAATATCCAAATTCGGAAAAACTCGTTCTAAAAGACCTGAATATTAAAATAGCCTCGGGAGAAAAAGTGGCTATTGTAGGCCATAACGGTGCCGGAAAGACTACGATGGTTAAACTTCTCGCCCGTATATACCAAACAAGCGGAGGCGAAATTCTTATTAACGGCCAAAATGTCAACAAGCTAAAAATAGGGGATCTTTACGATAATATGGGAATCCTATTTCAGGATTTTAATGTGTATTCTCAACTAACAGTCAGAGAAAATATATACCTGGGTAATCCCATAGAACCCGTTAACGAAATGGCAATTAGATTAGCTGCCCAGGCGGCAGATGCTACCGATTTTATTGAGGAATTTCCCGACAAATATGACCAGGTACTAAGCGAGAAGTTCAAAAAAGGAATCCGCCCTAGCACAGGGCAATGGCAGAAACTGGCAATAGCGAGGTTTTTCTATAGGAACGCACCTTTGGTGATATTTGATGAACCTACCGCCTCAATAGATGCTGTCTCCGAATATCATATTTTTAACAGAATTTACGAATTTTTCGAAAAGAAAACAGTTATTATCATCTCTCACCGCTTTTCTACTGTCCGTAATGCGGACCGTATATTAGTGGTGGATAAGGGCATGGTAATAGAAGAGGGGAATCACACCGAGTTAATGGCTCTCAACGGTAAATACACGGAAGCATTCATGCTACAAGCTAAAGGCTATGTTAGCGATATTACGAACAATGTTTAGTGTATTATTAAATAGAAACATGCTATGGCTAATAACCGTTCAAAAGTATTTACACCGGAATATTTTCGAAACCTACTATTTGGAGCAGAAGACAGTCTTGTATCAACTGTTGGTGTACTTTTCGGAGTCGCGTCATCTTCTGCATACACACAACAGCAAATACTAGTAACCGGCCTGATCGTAATAGCAGTAGAAGCTTTGTCTATGGGAAGGGTCCGGTGACGGTAAATCATCTCATATAGTTTCAGCCTTAATAATGTTCGCTTCATATGTATTCTTCGGGCTCATCACGTTACTTCCTTACCTTGTTATACCCGTCTCCTCTGCACGGTACATTTCACTAACTTTTACGTTGGTAATCCTATTCTTACTAGGATTTCTGCCTACCAGGAACATCAAATCTGCTATACGAATGGCAGTTATCGCAGGATTTGCAGTATTAATCGGTTTTGTAGTAGCAAGGTTTTTCAGCTCGGTGTAGGTTGTTTTTACATGCCTGTTTGTGTTACGCTTTACTAAATCTATGGAAGAAATACCGTCCATAATTCCTGTCTCGAATATTGAAAATGCTCCGCCCGCTTTAAATGTCAAAAGATATCTGACTGAACTAGCAGGACGCATACCAAAACCCTCCCAGGTTTCCCCTTCTATTACTTTAATTTGGTTTGGAACTTCTACGATTGCAGCAGTTCTTGTACTGGCCTTGTTAATTACCACTGTGACCACCCTTCCAAAAGTACCATCACAAAAATATCCGTTATTTTCCTCAAAGCCATTAGTTCTTGGCATAAGTACTGAAAAGATTTTTGGCAAAGATTCGAGAGCTGCAGTCCTAAATGAAGTTTTTAGCGATTACGGATGCCCGCTCACCGGGACCGGAGAAGTATTTGTTTCTGAAGCAGATAGGTACAATATACCCTACTGGCTTGTCGCAGCAGTTTCGTATCAGGAGTCAAGCTGTGGTA
>Ga0075579_147_pt1 | contig 4187 bp, 1 predicted proteins | sample RifGroB1_FD_68195 | JGI IMG/M metagenome (GOLD analysis project Ga0075579, IMG submission 68195) | candidate division WWE3 bacterium GW2011_GWB1_41_6 | reverse complement strand
CGTTCCCGCCAATATCGAACACAATGTCACCGGCATTGTATGTCTTAAATACTAGATCGCTGCTTTCGTAGCTTTCTCCGGCTTCTATATACAAAGGAGCATATGACTTAATATAACTTGCGGTTTGATTTATGAACTGCAAGTCATATGCCATGGAAACATCACCGGGAGCGTTAAACGAAGCGGGGACTGCGAAAGATGCTCCTGTTGCGCCAAACGTTGCTACTTCAGTACCACTGTCGGAGAAGGTTAGGTTTCCTGTTGCGTCGATGGTGAATGACATGTAGTTGGTTGCGTCGTAGCCTAGTCTAAGCTGTTCGGTGGTACCTAAAACATGTAAGAATGATGAAGGGGCGGTAGTTCCTATACCAAGTCTGTTGTTGCTGTCATCCCAGAAGAAATTAGCTGCATCTTGAGTTATGTAGGTTCCGTTTGCGAACATTATTCCGCCGTTAGTTACGCTAGTTCCGTCAAGATAGTTAAGTTCTGCAGCAGTAGAGGTGACCTGAGTTCCTCCGATGTAAAGTGTTGTAGCATTGAGTGTGCCTTCAACATCGAGGTTGTATCCCGGTGCTGTTGTTCCAATACCGACCCTGCCGTTGCTTTCCTGAATAAACAGTGATTCATCACCGCCATCGTTGTAAATTCTGATATCTCCTTCGCCTGCGCTCATGAGTATGTCTCCGCCTCCGTCATACGCAGTTTGCATGTTTGTAACCGTTCCTCCGCCATTTATCGTATCCCATCCGGAACCGTTGTAGTAGTAAAGATTGCCTCCGTCAGCGTAGATATCACCGGTATTTGGTGAGGACGGAGCAGTTCCTGCTCTGACTCTGAGTGACGCGTACGAAGTGTCAGAACCGTTTAGGTCAAGGTATGCGGTAGGGGAGGTAGTTCCAATACCAATTAGCCCGTTAGCTCCGTCAATATAAATATTTTCGGATCCTGTATTGGAGTTGTAGTATCTAAAACTCTTTGAGGCGGAACCATTGTATAAATTAATAGAAGTGTTTTCGTCCAGTGTCATTGTATCGCTAAAATGTTCCCAATCTAATGAATCGTCGGCAACATCAGATGCAACAACACTACCCCAGGTAAGATTTCCGTTGCTGTCATTTGTTAATACCTGACCGTTGGTGGTTGCCTGAGCATCAGGGAAGGTATAAGCAATACCATTTATCATTACAATATCCCCATTTGAGTCAACCTGGAACTCTGATGATGCTCCGACAGATAGGGCAGAGGAGGGAGCTGTTGTACCTATACCAAGTCTTTTTAGAGAGTCGTCCCAGAAGAGATTTGCCGAGTCTTGTGCCATGTATGTTCCGTTCCCGAACATAAGTCCTCCTGCTGTTACGGTTGTTCCGTCAAGGTAGTTAAGTTCTGTTGTAGAAAGGGTTGCTCCGTCTAGAATATTTAGTTCACCGGCATCAGCTGTAACCTGCGCGCCTGCAAGGTACAAAGATGATGTGTTGGTCGAACCGACAACATCCAGTTCATATCCCGGTGCTGTAGTGCCAATACCCAGCCTTCCTGTATCAGTAATCGCAAACGAGGCATAGTTATTGGGATAGATATAAGTTGTTGCATCTGTCCAGAGGTTAGCACCACTGACCGAGTTTATCGCGGCATCAAGCGCCCCTATTGCTGTAGTAAATGAGGTATTATCCGTAACATAGTTATTGGATGAATAATCAAGGTCACCAAGCGCTGCTGTGGTTCCAATGTACAGATCAGAACCAACAGCTATCCTGATATCTCCATTAACATCCAGGGTGTATCCCGGCGCAGTGGTTCCAATACCGAGTCTTTTTAATGAGTCATCCCAGAATAGGTTTGCACTATCTTGAGTTAGGTAGGTTCCATTCCCGAACAACAGTCCGCCGATTGTAGCCGTAGAACCATCCAAAAGGTTTAGTTCAGAGTAGGTGACTGTGGCGCCATCAAGAATATTTAGCTCCGAAGCATCAGCGGTTATCTGTGTGCCGGACAGGTAAAGACTGGTGGAATTTAGTGAACCATTAACATCAAGTGTGTATCCCGGTGATGTTGTCCCGATACCAACATTAGCACTCATTAAAGCTATGGTGTCTGTTCCAAGATCATAAAACTGTATTCTTCCATCCGTTGCACCAAGTCCAAGCCACTGACCATCTGCTGAAGAGTCTGCAAAAGCATCGCCTGTTGTCATGGAACCTACGGCTGTGATAGTACCTGTTCCGGCTCCAACACTTGTAACTGACTGCCAGCTTAAGCCTCCACTACCATCTGTTGTTAATACAAAGTCTTCAGTTCCATCTGCATTAGGTAAGGTGTATATGACACTATCAGCTAATGAATCAGGAGATTTAAATCCTGTGTAATTAATACCATTTGCAGCAAGTTCCAAAAGTCTAAATTCTCCAGTTTCACCTGCTGATGTTCCGAAAGGATTGATCTGGAATGCTGCAGCTGTTGAAGAGGCGATTGTAAGCAGGCTTGTAGGCGCGGTTGTACCTATACCGATTGCGCTGCCATCATCGTAGAGTAGGGAATCACCAATTTCGTACTGTCCCGTGAACTTTGAGAGATAGTTGGTAGTTCCGCTTCCGCCCAATCCCGCGCTAGTTCCCGAACAGTTGCCTGAGGTATCGCAGACTTGATTACCGTCTTGGTAGATGGTGGTCGCTCCCAAGTCGCCTGCAACCTCTATGTTATATTCAGGAGTAGTAGTCCCAATACCAAGTCTTTTTAGCGAGTTATCCCAGAAGAAGTTTGAGGAATCCTGAGTAATATAAGTACCGTTAGCGAACATGATCCCGCCTGAGGTCACGGTAGTTCCGTCAAGATAATTAATTTCTGTTGTTGATAGGGTAGCACCGTCAAGTATGTTTAGTTCTGTTGCGGATGAAGTGACTTGTGTTCCTGCAAGGTACAAACCAGTAGCGTTAATGGAACCAACAACATCCAGTTCATATCCTGGGGCTGTTGTACCAATTCCAAGCCTTCCTGTGTTGGTAATGACAAATGAGGTGTAATTTGTAGGACTGATGTATGTTCCAGCGTCTGTCCACAAGTTGGCACCACTCACTGAGCTGATTGCAGAATCAAGTGCCCCTATGGATGTGGTAAAAGAAGTATTATCCGTAACATAGTTATTTGATGAGTAATCAAGATCTCCAAGGGCTGCTGTCGTTCCTAAGTATAAATCTGAACCGCTAGCGATTCTCACATCTCCGTTAACATCAAGTGCGTATTCCGGTGCTGTTGTACCGATGCCCAGTCTGTTTAAGCTGTCATCCCAGAAGAGGTTTGCACTATCCTGTGTCATGTAAGTGCCATTACCAAATACTAATCCCCCCGTAGTAGCAGTAGAGCCATCCAAGAGGTTTAGCTCGGAGTATGTAACCGTTGCGCCGTCTAGAATATTTAGCTCCGAAGCTGTAGATGTTACCTGAGTTCCTGATAGGTAAAGTGATGTTGCGTTGAATGAGCCGCCTACATCCAATTTGTAAGCAGGATCTGTGGTTCCAATGCCGACATTACCATCACCTGTGTCAAAGAAAAGGTACTCGTACGTTCCGTCATATAATCTCGTGTTTCCTGTCAAAGCACCTCCCAGAGTGATAGCATCGGCCGTTCTTGTTAATCCATTGGAGAATGTTAATGCGTTTTCTTTGCTGTTAAAAGTGTTCCAGTCAGTGGATGAAAGATATCCGTCACTGGCCGCACCTGATTGAGAAATACTAAATTCTCCTGATTAGTTCCTTCTGTTACATCATCAGTTGAGATCTGTACTCCATTAACTCTGTATACTCCCGTAACATTGATATCTCCCGATACATCAATTGCATAAGCGGGAGCTGTGGTTCCAATACCAAGTCTTGATGTTCCTGTATCCCAGTAGAAGGCATTACTACCACCAATAGTATTGGTGTCGGTCCAGAAAGCGATCTGACCCTCCTCACCTGTACCCATCGCACTTCCAAGTCCGCTTATAGAAGCACATGCCCAAACTTCAGTATCAAGATCCCAGCTTAATACTTCATTATCAGCGCAACCTCCAAGTAATCTTAAACCGCCCGCTGTCACTTCAAGACCGGAGTTGCTGGATGTGACAAGTGTGGTTCCTGTGGTAGTAGCATCGATAGTTATATCGTTGGCATTGACTGTGATACCGTTACCGGCACCAATGTCCAAGGTCAGAG
>Ga0075579_135_pt1 | contig 4537 bp, 5 predicted proteins | sample RifGroB1_FD_68195 | JGI IMG/M metagenome (GOLD analysis project Ga0075579, IMG submission 68195) | candidate division WWE3 bacterium GW2011_GWB1_41_6 | reverse complement strand
CAGTGTAGTCTTCCAGATAAACGTCGTCGTGCTTTTTGTGCGCATTCCAGCTGTGATCGTCTGGCGGGATTAAAACCCATGGATTCTTGGCCGACCCGGTGCTGTGGCAGATCCAACTCTTGTGGTTGGTATCTCCCTCAGCTATCGGGGGCTCGACCGGGTTTCCACCGCCACCGGCATTGCCGTTCTCATCGCCATTACCATTCCCACCGTTGGACAAAAGCTCCGCAACCGGCGTTGATGTGAACAACGCCTCGGCGCTGGCCGTAATTCCCGCAAAGGGGGTTACGACTGTGGCCAGGACAAAAACACCAAACATCAAACTAGCTACAAATAATCCCTTGTTTTTCATTGTTTTAACTCCTTAAAATGTGATTTTTTTTCCATCCATGTTGTGACTTTATCCATTATTCCGATACGCACCTCCCAAACTTGGGATCTTCACCTCGTCTTCCTTACAATGAGGGAATACATAGGGGCAACGAGAACAATTGCTTTAGAGGATATAAACATTGCCCCTACATACTCCCCCACTGTAAGATAAAAAAACCTTTCATTCACTTTTAAAAGTACTCCAAAAGAAAATTAGTTTTGGAATTACATGAGACAAACAATAAACCACGCATTAGAGGCGTGGTTATCACGTTCTCCTCTAAAGCATTAAGTTTTGAAATCGGCGTTAACCGATGTTGATATATTAACATAATTGGCCTATATTGTCAATGCTATGGGTCACCTTTTAAAGGTGTTTAAATATTTGATGTACGTAGCTACTAACCTATATAAGAACATTTTTAGCAGACAAGCAGGATGTATGATAATCAAAATGGAAGCCTACAGTACAAGCAAATAGTCACTGTTATACAATATATGTTAGTTTGATAGGCGTTTTCTCTTCTTATGGTAGCTAGAAATAAGAAAACCTGTTACTAATAATATTGCAACCGTAGTTGTAAGTAACAGAATCGGTGTCACCGTTCTGCCTTTAGTGTCGGCACCTAGCACGTTACCAGTATCTGAATTATTATAAATTGTTTTGACCTCTTGACTTTCGGACGCAGATGCGAGAATACCGGTTGTTGTGTTTTCATCTTCAAGCCATTTAGTACCTGTAGTAGTACTATTATTGTTATTAAACCAGCCAAGAACAGTGCTTATAATATTATCGCCGCTGTTTTTGTCCTTAAGAAAGGCAAATAGCCCTCCTGAACCGCCGTTTGTAGATGGTTCACTACAAAGTAGACTTAAGGCCTTTATAGCGTCCAGATCAAAACCTTCCGCGTTATTTGCATGGTCAGGATCATCAGTAATTTCCGTTACTTTTACATATCTAAACCAATCCAAGCCTGATGAATTTATATCTACAGAAGTACTCCCACTACCCATTGCTAATGTCGAAACAATTGCAGCAGTGTTTATATCAGAAGGATGGAAATTAGTACCATCCTGACTTACTTGTATTCTTACTTTTCTCTCAGGAGTGATACTCGTATCATTCTTGTAGAAAGTTAAATCGTTACCTTCAGCATTTTTTACCGGAACGTTAAATTCTACAACTATGTACCCACCATACCCAAGATAGTAACTGGAATTATCATTTGGACCTAATACATCTTCCGGATTATCATGATTTCCTGAAACTTCGCCACCGTTCTCCTTTGTACCGGTATGAAAGGAGGAAACTGCTGATACCCACTCCGACGCTGTCGAACAAGAATCCAAACACTCAATCCCCAATGAAATATCAAACTCCGTATCGGCATTTTGATAAGCGTTTCCCGCCGTGGTATCAAACAACACTCCCCATGTGTATGTTCTCGATTGACCTTCAGACAAGTTCCCAAGAGAAATAGGACCGGTAAAAAGATCATCAAGCGATGCTAAATTCGTTGGTCTGTCATTTCCACCAAACTCACCATATATATCGTCAGTACTGTCGTTAATCGCAGTAAAAAGCTTTTCAGGAAAATCACCTGGGGTAGCCGATCCGTTACTTACCGTCATGGTAAGGGCACACGAATCCTCTGTTCTTGCATTTTCAATAGTAATGGACCGTTCCACATAATCTCCCGGGGCCATGTTCGTTACATTAAATAGTGCACCACTAGGCGCTATCGAACAACTTCCGCTCGAAGGGCAGGTGATTGTAAGGTCAGAAGCTTCCTCCGCCAAGGCGGCACCGGAAAACAGTACCCGCATGGGAAATAAGAATAACAGTGCAACCACAACAACGACAGCAAATCCCGTAACTGACCTACCTAGTATAGTATTAGTTAATGTTTTTTTAATATTATTCCGCATCTTCTTCCTCCGAGTTCGCGTTTTTAGGTGTGCCGTAATTATTATCGTTAGGGGAATCCCAATAGTCAGTGCTCTTACACACGTCATCATTACATGTATGCCAATTGGATTTATCCGCACCGTCGCCGGGCTCCTCGTTTCGTTCCATAGATCTCCAACCGCCGCTCTTTTTTCCGTTAGAACCGGCAATTCCGGCCGCCCAGGCCTTGCCACCATTCCTATTATTTTTTGCAATGTCCGGGGTTTCGTCTACAAGAACTCCGTAAGGAGCTACCAACCTTAGCTTTTCGCCCTGATCCTTCAAATGCAGTAACTTATCCACCTGATCAGCTTTTATAGAATTACTAACAGCGGATTTTGAATCGTCCGTTTTATAGTGCATTAAAAGGAAATATCCGTTAGCCGGTATAACACCTTCAAGCTCAATATCATGCCCGTTAGGACCAGCTCCATACAATTTCCAGCCCGTAAGGTCAATCTCCTTATTAGTCATGTTCCTAAGCTCCACCCACTCGTCCAGTTCATGCCGGCTAGAGCCGGGCCACATGATCTCGTTGATTACAACATCGCCTTTTTCGGGAAGTTCGATCTGGGCCAGAATAAATTTATTTTCATAGATCCGTGCCTCGCTTTTATAAAACGCGTTTGTTTCACCCATCAGCAAAAACACCAAACCAAAAGACACAAACACAAGGTTTAACACCACTTTTTTATTTCGGTTTATCTTGCTAATAAGTTCAATAAAAAATCTCACTTTTTTCCACCCGGATCAAATAACGAGCTTATACTTTCACCTACAGCCATTTCAGTTTCGCCAAAAGCTACCACAACTTTTTCTTTTGCGGTAAGTTTGCGCTTTTTTCGTTCTTCAATAAGCTTTTTGGCTTCATTTTTTATACTCACCAGTTCGCTGTAGATTATTAATGTTGCGGGAACGATGATTAGCAAAATAAAACCTGCTTCGGTCTTGGCGAAACTGACCAGATAACCAAGATAAGGAACAGCCACAAGTACTTTACCTAAAATAAGGTCCTGTGTGATAGGTGTTCCGTCGGGACTGTCATTGGCATCACCTTTAGTTATGAACATTAACTTTCCTTCAGCCTCCTGCAGTTCGTGAACACGGTGAGTGGTTGTGTAACGCGGATTTTTTACAGTCCGGTCTTTTTCGGCTTTGAACGTAATAATGTCGCCCCTAAAATATATTGTTTGCGGCTGGGAAAGAACCACACTTCCGGTTTTAATCTCAGGTTCCATAGAACCGCTTTGAACACTGTATAACTTGGTCCCGCCCGAAATATCAAACGAAGACAATGCCGCAGTTCCCGCAACAATTATGAGCATGATAATAAGCAGCCAATATAGAATGTTCGTGAATTTTTTAATTATCTGCACGTCAAATATTAAATATTTATTAAAAAATTATTAAATTTAAATTAAGCTCCTATTAATCCCGGAAAGCGCCCCTTCTTGCCGGGATTAGAAGAACTCAACTTTTCAGTTAGTTCTGCCTTCAATGACAAAGTCCCATATCAGCGATTCACCCATGAGCTCACTTTGGTCGCCATCTTCTTCAACCCAGACGGTATACCTCATATCCTGCGTACTGCCCGGGATCAACTCCGTCCAATGACCGTTAAATAAGTCAAGGTCGGATATATCCTTAAGAAATCCCTCGTAGATGTTGTACCATGTAACACCTGAGCTTCTGCCTACCTCAATCCTAACCATAAGCCCATTCCAAAGATCTGAAGTAGTATCACTGGGATTTGCTACGTTTAGTAACAAGGTGTTTGCAGTAAGATTGCTGGGACCTCCAAACCAAGGCGGTCCGTAGTTCTGCATTCCGTAAACCGGAGACGTATACTCTGTTCCCGGAACTGCCGGATCGAACACTGCACCAAGTACAGTTGGTTCCCCGTTCACTCTAATTTCAAGAGTACCGGTCGAAAAAGTATTGCCGGTTACGGATGCGGTGTCACTAAAGTAGGCTCTGGTAGCACCAGCTGACATTAAGAGAACTATTGTGATGATTGATAGACTAGCTATTATTCTTTTCATAAATAGCATACCTTTTATAACCAACTACTAATCACTCAACTGAGAAGCAAAATAAGATACTACATTAGGAACGTAATTAATATCGTTAAGCAAACCACCAAGGTTAAGATTTACTATTGCCTCTGCAATATTTTGAGTTGCGTATACCTCATAACCTACCTCTACACTTTCACCT
>Ga0075579_154_pt1 | contig 5475 bp, 4 predicted proteins | sample RifGroB1_FD_68195 | JGI IMG/M metagenome (GOLD analysis project Ga0075579, IMG submission 68195) | candidate division WWE3 bacterium GW2011_GWB1_41_6 | reverse complement strand
TTTCCATGCAGCTCTTCAAACCTTTCGGTAACTGCTATATTTTCTGTATTGCGGAATGATTTAGCGGGGTATGGGTTAATACCAAGTTCGCGGAGTTTTTCCAGTTTTTCCAGACGTACATCACGGAGTTCTTTTAAAGTAGACATAATATTGTGTAGACATACAATGTCTACATAAGGGAATAAAAACATATTTGACATGCTATTTCAATGAGTTAATAAAGGAGCCTACTTATTTTATATGGAGAATGGTGTAGGTAAGTTCACCTACCGGGGCTTCTACCACTATCTTATCTCCTACTTTTTTACCAAGCAGGCTGGAACCTAAAGGAGATTCATGTGATATTTTCTTTAATTTAGGGTTTGCCTCCGGAGCACCAACTACATGGTATTCTTCCTCCTCTCCATCAATTCTTAAGGTCACTTTAGAGCCAACAATTATCTCACCATTGCTTTTGGTGTCCGATGGTTTAGCTTTCTTGAGTATTTCTTCCAACTCGTTGATGCGCCCTTCTACGAAAGACTGCTCCTGTCTTGCAGCATCGTACTCAGCGTTTTCCGAGATGTCACCCATTTCCCGTGCAGATTTTATTCTGTTTGCGACTTGGGGTCTTTTTACTTCAGTAAGCTCTTTTAGCTCGTTTTTCAGGGTTTCTAAACCCTCTTTTGTTACTATTATTGTGTCACTCATATGTTACAAAGAAAAAAATTTCCCCGAACTTTATTTAAGTTTGGGGCTTGTTGCACACGTTTTGTAGAATACCATTTATAGGGGTACCTTGTCAATTTGGTGTATTGGTTAACCGCGTTTCAGATGTGACTTGTTCAATATGCGGGAAGAAAAAAGGCGCAATCTTTTTTTGATTACGCCTTGGAATGAAACAAGTTTTATCTCACGGTTTTCCATCGGAAACAGGCTTGCCATCATAACCATACCATTCCAGATCGATAATCTCGTGGCAGAATGGGCAATGCGGCTCAATACTAGTACCTTTTATAACCTCATCCGGTTCATCAAATTCCCTTCCGCACTCACCGTAAACGTGTGTATTGCTGGGCGGCACAGCCTTATTTAGGTGTCGGGGACGCGGTTTGAACATATTTACCGACATTACACTCTCCTTCACTGGTTTGTTGGTTCAAAGCTCACGTGCACTATAGGCCCTATACTAACATACGGTTATTTAATCAGCAAACCGAACCTGTAACAGGCTTAGATCCGGTACATTACCATCGTGAAATCGGACATAAATTATAAATAGAATAAATATGGGGTTCCATTTCCGCGAATATGTTATACAATGTCTCAAACCTATCTCTTAAAATAGGAGCAGATAGTATGAAAACGCATGTTTTATTTGGTCAGATATCAAGCATTTTGTCACCGAGTAACATCTCAAGGAATCCGGCATTGACGACAATTGGCGACCTCATCCTTCAAGGATACAAAGTCACCGGCGAGCAGATCAGGTCATCTACGGATAAAGATGTTATTGCTGCGCTACGGGCTATTTACAAAAAGTCAGAAAGAGATGGTCTTAGCCACCGCGCGAGAAGGATCTATAAAAGGATCAGAAACAACAAGGATCTGCGCGCGCTGTAGAAAACACAAATGACTAGAGAGAGATTAAAACCTCCTGCTATGGTTCTATCCTTAGGATCGCAGCGGGAGGTTTTTTTTATACACGCAACCTATTTGTTACAATAACGGTATGGCTGATACAGACAATAACTATACTACTTGGAACCTAACCCCTTTATTTAATAGTGACGATGATCCCAGGATCGACGACGAAAAAGAACTTATCCTGCAAAACGCATACAAGTTCATTAATAAGTGGAAAGACAGAACCGATTACCTGCAGGAACCGGTCGTTCTAAAAGAGGCCCTGGATGAATATGAAGAGTGGGACAGAAAATGGGGCACAAGCGGTGACCAGGGTTACTATTTTGGCCTAAGGCGCTCCCAGGAACAGGATAACGCTCAGTTAAAGGCTGTAACGAACAAAATAAAGGACATGAGTATAAAAATCGCCAACGATATCCAGTTTTTTACAATTAGGTTAGCAAAAATTCCGGAAGATAAACAAAAAGAATTTTTAGAATACGAACCTTTATCTCCATATAAGCACTATCTTGAGACCTTATTCGCGGAAGCACGTTATATTCTTAGCGAGGATGAAGAAAAGATCCTGAACCTTGTCGGTCCCACCTCTTATTCCAACTGGGTACGGATGGTTTCGGAATTTATGTCTAAGGAGGAAAGGGAGGTTTTGGACGAAGACGGTAGAAGGGCGGTGAAGAATTTTTCCGAGATACAAAGTTTGCTCAGCAGTAGAAATAAAAGGGTTCGGGACGAAGCTGCGAAGGTTTTCAATGCTGTATTGGAGAAACACTCGGATTCGGCTGAGGCGGAAATGAACTCGATACTTGAGTTTAAAAAAGTGAATGATAATTTGCGTGGTATCGAAAGACCGGATTTCCCAAGGCATTTAGGTGATGACATTGATTCGGAAGTTGTGGATTCTATGTTGGATGCGGTTTCTTCAAGATTTGACCTGGCGCACAGGTTTTATGAACTAAAAGCTAAACTTTTCAAAGTACCAAAACTGGCTTACCACGAACGTAATGTGCCTTACGGTGAAGTGGAAGAAAAATATTCCTGGGAGGACGCGGCAGGGTTGGTCAATAAGGTATTTGCAAATTTGGATTATGAATTTGGGAAGATCTTTAGTGAACTGGTGGATACCGGAAGGTTCGATGTATATCCGAAAAAAGGAAAGTCCGGAGGGGCATATTGTACGTCTGGAAGTACAAAACAACCTGTTTATGTTCTATTAAACCACACAGATAAGCTAAAGGATGTTCTTACCCTGGCGCATGAAGCCGGTCACGCGGTAAACGATTATATGGTAAATAGAAGCCAGAACGAGCTTAGTGCCGGAACCCCGTTATCCACCGCAGAAGTAGCCAGTACCTTTATGGAGGATTTTGTATTTAAGGAGCTATTAAAAGAAGCAGATGACGGATCACGTCTGGTGTTGATGGTGGACAAGCTCAACGACGACATTTCTACTATTGCCAGACAAACAGCGGCATATAGGTTCGAACAAGTGCTGCATACTACATTTAGGGAAAAAGGTTATCTGTCCAAAGAAAATATCGGAACGCTTTTTAGGGATAAAATGGATGCGTATATGGGTGAATTTGTGGAACAGTCACCCGGTTCGGAGAATTGGTGGGTATACTGGGGACACTTTAGAAGGTTCTTTTACGTTTATTCCTATGCTAACGGGCTATTAATTTCCAAGTCTTTACAGAACTCGGTAAAACAAGATCCGGTTTTCATAAACAAGGTTAAGGTGTTTTTGTCAGCGGGCAGTGCGGATTCTCCCAAGAATATTTTTAAGAAGATGGGTATTGATATCACCGACAGGTCCTTTTGGAACAGCGGCCTGGATGAGATTGAACGCTTGCTTGTTGAAACGGAAGCGCTTGCCAGGAAATTGAAAAAGATCAGTTAACTTGCAATATTTAACTTCGTTGTAATGCTTATTGACAAATACACCGAACTTATAGTATAACCCTATTAACTTTGAAAGCGTTTAGAAAGTTATCTGCCCGTCAAAAATGAAAAAATATAAGAAACTTCTGAAAAGATTTGTTCTTTCAGGTTTAAGAAATAATAAACTTTTTATAGTATCTGCTTTATTCTCAATCTCTCTTAATATAAGTACGCCTTTTATAGTTACGTATGTTTCATACGCTGAAGAACCGGCCGAAGTGACGGAAGTTACCGAACTTACGGAATCGACCGAATCAACCGCAGAAGAGCCTCAGGGCGATATTCTTGAGGATGGGGCTTCAGACGTGCGTTTATTTGAGGAAGAATTAACCGAAGCAACGGTCACAGAAGAAACCACCACCGAGGAAACTTCTGAAGAAGTGATCGCAGAAGAAGAGCCTGCGCAGGAAGAAGATACCCTTTTTTTAAACGTTATGAGTTTTGGCTTGTTTTCATTGCCCTCAATCTCCTGGCCCTCATCCTGGGTGGACTACTTAACAAAAGATGGCCGTACGGTAAATGACTTTGAAGACGATAAATATGGTTTTAACGACGACTCAAATGGCGGAACGAACGTATCTCCAACAGAAATCGATATTGCTTCAGGAGCTCTCAAGTCCGGTTCTAATCCGGGGGATTACCCTTCACTTCAATACTATTACAATGACGGAGGTACGAACCTTTGTTCAGCCTCATCCGACGATGTTCTTTATTTAAGAATGAGACTTGACGGTTCGCCCGTAGCCCCGGGTGGGTCACAAGCTGCATACACCTCTTACCACTGGGATTTTCTCGTTGACATAAATAAAGATGGGCTGAGCGATTTTGTAATTGACGTTTTCGGCGGGTCTACAAAAAATAATATAGGGGGAGGTTCGCAAGGTACGGTAGGAGTTTACCCCAGTGATACTGGTGCAACAACTTACACACCTGCGAACGTGGCATGGTTCGCAAGGGCTGATGACACGGATAACCTTTACACACGTGTAACTTCAGAAACCTACGGTGACAGTAATTCTTCAAACGATCAGTATTATATGGAAGTGGCCATACCTTTAGGTGAAGTTAACGGTTCGTTTGAATCGGGCTTGTGCGGTGACAGGGATCTGAGTAACAGACTGTTCGCGTCAACCTCGGCATCAAACACCGATCCTCTTCAAAAAGACTGGATGGGATCCGAAGCGTTTTTTGTCAGCTACGATGAGAGCAAAGATGTTGAGAATGTCACGCGTACTGGTGCTACAACTGAGGCTAACCCAGCAAGACCGGGAGACGTTCTGCGATACACATTAAGCGTTGAAAATGACGGAACAAGATTGATACCGGGATTTGTCATTTATGATGATATTTCTGATATTCTCCAGTACGCTGCATTAACTTCGACGGATCCCGACGGTAACGGTAAAACCGCTTATCTTGACGGAGATGTGATCAAATGGCCTGCGCGTGATATTGCTGTCGGAGCTACGATCTCAGAGCAGTTCGAAGTTACGGTTAAGCCCGCAGATCAGTGGCCAACCGGCGACGACTTTGTATTAACGAACGTATACGGCGATACAGTTAATGTGCACCTGTTGACAGAAGGAGCCGTTATTGCTTGTAAATACGAGGATCTGAACGGAAATGGCGCAAAAAATGACAGTGAGCCGATGCTTTCAGGATGGACAATGACCCTAAATTCCGGCACCGTTCAACAAACCACGGAAGAAAACGGCTGTACGACTTTTACAAATGTTCCTGCAGGAAGACACACTGTAACCGAAACTTTGCAGAACGGATGGTACAACTCTACGGCGTTGACTCAAAATGTTGAGGTGGCAGTTGGTCAAACCACGACCGTTAATTTTGGAAATTATCAAAAAGCTACACTTAATGTCACTAAAGATATCAGGGCTTCCGATGGCTCAGACT
>Ga0075579_152_pt1 | contig 6112 bp, 5 predicted proteins | sample RifGroB1_FD_68195 | JGI IMG/M metagenome (GOLD analysis project Ga0075579, IMG submission 68195) | candidate division WWE3 bacterium GW2011_GWB1_41_6 | reverse complement strand
TCAGGCCTTGAATGTTCTGGAAAACGAAGAAAAAAGTACGGACCGCGTGCTGGAATTGAAATACAACGGATACACATATACTATCAAACCCGAAAACATAAACCTTGAATACAACTGGGGTGCGTCCGTAAGCAGAGCTTTCGAAGTTGGACGTTCCGGGAACTTTTTAACCGACAATAAAGACAAATTAGCAGGACTTTTAAAAACTCTTTATATCCCCGCTTTCTATGAACTGGATAATAACAGCCTTAGCAATATACTGCTGACGGTGAAAGGTGAGGTGAATAAAGAAGCCAAAAACGCGCAGTTCGTTCTGAACGAGAAAGAACTGGAAATAGTGGCGTCGGTAGAAGGACTAGAGCTAGATGACCAGACACTGTACGACTTGATAGTCGATTCATACAATGACCTGGATTTTTCGGCAAAGCAGCTCAAACCCGAAGTCCGCAAACCAGATGTTCACAAAGAGGACCTGGAACCGGTGAAGGAACAGGCAGAAAAAGTGGTTTTTAATCCGCTTGTAATTAAGCACGAGCAGAAAACTTGGAAGCTTACACCTGAGCAGATAATCGATCTTATAAGCGTGGAGGGAGAAAATGGAAATCCCGAACTAAGACTAAACAAAGCACGCTTCGAAGCGTATCTCGAAAGTCTCGGCCAGGAAGTAAGCGAGCTTCCCCGCGGTAGAGTTACCGGTATGGATGGAAAGCGGGTTACAGGTTTTGAGATCACAAAAAGCGGTAAGGAGTTAGATACCAAGAAGTTCACACAGGATTTTAGGGAAGCATTGTTTGAGATAAAACCTGATGTGGTCATCGCAATGCTGGAAATATCCGGGAACAGTGATCCGGAAAAATATGGTATTTTAGCACTTCTTGGGGAAGGTGTTTCAAAGTTTACGGGCTCTGCGAGAGGCAGAATAAAAAACCTTTCTCTCGCCGCAGAAAGAACGAATGGAATACTTGTTCCTCCGGGGGGAATTTATTCGTTCAACAAATCGGTAGGAGAGATCAGCGGAAAAACCGGATATGACACTGCTTATATAATCTCAGGAGGACGCACGGTTTTAGGAGAAGGCGGAGGGGTTTGCCAAACATCAACAACACTATTCAGAGCGGTTCTGAACAGCGGACTTCCTATTGTAACCAGATATGCCCACGCGTACCGCGTGTCTTATTATGAGATCGGGAGTCCTCCCGGTATAGATGCAACAATTTTCCAGCCTTCAGTGGATTTTCAGTTCAAGAACGACACACCAAATTACATCTTAGTCCAGGCACTACCCGTTCCCGAAGAAAGTACTCTACTTTTTAGAATTTACGGAACACCGGACGGCCGCGAGGTCTCGATCACCGAACCGGTCGTAAGCAATGTGTCACCCCCAAAGGCACAACAAAACAGGTGGATTTTCCCGCGTGGGGAGCAAACGTGTACTTTACGAGAGAAGTTAAAAGGGACGGAGAAACACTGTTCAAAGACGCGTACAGCAGCAAATTCCAGCCCTGGAGAGCGGTTTATCTGGTAGGAACCAAAGAGGATTAACGGTTTCTTAGATTTATCCCCACAACCGTAGATGACGCTTCCTTTTCCTTTGAGATGGTTATAGTAGCAAGGAATTTATCGTTCTTATATTTATCAATTATCAGGTCGGAACGTTCAATATTATTCTCAACCTCCCAACCCTTTTCCATCAGCACGTTCTTGTAAAAACTTTGAACCTCCTCAGGTGTCCGCGCCACCTCAAGTGTAACCTGCCTGCCCAGATCGGTTTCGGTAGTTCCAAGCTCCTTTGTTCCCTGCATATAAGGAAGTTCCTGGATCGTTGTGCTGGTAACTCCTCTTACCTCGCGAACCTGCTTTAACGCTTTTGGACGGTATAGATAAAAGTTGGCATACGCTCCTATAGCCACAATAAGCAGGGCGGCGGCGATTGAAATGTAGACTACCGGTATTTTTTTCATATTTTTGTACGAACTATTCCTACCCGGAGATAATGCCGAGTGAGAACATTATACTCTATATAAGGTTATGTTCTCAAAATTGTGTTTGGTTTTGGTATAATGAGTGGCGCTATTGTTGTTGCGAACGGCTTATTGTCGCACCTACTGTTTAGGCCCCATCGTCTAGCGGTCCAGGACGCTGCCTTCTCAGGGCAGAGATCGCGGGTTCGAATCCCGCTGGGGTCACCAGCAACAGGTTTATGCCATAATAAGGAAATGATTAAAATCATTACTCTATCGTTAGTCATTGTTGTTTTTATTTGTAATGTTAAAAATGCTTTTTAAGCGACCACGCATCGGTATAATTGTTTTACTTGTTCTTATAGTTATTTTTGCGTTGTTTAAAATATCTAGGTTTTCTGATCCTCAGACGACATTATCTAAAAATAACACACGTTTTGAATTGACGACGGATAATCCATTTGGCGTTATGATCGGTGCGCCCTTGGGGATGAGTTTGAACACAAAGATGCAAGCGGCCAAGCAACTTGGCGTTACGTATTACCGACCAACAACCGCAATTTTCCTTGATAAATGGAACGGTACTTGTAAAGAATGTGCTGCAGCAAGCAGGAATGGCTTAAGACTTATTCTCACGATACGAAACGGTGGTGGGCATGGAAATCCTAGCACTCCACCGAAAGACGAAAAGGCTTACTTGCAACAAGTTAGCGAAATTTTGGATACCCATAAACCAGAGGTGCTTGTTGTAGAAAACGAAGAAAATTCTATGGAACTTTTTTACACGGGCACACCGCAGGAGTATCACCGGGAATTAAAAATTGCCTGTGATTTAGCGCATTCAAAAAACAGCAAATGTACCAATGGTGGACTAGTCAGTTCATTGGTTATTGGTCTCGTCTATGATAATTATATTCAAAATGGCCAATTACAAAAAGCCGAGCAGTTTTTAGACAAAGCCCTAACTTCAGAAAAACTCACAGAATTTAAGTCACAACAAACCAAAGTTGAAATGCAACTTACTCGTGGAACAGGGTTATTAACAGGATATAAAAGTGCCGGAGCTGACTATGTTAATTTTCATTGGTACTCGGATAGTCCTGAAGCCCTAGCTGAGGCAAAAGTATATATCGAACAAGTGACTGGTCTGCCTGCTATTTCCAATGAAATAGGGCAGCAAAAGAATGTAGACCCAAACCAAGTTACTTCTCTTATGAACAAAGTTGTTGAGTTAAAAATCCCTATTGCTGTATGGTACTCGGTAGATACGCTCACACATGGTCAAGCAAAAAGTTTAACTGATTTGAACGGAACACTTCGTGAAAATGGAATTGCTTTTCAAGAATTTATACAGAAAAACTTCAATTAATAAAACTTAACTCTTAGAGTCTTGCAAAAGTGCATATTAAGCTCTCGAAGAGGTACTCACAAAACGGGACAGTAGGGTCACCACTACATAACCTGTAAAACATCCCTATTGACAGTTTTAAATACATATTGTATCAATATGGGTAAGATTAGATGTTAGTCAATACCAAAAATAAACTAATCATAGCCCTCATCACACTTTTATCAGTTCTATCAATTGTTGGCCTAAAATCCGTTCACGCAGGACCTGCAAGGCAGTCACTTGATATAAAAAGCGTAAAAATCGATTTTGATACACCTATTGATCTGGACGTTTTTATTGAACTTCAAAAGAATCATAAATTTAAACAGCAAATTCTCGAAGGTGAATTTACTTATGACGGTACACCGATACACGATTTTTATATAATAAACGAATCAAATAAAATTCAGGATATAAAATCCGAATATATTAAAAGCCGAAAAGGCTTGATTACTGATACCAACAAAAATAATCCATCAAGCAAAAACGGGGAAATTCCTACTTTCGATAACATTACTCTCACTAATGTCACACTCATTGGTGAAGGAAAGAGTGTAGAGGCTATTAAAAAAGATATTTCCAATAAAAATATCAAAGTTAAAAATCTTAACGAAAAAGATTTGGGGGAGATAAAACCAAAAGATAAAGTTGCTCCAAAAAAGGTTCCCACACCTGATGAATCACAAATGGAATCGGTTACATCAGCTGCTGTTGTTCCGTCAATTCCTATGAGCGGAACTTCATATTTTTATACTTCCTCAGCAGGCGGACGCTACGTCCAGCAGAATATGACTTGGCCTTCAGTCAGCTTTGGAGCCGACCAGACGTATGAACATGACGTCTTCTTATACAATTACGATAGAAAAACATATTTAAACGGCGCCAGTATCGCATACCCCGGATGCTTTCCTACAACAACGTATGCCGCTACAAGCTGGCCATCCGAATCAAAACCCTATCTGGATACCAGATTTTCCGACAGTCTTTCTTTCTGCGAGATAGATGAATTATCTTATACGATTGGTGCCGCGCAAGCAAATGCCATTAAAGCTAATACAAATTATTACACATATATTAGAACTGCCATTGGAAACGATACTGCGGATAAGTTTAAAGTCCAGGCACAAATCGGCCACCGTACACCCAGTGGATGTTACACAACCTGGTGTAGTTTTGGTGATGCCTCATATAATTTAGTTCCTGCATGGAGCACTGTTGTACCGGGAACTTTATCATGGCAGTACGGGCAATCTATCCCCAACGCTCCCAGCAACGTTTCAATAACTGATCCAACTGCCAACAGTTTAAGAGTGAATTTTACAGATAACGCTTCAAACGAAACAAATATATATGTAGAACGAAAAACCGGTACGGGAGGAACGTGGGTTTCTCTTGCATCTTTCGGGACGCTTACCGGAACAGGAAACTGGTACTGGATTAATTCTTCACTAGCTTCGAATACAACATATTGTTACAGACTAAAGGCGACGAACAGTTCGGGAAGTTCACCATATTCAAATGAAGCCTGCGGAACAACTACAGGTTCAAGCACAAGAAGTGAGGTCATAACTGATGATAAATCAAGCTATTTTACAAAAGGAGGAAGTTATTGGTGGGAAGCCAGTATCGGCTACAACTCACATATGTTCTGGACATATGTCAACGGAAGCTCGGTCTCCAGCTGGGGTGAAAACTTCAATTAATAAAACTTAACTCTTAGAGTCTTGCAGAGGTGCATATTAAGCTCTCGGGGGGAAACTATGAAGTATACGTATACGTACCTAATAATTACGCCACCACAGCAAATGCCAAATATACAGTTTACTATAACGGCGGGTCAACAGTAAGAAGTATTAACCAAAACAACTACTACAACGCATGGGTTTCAATAGGTACATATAACTTCACTTCCGGCACTACTAAACGTATTAGACTAACAGATGCTACCGGTGAAACCAATTATAATCTCCGCGTCGGTTTTGATGCTGTAAAATTTACTCCAAGATAGTATGAAACTAAAAGATATTAATACTCTTGTGATAGGTCTTTTTACCTCTTTGTTAGTGTTGGTTTTAACAACACTCAAAGGTGTTGAGGTGCTTAATAAAACAGATCTCGAAAACATTTCGTGCGGGTGGCCATTGACATTTATCGAACAAAACCAAGGCAGACTAGACCCACCTTTCCCCTGGAAAGTTAACTGCCATTTTTTTAGCCTGGAATTTCCCACACAATATAACTGGATAAACTTTGGATTGGATATGGTCTTTTACTTTCTCGTTACTATAGCTGTGTTAAAAATATTCTTAATGATTCGCACTTCGGAAAGAAAGTGAGATTTACTACCGATAAAACACAGACTGCAGATACTTATAATACTTATTCGCTTTTATCGGAATAGTGCCGTGTTGTGCCAGCATATATACAAAACCCCATCGTCTAGCGATCCAGGACGCTGCCTTCTCAGGGCAGAGATCGCGGGTTCGCATCCCGCTGGGGTCACCATAAGAGATTTAGACTTTTTATACTCCTCGTTCAGTTTGAATAGACTTTATAAATTAGATGGTACATATGGTATATAATATTAGACGGACCGTTCCTCAACTAAGCATCCATCACCGGCCATTAATACTACAGGTTGACCTTGCTTTTAATTTAATTTATAATGACGGCATCAAACTAAGAATAGGAGAAACTATGCAAACAGCAGTTATTCACGCTTGTAAGGTTGGGAGCGACGAAGTTCTCGCAACAAACGAGC
>Ga0075579_144_pt1 | contig 6388 bp, 6 predicted proteins | sample RifGroB1_FD_68195 | JGI IMG/M metagenome (GOLD analysis project Ga0075579, IMG submission 68195) | candidate division WWE3 bacterium GW2011_GWB1_41_6 | reverse complement strand
ATCCGTGGGTAGCACGTGAGATGGGAGAAGCAGGGTATAGTCAGGAAATGGCGGCAAAAGTAGATAATGAGATCAAAAACCTCATAGACGATGCTCATGCCAAGGCAAAAAGAATACTAATGGAGAAAAGGGAGATTTTGGACAGGATCTCGCAAAGATTGTTGGAAAAAGAAACGATAGATAAAGACGAGTATGACGCGATTTTAAGCGCCCGTGCCGACAGCTTCGCTGATACTTCCGAATCCGTCACGGTGGAGTAATACTGCCAAACCCTTGTTGATCTCCCCAACAACCTGTGGTCCCCCAAATATCAAACCTGTTATCATTTGTATAATGTTTGCTCCTGCCCTAATTTTTGTATATGCATCTTCGGCATTGAATATGCCTCCGGCACCAACAATCACTACGTCTTTTCCATATTTTTGCCTGGTGTGTCTAATAAGTCGGTTGGAGTTTTCGAACGTAGGTTTTCCGCTGAAATTACCTTTTAGTCCTTTGAATTTTTCTATTTCTTTTTGATCGAATACCGGATTGTTTCTGTCTTTTACAAGATTGGAAAAAATAAAACCGTTTATGCTGTGTTCTATTGCAGTTTGTACAATTTCCCATGCTTTTTCCACGGATACTTCATTTGGCATTTTAATAAAAAACGGCTGTCTTACGTCAAGATCCTTTATTCTGGAGAGAAGAGAGGAAAAGTTTTTCCTGTCGACAAAGCTTTCCGTCATTGCGGTATTGGGGCAGCTGATGTTTATTTCAAAATATTTTACATAATCTCTGTCTTTAAATATATTTAAAGTGGAAATATAATCTGCTATGGCTTTTTCTATCGTATCCACATCGCAGATGTTCGAACTGCCTACGCTCACCCCTACGATGTTATCGTTTAAACCCTTGCTATCCATGCGTTTGGCAATAACTTCCGCTCCGTCTGATTTAAACCCTTTATTAACGAACAACGATTTTGAATTTGGCAGTCTTCCGAGCCTGGGCGGCGTGTTGCCCTCATAAGAATGGTATGACACTGTTCCTACGGTGTTAAATCCGAATCCCACTTCTTTCATCGCCTTTGAAACGTGGCCGTCATAATCATAGCCTGCTGAGAGGCCGAGGGGGTTATTGAACTCTATACCAAAGATATTTTGTTTGAGGATAGGGTCTTCATAAGATAGAAAAACCTTAGTCAATTTTCTTGTTATTGCATTAGACCCAAGCACGCTTCCCATCCGCACTGTTCTGTCGTGAACACGCTCCGGATCCTGTGTAAAAAACACGGGTTTCATAACGTATCGATAGTAATTTCTAATTAACGGCGTGGCAAACATACCCAGATATTCTACTAAATAAAATGGATATGGTACAGAAAGGATTTGATCGATGTGTGTTATTCTTATTCAACTCGGCTGTTATAATGTTTAAGATGCAAAAACTACTCTTAATAGACACATTCAATTTCCTGCACCGTGCTTATCACGCTTTACCTCTTAGTTTCAGGGATAAAAAAGGCGAACCGATAAACGCTGTCTACGGTGTTGCTGCTATGGTCATAAATGTTCTGGGAACGGTAAAACCGGATTACGCTATTGCGGCATTAGATGGGGAAAAACCAACATTTAGAGTGGAGAATTTTACGGCGTACAAGGCTCACAGGGCTCCAATGGAAGATAACCTGGCTAGTCAAATACCGAAGGTTTTTGAGGTTTTAGAAGGGTTTGGGATTAAACCAATCCTTGCCGACGGTTATGAAGCGGACGATATTATAGGCACGATGGCGACGCGCTTTAGTAATGACGATTGTCAGGTTATTATAGTTTCGAACGATCATGATATGTGGCAGTTGATTAATAAGAACGTGATAGTTATGTCTCCTACGACAAACGGAAAGGCAGAGTGGATAGGAGCCGAAGAGGTTGTGAAACGCATGGGTTTTAACTCAAACCAGATTCCCGACTACAAAGGATTGCGCGGAGACCCAAGCGACAATATCCCCGGTGTGCGTGGTGTAGGCGAGAAAATTGCCAAACAATTAATTGAAGATTACGGGTCAGTAGAAAATATTTACCGTAATATTGAAAACGTTACGCCTGTTTCTTTGCGGGAAAAGCTTTTAAATAATGCCGAAGAAGCTGTAATGAGCAAAAATCTAGCCACAATAGATAATGATTGCCCCATCACAATAGATCTGAACGAATGTCGTTACCAGGGGTTTGAAACGACCGAGGTAAAAGAGATCCTGGAAAAGTTCAATTTTAAATCTTTGCAAAAAAGACTGGGGTTGGAGGTAGAAAGCGATACGGCACCGGCTGTTCCGGATAACCAGCTGCCGTTATTATAGGAGCAACATTATTGTAAAATTATTATGGAATTATCCAACAGAGCTTTAGAAATAGCCAAAACTTTAAATCAAGCTTACCCTCTTCCAAAGACGGAGCTGACGCACATCAACGAGATGCAGTTATTCGTGGCTGTTATGTTGTCGGCACAAACCACAGATAAAAAGGTGAACCAGATCACACCCACACTATTTGAAAAATATAAAACATGGGAGGACATCGCAAACGCAAACTTGGCAGAGCTTCAAAAAGATATTCATGGTGTGAATTTCCATTTGGGAAAAGCTGACCGTATGATCAAAGCCGCACAAGTTATATTAAGAGACTATGGAGGTGTTCTACCAAAAACGATACCAGAACTTGTAAAAATACCGGGTATCGCACGAAAGAGCGCTAACGTGATAATGCAGGAGCTTTGGGATATCGCGGAGGGTGTTGTGGTGGACACGCATGTGACCCGGGTATCCAACCGTCTTGGTCTGACAAACCATACGGACGCCGTAAAGATCGAACAGGACCTTATGAGATTGATACCGAAAAAATACTGGCGGAATTTTTCCGGGGCATTGGTATTGCATGGGCGTTACGTTTGTACCGCAAGAAAACCAAAATGTAGTGGTTGTGTATTGAACAAGCTATGCCCTTCAGCGTTTACGTTCGAATAACTTAGCATTTTTAGGTTATAGTTTTTGGATCAATCCTGAGTGGGGTTAACAAAAATAGAGCCGAAACTATCGGTATTTTTTTCACGGTAGGACCATATTTTGGTCTTTGATAATCTGATCTCAATATTAGCGCCGGGTTGTATTGTAACTTCCTGTTCAACATCCTCAAATCTATATATCGGTTGGTAAAAAATAATGGTACTGTCCGTTTTGTTAGTAAAACGGGCAAGTTGACCTTCGCGGGCTGTTGTGTTCTTTGGGTCGAACCCATTGTTCGTATATGCTATCTCAAGTGCTCCAAACGTTTTGTCTATTTCTGCGTAATTCAAGTTGCCATTCAAGCTCTTGATACTCTCGTTTAATTCGGGAGTTAGGGTCTCATTATTTGGCGTGGTATTAGGAAGTAGTTTTGACTGTGACTTAAATTTTTCTATCTCTTTATTGATCTGATTATTAAAGTTTTCCAGGTCCTCGAATTTCATCATTTTACCGTTCAGGAAGAACGTTGGAGTAGCATTTATTTTGAGCTTGTTCGCAGCTGCGATATCGTCATTTATAATAGTCGCGTAACTACCGTTCTTAAGACTGTCTGTGAATTTTGCCACGTCCAAACCTACCTGCTCGGCATATTTGATCAAGTCTTCTTCCGTAAGATTTTCCTGATTCTTGAACATTAGTGCTGAATATTCCCAGAACTTCCCCTGCTCCCCGGCAATTTGGGCGGCTTCAGCGGCTTTACGGGCGTACGGGTGTTGTGGGAGAGGGTAATGCCTATAAGCCCACCTTAAAGTTCCGCTATTGTTATTAAATACGTTCTGAATGATAGGATGAAAAGCTTTACACGCGGGACATTGGTAGTCCGAGAATTCGACCAGAGTTACGGGAGCATCCTCAGGACCCTGAACATATGTGTGACCTGCAATCAGTTCATCGGTATTGATCTCGTTAAGGGAAGGTCCGTCCTGGGGTTGAGCATTCTGCGCGGCAATAATAATAACCGCGAATATTGCGAGGGTAATAAAACCTATTATGAATACGGGTAAGTTTCTTCTAATAATGTTCATATTAAATTAACGAACTTATCTTATCCCTGAACAACCGGGGTTCCGTCTCCGGTTTTTCTCCCGACAGCTCAGTGTTCACTAGATTAACAGGTGGTTTCTTATTTATCAAGACCTCAACGATATTTAAAGCAGCCATTCTCGACATTTGTATCCTTGCCTCTCTGGTTGCACTTCCTATATGAGGTGTCAGTACTACGTTCTCTAGTTTGATCAGATCTTCGTGAACGGTGGGTTCTTTTTCGAACACATCCAGCCCCGCCCCCTCGATCCACCTTTCTTTTAATGCCACGGCCAAAGCTTCTTCGTTAATTATGGGGCCGCGGGCGGTGTTAATCAATATCGCATCCGGTTGCATTTTTTTAAGCTGCTGCTCTCCGATCATATGTCTGGTTTTTTCAGTAAGGTTAACGTGAAGAGAAACTATATCGGAATTGTTCAGCAGTTCATCAAGCTCTACTTTTGTTGCTCCCGTCTCATTTTCCGCATCAACGCACTTTTTTGTATCAACATATAATACTTTCATGCCCAAACCTTTATTGCACATCCTGGCAAAATGCTGCCCGATCCTACCAAAACCCACTATTCCTAGTGTTTTTCCTTTGAACTTAGGTCCGAGAAATATCATTGGATCCCAGAAATGGTAGTCACCTTCTCTTGTGTATGAATCTGAGGCGACAATTTTTCTTCCTACTGCCATCATCAAAGCAAGCGCATGTTCGGCTACCGCTTCCGTAAGGTCGCCCGGGGTATTGGAAACGTAGATACCCAATTTAGTTGCAGATTCAACATCAATATTGTCGTAACCCACTGCGTAATGTGCCACGATCTTAAGTTCCGGTCCTGCAGCTTCGAGTATATTTTTAGTTATTTGGTCTGGAATTACAGGTATTATTCCGTCAACTCCTTTTATAGCTTTTTTTAGTTCAGCTTCAGTTAGGGGAGAGCCTTTTCTATGATCGATCTCCAGTTCAGGATGCTGTCTAAGCAGATCGATGCCGGCTTGGGGAATATCACGTGTAATTAGAACTCTCATAAATTAAAGGATAGGTAAAAAGGCGGTATTTTTCAAGTCATGCCTATCGTTGCTTCCGAAAAGCATGATCTTCTTTTCAACCACTTTTTGCACAGCCTCGATCGCGGGCGGGGTGAGCTTATAAATTGCTACTTCATCACTTTCGTTCAATGCTTTCTGCAGCGCTGTCTTAAACGCGATACGCATTTCAGAGTTAACGTTTACCTTTACAATGCCCATCTTTATTGCTTTTCGGACATCGTCGTCAACAATCCCCGAACCGCCATGCAGAGATAGGTAAGTATCGGGTAGAAGCTTTTTTATTTGTTCCAGAATATCCAATTTGAGGTGTATCTCATCAGCGTACAGGCCATGCAAGTTGCCGACAAATGATGCGAAGACGTCCACACCTGTCTGCGATACAAAATCAAGCGCCTTTTGGGGATCGGTGTACTGCGATGCTTTTTGGTAACTTCCGGGGTCCTCATTGGTGTGATCGGCCGAACTTCCCTGAATGTGATCCATTTCCCCCTCCACCATTACATTGTGTTGGTGTGCGTATGTTGCCACTTCCTTTGTGATCCGGAGGTTTTCCTCATACGGTAACTTGCTGCCGTCGATATGAACATAATCGAACCCCGCTTCTATAGCGTCTTTACAGGCATCAAATGAAGCCGCGTGGTCCAGGTTAAGTATGACGGGAATATTATGCTCCACTTTATATATCCGGACCAAGGATGAGATTTGTTTTTTCCCGATATAATCAGCCTCGCCTTCTGAAGCCTCGATAATAACCGGTGAGCGTAGTTTTACCGCTGAATTTACCACAGCTTTAAGGGTTTCGATGTTGGCGGCATTGAACGCGCCAATCGCATAGTGTTCTTTTCTTGCTTTTTGCAGCTGCTCGAATGTGTTCATGATCTATTTAGCAGGTTTTCGAGTTCTTCTTTGGTGTTAAGGCCGTTAATGGCTCCTACCTTTCTAATAACACTGCTTGAGTTAATACTACCCCAAACGATGGCTTCTTTTAAGGGTTTGTTATGGTATATTGCTGAGAGGAAACCCGATGAATACGCATCTCCGGCTCCCGTTTTATCTACAATAGTTTGTTCTCTATTAAAAATAGGAGTTTGTACGAACTCGTTCCCGTCCGATGCACTGGATCCATTCTCCCCGTCTGTGATCACCGTCATTTTTGGTCCCAATCCCCTTAGTTTTTGATGTAGATCTTCCAGTGGGTCTTCGCCTACGAGTCCTTGCGCCTCCTCTTTGTTCAATAAAAGAACATGTGTAACTGATAAAAAGTTCCTTATA
>Ga0075579_153_pt1 | contig 6590 bp, 7 predicted proteins | sample RifGroB1_FD_68195 | JGI IMG/M metagenome (GOLD analysis project Ga0075579, IMG submission 68195) | candidate division WWE3 bacterium GW2011_GWB1_41_6 | reverse complement strand
AAAATGGAAATATTTGGATTGACAATATTGGCAGTTGTAGCCATAGCATTGTTTATTGTCGGATTGGGTATTTTTAAGGTTAATCCTATGGTCGGATTAATCGCAGGTATTGGAGTATTCCTTGTTTTATTGGGAGTAATGTTAAGCGCATTTGGTGGTGTTGGCTTTATAAGCACATTGCTTAACAATGTATGGATGCAATACCTGACAATTGGAAGTGCCTCTTATGTTATAGGCACAATAGTAGGTATGTTCTTTTGAATGAAGAACTACAATAATGCCTTGTTTTTATTAGGCAAATATTTTTAAGGTAAAACGATGTACAAAAAAGGAATTGTGTTTCATCCGATAATATGGTTAGTCATAATCATAGGGCTTATAGCCTCTTTGATTGAAATAGGGAGGTTTATGGGCTGGTTAAATTAGTGAGGTGTTATAGATGAAAAAAAGTAAAGGAAAAGGATGTTGTAAAATAAATAGGGTGGTTATTTCCTTATCCATACTGGTTATGCTCATAGCGTTAGCCTTATCCGCCAGTGCAATGACTTTGACATTACAAACTACAACATGGAGCTTAAACACTTTGGTCAATATAAGCCTTGATGCAGTTGGTACTGAATCAATAGGAGAAAATGTTACGAATGTGGCAATATTCGCATCTTCCTCATCTACTGCAAATAGTTCCACAAGCAAACTGATTAATCTGACAAATGCCTCTGATAAGAACTTTATGGATATGGCTAGTGCAAACTTTACTTTTGGCTCAAATATTGTTTTGGAAGATGCAAACAATTATATAATTACTGCTGTTGTTACCGGAAATGGCGGTGCTGATGCAAAGGCATTGGCTGGCACAACTGCCACAATTGACAGAACAGCACCGACAGCACCAACATCATTGCAGCCAACCGATAATGCAGATAACTCTTCTACTGATGATATGGCTTTTACTATTGCTGTAAATGGAGCTAATACGACTGGTTGTGTGCTGTATTTTAGTGGCTCAAATCCCGGAAGTAGTGCATACACCATGACCCATTCTGGCGATGCTTGTACTTTGACTATTAGTGATATAGCGGAAGCATCATATAGCTGGTATGCGACTGCAACTGATGGCACTAACACCTCTGCAAATAGCGGTATTAACAAGTTTACCATAAGTCAGCTTGGCAGTGATGTCGGCAAAAGGGCATTTATTATTGGTGGTGGTGCCAGTGGTGGAGATGTAACTAAAGAAGAGGTTGGTGTAGCTTTAGGCATTATGCAAGCAGAAGATGCTGGAGCAAAAGCAGGAACCGCCTTTAAAAAAGAGTTTACTGACAAAAAAGAATTAGCCAAAACGGGCATAGGCGTTGGCACTGGTGCTGTTGTGGGGATGGCAATTGGCACTTTTGTGTTGCCGGGAATAGGCACAATAGCAGGGTTGCCTGTTGGTGCTTTCGTAGGAGGCTTTTTAGGCGCGTTAGCATAGTTTTACTGCCGCAGCCCTATGGTAGGTTTGCCAGTCCTCACCATAGGGCGTTTTTTAAATCCAAGCCCTAAAATAAACTATAATTTAAGCTAAAATGAAAGAGATGTGTAAAACTACCTTTAAGTGGAATAAACGCCTTGTAGGGCTTAAAAATAGCCTTAAAATTGATTCTGGTAGGGGGCAGATACAACTTATTATACTTTTGACTTTGGCTTTGTTGGTTTTGATTTTTGTGCCGTTTAGCATAGGCATATCAGCATTTTTCCTGAGCAAGAATGTTTTTGTTTTGCTTGGCTTATTTTTGGCTGTTTTAGGAGCAATAGGCTTATTATGGCTGCCCGTGCCTAAAAATATTGCGTTAGTATTGCTTTATACGGGAGTTGTGTTGGTATTTGTGCCAATTCTCTTTAAGCAATTAGGAGGTATTACTCTGGCGAGTATGTTACCATGAAATGGCAAAAAAAAGGCATTGTGGGGATATTGGCAAATCCCTTTATTTTAATTGCTTTAGTTATCTTAATTGCCATTATTGCTTTTAATGTACCCTCTGGTAAATTCCTAAGTATTTTTTCTTCGATTAGTTTTGCAGGAAGGGGATGGAATGTTGAAGTGAGTGATGCAAGAATACAATCAAATGGCTATCCTTGCTCACCTGGAAGTGCAAGTTACACTTTTGAAGGTGAAACTTTGGTTATGAGTGGCTCTGCTTCAGGTTCTCAATCCCAGGGGTGTGTTGGCCCAGGCAGAGTAGTAGCTACTACCGATATAACTAATGATGATGAAGTTATGGTCTTATTTGATGGGTATGGAACTGCAAGTGCAGGAGGTAGTAGTGCATCAGGCAGTTATAGCTTAATTACATCCGTTATAGATGTAAATGGCATTGAATTATCACAAGCAAAAGAAGTGGCGGCTTCTTCAAGAGGTGTAACATCTGCCTCTGCCTCATTTGAGCCTCAAATATTCTCATTTAAAAATAATTTTGATGGAACGTGGTCTAGTATACAGAGTTTTGGGATTGGGGATGTTTTTATTAAAAAAGAGACAATGGTGATGACTCCCCCTATCAAGCTCAGATTAATCTCTGAAGCATCAGTTGGCTTGTCAGATGGCTCCGCTTCCGCAAATGGCATTTCCAGATTTTACAATGTTGTTTTTAAGGAAAATGGCTTTGCGGTATGCAAGGCAGATGAGGTTTTAGTTGATAAGGTATGCCAAACTTTAAGTTCAATTTTACTTAAAAATGAAGAAGCTATAAAAGAAAGCTTTGATGAGAAATTGGCAAGAATTGAAGCAGAACTATTAGCTAAAAATCAGGGATTGACTGAAGATTTGACAAAATTGCAAGCCCAATTAGAGCAACAGGGGATTACACAGCATGAAATAGACTTATTAAAAGTGCAGATAGCCATACTGGAGAATGAGCTAAAAACCGACCCGAATAACCAACTGCTTCAAAACCAGTTAGATGAGTTAAAGTCGCAGGATTTAGCGGGCAAGATTGCCAGCCTGCAGTCAGAGCTTGATGGGGCAAAACAGCAGTTAGCAGATGTTCAGGCTGGAGATAAGACTGTTGTTAATGTTATTGAGGCTAATGAGAAAATACAAGAGCCGAACATAATCAAAAGATTCTTTAATAGGCTTATTGCATGGATGCAAAACTTATTTGCATAAAACTAGGAGGTAACTGTGAAGTGAGAAAGGTGCAGAGGGCAATTTTAATTCTTGTTGTTTTGTCCTCTGCGTCCTCTGCATAATACAACAAAATGAACAAAAAGGTGTTTTTAATAATAGGGTTAGTCTTTATAGCTGCCTTGCCACTCATAACTTACTATGAGGCAATATTTCTAAAGCAGGATTTTGAATATATGCTGATATTAAATTCTGCTGAAACACTGATATTTATAATTGGATTATTAAGTGGTTATTTTTATACTATGGCTTATGTTTACAGGAATAAAGATTATTTTTATTGATGGTTTTGGGAATGGTTTTAGTTAGTTATAATAGCCAAGCATCTCTATACTGGAATGCCACATTTAACGATAATTCAAGTGTAGGAGATACGATGAGTTGTTCTATTTCAAGTGGTGAATTAAATTGTGAAGATGGTGAAAATGCGATTATAGTTCACCAATTAATCAATATGTCTTTAAAACCAATAAATAATACTATCGATTTTAGAATTAAGTTTGAAACAACAACTGCCAATGGTGATGTTATTTATTATAAAGTAGAAAATAATACTGATGTTGTTGTTGAAAAATTGAGATGGAAAGTTAGAAAACCAATCAGCGGTGATATGATTTTACGGAATCCGGGCAATGAAGATTTTACTTTAACCGGAATAACTTCTGATGGAACTTACCACAACCTAAAGTTCAAAAACTTACCAAATAATTCTGTCGAGGTTTTTGTCAATAACAGCTATCTTGGAAACCATTTATTCGGTTCTTCTGCTATCATAGGCAATGCAACATATCTTTTATTTCGCTCATCCGCAAATTTTACAATTGATTATGTTGCTCACTATACCGATAATGATACAATTGCTCCAGAAATCAATATGAGTTTGAATATAAGTAATTTTCAGCAAAATGATGTAATTAATATATCAGCTAATATAAGTGATGATTATGGTTTAAGCTTTTGTCAATTCATCATAAATCAATCTGGGAGTAGGGAATATCTAAATAAATCACTTAATGGGCAAGCGGACAAATGTTCTCAAAACATAACTATTACAAATAATGGCGTTTTAGTAAATATTACTTTAAGAGTTAATGATACGTCTAACAATTTTCAACAAGAAGAACGATTAATTTTATCAGGTGATACAATTAATCCCACTTTAACAGCCTGTACTCTAAGTTCAGCTTCAATAACAGACACTTCTGGAAATACTATAGATTTAAGTTGCAATGCAACAGACAATGGAATTATAAGCAGTATGGTTTTTACAATAAACGGAAGCCTGAATGTATCAAGAAGCTTCAGTATAACACAAAGCTCTTCAGTATCTTCAACTTACTCAATTTTCAGCAGTTCTGAAACATTAAAAGTCGGCTCTTACTCAATAAGCCAAGTCAATGTAACAGATACTTCAAATAACAAATTAAGCAATGTGACAAATGACTTGCATTTTTCAGTAACATCAGCACCATCAGGAAGTACTCCATCCAATGGTGGAGGAGGTGGAGCAAGTACAACAACCACAATTAGCTATTTAAATGGCACACCATTGTTAAGTTTTGGCATTGCTGAATTAAGTTTTTTTGTGGTCACAACCCCCTCTGAAAGCCAAAAAATAATCAAATTTATTAACATGGGCAATGTAAGCTTTACAGGTGGCAAAATTGAAATTCAGGGTAGCATAGAGCCTTATATCCAGGCAAGTGTATGCAACCTTAATGTAAGCAACTGCAAAATTAGGGATATTGAATTAAAATCAGGACAAAATGCCTTTTTAGTAGTAGATGGCAATTTCACCCAGAAAATCGAAAGCGGAGTTGCCGGAATAATAAGGCTTAATGGCAACAAGGTGTTTGACCTGGCAGTTGTCGCTGACAGGCCTCCATTGTATAATAAAGCAGTACTGCCTTTTGTAAAGCAAGGCTTTTCAGAGCCAATTGCCTATGTTATAGGTTATTCACTTACCTCATTAATTGTATTAGGTTCATTATTTTTTATAAAGGGGATAGCAGCATGACAATTTACAGGCTTCAAATAAAAGAAATAATGAAAAGAGCGGGGCTTAATCCGGCAGATTTTATAAAGGCAGAACTAACAGAGAGCGGATTGCATATTAAGGTTACACAACCAAATTTCGGTTTAAAAAGGAAGATTATGCAGGAAATAAGCAAAACTAAAGATATAAAAAAAGCATTAAATGAGGCTTTAGATGACACAATTGGGAATTATTGAAGAGGACAAAATGACTCAATATATATCAAGAAAGCTAATGGATTTTGAAAGGGAAAACAGAATGTATTATCATAAAGTGGATTATGACCATGCTTTAAGAACTTATGCAGATATGCTAATATTTGGGCGAACAGAAAACGGACAAGGAAGCACAAGTCTGCCTTTGCCTATGCTTGTTAATATTGTGGATGAGCAGGGAAGGGCTATGCCTTATGCCAGAAATATGCCATTTAGGTTTATTAAAGGGCATGGGCAAATGGTATCTGGAGATTACAGTTATTTACATCAAAGAAAATTAATGAAAGAACAAGGAGAAGTCATGGGCTTGGATTTAATGAGAGAATTAAGTCATAAAGGCAATATGTTTTTTTAAATTACTTTTATTAATGAGGAACAGCTTAATATGAAACAACTTAATGAATTAACAAAAGAACAGCAGGAAGAAATAAAGAAGTTAGTCATAGAAAGGCTGAAAAGGCTTCCTCCAAATGTAAGCTTTTCAATAGGGTAAAAATGAAACAAAACAATAACTCACACTCATTTCTAAAGGAATACGCCCCTTTAAATGAGGACAAGCCTTCGGGTTCTGATTCACCTCTTTTCCCGAAGGCATTTTTTACAATACAATGAAACTAAAGCCATTAATCTTAATCCTTGCAATGCTTTTGTTAGTTAGCATGGCAAATGCCCAAAATGTAAATGAAGTCAATATCCAGAAATTAATCAATGCAACTATCTTCAAGCAGCCGACAATCAATGCTTCTATTGAAAATTCAACAAACAAGAATGTTGCCTCTGGCATGGTTGGGACTATGTTTAATCAGTCGTCAGTTTGCATAAACCAGAGTGTGGGTGGATGTTATTGGGAAATGGATGTTCCAGCAAGTTCGCAGGCTTATGTTGAATGGACTAAAAAAGGAAGCCAGGTGCTTCTTAACAATCCAGATACAAATATGTCAGGAGGCGGCTGGTTTAATATTTCCTCAAAGGCAGGCGGTTATAGGAAGTTTTTTGACAGCTATGATGTCAATGCAGATGGGAGGGGAATGGAGTTTTACTGGACAGGAGCAGACCAAAGCGACCAATTAAACATAGCTATCTATCCTCAAACTGGCTCTTCGCAATTTGCAAGAGTGCAATTAAACGGAGCCCCTGTGAATGCATGGCAGCATGTTTGGTTTGATTGGAATGATAC
>Ga0075579_138_pt1 | contig 7046 bp, 5 predicted proteins | sample RifGroB1_FD_68195 | JGI IMG/M metagenome (GOLD analysis project Ga0075579, IMG submission 68195) | candidate division WWE3 bacterium GW2011_GWB1_41_6 | reverse complement strand
AGTGATACAACTAACAGTAGGGGTTGCGCTCGTTAACCCACTTAAGGGTACGCCTCACGGTACGAGCTGACGACAGCCATGCAACACCTGTGTAGAACCCTCGAAGGAGTCCGGCTTTCACCGGATTTGCATCTACATGTCAAACCTGGGTAAGGTTCTTGGGTTATCAGCCAATTAAAGAGCATGCTCCACCGCTTGTGCGGGTCCCCGCCAATTCCTTTGAGTTTTAGCCTTGCGACCGTACTTCCCAGGCGGCCTGCTTAACGCGTTAGCTTCGACACCCATATAAACAGGTATCTAGCAGGCATAGTTTACAGCGTGGACTACACGGGTATCTAATCCGTTTCGCTACCCACGCTTTCGTCTCTCAGCGTCAGAACAGCCCCAGACACTTGGCTTCCCCCTTGGTGTTCCCTACGATATCAACGCATTTCACTGCTTCACCGTAAGTTCCAGTGTCCCCTAGCTGTCTCTAGTAGAGCAGTATCCAAAGCTTTTCCCCGGTTGAGCCGGGGTCTTTAACCTTAGACTTACACTACCGCCTACAGAACTCTTTACGCCCAGTAACTCCGGATAATGCTCGCACCCTACGTATGACCGCTGCTGCTGGCACGTAGTTAGCCGGTGCTATTTGCAGGAGTTTACAACCCGAAGGCCGTCATCCTCCACGCGGCGTCGCTGCGTCAGGGTTTCCCCCATTGCGCAAGATTCCCGATTGCTGCCTCCCGTAGGAGTGAGGCCCGTGTCTCAGTGCCCCTCTGGCCGGTCAACCTCTCAGTCCGGCTACCCGTCAATGGCTTGGTGAGCCTTTACCTCACCAACTACCTGATAGGCCGCAGGCTCATCCCCAACCGATAAATCTTAAAGTCGACGATATAGCGCATATGCGCTATAGCTCGACTTCAAGAGAATTTTTATTCTCTTTAGTCTTTCGACCACATCGGGCATTAATCCCGGTTTCCCGGGGCTATTCCCGAGTTGGGGGTAGATTCCTACGTGTTACTCAGCCGTTCGCCACTATCAACCACGAATCCGCACCTCTCCGGCAAGCCGGATCGATTTGGAAAATGTAGCTGATCGTTCGACTTGCATACCTTAGGCACGCCGCTAGCATTCATCCTGAACTAGGATCAAATTCTCAAAGTTACGTAAATGCGAGGCATTTACGTTCCCGTTCAAATATAAAAAGTGAACGGGAAAACATTCTTTTTGCCTTTCATATCTCGAAAGGCATTCTAGCTAAGTTATGATTTTTTTTCAAAGTACTCCCGAACATCTATGTATACCTTATATTCGGAGTAATGGCAAGATATCAGTATTAAATTGGTTAGTCAAGACGCCTTGCGCGCTATAAAAAACGGAATATAATTAGTTGATATGGAGTTTGTACGAACACCAACATTTTTAGAAATGCTTCAGGCTAATGTATCCACGTTCATGACCCCATCAAAAATGCTTGTAGCCGTAGGGATCTTTATTGTAGCTTTTATTGTTATATCTATGGTAAGGTCCGTCGGATCGTTGTTTTTTAAGTTGATGTTTGCGGTTGTTATCGTAGTTCTCGCGTTGTTTGTTCTGTATTATCTAAACCCGCCAACAATATACTTCTAAATTACTCTATTCTCCTGATCTCGATCCTATCCGTTTTAAATAAATCTACCACCGAATCTGCCATCATTTCCTTATTATAAATAGGAGAACAAGTTATAAGATCCATATGAACGGCATTGAACTCAGGCCATGTGTGTAGCAGTAAATTGGATGAACCCAGAACAAACGTGATCGTTAAACCTTTTCCTCTAAATTGGGTAACTTTTGTATCAAGAACTTTTAACCTGTGTGCATTGGCAAAGTCCCCCGCAACCTTAAGAATAGCCTTTTTGGAACCAACAATGTGCCGGGGAACGTTGTGTATCTTAAATGTGTAGTGATCAACGAACGGGAATTTCTCTTCCTTTTGCTCCTCAAACGTGTAAATGTTCCTGGTTAGCAACACTTCTTCCAGCGGGTGTGTGAATGGTGTTGCTTTTAATATGTATAACGAACTCGCGCTTCCTATAGATTCCGCACCATAATAACGTGCAAACTTATCGATCTTGTCTTCTATTACCATATTAAAATCCGCAATCACTTCCTGTACCTTTAAGGTTTTTTCGGGGGATTTGAAGCTGTTGCCGTAGAATAGGAATATATATTTTCCCGCGTGTCCCTTGTTTTGCCCTAATAGTTCCACACCGGCGTTAAGGAACAAAGCTATGCCATTCCGGGTATAAGGAGGGTCGGTCATCATTACATCAAACGCTGACATAAATTGGGGGTTTAGCTTGGTCCTGACATCCCATTTAACCGTCCGGATATTTTTGAGGTTCAGATCCTTGGATATTCTCTCTATAACGGCCAAGATCTCGTCATCAATGTCAAAAACCGTAACGTTAAGGTGGTCTTCGTTCATTAAGCCTAGAACTATTGAAACCAAGTCGTCGTCTCCCAACAAAGCAATGTTCTTGCCTGAGATCAACCCCTTGTCCCTTAGGACTAATGCCTTGGCTACCGAGGTGTTCGCTGTTGCAAAGAACTGGTCATACTCCCTTTTCGGCTCCAGCTCATACGTCTTCCTAATTTCAAGAAGTCTATCTTCCAAATCTTTTTGTTCGTAAGAGTAAAGTTTCCATTTATGGGGTCTAAGGTCAAGTTTTTTTATTTCTTCTACGATTGCGGGTTTAAGACGTATGCTATCCTCGTCAGAATTCTCAAGTAACGAGGATATTGAGGATTTAAAGTTTCGTAATGTTTCTTTTGGAAAACCGGTGAGACGAATAAGCTCGGAGTTCGTAATGTCAACGGAATTGTCGGAAAGGATTTTTAAAATACCCTTTATCTCAGCTATTTTCAGATCGGAGTTATTGATTTTTATCTTTTGAACTAGATCATTCACGGGCTAATTATACAACCCCTAGCAATAAAAATAGCCGGTAATGTATTATTTTACCGGCTACGGTCACTCTCTTGTCATACACACCAGCATCATGTCGGGCTGTAATGTTTTATCAGGCACTATAACAACTCGGTAGAATTCATTCTTGTACCTTACGTACACATATTTTTCAGGGTGAGCGATCCTATCAACTTTAAGCTCAGGATCGGATTGCCTAAGGTGCTCCGTAATCCCTGAAAAACGATCCATTTTGTATCTAAGGAATGGTTCCGGGTGCAGCCTAATGTATTTTGATGGAACGCTATACATCTCTACAAAACTGGTAGTAACCTCAATCATTTGGACCAGCAAAGGTGTTCCTCCCTTAATGACAGAATAAAACCTTCTCTCGGTAATTCTGCTTAATTTCTTCATATTCTTCTCCTGTCTTCGTGCTCCTATAAAGCCTGTATTCAAGATTTAAACATAAAAAGGCCGGAAATCAAGTTATATTTCCGGCCTACACATGATAAGACTAATCTTGCTTGTGGGGTTGGTTCCCCGCGAAACACAACATTCCCGGATACGTTCTCTTATGTTTTCTCAATTTAGTATCCTTTTAATCGTTAATCGTACTCAGAACCGGTACACCATTAGGTTGTTTGGCAATACAGCCTTATTGGGCTGAACCCGAACCCGGTGAAAGCACCACCAGTACCAAACGTAAACATACTTCTCAGGCGGGCGTTTTGACTGTCTTGCCTTTGCCGTAAAAACCTGCTGCTGTGCCCGGCTCTCGAGGTATGCCGATAAACGGTCTATGTTGAAACCATCGAAAACTGTTGGGTTTAGCATCACGACTACAGGAAACACCTTATATTTGTGTGCGTAATACTTGAGTTCCCTAAGGACCTCACTCCGCAGTGGTACCTTACTGGAAATAAAAGCCATCATCCCATGGTGTAGGGATATATCATTATCGCTTGGCATTTTTGTCTCCCATTCTTGCTTGATTTAGTGTCAACACAATATCAAAAAGCTAATCTCTATGCAAATTATCCAAACGGGTGTTGTTCTGTTATTTCTTTTGAATATTATATTTTTATGAAACGCACTTACCTATCCTTTCTATCCATATTACTAGCCTTTTGCATACTACCGTATCAGACTCAAGCAGCTCCGGAAGACTGGGAACCAGTATTACAACAACCTTACATTAGTTCTATTGAAACTACTCCGTGGGGCTTATTAGCCGGAGAACGTGACAGTAGAACATCACTGGGACCTTATAACGGTCTTTACATCTCCAAGGATCTGGGTAGTACATGGGTAGAACTCGGTTTGGAATACAAAGGAATAACTGACATAAAATACTTTGATAACAAGATCTACGCTACCACATATTACTCCCGGCCGGGTGATAAAGGATTATTTATTAGTGACGACCAAGGATATAACTGGATCCATCCCGGTATGGAATTTTCCTCATCAAGTGTAGACCGTAATTCAACAGCTATATTTCTGGGCACATATGCTTATGGTCTGTGGGTGTCCCGGGATGAAGGAGAAACATGGGATCGAGACCTTGCCGGCACATGGCCTGTAAACGAAGTTTACGATATTGTCAGTACCGAAGATATTGTTGTAGTTTCGGCTACAAATCATGTCTACGCCTCCTACGATGACGGTTACACTTGGAACATCGTCAACATTCTGTCTAATAAGAACATGCGTAATATCGCTGTGGAAAATGACACTATTGTTATCGGATCATCAAGTCCTTCGGGTATTTATGTCTCAAACGACCTTGGGAATACCTGGGTAAAATCTGAGCAGTTGGGGGATGTGACCGCAGGAGCAATAATAATTCACAATAGTACCATTTATTCCGGATACCGTGACCCTCAAACGTTTGATTATTCGGTAGTAAAAAGTACCGATTTAGGGATTTCTTGGCAAAACATCGGTCCTTTAATACCAATCTCATACATTATCGCCAATGACGCCGCCATTATTGTCTCAGAACCATCTAAACTTTATTATGTATTTTCCTCTGAAGGCGTTTACAGTTACGGTTTGTCAACGGAGAGTATTGGCGATACTCCCATTTTATCAATACCCTGGTCGACGGTCCGAACGGGAGAACTTATGGACAACATCAGCGCATTTTTCGATCACCAATATCCTTTATTAGGATATCAGTATATTCACGAACCTGTTGAATATAACGATACAACTTTCAACTTCCTTGGATTTAAAGACAAAGAGCCAAATATTTACTACAGTTCCCATAGTGGTACGGACTTTTCACTACCATATGGAACTCCGGTTCTCGCAGCTGCTCCGGGTTACGCGCGTTATTTTTACTGCAGTGATTGTGGGCATAGTATTATTATCGAGCACACAGGAGGGTACCGTACGATCTATATGCATATGCAAAAAGACGGTTTGGTAACAATGAACCCCGATGATAGGACATGGGTTGAGCAGGGAAATACCATTGGAAAAGTTGGAATGACAGGATACACGACCGGACCGCATCTTCACTTTGAAGTGCAAAAGGATACTAACGCAAACGGCGATTACACCGATGATTACCCGCACGGAAGAGTAGATCCCTTCGGTTGGAAGTTTCCGTTCTTGCCGGATCCCTGGCCGGCATACACTTGGACTGACATAGGTGGCACGCATACAGGAACTGCAAGCTCATATTTGTGGCTGGATCCGCTGCCAAAGTATTCTGCCTACACCGGGAACGATCCTGTAGACATACCCCTCAATAATAAGGTTGTAAGCGTACCTTCGGTGGAATATTTCAAAGGAATAACTACTCAAATTATCGAGTATTCACAACCGTCACTCCGGTCATATTACGAAAACCTAAAGTATGTCCCCCACACTTCAATGCTTGTTAACATCATCGATCATTTCGGCAACACGGTTGACTACCTTCCGGAACCCGCAGGAATAACCATCAAACTGGAGGACATTAATCTGTCCGGAATTATATTAGAAAGTCTAAAAATATATTATTTCCATGAAACAAACGGAACTTGGATAGCCTTAAACACAATATATGATGCTGTTACAAACAGCCTGACGGCTCAGACCAATCATTTCTCCCGAATCGCGGTTTTCGGTGAAAAAGTAAACACGGATTATCCGACAACTCATGCTGTCTTGGACGGTACTTTAAGCAACGGATGGTACACAAACTACCCACAACTCACACTATCCGCAGATAATTCGAACGGTAATGACGTTGCAAGTACCTTTTACTCGATTTTTGATGAGAATTCGTGGGAAGTTTATACAGAGCCGTTAATTATAGAACGGGAAGGGATTTTTCCTGTTTATTACCGTTCCATAGATACGACTGAAAATCTGGAATCAACCAAGGAAATACTTATTAAAGTAGATACACAAGGTAAATGGAAGAAAATCCTACAAATCCGTAACACAGGATTCCTTATACAAAACTAGGGTTATAATACTACTCTATGATCCCCCCGCCCAGTACCACATCCCCTTTATAGAACACCGCACTTTGTCCGGGAGCAACCCCAAATATTGGTTCTTCCATCTTTACCTCTGCCACCCCTTTCTCGAGCTTTACAATAGACTTGTGCAGTTCCCCAAGATGCCGGATCCTCACATCACACACAAACTCATCCACGGGAGTGTCGTTAATCCAATGCAACTCGCTGACACAAAACGAATCTCGGTTCACATCGTTCGCAAAACCCACAATCAGCTCGTTCTCATCCATATTCTTACCTATCACATACATCGGCAAGCCAGTATATTCATCAACCGTGAACCCATGCCTTTGACCTATCGTATAAAACTGCGCCCCCTCGTGTTGTCCAATAGCTTTACCGGTCCTATCTACAACGTTTCCCGTCACGGGATTTATTCTTTTTTTCAGGAACTCTTTTATATCTACTTCACCTATAAAACAGATCCCAACACTATCCGGTTTACGGTAAGTAGGTAAACCGGCTTTCTCAGCCAATACCCGAACGTCAGCTTTGACCATATCACCAACCGGAAACAGAGTACTTGATAATTGTTCCTGATCCAACAAATATAAAAAATACGATTGATCCTTGGACGTATCAATACCTTTTAA
>Ga0075579_139_pt1 | contig 7438 bp, 6 predicted proteins | sample RifGroB1_FD_68195 | JGI IMG/M metagenome (GOLD analysis project Ga0075579, IMG submission 68195) | candidate division WWE3 bacterium GW2011_GWB1_41_6 | reverse complement strand
CAAATTACTGCTCAGTGTCTGTGCATCCAGTGCGGCCACTAGCTGATTTGTATTTACCGGATCTCCCTCCTGAATATTTATATTCTTGATCCTGCCTGAAGTGCCAAACGAAAGTTGCGCGTCTTTTTTTGACTTAACCGCCCCACTAACTGAGATTGTTTTACTGATCTGCACATTTTGAATTTCAACTTTTTTAACAGATACGGTTTTTATCCCCGAAACAGAATTAAACCGCCACAAACCAAATATTGCAGCTACTGCAACGATTATTAAAATAATTCTTTTTCTTGAAAGCTTCATAACGCCATTTTTTACTATATCATAAAGATAGTGGTAATATAATTATATGTTAAGTCTCTTCGGTAATCATCACCCGGTAAGACACGCAAAAAGTTTTAAGTACGCTTTTCACGGTCTTTTTCATGCTCTTATAAACGAGCCAAACTTCCGGATCCAAATTATGATTGCAGTAGCGTCAGTTGCTTTAGGGTGGCATTTTAGCGGCTGAAATGACAAACACAGTCGTTGAGGAACTTATCGACCAACTGATTAAGGAGTACCACGAAGGAGTCCGTATTATCAAAGACCTTTCAGCAGGTTTTGTTCTGACTACTTCTATAACAACACTAGCAATTCTAATTCTTATTTTTGGCGACCGGATATTTTCTGTTCTTTAATTGTATGTGAAGTTTTATTAGTAAAAATAAGAAAAGTATGCCAAACAAGTATCCCGCCAAAATATCACGGACATAATGAACCCCTAATCCTACTCTCGATGCCCCTACCATAACAATAAAGTAAATAGAAACCCATCGAACGAACTTCCTCACCATTCTACTTATCCTTGGTGTTCTAAAACTCAAGTAGATCAAAAAACCGAAGAATATAGTGTAAAATATTGTGTGTCCGCTTGGAAAACCATAGAGGTCGGTCCGGAATAAGGAATTTAGATCATTCGTAGAGGGTCGTGGCAGTTTGAATATGTGCTTAAGTAACAATGTATATGGGTAACTAATTGTAGTAGCAAGCATTAGGATGCTCTCAATTTTGTAGTTTTTGTAATAGAGGAATAATACCGGAAGTGAAATTGAAACAAGAAGAATAATCCGCACATCTTGAAAGTTACTGACAAACCTCATTTGGTCTAAAATAAAAGACGAGTCGCTAATATTCATTATCTAAGTTTATCAAAGGTCCCGGTGTTAAATAATAGATTTGGCTTATAGTTCTTCCCTCAGCATCTGTGAATTCCATTACAGGTTTATAGTTTTCGGTCCAGATACGCACCCGGTCACTGCTAATTAAATCAGTAAAACTCTGTGGACTTACTATGTATATGTAATAACCTGCCGCATCAGATGATTTTTTGAGAGGAATATAATACCGTGATATAGAGGACCTTTCGTTTGTTGAGTAATACCCGTTGTGTTCGGTTGAGTTCACGATTTCGCTGATAGCTTCCCAATGTCTGAAATATGGAAATCCGAACATGCTCAGGTGGAAGTTGGGAACCGGTTTTGGAAACTCCCAAACTAAAAAAAATTCAGGTTCCCATGGGTACTCTCTTGTATGGTCAACAAAGACCGCTGTAGATTGCAGAAATATGAAAATAAAGACTATAGACACGCCAAACCCGACTAATATTTTCGCGGCCAACCAACCAAGGAACTTTTTAATTATTTCCTCACCAAAATCGATTCCCATTGCCATTATTATGGTAACGGGAAGTATGTAGTTGAATATATGTGTTCCCGGTATACCAACAATGAGTTCAAAAAATGTGAAAGGCAGCAGAAACCAGAACATTATCGATAATTTTAAAAGGTTTTTTCTAATTGCAGTTTCCGCGATTCCAAGTAATGTGAGGCCTATATATATATGTATTACGTAAATGGGCTGATACACACTGAATAGATACCGTGAACTTGATATTTTACCTCCTGTACCTGCCAGCCTGCCTTGCCAGTAGCTCATTGTCGATGCACTGATTGAGATGACAAAAGGTATATAGAACGTTGCAAGAACCGCTCCGCTTAACAACATGGAATACATAAGGTGATTCCGGCGCTCTTTAAGGCCGGTAGGTGCCTGAAGATACCATTTATATATGAGATAGAACGCAAAAGGAGCGATAAATACGCCGTCATAATGCGAAAGAATGGACAGAGCCCAGAAAATAAAACCCAGATATATTCCCATGTATGTCCACTTTTTTTGTGTAGAAGCCAACGTAAAGAAATATAGTGCAAGCACAGCAAATAGAATTACAAATGACTGATATTGGACTATCCTTGAAAATGCGATGAAGAAGCCGTTAGTAGCGATGAAGAATGATGCATAAAAAGCTATTTTTCTACCGAAATGTATTTTAATTAGCTTATAAAAGAACAGAACCGTGAGTATTCCCGCAATAGCGAACGGAAGGCGCATCAGTAATTGATTGTCGTATTCGGGATTAAAGAATTTAAGTATGCCTGTAATTATGAACTGAATAGGCCCTTTTCTTTGATCAAGTAGAAATTCGGAAATAGATTGCCCCTCCGCAGGTAAAAATAGAGCTTTTATTTCGTCGCCCTGGTAATCAGAATAACCAAGATTTATAAGCCGGAGCCACGCCGCGATTAAAGTTACAATTATTGTCATACAGTAAAATGTTAAATCAGGAGTGCGTTTTAGTCAAAGACAGTTTTTAGTAGTGGTATATATGAAGTTCGTTCATTGCACGGGTCACGGCGACAAAAGCCTTTTTAGCCTCGTTAAATTGACTGATCTTTGAAGGATCTAAACCTAATACATAAACCTTGGAGAATTCCAAACCTTTGCAATTTTCGTGATTTGTCAAATAAATGCCTTTAGGTATATAGGATATCTTCTTCTTGCTGTCCAATTTAATGTAACGCTCGCCATTAACGCCCATAATTGTTATAAGAGTATCAATTTGTTCTAAAAGATTCTCATCAAAACATATAATACCTATAGATTTATTCAATTCTTTAACATCATTTGCCAATTCCCCGGAAAATTCTTTAACAAAATGGTCTTTTTCAGAGAACACTTTAACAACCGGATCGACTCCTCTGCGGTTTATAGATTTGGGTAAATAATCGTTTGTATACGGCATTAGAATAGAGTTTGCAAAATCTATTATCGGTCGGGTACTCCTGTAGTTCGTGTCAAGCTCGAACGTGTTAGCGCTTCTTGCCTCCTTGATAACTCTTGATATGGAATCCCAATCAGGTATGCCTTCATCGGATATGGACTGGTTAAGATCTCCCAATATACAGAACCGGCCGTTTATCACCAATTTTCCCAGAATGAGGTACTCGAGGAGACTGAAATCCTGACCCTCATCAACAACACAATACTGGTATTTTTGGATATTCTGGAAACCGATTACTTCAGAGTAAATGAATAGGTACATTAAGGTATCCTTGTACCCCATTTGTCCATTAACCGGTAGTGACAGGGATTTATGAAGCTCGGTGAAATCGCTCTCGCGGAGTTTTGTTCGTAGACGTTTCAATTTATTTACAATTCTTCTTAAGATTTTTATATTTTCCTTAAACCTCCACGCGCGTGCTGACTTTTCACCGTACTCTTTTAGATAATCTCTTTGCATTTGCAGCTCCTCCTCCATATCGGAAAGAACCTCGGTGAAGTTTTCATATACGGGAATATCGCGGTTGTATTTGAAACCACCAAAAGTTTCGTTATCCGGGTCCTGGAAAAGAACTTGTATCTCATTTTCGTATTTAACCTGTATTTTCTTTATTTTTTCCCTTATTGTACTAATCTCCTCAACGGTAACTGACATGATGTCGTTAATTCTATCAAAATCAATATTAAGCTTTAGCTCCTCTCTGAAAACAACATTGTATACTAGATCGCGTAGAGTTTTGTAGTTAATGTCAAAGATACCAAGCTTAGGAAAAAGTGTGGAAAGATAACCGACTAAAATTTGATTCTTGGCAATGAGTATAGAACGTTCCGGAAATATAAGCTCCGGAAAATTAAAGAATATATGCGATAGTTTGTGGATAGCGACGGTACTTTTACCGCTTCCCACTGAGCCCTGAACAATACATATCTGTCGAGGGTCTGCTTCAATAATGTCTAACTGACTTTCCTGAATAGTCTCAACAATATCCTCCAAAACACCGCCCGTACGCTGTTCGATCTTTTCGACGATAATCTCATTTTCATCTAGTTGAATATCGTTGTTATAGTATTTGATCAACTCGCCTTTATCAATTTCGAAAGTTCTTTTTAATGTTAAATCACGCTTTTCAGTTCCGTCCGGTGTTTCGTATACAACGTTTTTTTGCGGATATCTATACCTGTAATAAATGGAGGCAATCTTTGCTCTCCAGTCAACAATAACCGGGACATCTTCTGTATAACCGAACTTTCCAATGTACCAGGTTTCATCATGCGGGTTGTTAGCATCTTTTAGGTCTATTCTGGAAAAATAGGGTTCATCTAACGATTGTTGAAGTTCATCAAGTCTCTTATATTTATCTTTAAAATTGAACGTGGTGTTTTTTTGCTGCAGATTTTCCATGAACAATAATAAGTCGTGCGGCTCCGTTTGCGGGTCTTCCCTAAGTTCCTTTAATTTCTCCAGTGTTTGAGCACCCATTACCTCCATGGATTTTTCAAGATTCTTTCTTGCGTTTGTAAGTTTTACGATGGTTTTTTGTAAGTGTGATTTTTCTTTTTCTAAGACATCCGGATCCATTTAAAACCCTCCTTGGCGATAAGCACTGTATATTCGCCTTTTTCCGGAATACTCTGGGTTAAAATATCTGAGATTTGTCCTGTCAAAATGCTCTCATGTATCTTTGTGAGGTCTTTTGCTACACATACCGCTCTATCTCCCAGCGTATCCTGAATTTCAATAAGCAATCTTCTCACTCTATAAGGAGATTCGTAAATTGTCAATGTAGCATCAAGTTTTCCGTATTCTTTTAAAATGTTCTTTCTTTGGTTAGCTGTTTTTGGCAGGAATCCAAGAAATATGAACTTATCAGTCGGTAATCCGGACGCGCTTATTGCCGCGGTAATAGCGCTGGGACCGGGTATGGGAATGATATCGATACCTTCGGTTTTAAGATCCCTGACCAGTTTAAAGCCTGGGTCTGATATAACCGGAGTCCCGCTATCGGATACTAACGCCACGGATCGACCTGATCTAAGAGTATCCAAAATGTGCAAATAAACTTTTTTATGGTTTTGGTCCCGGTATGATATTTGTGATTTCTTAAGTGAATAGTTGTTTAACAGTTTGTCAGTTTCGCGAGTATCCTCCGACAGAATCAGTTCAACATCTTTAAGTATCTCAATAGCTCTAAATGTTATGTCTGAGAGATTGCCGATAGAACCGGCTACAATGTATAACTTACCAACGCCCATTCCCCTATTGTAACATGGAATCGATGGCTTTTTTCATCTGATCGTAAGGAACCGCGCCTTTTAGAGGTACAGTTTCTCCGGTTTTAATATTCATAATGAAATTACCCGGAGTTCCGTTGACACCTGCTTTGATCCCGCTTTGATAGTCACCTTCAACCCGTGCAGTCATTTCTCCACCGTCTAAACATGTCTTTAATTGTGCTGTATTGATTCCAAGCTGCCCGGCGATCTTAGCTGACTCTTCCTCAGTGACTTGAACTTTAGAGGCAAATACTGAGTCGGTAAAGTCCCAGAATTTTACCTGTCCACCTAGTTTTGCGACACACTCAGATGCTTCAGCTTGTTTAAATGCTAAGGGATGTAAAGATACTAGTGGAAAGTGTCTAAAAACCCACCCAACCTTGTCACCGTAATCATCAATTATCTTGTTCATTGTATCGTGGTAGGTCTTACAGAAAGGACATGAGAAATCAGAGTATTCTATAACAATTATATCAGCCTTCGCGTTTCCTTTTATATGATCCCTATCGGTAGGCTTTATTACTTCGGTATTTATTTTTTCTACCGGCTGATTCTCCTTGCCTGAGTTAGCTAGCGTGGGGTTATTTCCACCCAATGCATCCTCATTTCCTTGTAAATATTGGACTTTTGTATAGAAAGACCCGGCAAAGAAGGCGGAAGAGACGAGTATTAGCATAAATACAATAGCCAGCAAATTGTTCTTAAAACCTCCGAATACTATTTCTTTGAAATTTATCGTATATGTTGAGTTTTTGTCGTCCATTCGTACATGCTAAAGAATAAACCGTTTCTTGTCAATTTATCTCTATTTTTGCTCCCAAACCTTTATAAACTTCTATAAAGTCCGGATATCTTCTTTTCAATACGTCCGCACCTCTTATTGTTGTGGTGACGTCATCCGCGAGACTTGCAAGGAAAATAGCTTTACATGCTTGTATAATTCCTGGGGCTGTTATTATACCCCCGTTAAAAGTTACAGGCCCGTTTACTATTATCCTTTGAGGGTCCGACATAAATATTCGTGCACCAAGTGCGTTGAGTTCTCTTATAAAATCAAGACCGGTTTCATACATCCAGTTTTGAACTAGCATCTGGCCGTGGTTCTTACATGCTAATGTGACGACTACAGGTAAGATATCTACAGGAAATCCCGGCCACGGTCTTGGTACAAACTTTGGTAGTCCTTCATTTGCAAGGGGCACCCCTGATTTTTCAGGATCGAGATAGATTTTTTCAGGACCTTCGACAATTATATCTGTACCAACGGCAGTAATGTTAATGCCAAATTTTTCGAACCACTCATAGATACCTCCAAAAGTCTCTCTGTCATTGCAATCTTTTAATGTTATTTTTCCTTTTGTTACCGCGGCTGCGACTATCAAACCTCCAACGTCGACCGGATCCGGAGAAGGCGTGTATTCAGCACCATTCAAAGTCTTAGAACCTTTAATGGTTAGCCGATTCGACCGTATTCCATCTATTTCGGCACCCATACTTTGAAGAAGTCCTAATAACTGTGTTACATGAGGTTCGCTTGCTGCATCGGTTATAACAATTTCAGAACCGGTCCCTGCGGCGTACATGGCTAAATTTTCGGTAGCCGTTACACTTGCTTCTAACTGCCATACATCATATAAATATTCCGGCTTTTCCGGGGCTTTAAAATGTGCATAACCGTCTTCAAAGGTAACCTCTATACCGGCTTTCGTAAATGAGTCTATATGAGCTGCAATAGACCGTTTTCCAAGCACGCATCCACCCGGTATCGGGATCCTTGCTTGACCGAACCTTGCCAGTAAAGGTCCGGCAAACATTACCGAAGCTCTTATAAGATTTCCCAGTACCTTATCAACAGTATAAGAATTAACATTCCTGCAGTTAATTTTTATATCCATATATTTGCTATCCTCGACCTCCGCCCCAAGCAACTTAATCATTTCAATTATTTTTATGACATCTGTGGATTTTGGTACATTATGATAAGTAATAGTTTTATCGGATAGTA
>Ga0075579_149_pt1 | contig 7674 bp, 6 predicted proteins | sample RifGroB1_FD_68195 | JGI IMG/M metagenome (GOLD analysis project Ga0075579, IMG submission 68195) | candidate division WWE3 bacterium GW2011_GWB1_41_6 | reverse complement strand
TTAACATAAACATCTCCATCAGTTAATATTAATATATCTGTTTTAATCTTCGAAAAAGCCAAGTTTAAAGCAAAACTCTTTCCTTTTCCAGGATCCTTCAATATTTTTATATTGTTATGTTTTTTTTGGAAAGTTCTAGCAACGTTTAAAGTTTCTTCGTCAGGCGCAGAAACTAGAATATCAAATTTGTACTTTGTCTTTTGATTTAGAAAAGTACTAATCGCCTTGCCGATAGTCTTTGGTTCTTTAAATGCAGTAATAATAATCGTTATTCTCTGCTTTATGAGTTCGTTGATTGCAGATGATATCTCTTTTAGGTTAATATGCTCCATGCTCCTGCAGTTCTTTTTATAGCAACAAATGCAATTAGAATTTGCAACTATTTTTTACTTATCCCTCATGTGATACCATAATAATATGAAAGTACTTCTTGTTGCCTCGGAAGTGGCTCCCATAATAAAACTCGGTGGTCTCGGTGACGTCACCGGATCTCTTCCCATAGCTCTGGAAAAGATCGGGGTCAATGTCGATGTAGTAGTTCCTTATTTTCCGATAGCCAAATTCACGGAGAAAGTTTTTAAGAGTCTTGAACTTAATATCCCTTTTAACGAAGAGACTGTCAAAGTTGAAGTATATAAAACAAAACTGCCAAATTCCAACGTTGATTCATTTCTATTAAAGAATGACAAATATTTCACCCTTGGCGGGACCAACGCGTTTGCGAACAACATTTCCGAGACCGAGATGTTCACATTTTTTGATAGGGCAGTGGTAGAGCTGATAAAACAGCAGTTCAACACATATGACATAGTTCACTGCAATGACTGGCACGCCGGATTGATCACACACTTATTAAAAGACGAACTTCCTGATTCCCGTCCGCACACGCTTTTTACTATACATAATCTGTTATACCAGGGTATTGCAGGCTCCAAGTTGGTGCAGGAGGTAGGAATAGTTCCCGGAGCTCATCCTTTGATTGACTGGGACATTCAGGACGGGGATATTAATCTTATGCTCCAGGGAGTAACCTCAAGCGACTACATTAACACTGTCTCACCAACCTATGCTAAAGAAATACTGACCGAGGAGTACGCCCGTGATATGGCCGATGTTCTTAAAGCACGAGAGGGAAGATTGTCAGGTATTATCAATGGTATTGATTATAACCAACTTCCTAGAAATTACGACGTCTCTAACTGGAAGAAAGAAAAAGCCATCATCAAGGAAAATGTCAGGAAAAAGTTGGGCATGGGTCTTTCGGACAAGCCGTTGTATTCGTACATATCCCGTTTAGATCCTAATCAAAAGGGTACGGATATATTGTATGCGGTTATTCCAGAACTATTAAGAGACGGAGGCCAGTTTATTTTATTAGGAACAGGTGACAAGGGTTGGGAGGAAAAGTTCGCTCAACTACCGGAAGAGGTAAGTTCTAAGTATGACAATGTGTCAAAGGGTGACGTTTCTGTGAATATTAAATTTGACACAGCTTTGGCCAACGAAATCTACCAAGCCAGTGATTTCTTTATAGTACCGTCAAAATAATACTGGTGGTTTAAAGGATTCTGTCAGTAACGGGGTCACGGGGTTTGTTTTTGATGACTATAGTGGGGAAAGTCTATTGGAAGCGATGAAAAAAAGCTTTAAAATGTATGACACAAGGGACCATGATCTCATGGTTCAGAACGCAATGCGTACGGATCTGAGCTGGGAACGGAGCGCACAGGAGTATAAAAAGTTATACGAAAGGATGCTTGAGGAGAAACCGCACGTTCAGACAGGGTCGATTGTAAGTCTATCGTAAGTTTGGTGTGTTCTATAGGTTTGCCGATTTTAAAAATGAGTACATTTATCTTTGATGAACTAACAGGATTGCCTACTTTATTGGCAACAAACAGAGCAAAGCGTCCCGACCAGACCGGCGCAGTTACTTCAATTAAACCGGTCAAGAAAGGTGCTAATGAAGCAACGATCGACAAGCAGCTTATTTTTAGCAAAGGTTATGAACAAAATACGCCCGAGGCTGTGTATCAGGATGCTGACGACTGGAACGTTCGTGTATTTAAGAATAAGTTTCCTTTAGTCGATGACCATGAAATCATCGTGCACTCCCCTCACCCCGACCGCGATATTGACGACCTGCCTTTGGAACAGAACATACGTATTATCAGGGCTTATCTGAATAGGGTAAGTTTTTATGGCTCCCAGGATAAGGAAGTAATGATATTCAATAACCGCGGCGGTCGTGCCGGTGCTTCTATTGTTCATCCGCACTCCCAAATTGTTGCGTTAAAAGGTTTTCCGGGGATACTGGAAAAAGAGAAGGAGTCTGCCTTGAAGTACTGGAACGAGCATAACAGCTGTTTCTGGTGTGATCTTGCAAAAAAAGAGGTGGAGGCAGGTACACAGATCGTCTACGAATCCCCTCACTTTGTGTTGATGGTTCCTGACGCGTGTCGTTGGAGCTATGAGATGATCATGATCCCGAAAGAGCACAAACCCAACTTTGGCTTTATGAACGAGATGGAGATTGGGGATTTTGCTATTGTTCTGCAGGCTGCTTTGCGCGCATATGATGAGTTGTTTGATAGGCCTGACCGCAACTTTTGGATCCATACTATGCGTTATGAGCCTTACCACTGGCATGTAGGATTTTTGCCGCATATAAAGGTGTTAGGGGGCTTAGAGCTGGGGGCGGGGATTTGGGTGAGTGATAAGGCCACCCCTGAGGACGCTGCCCGCCAGCTTGGTGAGAAGGTGAAGTATTGTTGTGAGTTGGAGAATCGGGTTTAACCTAGTTTTTCCTCGTGGTTGAGCTTTTCCACTAGGTATTTTTTGTAGTCATTTATAACAAAATGCTTGGTTATCTCCTCTATTGAGAGCCAGGTATTTTTTGTTTTTCTAACATAGTCGTGATAACTGGAGTATGGGTACTTTTTTAGGTTTAACCCAGGTTTATCCTTAGAAGGGTTATTGTGGATATATGCCGATACATTTAAGAGATCTTCATCAGTTTTTATTAACCTAGCTTTATATGTACCTTGGAACAGACTACCTACTCGTTGATATTTAATGTTGAAATATACAGTATATATACTTGATAAAGAGTGCATTAACTTAGTAATATCTTTCCTATCTGTTTGACTTATTAGGAGATGGTAATGGTTACTCATCAAACAATAACAATGCACTTTTATGGAGTTCTTTTCAGCAGCTTGTCTTAACCAATGCAAGAATTTTAAATAGTCTGTATGACTTAGGAATACGTTTCTTTTTTCTACACCACGATTGTAGACATGGTAGAAGCCGTTTTCTTTATAAATTTTTATACTATTCTTGCTAGGCATATTTGATTTATTACAAATATTTGGTATTTTTAATAGGGTAACTTATCTATTGTTTCTAGGAGAGTCTTCAACCTGGTTTAACCTAAAGACCCGCCGTTTGGCGGGTTTTTAGTTTACTGAATAAAGTGAGTAAAAAAAACGAGAAGGTGATTTACTTCAATTCCACTTTCGCTCCGGCTTCCTCAAGTTTTTTCTTGGCTGCCTCGGCATCCTCTTTCTTAGCACCTTCCAAAACCGGTTTAGGTGCCGATTCTACAAGATTCTTAGCTTCGACCAATCCTAATGCCTGGTTGATCTCACGTACTGCTTTAATGACTGCTATCTTGTTGCCGCCTGCATCTGCGAGTACGACATCAAATTCGGTTTTTTCCTCCTCAGGTTCGGTTTCTGCACCGTTACCTGCGGGTATTGCACCCATAATCATAGGAGCAGCTGCGCTGACACCGAATTTCTCTTCCATTGCTTTAACTAAGTCGTTAAGTTCAAGAACGGTCATTTTCTCGACCATGTCCATAACTTTCTGTGCGTTTGTTGATAAATCTGCCATTTTAGACACCTCCTTAAATTATTAAATACTTATAAACTAGATAAGAACCACATAACTACAGCAAAAATCAGGTTTAACCCTTTTTCTCCGCGATAGCCTTGAGAGCATATACCAACTTCCTCTGATTACCTCCCAGAACATTTACAAATCCGCTGATAGGAGACTTCATCGTTCCTACGATCTGCCCAAGCAGTTGTTCCCGTCCGGGAAGCTTGCTTAGCGTATCAAGCTGTTGGGCATTTGCATACTTTCCTTCCACCCAACCTGCCTTTATCTTAAAAGACTCGAACTTCTTAGCAAATTCAGTCAAAGCCTTCAAAGGAGCTATGGCATCGCCGTAAGAAAATATCGTCATGGTAGTGTTTTTGAGATCCTCTTCCATTTCCCCGGTATCGATCTTGTTTTCTTTGAGGGCGATCTTCAATAAGGTATTTTTGGCTACCTGAACATCAGCTTCCGCTTCCTTCATGGCGGCACGAAGATCGTTAGCAACGTTCGCACTTATTCCCTGGAATTCGGCAAAAACCAGCGATTTTGCGCCGACAACCTTTTCTTTTAGCTTTTCTACGATTTCTATGTTTTTCTGATTTGGCATAATTTTTCGGAATTATATAAGGGTTGCGCAGTCTATGACGCGACTTCAGGTGTGAAGCACCGAGCAAGCTTATATATTTTCAACCTCCTTAGTTGTTATGGACGGTTACTCGCGCATGCCGTCCGGTTTTAATAAATTATCAATAAATTCCGGTTAAAAGAAACAAAAAACCCGCAAAGACGCGGGGTAATAGTCGGGGATATGGAGAAAAACGTGGGCTTATGGGACTCAAAGTCTCATAGCCTGATTTCTGTACATTCCTCGGGTTTGTTCCTCGGCAAGATGATTAAGCTGTGAACGCACGTTACGGGGATTGGCCCCTCGTGGACGTTCGGCCCTTGCTGTCTTTGGTCTTGAAGTAGTGTAATAGGGAAGTATGGTATTGTCAAGGAAGTCCCTTTTTACACCTTTCCACGTATTCTTACTCAAATCTCACAGCACCCTCGTTGTAATCCACCAATACCTGGTGTGCAGTTAAAGAATAATTGAACATCTTCACTTCATCGAGCATGCCGTCAAACGTCCGCTGGCCATTGGAACGGTTTCCGATATACAAGTTATTACCGGCGTCACTTTTAGCCGGCAGATTTCCGGAGCCTTGTTCTGACAAACTTACCGTCTTTCCATTCAAGTAGAAGACGGGATCGTTGCTTGTTGAACTGTTATCGTACACAACAGCGATATGGCTCCATTGGTTGAGAGGAATTACCGCGTTGGTTGTTACCCAGTCGCGGTCATTACCCGTATACTCCTGCCCCAGCCACAATTTTACAGCACCTGCCGACTCCTCGCGGACGTTAATGACCCATCCTTCAGTGACAGAATCTGTCTTATCAAGTATTCTTCCCAGGTTACCTTCGCCGTCGCTTCTGGGGTAGATCCAGACAGTTACAGCCCCGCCTCTGTCAAAGATATTCTGTATTGCTGTGGCATCAGTTACAACAACATAATCATCGGCACCGTCAAAGTCCAGAGCCGCATTCCTTTTACCGTTTGAACCATCCGACCGCATAGTTCCCGCAGATCCGGTACAGATACCCACACCTACATTGGTTCCGGCTCCCGGTTCTGTTACTGTTCCGTGGTTGTCGTGTCCGGAGCTGTCGTAGGCATTTACGCCTGTACACTCGTCAAACTGCCACCACCCTACAGGCCCTCCGTGGTTGTGTTCCCAGGCTACTTGAGCGGCAGTACGGGCGTAATTGTAAACCCGCACATGATCTATTTGAGCTACAGGGTAATAGTAAGGGTTCACATTTAATCTGCCGATGGAATTAATGCCTGCTCCTGCACCGAAATTAAAATCACCACTATATGAACGAGGTCCGGCACTTGCTTCTAGCACTCCATCAACATATAGATACACATAAGCAGATGCATGCCCGGTTTTTACAGCAGTTATTTGATGCCATTTTCCGTCATTTATTGCTGTCGTTCCTCTAATCGCACTAAAACTGCTTACGCTGGAGTCTGCATCAAAACCTGCTACGTTGCCTGTTGCGTCACAACCGGTCCAAATTGTGGTAGGAGAATACCGTTGTCCCCAATACACTTTATTGTCGGTACAAGTTTCGGTTGTTTTTACCCATACAGTGATAGTAAAGTCACCCGTTCCATAATCCAAGCTATCGCTGTCTGCTATGGCAACATATTGAGATCCGTTGAACTGCAAAGAACTACCGTGTTTTCCGGGTTTCCATGGGGATGGGCTTGCGCTGAAGCTTGTCATCGTTCCTGTATTGTTATTGCCTGAGGTATCGTATATTACGGCGCCGGAAGTACCGGTATTTTCATCCAGTTTGTATTCCGCAACCGGACCGGCACAGCTGGTAGTATCCCCGGGGATACAGTATTCTCTGGCTGTGGAATTGTCTGCGGTTGTTCCGTCGCTTGCTGTTGATGTCGAACCCATGGAGACAGATTTACTTTGGTTAAAAAGCAGAACTACCTGGTCAGATGTCAGCGCTGTGTTGAATATGTTTACCTCGTCCAGTCTGCCGTCGTAGCGGCCTGCTGTGGTAGCCTTGGCCGCGCCTAGTATAAAGTTTCCTGTCGCAGATTCAACACCAACCGATGTGTGCGTGGCACCTTCCCGGCCGTCAACGTACCAGGTAAGTGTGTTTGCCGAATCATCATATACCAGAACAACATGCTGCCACGTATTGATGGAAGCTGTAATACCCGATGATTTTTCACTTCCTCCTAGGTAACTTCGCCACTGGACCGGGGAGTCATCGATCTGCAGCCATGATTGGCCTGTACCCGCACCGTCCTGTTGGGCAAAGAGTGTGCGCATTTCTGAAGTTTCCAGGCTTGAAGCCTCAGGATAAGCCCACACAGATTAACTTGTTTATCTGTTAGGGCAATATTATATAAACGTGCTTCATCTATTTTCCCGAGTTACTCCATCCGGAGTCAGCTGTTGCGGGGCTCGCCATGTTGCTAAGTGAGGCGTTATAAGTACTACCCCCGGTACCGGAGTTTCGTGCGGTGGTGTCGTAGCCGTCGTCAAACTCCCAATAAATAATTGCCGATCCGACAGGGGATCCGGGGACTGGGTGTCCTGCGTTCATGTCCTCAATGATATTTGTAGCATCGCGGACGTAGTTATAAATCTTTACCTCGTCGAGCATTCCGTCGAAGTATGCTGAGTCTGCTAAGCCTAATGTAATCGCTGTTGCGTTAATTGCAGTTTCTGTCGTTACGGTTACATGCTGCCATACGCTTGCTGTGAGGGTTGTAGACGCAACCCCGTTTACGTATACCGAAGGGGTACTAAATCCGGTTGCGGATATAGTTCCTGATGATGCGGAAATATAAGCTGAGCCATTCAGTGCAAGTATAGATTCTGTATTTGAATCGGGGTTTATCCAGAAAGACACTGTCCGTCCTCCGTAAACGATACCATCCACATCTACATAATTGTCAGTTCCGTTAAACGAACCTGCCTTTCCGAACTTTCCGTTCGCCCAGGTTGTTCCGGTTCCTTGCCATAAACCATGTGCCGGACCCCCGGATACATCATATACGCTGGTTCCTTCTCCTGTGTTAAAGTCCCAGTAACCTACCGGACCCGGTTCCAGATCATACAGATTATTAACTTGTTTATCTGTTAGGGCAATATTATATAAACGTGCTTCATCTATTTTCCCGATCCAGCCGGTACCTCCGGATGGATCGTT
>Ga0075579_131_pt1 | contig 8565 bp, 8 predicted proteins | sample RifGroB1_FD_68195 | JGI IMG/M metagenome (GOLD analysis project Ga0075579, IMG submission 68195) | candidate division WWE3 bacterium GW2011_GWB1_41_6 | reverse complement strand
GATCCCGTCGAACCCACTGATCCTGACATTACTCCTATTGGGACATGGCCTGGAACAAACTGGGTTACTACTACCCCAGCTGAAGCCGGCATGAGTCAGACAAAATTAGACCAGGCAAAAAACTTCGCTTTAACAGGAGGAGGGTCCGGGTTTGTTACGCGTGGCGGCAAGCTTGTAACGTCATGGGGAAATACTACGGGGACATATGACCTGAAATCGTCTACTAAAGGAATTGGCGTAACAGCTCTTGGTCTTGCGATCAAAGACGGAAAAATGTTGTTGAACGAAAAGGCGGAAAAATATCATAGTTCATTTGGCATACCTCCAACATCTAACAGCACTACAGGATGGCTCGGCAGTATCACCTTATACCACTTAGCCACTCAAACTGCCGGTTTTGATAAAGACGGCGGCTACACTGCCTTATTATCAGCTCCCGGAACAAAATGGTTTTATAGCGACGGTGGTCCTAACTGGCTTGCTGAGGCAATTACCCTAACCTATGGCAAAGATCTAAAAGTCTTGATGTTCGAACGCGTTTTCACACCACTTGGTATACCCTCCACACAACTTACCTGGAGAACGAATATTTATAGAGGTACAACAATAAACGGTATACCCAACAGAGAGTTCGGGTCGGGTATAAAAGCAAGCGTCGATGCTATGTCGCGAATAGGTCTTATGTATCTCAGAAAAGGGGATTGGAAAGGACAGCAAATAATACCTACCTCTTTTATCGATCAACTTCGCATTCAACAACCCGCATTACAAACGGTGACCAATATTACGGTTGACGGCAATGCTCCAAAACACTACGGTCTTCTTTGGTGGAATAACGCTGATGGAGCTATGGTAAACGTCCCTAAAGATACGTACTTTACCTGGGGGTTATACGATAGTTTTATCATAGTCATACCTAGTTTGGATATTGTCGCTGCACGGGCAGGATCCTGTTTTAATAATAACTGTGGCAATAGCGGAAGTTTATATTCGAGAATTGCGCCATTCTTTGAATATATCGCTACATCGGTTACCGGTGACCCTGACGGAGGAAGCGGAGGTCCTGTAATCAATACACCTCCTATTGCTTCTGCAACCGCTACTCCCAGCAGTGGCGTGGTTCCTCTAACAGTTTCTTTCAATGCCAGTGGTTCATCCGATCCTGACGGTTCTATAATTTCGTACACCTGGAATTATGGTGACGGTATAAACGGATCCGGTGTAACATCGTCACATACTTATAACAGTGCAGGATCGTATACTGCCGTGGTAACGGTAAAAGATAATAGTAACGCCACATCAACTAAATCATTAACAGTTAACGTCAGCAATCCGGTAATACTTAACAATCCCCCAGTGGCGCAAAACCAAAACATTACAACTGAATTTAACATGGCTGTAACTTTGAGTTTACAATACTCAGATTCCGACGGCCCCGGACCGTATACTTTCACTGTAGTAAAAAACCCTTCAAACGGAACTTTATCCGGCACCGGCAATAGCAGAACATACACCCCGAATAGCGGATTCTCCGGAACAGACACCATCACATGGAACGTCAATGACGGAAACGCACTATCAAACACTGCAACTTACACGGTCACAGTAAACACACAGCCGGAACAACCTGATCCCAATCCGGTCACGGGCGGACCTGTGATTGAATTAAATGCTTATGAGGATTCTTATGTGAAAATGAACCGCATAGATAATTACGGAACTGCTAAAACTCTCGTAACATCTAAAATACCTGACTGGCGAACGTATATTAAATTCAATACTCAACAAGTGTCGGGTAAGGTCATCAGCAAAGTGAGTTTAGTGTATAAAATAGCAGGTTCGTTGAACATAAACGCAGATTCGAGTGATAACCAAATTATTAAATTAGTAAATAATAATTGGACTGAAGGGACTATCAACGGAACCAATGTACCGGCAGTTGTTTCCACAAACAGTATCACACAACCCGGAGCATCGCATGGCCAAACTGTTACAGTTAATGTAACACCTATAGTACCTGGAACATTAGATTCATATATGTCCTTTGTAATTGAAGGCACCGCAGACGACCAGCAAACCTTATTATCGTCTGAGTATAGTTCAACTGATGGACCAAAATTATTGATTGAAATGGCAGATGGCAGCACCATACCTACCGATCCTGTAACAACAGGATCATCCAAAATAAAGTCCACTGAAGCTACTCAAGTTGATGCTAAGAAACCAACAACTAATTACGGCAGTAAGAAATATATGACGGTAGAGGGAAATACGGGTCGTAAGGCTTATATCAAGTTTGATCTTAGCAGTGTAGCTAATAAAAATATCAAACATGCAACTTTAAATGTTAACGTAACGGGAGGTGTAATCGCAGACTCACAAGATTTACAGGTAATCCGTGCGGTTAATCCAAGTAGTTGGAACGAAAATACATTAACGTTCAAAACCCAACCTACATCAAGCACTTACATTACGGAGAAGGTGGGTTTTGCAAAGAACGAGGTCGTAAAAATAGATGTAACAAATGCTATGCCATACAGCCAAAATAACATGATATCTTTTGTCATTAATGCCGCTAGTACAACAATGAACGACCAGCTTGTACTTTACTCAGACGATAGTCCGTATGCGCCCGAACTCGAAGTATTCTACGACGATTAAGGTGTTTCCAATTCACCAACTTTTATAGAACCCTCACTTGTATACTCACCAATCCGTGTCCGAACTAATTTTACTAAAACTCCTCCTACACCAATGTCTTCTCCAAGGTCGTGTGCTAATGATCTGATATAGGTTCCGGATGAACATGTGATAGTGCACGACATCACCGGTATTGTAACGTCTTTTTCTTCAATATTGAGCGTTTCCAGTTCAAAACTAATATTTTCGATTGAGTGGATAGTTATTTTCTTTTTAGGTAAGGTTTCCCGCTGAACATCTCCTTTACGGGCTTTATTATACAAACGCTGTCCTTGTACTTTCACGGCGGAGTAGGGAGGAACGGTTTGTTCGAATGTCCCGATATACTTGCCTATATGTTTTTGCAGGCAGATTTCTAATTCTTCCACAGAAAAACTTATGTCTTTTATACTCACAGGACCTTCCATGTCGTAAGTAGGGGATTGGATACCAAATCCAATCATTGCTACATATTCTTTTTCTTTTAACATGAACTCGTTTTGCTTCTTTGTATCCGGACCGGTTAGTACTATCAGAACACCCTCTGCTAAGGGATCCAGAGTTCCTGCATGGCCTACTTTTTTTATTTTAAATATTGAACGGACCTTTGCAACAACATCAAAACTGGTCCAGTTTTTCTCTTTGTATATGTTGATTATCACGTGATTATTATATACTAAGTTGACTTTACATAGCCTATAGTTAGTGGTATAATTACAGTTATAGCAATCAAACCTCCCAGATTAGGAGGTCATTCCAACAAAAACAGGAGATACATCGTGAAAACCACAACACCTCTTTTCCTGGCTATCGTTTTCGGTCTTCTTCTTTCAGCCTGCGCAGGCAGTGTGGATACTGATCAGGAGAAAATAACCCCGATCGTAACCGAAGTTCCTACAACTCCGGCTGAAGAAGATATGCTTCCTGAATACTCAGAAGTTGACTGGGAATCCGAGCCAGAACCTCAGGGCAAACCCGCTCCAGACCTAGATTGGGTCTGTGGCAGCGTAGCAAACACAGTGGCTGGTCACCGCGAAACGGCGTACGGTCAAAACTCGTCCCGTTCGGACAAAGATAATATGAAAAATATTTGCCGAACAAGGGCTGAAGCCAAGATCACAGAACACAACGGTCTTTGGCCTGACTACGAGTACCGTGACGGGGGAACCCCAATTAACCCAATCTGGTTACTCGCCCAGCAAATAACGGTTGCGGTTGCAGAGGAATACAATTTTCACGGCATTAACCCATCCGAAATGAATGGGGCAGAAGCAAAGTTACTTACTGACATGATTTTTAATATGTTAGTACAGTAACATCTCACTTGTCTCTTTATCGCCTTGCGAGTTATAGTAACACCCGCGAGGCGATTTTTTTCTATCTTCACAATTTCCTCATTTTATGTATAATTCATCAAATCCCTACAACCTTTATTCTGCAAAGGAGAGAGAGATGATACGTCAAAACAAGCTAGCTTATTCGGCAGTAGCAGTATTATTATTAGGGTTATCTATCAGTTTCTTATTCCCAGCATTACCGATCGCTCAACATTTAGAGCATATTGCACAATTCTTAACCTATACGGTTTTGGGTGTAGGGCTGATAGCGGGTGTACTTATGGTCAGGTCAAATAATAAAGCGGTTACCGTATTGGGCTGGTGTTATTTGGTATTCTTCGGATTTCTAATCCACGGAATGCGGGAATTTTTAACAACAGGTTTCTAACTTATTTACAAATCGTAACAAACAAAGCTCCGGTCTTTACTGAACGGGGCTTTCATTTTCAGCTGCTATTTTATTCCTTGACTAAAACCACAGTTACAAGTATAAATACTAAAGTGATCATCAATTTATTTACACATCTCCTTTATACAACAACCACAACCCCCAAAAGGGGGTAACAGCATATTCATCTCAATATTCCCGTATTTCCGTAAAAAGATTATAATTGTTAGTATAAGGAGTTATTTATGTCAAAAGTATCAGAAAAACTAAAGAACGATCCGCTAGTCGAAGTCAGACATTCAGCAGAACACGTATTGCACATGGCAATGCAGATATTATATCCGGAGTTAAAAAAAGCAATGGGACCGGCAACTGAAGATGGTTATTACTTTGATTTTGACCTGGAGCAAAAGATATCGCCTGAAGATTTTCCAAACATAGAAGCTAAAATGCAGGAAATAATCGATGCAAACCTTCCAATTAAAGGCAGAGAGGTCAGCATTGATGAAGCTAAAGACATTTTCAAAGACAACCCATACAAGCAGGAGTGGCTGGACGAAATTGAAAACCGTGGAGAAAAGGTTACTTTATATTCAATAGCCGATGAGGGGCATGAATTTTACGATCTTGATCTTTGCAGTGGCCCTCATGTTACACATACCGGTGAGGTCAAGGCTTTTAAATTGCTAAGTGTAGCGGGTGCGTATTGGCGTGGTGACGAGAAAAATAAAATGCTGCAACGGATCTACGGAACAGCTTTCAACTCACAAAATGAGCTTGATGAGTACTTTAATAAGCTTGAAGAAGCAAAGCAAAGGGATCACCGCAAAATAGGCAAGGAACTAGACCTGTTCGTTTTCTCAGATCTGGTAGGTAAAGGCTTACCGTTGTTCACGGAAAAAGGAGCTACGATCTGGCGTGAAATATCCCGATACATCGTTGATGAAGAGATCAGAAGCGGTTATAAACACGTCCGTACGCCTGATCTTGCCAAAACGGATCTTTATAAAAAATCCGGGCATTTCCCATATTATAAGGATACGATGTACCCCCCAATGGTTGTGGACGACGAAGAGATCATATTAAGACCAATGACGTGCCCCCATCACTTTGCTCTGTATATGAGCAAACCCAGAAGCTACCGGGATTTACCTTTAAGGTATGCTGAACTTGCGCAACTCTACCGTTACGAGAAATCCGGCGAACTAACCGGGTTGATCCGCGTACGTGAGTTTTGTCTTGCGGATTCCCATAACTTTGTAGTAAAAGACGATGCGGAGCAGGAAATTCACCTTGTGCTTGACCTTATCGAAAGAACTACGGGTGTGCTGGGGTTTGAAAAAGGTGTTGATTATGTGTATCGGTTGTCTCTTGGGGATAGAAAAGACACAGAAAAGTACTACGATTCTCCCAAAGAATGGAACGAAGCAGAAACTGTACTTAGAAAAGTGCTACAGGATAGGAAAGCCCCTCATTACGAAGCTGAAGCTGAGGCGGCATTCTACGGACCAAAAATCGATGTTCAGGTAAAAAATGTTCTGGGCAAGGAAGATACGGCTTTTACTGTACAGTATGATTTTGTCCTACCGAAAAGGTTTGAACTGAAGTTTATAAATGACCAGGGTGAGGAGGAAGAACCTGTGGTGATACATCGTTCATCAATAGGATGTCTGGAAAGAACGATTGGATTTTTGATAGAAAAAACGGGCGGAGCATTTCCTGTCTGGCTTGCTCCTACACAGGTTATGATTGTTCCAATCGCAGAAAAACATAACGATTATGCAGGTGAGATAGTTCAAAAAATGAGGGATGCGGGAATTAGGGTTGAGGTAGACGCACGCGGCGAAACAATGCAGTCAAAGATCAGGGATGCACAAAACCAAAAGATACCCTATATGCTAATAGTAGGGGATAGAGAAATGGAGAACGGTACCGCAAGTGTTCGTTTGAGAACGGGTGAGGATCTTGGTGCAAAACCGGTCAGCGAAGTTCTGAAAATAATATCAAGTAAATATTTGACCAAAGCCCAGGAACTGTGGTAATTTACTTTGCGTAGCAAACACGGAGGAATACTTATATAAAGAATCTTTATCAAATAAATCACAGGATCAGAGCCCCGGAGTTAAGAGTTATAACTAGTGAGGGTGAAAATCTTGGTGTAATGAGAAAAGATGAAGCGTTACGCAAGGCCAATGAAATGAACATGGACCTTGTCGTAATTGCCGAAAAAGCACAACCTCCCGTAGCAAAGATCTTAGATTTCAATAAGTTCTTGTACGACGAACGCAAAAAGGCTTCGGCAATTAAAGCAAAATCTAAGAAGAGCGAGCTTAAAGAGTTCGTGTTCGGGCCCACTATCGGATCCGGTGATATAGATTTTAGAGTACAACGGGCAAAAGAGTTCCTTGAAGAAGGGAACCGGGTTAAGATCACGGTTAAATTCAAGGGCAGGGAAAACGAACATCCCGAAGTGGGATTTGATAAGATAAATAAGTTTAAAGAAGAACTTAAAGATGTTGCGCGGGTAGAATCCGAGCCGAGAAGGGCAGGTAGCATGCTCACGGTAACTTTCGTGAAATTGTAATTTAGAAAATACTATTATGAAAACTAAAAAAACATTATTAAAAAGAGTAAGAATTACCAAAAACGGCAAGATCCTAAAGAAACAGGTAAGTACCGGACATTTAAAAGTGAAATGGGATTCCAGCAAGAAATCCAGAAAAAGAGGTCTTAACGAACAGGAAAATGCCGGACACAGAAAAGTTTTTAAGAGATTGTTAGGAAAACACGGGAGGAATATTTAGGTTTCTTTTCAAATCGCTATGTCTAGAGTAAAAGGCGGCCCACGAGGCCACAGACGACATGTAAAAATACTAAAACTCGCAAAAGGTTATAGAGGAACCAGAAGCAAGCTATTCAAAAGAGCTCATGAAGCTGTTATAAGGGCAGGCGAACACGCGTTCGCAGGTAGAAGACAGCGCAGGAGAGATATGCGAAGACTTTGGATCTCCAGAATAAACGGGGCATTAACTCCCCATGAAATAAGGTACAGTTTGTTTATAGACGGCTTGAAAAAAGCAAACATCGAACTTGATAGAAAAACTCTATCAGAAATGGCCGTAAACGATAATCCAGCGTTTATTAAAGTGGTAAAAACCGTAAAAGAGGCTTTGGGATAATCATCAATTTCCGCTTTCTACAAGAACTTAAATTTTCAACTTTACGCCCTATAGTACCGGTGTTATACTAACGTTCATCAAAATATCTAGAGAATAGGAGTGAGATAATGTACACCTTTTTAAGGTTTTTAGCTGTATTAATTATGTTCACCGTAAACATCCAGGCGTGTGGAGGTGCCGTTAAGGAAAGTACCACCTCCAAATCCCAAGGCGTTTATACACATTTTGACTTTGGCCAATCCTGGTTGATCAGATACAAGATCGAAACGGATTCGGTTGAAGGTTGTTATCCTTTAGGTAAGGAGTTCGTTTTTAATGCTAAATACGAGCTAACTTCATTTATAGAAGGTCAGACCGAGTCAGTGGATTCTACACAGAACCACACCGTGACTGTAAAACTTACTGATGTGATCGAGAAAGTCATGATTGTTTACAGCATTAGAGAAATGGCAAATCTGAGCGCTCTGCCGGATGAACCGATTGTACTATCGCAAATGTTTTATAACAATGATGGTGTCAAATTATTTGCCCTCCATGTAGATTTGATAAGATACGAAGGGGTAAATGAACTTGGACTATACTGCTTTACTCCTGAATTGGAAGTAGTCGGCTCCGGATAAGGTAAAGAACAAAATCATGCACCGGATTATCCCACAAACCGGTGCTTTTTTATTGCTAGTAAAAAGCTTGCTGTAATAATCTAATTTACTAAAATTATACAAGGGTTGCATTGCAACTACAGGACATAGTCCGAGCAAGCTTGTATAATAACCAAAGTGATTGAATTCGAAACAGTTATTAAAAACGTAAAGGATAACTTTTTAACGGACCTGACAGAGGCAAAGGGTGCGGGAACTCTTGATGAATTATATTTAAAATATTTCTCCAAAGCCCACGGTGTTATAACAAAACTTATAAAAGAAATTCCTCAATTTTCAGCGGATGATAAAAAAATTTATGGTCCTGTGATAAACACTTTACA
>Ga0075579_130_pt1 | contig 8712 bp, 9 predicted proteins | sample RifGroB1_FD_68195 | JGI IMG/M metagenome (GOLD analysis project Ga0075579, IMG submission 68195) | candidate division WWE3 bacterium GW2011_GWB1_41_6 | reverse complement strand
TGGCGCACCTGGCGGGATTCGAACCTGCGACCTCCACCTTAGAAGGGTGTTGCTCTATCCACTGAGCTACAGGTGCATATCATGTGGATTTTACAGCAAATATGCTGTTATTCCAACCCTTTTAGGAGGTGTGATTTACGTTGTTCGAATTCACGTTTTGTGATTTTTCCTTTACTTAATAATTCCCTTAATCTGTTTAGAGATTTTTCAAATGCTTCCGGGTGACTGATGGTGGTTACGGGGTCGGATTTATGTTTAGCAAGTGAATTATATATTTTACGGTCAATAATTGTTTTAGCCTTAATGGCTATCTTTTTTGGAATGTACTTGATTTTTACATTCTGTCCTGCGCTTGTATCAATTTCAAGGCTTGCGAAGAATATCCCTCTTACAAGAAATACCTGTGCAATATGAGCGTATGCAATTGTGATCTCGTTAATTCGGAAGAATCTTCTTTTACGGTATACAAGAAGATCGTCGTATACAAGTAAACGTGGAGGCCACATAGTACGGTTAAGTTCCCTGTTTCCTGCAAGTTCTAAAAGTAGGGTGGACATGTTAAGTGAATATTAGCTTAATCTATGTCATCTGGCCAATCTTGTCTCTGCAGTTCCCTTTCAATTAGCTCGTCATCAATATCCAAAGGTTTAGGTTTTTTTACCTTTGGTTTAGTTAAAAGATCGGCGATCTCAGCTTCTTCCGGATCTACGGCGGCTACGTCACTTTCAACATCGACTATCAAATTCTCGTGATTATCTGTTTTTCTAACATTACCTTTATTAGATTTTTGATCATTTTTGTTCATGTTCATTATTATGCATAACTGATTTTAAATGTCTAGACCTGTAAGAAAATTTACCTGTTATAATTAAATAATGCAAAATACTATAGAAAATAATGTATACGATGTGCTGATAATTGGCGGCGGGGCGGCAGGCTTGACGGCCGCAATATATGCATCAAGAGCTGAACTTTCTACATTAGTTCTTTCCGGACAACCAAGTGGCGGGCAGTTGATGCTAACTACGGATGTAGAGAACTTCCCGGGTTTTCCTGAGGGTATTTTAGGTCCGATACTGATCGAAAATCTGAGAAAACAGGCTGAGAGATTTGGAACAAAGAGTGTTGAGCAAAACGTTATCAAACTTGAAGGATCTTTTGAGACGGGGTTTAAAGCTACTACTTATTCGGGAGCGGTTTATGAGGGAAAAACGATAATCCTTGCGATGGATGCGTCCGCAAAATGGCTTGGTCTGGATAGTGAGCAGAAGCTAATCGGCAGAGGTGTTTCTTCGTGTGCGACTTGCGATGGGTACTTTTTTAAAGATAAAGTAATCGCAGTTGTAGGCGGGGGCGACGCGGCAATGGAAGAAGCGACATATTTGACAAAGTTTGCATCAAAAGTTTATGTTCTAGTTCGCGGGAGAAAAGAAGATCTAAGGTGTAGTAAGATCATGCAGCACCGTGCATTCAGCAACCATAAGATAGAGTTTATTTTTAGTACCGAAGTTGTGGAAGTTTTTGGCGAGCAAAAGGTCGAAGGAATAAAAGTAATTGAAAAAACATCAGGCGAAGAGAAGGCAATGAATGATGTTTCAGGTTTGTTTGTTGCCATTGGACATAGGCCTAATACAAAATTCCTTGAAGGCGTAATAGAACTCAGGTCACAAGGGTATATTCGTGTTCTTGATTGCACCCGGACGTCAAAGGAAGGCGTTTTTGTAGCCGGGGATGTCGGTGACTCGAAGTATAGACAGGCGGTTAGTGCTGCGGGCTTTGGGTGTATGGCGGCATTGGATGTGGCAAAGTACCTTTCCGAAAAACAGGGATAAACTAAAGAATAAAAAAAGGACCGATATTTAGCTTACCGGTCCAAGTCGATCAGGTTATTATCTGACTTTTACTTTCCTGCGCGCAACTTTTTTTGGGAACCTTGCCTTCAGGCCTGCATGATAAGTATTCTCATCACACGGAATGCAGCTACCTTCCCTATCGGGGTCGTCGCTTGCTTGGTTCGGGCACTTTCCCTCACAAACAGCACACTGGCAAGGATTGTTCCTTCTTGTCATCGTTACCTCCTTCAAATTTGTCGCTATAGGGTATTATACCAAAAAATTTATTTATGAAAAGAACGTAAAATTACGGGGAAAAAAAGTTCACAGGAAAGTACCTATGAACTTAGAAAAGCATATACTTTTTTCCTAGACAGCCGGCATTGCACAATTCGGTGCACGGTTTATGTAGTTTGCCAATATCCGTCCCGGCATCCAGCACACACCGTTACGGGTTTCCTTTCTTTCAACAAGGCACCTGCGTATACTCTGTGTCAAAAACGCATCAATGTCTTTAGGAGTCACTCCGTTACTTTCAACATCTCCTCTGATTAATAAACTGTAAAGAGTAACTGAAGAAATTCCCAGATCCCGCACCTTCAAAATCCGTTCTAACAAAAACCTCTCCTGCTCGTCAGATAGAGCCATCAGAAAGTACTCCTTTCCTAGCTTCTGATTTGATTTTGCCGTCTCTGATTGATCTTTTTGATCAGGACAACAAGCACGATAAAGGGTACCCAAACTACTGCGTACACTCCCACCCATATCACAAGTGAGCCAATGCCTCTCATAGTACTAATAAGCGACCTCACAGCTTGTTTGAATACGACTTGAGGTCTCCAGAATTCTTCAGGTGTGTAAGGCAGCGCGAGTTCGTCAGTGGACATGTGAACGGTGATGAAAGTTGAAGATGATGTGGCGTTCATGTAATTAAGCTGCCCTTTTAACGCATCAATTTGGTCCTGAACCGAGAAAATCCTTTGCTGGACGTTAAGGATTTGATCAACGTCGGTTGCACGGTCCATTATTTCTTCGTAGCGTGTTTTAACTTCGTTTAAAGTAGATAAACGTGCTTCGATGTCCAGATACTGATCGGTGATGTCCTTGCCATAGATGTTTTCGTATACAACCTTAACTGACATGCCACGTAGGAAAACCAGTATACTGTCAAGCTCTTCTTTAGGAACACGCAGTTCCACAGTTCCGGACTCCCCTCCCTCGGGGCTTGCCATGTAACTGCGGACAATGTAACCGTTCTTACTGCGGACTTGCTCTTCGACCTGGTCTATACTTGACCGTACATCTTGTACAAGCAAGGATAAATCGGAGTTTGTTACCACTTTTCTATCCTGGACATCCAACCGGGGAGTTACAGGAGCACTGTTATAATTACCGCTAAAACCTGCAGAAGGCAGGGAAATTCCTTTAGAGGTTCCTGAGTAAGAGTCTGATTCCATAAAACCTGTAATCCCGTTAGGGGAATTTATAGATGAACGTTTGGAGTAAGTGCCTAAGTACCGCACGGGGTTTCCAAAAAGCATGAAAAAGACAATAACTAACAATAAGGCAGTAAGTTTATTGTTCTTGATCCATTGAAGCAGCCTGTTTATCACTAAGTAAATTGTAGTACTTACAGATTTTCGAAGTCAAGGGACAGTTTTTTCCAGTTAACCACATTCCACCAGTTCTCTATGTACGACGCTCGCATGTTACGGTACTTAAGATAATATGCGTGTTCCCAGACATCCAAGCCTAATACGGGTGTATCCCCATCCATGACAGGAGAATCCTGATTTGGAGTTGATGTTACTGAAAGGTTTCCGTTTTTGTCCATGACTAGCCATGCCCAGCCGCTCCCGAATCTGTTTAATGCCGCCTTAGTGAATTCTTCTTTGAACATATCCAAACTTCCAAAAGTTTTATCAATAGCATCCGATAGCTTGCCGGTAGGTGTAACGTCAGGTGTTGGACTCATCCATCCCCATAACAATGAGTGATTAAAGTGTCCCCCGCCGTTGTTCCTGACTGCCGTTCTAATCTCCTCCGGTATCTCGTTAAGTTTTGCAAGAAGTATCTCTATATCGTATTGAAAAAAGTCCGGGTATTTGTCCAGGGCTTCGTTTAACTTATTTACATAGGTCTTATGGTGCTTTTCATGATGAATTTCCATAGTTTCCTTATCTATATAAGGTTCCAGTGCATCGTGGCTGTATGGCAGTTCTGGTGTTATGAAAGACATAATTTTCCTTTCGGCATAGAAAACCGTATACATTAAATTCATCTATGCACATCTATTTATTATTAATCTATAAACTACAATAGAAATATTTTGCTTTCAAGTTAAGATATTGTAATAATTGCCGCTGTCAGGTATGTGAAAGTGGGCGCTATCCGTCTATAATTAAGGTGATATGCTAAAGCTTAAAAATCCCGAAACAACCTTTTTTCTTCTGCTGATGTCCACAACCCTCTTACTGAGAGTTCCTCAGCTTGGGTACTCACATTTCTATGGAGACGAGACAAAGACCTTATATCTTGATAAAACAGTTCCTGCGACAAAATTCTTTTTAGACCAGAGAAAAGGTCCCTTGCAGTTTTTCGTTGCGTGGGGCGTGGAAAAAGTCTCCGGTTCATATGATGAACAGTGGATACGACTTCCGTTTGCTTTGGCGGGTGTGTTATCAGTAGCAATATTTTACATATTGATAAAGAAACTTTTTAATTGGCAGACGGCGTTGGTGTCCTCACTTCTTCTTTCTTTTAATGGGTTGTTTGTTGCGTTTTCCAGAACTGCCCAGTACCAAAGCTTTCTTATATTATTCGGGTTTGCGGGTTTATACTTGTATATTTTAGCTGTCGAGAAGAACAGAAGATCGTTCTCGGTTTTATCTTCGGTTTGTATGGCATTGGCATTTTACTTCCATTACGATGCAGTATTTTTCCTGGTGCCTCTACTCTATTTATTTTGGGTTTACCGTAAAGAGAATATAACTAGGATCAAGGAATTTCTTATATTTTTTGGTATACCATTGGCAGTTTCCTTAGCATTGTTTTATGGTCCTTACGTTATATATGGGTATTTTCAGTCGAACACCGTTGGCTATATAGCTAAAAGGCTTTCCGGTAAGGAATACCTTGTTAATAATTCTTTGTATACACTTTTTGTTTACAACCCATCGTTCCTGTACTTTATACCTTTGGTAATGCCGATACTTGTGTTCTTTAAGCAGATGAATTACCGCAGAGAAATGCTCATATTATGGTTTTTGGTTCCTTTTATCGCTTTTCAGTTTATTATTCTAAATCCGGGTACGCACATCCAGAATTACTTACTCCCTCTTTTTATCATGACGGGGGCATTGGTTTACGAAATATTTACCGGTATTAAGTATTTTTGGCTCCGTTATATTTATCTAGCATTAATTGCACTATTTTTTACCTTAACCTTTACTATTTCTGCAAACGTATATTTACCGGTATTGAATAATGGCTACCCCTGGAAAAACAGTGTTATAAAAAAAGATTATAATTTGTTCATGTATGGTTTTCCATATAACCGCGGGTGGGATCAGGTACGAAGGTACTTTTTGAAGACGGAAGGCGCGAGAGGAATTTATACGAACGACAACGACACCATTGCTCAATATTACTTAAGGGAATTGGATTACACGCCGCCCGGTTCGAATTTTATTCCCCAGTATTACGTTCACATATACAATAATCAGGAATTCAGGAATGTTCCGTCAAGTATGGAACCTTACCTTGCGGACTACTATACAAAGGAAAACGAGATTCTTATTGATGGTGAAACTATGGCGGTCATATATAAGAGAACACAGTTCCCCACAAAATAGACTTTATTGCTTATTCTTAGCGTATATATAAACTTCCGAAACCGGAATCAGGTTTGGGTTTGTTGTTGAGAACGTTTTAATAAGTGAAAACTTTTCTGATGATGTGACCATTCTTTCGAATTCCTGCCATGCCTTTGTGTATTCAGGATATTTTGTGATTACCTCACTCCTCTTGTAGTCATCGATTGGGCGTGAAGATAAGATCACATAGTCGTAAAGATTTGGATCGGGAGGATAATCGTATTGGGCATTTTTCGATTCATAAACATTAAACTGTCTCACGTCAAGAAGGGTTTCCGGTTCGGTTCGAAGCTTGTTCATTGGATCAAGACCTTCCTCAGTAATTACAAACCTATTTGAATTTGCCGGTAAATTATCTCTTGCCCAAATGTAGGCTTCGCTTTTTGGCGTATACCTTTGGAATTGTTTTAAAAGCACTACTGAAGGATATAAGTACAGTAAGATGCTTAAGGTTATGACCATATACCTGAGCGTTTTTTGTTTTATCAATTGCGGGAGTGTGTATACCGAGTGTGCGGCATATACCAGCAATATCGGTATAACAGGGAGCATCCATCTATCCACTCTTCTTGACTGTAAAGAGTAAAAGATTAGGTATATCAAAATATTTCCTAGCAAAAAGATATGAATCGGTTTTTCGTCTGACGCAGATTTTATATGCATAACCGCTTTTCGGACACCTAGGGCAGAGAATATAAATACGAATGGAGTCAGGATAGTTCCTAGCGAGAATAGATATTTTAATGGGCTGTAATCCACCGAATCAAATACCAATCCTCCTTCCTTAAAAAGCATCTGGTAAATACGGAAAATAAAATCATTAAAGAATATAAATGAGAACGGGTTTGTCAGAATAAATGTTGCACCGGTAAGAAGCAAAAAACCGGCCATACTCTTGTAGTCTTTCTTGTGTAGAAAAAGATACAAAAATAACGGTAAGGAAATTGCGGCCGTAATTTTTGTTCCTATCGCCAGCCCCATAAATATTCCCGCAAGCCAAATGTATGCAGAGCGGTTAGGTGTCGCGTGATAAGAGATCATCGTGATATAAGTCACAGTTAACAGAAACGTGAGTATTATGTCCGGGTTAACGTAATGAGCGTGCACAATCATTTTCCAGTTTAGTGCCGCTAAGAAAAATGCGATCAAAGCGCCGGAGAAAATTCTATTATTAATTCTTTTCTCATCAGGATAAAGTTTTAGGTAAAGAGTAGCCATAAGTGGAATGACAGCAAGTGACATTACAGCGTTAATACTTCTCATAAGAATATAAAGTGTTGTTTTGTCAAAGACTATACCTGCAATATTAAGAGATTTACTAAAAAACATAACTGCAGCTGTTAATAAGTAGGAAGGAAAAGTTCCATAGACATACGATATAGGTATAAGTTTGTAATAATTTCCGTTCGCGATGATATCCCTGAGTTCGTATGTGTATTTAATTGCAGGTTCGGCTATCTCCGGTTCGTCTGCGTAAAAACTGTGAGGCAGTCCGAACTCTATGTGCCAAAATCTCAATACAATAGCCAATATGAAGACCAGCGTTATTAATATATGATATTTATATGAGAAGATCTGTGCCTTCATTCTTATTATTATACCTGTTGTTGCTCTTGGTTTTCTTTATAATCCGGTTTTCAGGATTAGGTACTGATATGTCAAATTCCGATGCGGCCAGGTGGCACAGGCGTTCAGAGCGGTTTTTAACTGCTGTAAAGTCAGGTGAACTTAAGGATACTTACCAGCACTATCAGCCGGGAGTAACATTGATGTGGCTAAATGCTTTAGTGAAACAATCCGCATTTACCGCACAACTACGTTATACGAACGAACCTAAGACGCTGGAGAATGCGGATTATTTCCCGGTGATTCACGGAATATCAAAAGCTGCGATCGTGGTAGTTCTTGGTATTTTATTTTTTATTCAGCTTATTTTGATCAACCGGATATTTTCACATAAGACGTCGTTAATCTACGGTTTACTGTTGGTATTGGAACCATATCTGATTGGTATAGACCGTTGGTTCCACCTGACATCCCTTGAAACATATTTTCTGTTCACTTCGTTCTTATGTCTTGTCTACTGGTACAAGAAATTTACAGGGAACTCAGGTAAAAAATACCTCTTTTTAGCTGCAGTATTGTTCGCACTAGCTGTACTGTCGAAACTGACATCACTATCTGCACTGCCTACCCTCCTTCTGATTATCCTTTTCCGAAATACAGGTACAGACAGGCCGGATAAATCTATATTTAAAAAGGAATGTATCATTATTGCAGCGAAAAACGTGTCTATTTTTACAGTCGTATTTCTGGTTACTTTATTTATTGTCTTCCCCGCTTTTTGGGTCGGTCCGGTAAACGTGATAACAAAACTTTACGATGCTGTTGTGGGTGCCGTGAGTGATGACATCAGAGGTGATTATTACTACGGAGTTTTTAGTATGTTCTACTACTTTATTATCCTAGCCTTCAAACTATCCCCGGTTACACTTATCATATTTACTCTTTCTTTAGTATTCTTTAAAAGAACATTTTCTTCAGTCCCACGGTTATTTTCTGTAGTATTGCTTGCCAACCTTTTAATAGTACTAACTGTTTCAGATAAAAAAATAGACAGGTACATAATTATTATGTTTCCCTCAATCTTGTTAATCTGTAGTCTGTTCTTCTCTAGTTTAAATAGAAAATTAATTACAGGTGTTTTTCTCGCTCACTTACTTGTTTTTCTTTATGCGTATTTGACTTACTATCCGGTTTTCTCCGCGTTCTACTCCCCTGCTCTCGGTGGTACGAAAAAAGCTATGGATCTTGGAATTTATGAGAATAGCGGGGAGTATTTCTCCGATGCAGCTTTTTATTTGAACGGTTTGGGGCGTGACAAGTACGTTTATATACCTAATAACTTTGAATCCTTTTCGTACTACTATAAGGGGAACATACAACGTGATCTGAGCGAAACTACCGATTACATTGTAGCGTCATTGGACTTTGACCGCAGGAAT
>Ga0075579_129_pt1 | contig 9018 bp, 7 predicted proteins | sample RifGroB1_FD_68195 | JGI IMG/M metagenome (GOLD analysis project Ga0075579, IMG submission 68195) | candidate division WWE3 bacterium GW2011_GWB1_41_6 | reverse complement strand
AAGCCGAAATGACCGCCACAATAGTTTTGCCGGTTCCTACATCCCCTTCCAGAAGCCGGTTTGAGGGATGTTCGTGTTCCATATCCTTTAGTATCTCCGCAACCGCGGATTCCTGAGATGCTGTAAGCATAAAAGGAAGCCCACTGACAAAATTATTAACTTCAACTGAATGTTTCTCGTAGCTCATGTCCGGTCCTCTTAGTTTCCTGTTCCATTCCTGTTTCCGTTTTTCAACCTTTAGCAGTTCCATGAACATTTCCTCAAACTCGAACCTTTCTCTGGCTATTCTCACATCATTTTCGGATTCAGGGAAATGAATGTCCGATAAAGCTTTGTGGAAATCCAGTAAATGATGGTTTTTTATTATATTATCAGGCAGGAACTCACCGTATGGCGAATTTCCGTTTGTGACGTCGTTAATTCTAGAACGGATCCATTTAGATGAAATACCAGAAGTTTCAGGATAAACAGGAACAAGTCTGCCCGTATTGATCGTATTACTGGTTGCAGGTTCGAACTCCGGTCCGAAAAAAGCGGGTTTTCTGTCAAAGATATTTACTTTTCCACTTACTTTATATTTTCTGCCCGGTTTTAACGAGTCTCTTATATAATGCTGGTTGAACCAGATGACCGTCATTGCTCCCGTTTCATCGGATATCTTAGCTTTGGTAAGTCTCTTGCCATTGCGTGTAAAAAAGTTGTTCACTTCGTCAAGAATTACGTCCACCGTCACCGTATCCCCTTCCTCAAGGTCTGCGATAGGTTTGCTCTTTGAATAATCCTCGTATCTGAATGGAAAATGATAAACAAGATCCTCAACGGTATAAATACCCAGCCTTTCGAGCAGTATTTTAAATTTAGGGCCTATTTTCGGGATCGCTGTGACGGGTCTTTCCAGACTTAACATAAACTGATTTTACCAGGAATATTATAAAAAAAGCCGCAATTTATAAAAAATTGCGGTGGTGTTACGGATATGTTATTTATTTTTTAAAGCGGCATTTTTTGCCGTGTGGGTAGACTTTTCCGCAGTAACTACATTTTCCCCCTGTACAGATTCCGTATTCCTCTCTATCTACACGATGGTTCCATCCCAATTTTCTTAAAAACCTTGAAAAACCCGAAGGTTTATTTTGTGACAAAATCGAACCGCATGAAGGAAAAGGTTTTTTACATCTGTCACAACGTAACATCATACGTATGTTATTCATCTCTCCCTCGCTTATGTGTTAATCTTTTATAACTTTAGATTATAAAGGGCAGAACGCTTGTGGCAAGCAAGGCAAGCGTAGACAGTATTACAATAATCTTGGCAAGTACCCCGTTCTTCCTCATTACCCTGATCTGCTTTCTGATCTTTCTAAAAAAAGCAGACAATTTTGCACGCAGGGTTTGTTTTTTCCCGGGTATTACATTTTCCGTTAGTTTTCTAAAATTGCTTAAATCCATAACCTCAAATAACCTTGATAAAATCCCTTTTCCCGAACTTGACCATTGTACCACTCTTGAACTCAGTTTCCCGGTTCATCTCCGTAAGTTTTTCTCCGTTAACCTCCACACCGCCTTGTTCTATTACTCTCTTTATTTCTGCCGAAGAGACCGCGCCGCTCTTCGCCTGTTTCAAAAATTCCAGTACGGTCATTGTTCCGGTAACATGTGTTTCAGTTACAAGTTCATCGGAGATACCGCCTTTTTGAACGGTTTCTTCAAAGACATTTTCTGCTTTTTCCGCGTCGTCTGCCGTATGATAGAACCTTACGATCTCACGGGCAAGCCTTTTCTTATACTGCATCGGGTTTTCACCACTTTCTACTCCCCTCCTCATCGCGTCTATTTCTTCCATCGGTACGCGCGTAACAAGTTCATAATATTCCCAAATAACCCCGTCAACTATGGACATAATTTTTCCGTACATATCAAACGGGTTATCAGTTATTGGTATGAAGTTCTTGAGACTCTTTCCCATCGGACGTCCGTCGCCTCCCGTTAAAAGTCTCATTACAACTGCACTTTGAGGTTCGATCCCGTAAACTTCTGTAAGTTTTCTTCCCGCTAGTAAATTAAAGGTTTGGTCAGTTCCTCCAAACTCCACGTCGCATTTTAATGCGACAGAGTCATAACCTTGCATCAAAGGATATAAAAATTCATCCATGCCGATCGGGTTATTTGATTTATAACGTAGTAGGAAGGTTTCCCGGTCCATCATCTGCTGAAGCGTGAATTGTTTGGAGAGATGGATGACATCATTAAAATTAAGCTTTTTCAGCCATTCCGAATTATGACGGATTTGAGTTTGTTCTTTTAACACTGTCTTAAAAAATTGCTGTTTGTATGTTTCCTCGTTCTTTTTTATTTCTGCCGGTGCTGCTTCGGATCTCATATCCACTTTGTCGGAATGGTCCCCCACTAAGGTTGTAAAATCGCCTATTATCAGTGTCACCTTATGCCCGAGTTCCTGAAAATCCCGTATCTTTCTGTGAACCACTGCGTGCCCTAAATGCAGAAGTGGTCCCGTCACATCAGTTCCCAGCTTTAGATGGAGCTGTTTGCCGCTCATCAACCTTTTCCTGAGATCCTCTTTGGTGAACACCTCATGAACTCCTCTTGTCAGAACTTCGTTGATCTTTTTTTCGTCGGTGATAATGCGGGTCATAGAGTGATTATATAGTTTTTTTGGGTAAAAATGAATAAAAACCGCCGGTAAAATTGTAATACCGGCGGAATAAGGTTTTCGGACAGCTCAAAGTTATGTATTTTGTCTGTCCTTGATGAACTGAGTGTGTCTTTGCCAAAGATCTGGAAGTAGCCGTGTTATCAAATCCTGCAAATCGGATTTAATCACAAAACGTGGAACATTCCTGTGATTAATAATGTCTCTTCCAATATCTATAACATCTGATTCCGGTCGTTCTGAAGTTCCCTGAAGTTGAATTAACTTGGCGGAGATTCCCCGACCCGCTCCAAAATATATAAGGAAAGTAATATCATCGAATAGTTCCGATTTTCCGTTCCACTTCCCTCCTGATAAAACCAGCAAGATATCATATGTCCGTGTTCCTGTGGTTTTAACAGCGCTTGTAATATGCGTCGTTCTTTCAGACATAGTCTCTCCCTTCCTCTTTTATGTGAATCAGTAATAGTTTACTTTTTATATCAAAAAACTAAGCTTATAGCAACAAACCGCAGGTACAATTTATATTTTGTTAGTAAGTTTCATTATTGATATAATCAAACTATGCGTTTTAACCTCCCTTACGATTTCACCCGCTTTAAGGGGTATAAAGCAAAATTAGGCCAAAATTACAAGAAACCCCGTTACGGGAATTCAAAGAAAACCTCCGGAGGCAGGCCTGGTACCGGTAGGTCGAAAAAACTGCTTATCCTGACATACCTGGCAACGTTCATGTTCGTTGGAATGGTTGCGGGAACGTTAGGTTTGTTTCTGCTATTTATTGTCTTTTCGGCAGACCTTCCAAACCCCTACGCCCTACTTGAACGAAGCACCGAATTATCAACCAAGTTATATGATCGCAATGGTACTCCTATTTTTGAAGTATATGGGGAGAAAAACAGGCAGTTGGTGACATTAGATAACGTCTCCCCCAACATCTTACACGCCACTTTATCAACAGAAGATTCTAACTTCTATCAACACCAGGGGTTTGACATAAAAGGCATGCTAAGGGCATTCAGGAATACCACAACCGGTGAAGGTTTGCAGGGAGGTTCTACGTTAACGCAACAAGTGGTAAAGAACGCCTTGCTGACCCAGGACCGTACACTGTCAAGAAAAGTAAAGGAACTTATCCTATCACTCCAGCTGGAAAATAAGTATTCCAAGGATGATATTCTGCAGATGTATCTTAACGAGACGCCCTACGGTGGTCAGAACTATGGGATTATGACTGCTTCTAAAGCTTATTTTAACAAAGATCCTAAAGACCTAACCGTAGGGGAAGCTGCGTATTTGGCAGGACTTCCTCAGCGCCCAAGTTATTACTCTCATTATGGTTCCAATCCCGAGGCAGGTATAGAGCGTAAAAATTATGTTCTTTATTTAATGAACGAACGCGGCTGGATCAGTTCGGATGGCAAAAGGCACTTTTTAAATGACGAAGAATACGAAATGGCCAAGGCCGAGGAACTTGCTTTTCAGTCCGTAGCTGTTCCTTTCAAAGCACCTCATTATGTTTTTTATGTAAAACAGCAGTTGGCCGAAAAGTTTGGGGATGAGGCTGTTGAGCAAGGAGGGTTGCAGGTTACAACATCACTAGATCTTGAACTGCAGGATAGTGCTCAGAAAATTGTGCAGGAAGAAGTAGATAAAGCTGCGGGAATGAACGTTTGGAACGGAGGTATGGTTGCACTAGATCCAAAGACAGGTCAGATATTGGCGATGGTCGGTTCCAAAGGTTATTTCCTCAAATCGGCACCGGAAGGTTGTACCTCCGGTATAACAGGTGAAGGAAGTTGTCTTTTTGAACCTAATCTAAATGTGATTATTGCGAGCCGCCAGCCGGGTTCCGCAATAAAACCCATTACCTACGCAACCATGTTGTCTAAAGGCTACACAGCAGCATTTCCACTGCTTGACGTTCCCTCGTCTTTCCAAGGTTCTGCTCCTGATAAACCGTATATACCTGAAAACTATGACGGTAGGTTCCGCGGACCTATGTCTGTCAGGAAATCCTTAGGGAACTCACTAAACATTCCGGCCGTAAAAGCTTTGAAGATCGTAGGTGTAGACAGTATGATCGATCAGGCGGAAAAGATGGGTATCACTACACTAAAGGATAGGGACCGTTATGGTTTAGCATTGACTTTAGGCGGCGGTGAGACAAAACTGCTTGAACTAACAGATGCATTTGCAACTTTTGCCAATGGCGGGATGTACAAAGAGCCGGTAGCTATCCTTGAAGTAAAAGATTCCAACGGCCGTGTGTTATACAAATGGCGTGACAACGGCGGCGCAAGAGCTGTAAGCGAAGAAGTCGCGTACTTGATATCGGATATTCTTTCTGATGATGGAGCAAGAAGTGAAGTTTTTGGGTTTGGAAGTTTATTAAACATCCCCGGTCATCAGGTCGCGGTAAAAACAGGAACGACGGATGATAAGCGCGACAACTATGCGATTGGATATACAAAAAATATTGCGGTTGGAACATGGGTTGGCAATAACAACAACGATAAAATGAACCCCAATGTTGCATCGGGTATCACCGGTGCGACACCGATCTGGAACCGATTCATGAGATCGTATTTACAAGATAAACCCGACGACAGGTTTACGCCGACAGCTAATTTACAGAAATGGGAAGTGGATGCGTTAACCGGAATGCAACCTTTCGATGAATTCTCCCGCCGGGCGGAATGGTTCGTAAAAGGTACACAGCCTACAGCCCGCTCCACGTGGTATGAGCAGATCGAGATATGCAAGAAAGACGGAAAAATCGCAAATGACAGCTGTAAAAGTGCAGGTGAAACTGAAGTCAAGACATTTGTTCGTATTCAAGCTGAACTTCCGGAGTGGCAATCGGATGTAGATAAATGGATCTATGAGAACTACCGGGAAGATGATAAGTACTTCCCTCCTACCACAGTATCACACCTAAAGTTCAACGATGACGGTGATGTGGAGGATGACGATAAAGTATATGTTGAGGTTGTGGGATATAAAGACGGTGACAAGGTTGGATACAGCTTTAGACTTTCGGTAGAGGTCTCGGCCGCCAACGATATAAGTGAGGTAAGGATTTATGATAATGGAAATCAGGTAACAGCTGACAAAACATATCCTTACGGTTATAATTTCACTTACACGTCAGCCGATGCCGGTGAACATGAGTTTTCCATTGTCGCCGAAGATAAAAAAGGAAATGAAGGAAAGAAGGACATCAAGCTAAAGATCGGCTATTAAGTAATCTACTGCCCAAAAATGCAAATAGAATAGATAATGGAGGAGATGATATGAAACAATATAACCTGTCGCTTGAGTTTCCTACGGGTAATCCTTATGGCGGTATTGTGTTAAAAGTGTATTTGGATGAAGGGTTTAAGGTATTTGCCGGTGATGACAGGGGCAACTCGTTGAATCTATTGATTCAGGGTAACAGCGATCCGCAAAAAATCGCTCATATCAGAAGGTCGCAGAAACACCCTGGGCATGTCGAGATCCTGCCGCTAGGCCACACTACTGTCAGAAAATTCGGTGAAAGCCGTCCTAGTGACCAATATACTGATGTTGCCCCGAAGAATCGCTTGCGAATTTCTAACAGAGCGGGTGGCGTCGTGATCGGTGTTGAAATCTAGTTTCGATAAGGTTTCGCTGAGGTCGTAGTATTGTTTATATTACGACCTTTTTTTATATTTCTGAAGAATACGTGCGGATTATAGCTCCAGTTTTTCAAGAACTCTATTTTTAATAGAATTTATTTCCTCCTGGTTAGTATGTTTCGCGTTAAAGTACATTCTGACAAGAATTGATTTTCTGTCTTCGGTAATGTCGAAGTATTCTTCAACCACCTCAACTTTGTTAATCTTAGGGTCGCTTTGCCTGATCTTATTGATGATATCCCCTACCTCACGTCCCGCTTCTATGTTTAGTGAAACGTCTTCTGTTATGGTGTTGATTAGTTCATGCAGTACCCTGGTATTTGTTTTAGAAGTATTCATTATCACCTCAACATCAAGTGTAAAAGAGTCGTAACTTATGTATCCCGTACTTGTGCCTCCTATTGTAATTATGTGAACATCACCCTGTTTTTCCACCTTATAGTCCCCCACCCCTAGTATCAGAAACAACCCCGATAGAAGTTCTCTTGTTTTACGGGAAATCTCGTAAGTACTCAGTGCTCTATTTCTGTAGATCACAGTTGCCAGACGTGGTTCCGAGTAGGCGTTGATGTCACCGGCTTCCCCACTATGTTTGTATACTTTGCCAATTTCAAACACTTCTGCTTCTTTTAACCCGTGTTTATAATAAACTTGAGTGACGGGGAGGAGTGTTTCGTAAATTGTAGTTCTTAACGCGTTTTTATCAGCACTTTTTGAGTTGTCTAGCCAGACTTGTGTTTTTATACTTTTATCGTGAGGAACAAGCGGGTCCGTAATATGTTCGTGTAGTCCTAGATTAACGAGCGCGTCTCTCAAAGTTTCTTCGAACGTATACACACCGGGTGTAATTTCTTTTGGTGGTGCCGAATCTGCCATGTCCGAAGGGATGTAATTGTAGTTACTTATCCGTAGAATATCGGAAACAATATCATCTTCTACAACGACGTCGGTTCGGAAATAAGGTACCTCAAGGAAAAATGAACCTTTTCTCTCTTCGATTACGGTGTATCCTAGTGATACTAGAATTCTTTTAACCGGTTCCGGTTCGAACTCGATACCTCCAATAGAAAGTATCCTCTCCAAACGCAACTCCATTTTTTTAGCGGGTACAGGTTTGGGATAATAATCGTCGTTTTCATAATATTCACCGCCGGCAAGCTCAAGTATCAAATAAGTTGCTCTTTCTACTGCGATTTGTGTATTTTCGGGATGTAAGAACTTATCGTACCTTGATACCGATTCGTTTTGGATCTTAAGTTTACGTGCGGTGCGTCTTACATTCGCTTGATCGTAATTGCCTGCATCAAGGACTATATTGCTTGTGATAAAATCTACCGCTGTTTTAGCCCCGCCGACTACCCCTCCTATCACAATAGCCTCGTTATTTTGCGACAAAACGAACATTGAATCATCGAGAATAACGTTCGTTCCGTCTAAAGTCACAATTTGCTCACCTTTTCCAGCCTTTCGTATTACAATTTCCTGTTTCTCGAACTTATCCAGGTCTTGGGCGTGCATGGGGTTTCCGTACTCGATCATGACGTAATTGGTTACATCAACAATATTATTTACAGGTGTCATACCATAATCGCTTAGTCTTTTTTTCAACCAATCAGGAGATTCCTGCACTCTGACGCCCCTAAACACCCGTGTGTTAAACCTTCTGCAAATATCGGGCGCTTCTACTCTTATTTCTACACTTCCGCCATCCTTTCCTTTTTTTGTATTATTCGGTGGAAGCTTAAGTTCCAGGTTCTCAAAGGCAGCAAAATCCCTGGCACACCCTATTATAGAGAGCCAGTCGGAGCGGTCCATACGGTGCTCCAGATCCATCACATTACCGGAAATAGGTTTATCGAGCAATAAGCCCAGTGAGGTAAATGACTCGGCTATCTCTTCCGGAGTCTTGTTTGTCTCGACGTATTCTTTTAACCAATCAATAGGTATTTTCATATCTGTCTTCTAAACGTATACAATTCCACCGCCATATAATTTTCTTATGTCAGTGATGCCGTACTTTGCCATAACGAGCCTGTCCAGTCCCATTCCAAAGGCAAATCCCGTATATACTTCGGGGTCTATTCCACACATCTTTAAAGTATTGTAGTGGATCATCCCCGATCCCAAAACTTCTAACCACCCGCGGAATTTACACACTTCACAACCCTTTCCCCCACAGAACGTACATCTTATGTCAGTTCCCATGCCTGGTGAAACTTCCGGGTAATATTTATATCTAAACCTCAACACCACGTCATTCCCAAACAAATACTTATGAAAAAGTTCTAAGGTTGATTTTAAATGTTGTATGGTAATTCCTTTATCTACAACTACCCCCTGATACTGAAAGAAAAACGAGTTGTTCGTCTTGTTGGCTGTTTCGTTCCTGTAAACTTTGCCCGGTACAACAGCGCGGATGGGAGGCTCGTATTCGGCAAGTAAACGTGCTTCTACGGAGGATGTATGCGTTCGTAGCAATATATCGGGCTGGCTCACGAACAACGTGTCCTGTAGATCGGTGGCAGGATGGTCCTCAGGTAAGTTCAGTTTCCTAAAATTATATTCAACATGCTCTATCTCCGGACCTTCCACAACTGAGTAACCATAGTATCTAAAAAACTCGTTCATTTCTCTTATTACTTGTGTGGTTGGGTGAAGCATTCCGGTTTTCTTGGGAGGTAGTGG
>Ga0075579_128_pt1 | contig 9043 bp, 8 predicted proteins | sample RifGroB1_FD_68195 | JGI IMG/M metagenome (GOLD analysis project Ga0075579, IMG submission 68195) | candidate division WWE3 bacterium GW2011_GWB1_41_6 | reverse complement strand
TGGTTTTATTGCCGTTCATGATACCGTATGTAAACTACCACACATCAAATAAACAGAGTACCGATTACTTCGGCAGACGGATTGGTTTGAGTGCCTATAGTTTTATTAAGCATAGGTTTATATTTGAGCTGTACAATCCATTCGTGACATTACCGTTTTATTTATCACTGTGTGCTCTTTCCGTATTGTTTGTTAAAAAGAATTTAATCTATTTTGTGTGGTTTTTTATTAACTTCATTTTAATAAGATACTTCATGGCAAAACCGGGTACTCATATATACAATTACGTTATTCCGATGATATTTCTGATCTCCTTTCTAACGGCTAGTGTATTAGAGAACGGATCAAAGATCATAAGAACCGTTTTAGGTTTTGGAGTGTTTTTCATATACGCGGTTTTCGCATATCAGTCCTACATGATTTTTGTTGACCATAAAGCAGAATATCCTTGGGATGAAAAAACCATTTTTAACTACACAACCATTCCCTATGTAGAAAAAGAGGTTTTAACGTTTGGATTTCCTCATAACAGAAACTGGAAAGGCGTGAACGAGTTCATACTGAACTATAATGATAAATGCAGTTATATTACGAATGAAGGGAAGGAAGTTAGCCAGATATATACGGATATTAAGTTCGGGAACACTACGAAGTGTCACTACATTATAAGTGTAAAACGGCCTTTTATTAGTACGCGCGATGGGATTATTTATCCGGGAACCGGAAAAAACAATCTTATATATCAATACGAAAAAGACGATGAAGTTCTAACTAAAGTTTACTTTAAGAATCCAGTATCGTCCGACTCCCCCGCTTTATTTGAAGATATGTTATTGACAAACTAATTTCCATAAGCCTAGTATTTGATACTCAGATAAATGGCTAAACAAAGATATTTAAGATCTCATGACGGTTTTGTAGTCACTAAAATACTTCAAATAACATTTGCAGTCTTAATTATTCTTTTTGCTTACAAGATATTTATTAACAACTCATATCGTTTTTCAAAATCTACTCATTTATCAGAAGCAAAATTGGTTGGGGATCCAAAACACTTAATACTTAGGCTAATAGTAAATAGTAGTGGAGAAATCGAAATTGACAAAGCTGTCGCAACTGACGGGCCATTGCCAAAAAGAGTACCCCAACCGGTGTTCGAAAATTTATATAAAGAAGACCTTAAACTATTATATAAAGGGGAGGAATTTTATTCGATACCCCTTATTTTTAGTGATTACATCATGGGTGACGCACCTCTTGACCCGGATTACCCTAAAAATTCACCTCCTATAGACCCAAGGATAAAATTAGAAAAACCTGAAACAACCATTTCGATACCGTTTGATAAAGATTACGATCTGGTAATCAAAAGTGTTAAAACAAAGAAAGAAAAATCATTAAAAAAAGATAAGGCTCAAAAAGCTCTTTCTAATATAGTAATAGTAAAGGTTAAAGATAAAGTGGAAACAATTTTACCTGATATTGAGGTGGAGGAAACACCTTTTTCAGATGACGTTGAAAATAATATTATTAACGATCTGAACATTGAACCAACACCCGAGTCCACAACAGAAGAACCGGTACTAGGTTTGTCGACACCAGGTGATGATGGTTATGTTGATATTGCCATAGTTTCCAGTCATTATACTGATTTTACAAGATTTAAAGACGATGCTAAAGCTATGATGCAACTTCTCTTGACTGTAGAACCCTATAAATCCAACTCAAGTAGGATCAGATCTACATCAGTTGAAAATAAGTCCGAACTCGACTGTAAATACTATGATGGAAAAGGAATATTTTGTGATTCTGTAAAAGTAAAACAGGCAGCATCTGCTGTTAAATATGATAGTATCGTTGTTATCGAAAATAATAACAATTTTGGAGGAGGAGCGTATTTGGGTCAAAATATGGCCTTTACGTACAGGGATATTAATCAATCTGCAAGGCAAGTATTTGTTCATGAATTTAACCATTCTTTTGCGGGACTTTTTGATGAATATGATTATGGTATATCTTGGAGCGACAGCGTACCCTGGCCAAACTGCGATAAGTATTCCAGTTGCAGTAAATGGTCCGGTACTTCAGGTACGGGGTGTTACAAAGTGTGCGGGTATAACAACATTTTTAGACCTACAGATAACGAAAGCTTAATGCGAACTCTTTCTCCCCCCAACGGGTTTAAGTTATGTCCTGTAAGTATCGCTCATGTAAAAAAGGTGATCGCTTCTTACGTGCCTGCACTTAATTACGCGCCTCAAACGTATCCTACAGGAACATGCAGTACCTGGGAGAAAAGTTTTAAATATACATCGCTTAGTAGCTGGTGGGGAAGCGGAACAGTACCCCCAACCTCATTCAACGCTTATACAACAAGGCTATGGAAAGGTAACGTCCAGGAACTAGTGTTCGTAGGAGGATATGTATGGGTACGTGAGGGTGTGGGTAATGATGCCAATACATTACCCGGAAAAACCTGGAGTAAACATGCCCTTTCAACCGTATGGTCAGGTCATACTAATCCCCCGCCTACGACCGGAATTTATGACGTCAATTATCGTGTTGCCAATGGTTACTTCCAGGAACTTGTTTTTGCCGGAAGCAAAGTGTGGTTAAGAAGTGCAAAAACAAAAGGCGGTTATGATTTCCCAACTACCTGGAGTTCTTATAATCTAAGTAACGTTTGGAGCAGTTCATGTAATCCGCATCCTACATACGATAAAGTGGATGTTTATACCACAAGAATATTAAATGGTAAATTTAATGAAATAGTCGGCCAGGGAGAATATTTATATATTCGTACAGGTTCATCCGCCGATGCAAATTCTATACCTTCCTGCTTTACTCGTACAACATTTTCTTCTGTTTGGAAAGACTTGAACCCTCCTACCACAAGTCCCTTAAACCTGGACTACCAGATTGCCAACTCAAAGTACAGAGAAGTAATAATTCATGGTACCGGTTTTTACTACCGAAGTTGTCTATAGACCACCGGATAAGCGAAAGGTTATTTTATTACAAAACCTATTTTTGACAGACGTGTAAGTTTAGATTCTACCGCCTTATATTCTGTTAGTACTACCCACGTAATGATAATGATTACATTTGTGTAAAAGGAACTCTTCCAATATCCGTAGTTCAGAGGTATATAATAGGCAGCAAACAGGACTACCGATTGTATTATATAAGTTGAAAGCGAGTTTTTACCAAATTTGATAAGAAGCCATCCAAGAACACCGGCATAGTAGCTAAAATGGTCGATGAGAATTGCTAAAAGATAGTGACCTCTTAATAAATCCAGTATGTGATTTCTTTTTCTTTTGATAGGAGTCATTAATAGTGCTTTTTCTGATTATATCAACAATATTTATTATTGACACACTAATTGAATATCTTTAATATTACTTAATGGTTTTAAACTTACATGAAAATACTGAAGTTGCCGAAGACGACATATCGGCAACTGAAGTAGGTGGGGTAGAAACGAAATTTCTTCAGGAGGTGAGAGTTGCAAAAAACCCTGAACAAGCTGCCGACGTTTTCCAGAAAATATTAGAAAAAGAGTATCCTAATTACACTTTAGAACTGAAAAAATCTAACCTTGAACACGGATTTGATTGGGCTAATCAATTACCCCAAAGTACTTCCGAGCAATTGTTCAGAAGAACAGTAGAAGCGATGATATATGTTGAGGATTACGACAGACACCCTGAAAGAAAATACACAGAAAATCAGCAGGATAATTATAGTGCATATAATAAATACCTTCAGGTAGCTACAGGACCTGAAGATAGTCCCGTTCACAAAAAATGTTTAAAAATTCTTCAAAGTGTCCGTGATGCTTATGACAGTGGGGCTAATCTTATGCTCTTAAATCATATGCTTTCTACAATGGACGTTTCTGATATCAACCCTCAATTACCTACAATAGCTGACAAAGAAAAAACATTTCTTGGTTTTAACCGGCCTGCACAAACGCGTTAAAATAAAGATCACACATCCTCTAAAATTTTGTTTTTCACATCAGGATACTTTGGATTTACAGGCTCTTCGTTTAGTCTTATCATAACTTCCACTTGCTTGTGTAAAAATTCCACCCTCTTCCGCCATTCATAAAGTGAATCGAATGTGATGTCTTTCCACTCCTCAAAGTTGTGGTACTTACTTATAGATGAGGTATACCTATCGGGATCTTCCCAAGTTAAACCGTCAACATTAATAACACCGATATTTAACCTCGCCTGGCTTGCTAATATACACCATTCTGCACAGGACCCAACTCCAGTTTCCACGGAATTTGCTGTAATAATTTCAGCGGCTTTCCTGTTCAGGATATACGGTCCGTTCATTAAATCTACGTACTTACCTATAATTTTTTCCAAGATTTTCGATGCAATGTGCTCAGTCTCTGTCCAAGCTTTTGGATATGTTTCTAAAGCCTTTGGGCTTCGGGAGATAACGGTTAGGTCAGATCGAGGTTTAGACTCTAATATACGTTTGAACTCTTCCGGGTCAGTTCTAAGCCAATGAAGCATTTTGTCAAAATCACAAACAAAGAAATATTCAGAATTACTATCTTTTATAGATTCTTTTAGAGACACTATTCTTCCATACCCATACGGACCACCTTCCACAATCCTAAATCCCAGATTTCTGACCAGTTCGTATATTTTAATTGTTGTTTCAGGTGTAACTGCAACAATCGAGCCTTTTAACTCCGCGGGAATTGGTGTTTCTGTTAGTATTTTGTAAAAAAGGTCATCCGGATCGTGAAAATATGACAAAAATCTCATGATGAATATTATAACAAAATTGAAAATACTTCTGTGTTGTGGTATCCTATAGCACATTCAGCCATTAATAAATAGCGAAGGAGACCGACATGCCAAAAGTTACAAGGCGTACGTATAAGGTTTATGACTGGATCTGCCCAAGTTGCGGACAGCAACAAGAACTTTTCATAACTGATAAAAAAGGAAAAGAGTTCAAGTCTGGAAACTGTATTTACTGCGGTTCCCAACGCCCAATGAATGATGATAGCATTTGGACGAGTCCTAAATCAGGTAGTTCGAAAGAATTTTCTGAGTCGCTCAACACACGTTTATGCGCTCACTGCCAGGTCCCGTTTAGTGCGACGCTATCTGATTGCCCTAAATGCGGTAATCCGTTGGATACTGATGATAGTGAAGCAATGGTAGTGAACAAACCGTCCGGAACTATCATACCGGCAAGCGAGTTCCTAAAAAAACGAGCTTCCCGTACAAGCACTGCTTCGAGTGTATTACCGGTCAGTGTTCCTAAAATAGAAAGAGGGTTCCCGCCTGTTGCAAAATTGAGAGAAACAGGAGGTATGTTTGGGAATATTACTTTGGGAACAATCCTGGGTGTATTGGGAGTTATCGGATTCTGCGCCGTCATGTTCTTTTTGTTGTTTCTTGGATCTAAAACCCACGAAGAAAATCTGACGGTAGAAAAGCTTGCCTGGAATAGATGGGTTGAGGTTTCGTATGTGGAAACATCAACCGGTACTTGCTGGGAAGGAAGCTGTCCTTCAGGCTATCAGGAACTCTCCAGAACAAGTGAGAACTATTATTCCGGCGAGGATGTTCCTGTGGGCAGCAGGACGGAGGTATGTGAGGATTGCGGCTCCAGGCAGGTTTACGTTGGTTTGGGCCCGGAATACCTATGCGATACTAATTTCGTTGATGGTGTGGAAGAAGATGTATATTGCCAGGACGAGATGTATGAAACAGAGCACTATGATACGGAAGTGCCAGTCACGATCTACGCAACAGCCACACCATATAAACGAGATAAGATCCGATACGAGTTGGATACAACGCTAACAAAGAACATCCAAACTGGTTGGATAGAGTCCGGGAATCCATATTGGCCCGAACCTCGTTTAAGTAACGAAAAACTCACAGGAAAACGAGGCGGTGAGTACAGCGTAGTTTTTAGGAGCGAAAAAGGTGAGATCCGTCGTCAATCTTTTGACGAGGATAAGATTTGGGGAAGTTTCTATGTGGGTCAGAATTTTCCCAATTCTAAGGTCAACACCTTCGGATCAATCGTCGAACTTAGTCCTTAACGGTCGATAAAAATACTTGCCGCAACATTAAACACACATGTTGCGGCTTTTTTATATCTATTTCTTATATTTGTCGAAATGTTCGATTCTAAACATCCGGATATTTAGGATTAATTGGCAACCTTGTAAAATTATGGCTGAATACTATTAACAGTAGTAAAAAGAATACGTGGGTCGTCCAATTTCGCTGCTGCAGCCCACCACCCATAAACTTGACCGGGTGTTGGATTCTCACCTAGATCTTCATACATCCTTTCTTCAAATCCTTGTTTATAACCTCGAACAAGCGCCAACCCGCCTTCTCTCCCTTCGACTAAATTATCTAAAAAGTCTTTTTGAACTGCATTTATTAGTACACCTATCCAAGGTCCTGCATCACTTCTGTTCGATTTAAAGTAATCTAAAATATCTTGTCCGGATAGTAATTTGGCAGGAGCTTTGTCACTAATCTTTAAAGTTTCTAATATTGTGAAATACCATGCCTGCCACTCATCCAGATCATCAACCTCCTCTCTTGTTGAAGGTTCTCCGGACCTTTCATTTCTACCTCTTTGATCAGCTTCAGCAAGCCACGCTAGCTGACTCATATTAGCACCTCCGCAATCACCGTAACCCTTACGTCCAGATCCTTGGTCAAGACGAACTGCTAATTTCTTGAAATTTCTTATTGCTTTTTCGAACATCTCTTCCTCTGACAAGTTTTTCCAATAATATAAGGGTTTGAGATGTTCTGCTACTAAAGGGATAACACTTTTTGGAATTTCGGTCGGTTTATCTTGATCCGGTTCTTCTTTGTGTTGAGGGTATATTCTTTTAAGAAAGTTTCTAGCCGGTTCAACACCTCTTTCTTCGTGTGCTATTGAACGGATCCTTCCCTTATCCATGTCGTATTCTGTTGTAGCCGGTTTTCCGGCGTCATGCAGTAAAGCCGAATACATTAAAACAAGCATATTATCTTTTGTAACCTCGTTCTTTTTATGTTCTGCCTTTTTGGTAGCATTTTTTTCTGCTTCTTTCCGAGATATCTCACTTAATTTCTCGATATCCGATTTCGTTATCAACCCGTCGTTCAGAGCATCGTTTATGTATTCTTGCGCTGTCTGCACAAAAAAAGCTATGTACGACACCCTTGATTGTTGACGTACCTCTGTATCAATATTTTTCAATACGTTTTCATTGAGCTTATTTTTCCCTCCTTTAAGTTTTCGTTCCGTAACAATCCTTCTTGTTTCATCGATCATCTCTTGTTTCCGTTTTTCAAGATAAGTTAAAACTTCGCTCTGTCTTTCCGGAGATATCTCGGAAAGTAATTTGATTTGATTCCGGGCGGTTCGGGTCTTTAATTGTTCTTTTAAATGCGCACCATAGGACTGCTCCACAAGTTCCTGGTCTCCTGAAAAGAACATATTACCTAATGTAAGTTGCTCTCTTGCTATCGAAGCTGCTGCATCTATCACCTGCATTGTATGTTTCCAAACGTTTCCTTCAGGATGCCAATCATTTTCCTGAGGAACTTCAACACCGTTCCACTTAATGTCGTCAGGTGTTAATCCCATAAATTTGATACAACGTTCAAAATATTCCCTTTGACTCTGAGGAAATACTGCCATATCATAAATTTCAGGCCAAAATTGCTCAATAAACCCTGTTTCTAAAGCATATTGAAACGCCCTTGAAGGCTTCATGCATTTGAGCATTAACTTCTCCATCTCTTCACGTACCCTCTCAACAGGCATGTGTGCCATCTCATCACTTCTTACCATTTCTTTAAAAAGTTCAAGCGTGCTCTGTTCAATATTAAAGTCAAATCTTGCTGCAAACTGAAAACCTCGTAACACTCTCACAGCATCTTCAATGAAGGTATCCTCATCTGTCACCCTTATTATTTTATCCATAATATCCTGAACACCGTTATAGGCATCATATGTAATTTTTGTTAGCGGGTCGTACGCTAAGGAATTACACGTAAAATCCCTTCTCTTTGCCGCTTCACTAATAGTTAAATTTGGAATACCTGTTACTTTAAACCCCCGGTGCCCCTCTGCAACTTTGTTATCCACTCTAGAGATACTAAAATCAAGAGGTTCGTCCCAGCCATCAATAGACACCTTTATTACACTGAACGCTTCACCGTGCGTACCTACATTTTCTTCACCAAAGGTAGTTTCCAGCAGATTTAATAGATCCACGGCCTCCATACCGTACACTTCAATATCAAAATCCTTAGGTCTTAAGTCATAATCAGGATGTTCTTTACTAATTACAGTATCTCTAACACTTCCGCCCACCAATAAACCTAAACCACCTAATTCCTTTATCTTTTCACATGCTGTTATAACCTCAGAAGGCATACTCTCTATTACATATACGCCTTCGTACTTTTTAATACCGACGTCAAGCTCCGGGTTTAGTGATGAGTTTTCTTTTTCTGTAACAATACTTGAGACTTCTTCTGTCATTATTTTAAGTATATTTTATATTTTCCTTTATGGATAGACAAAAATATTACTCCGTTAATCTATATGGTTGGTTTTTGGAATTCAACAATAAAAGAGTATACATATAGTTTTCTATTTTGATATTATTAGAACAACTAATTAATTGAAAGGAATCTCTTTATGTCTCTAGAAAGCATACCATCAAATGAGTCTAGCGAAATTACTCCTGAAGTAGTTGCCTCCCACTTTTTAGATACGCTTCAAATCCAAGAAACTAGTGGTGTTCGTGAGAGTGAAAGAACCTCACTTGATATTGCCTGGGAACAAACGACACGTTGGATGAAGGAACAAGAACAGAACCACTAAAAAGATTCATATTTGCATAATAAGTAAAATAATAATCCAGTTTTTCCTCATTATTACCATAAGGTAAAAAAGAACATGAGGTTAGTGAAATTATTATTGAAAAATGAAGAATTTTTATAAAATAATTTAGTAACATATTTTTCCCTTT
>Ga0075579_134_pt1 | contig 9044 bp, 6 predicted proteins | sample RifGroB1_FD_68195 | JGI IMG/M metagenome (GOLD analysis project Ga0075579, IMG submission 68195) | candidate division WWE3 bacterium GW2011_GWB1_41_6 | reverse complement strand
AAAATAAAAAACGCTCCAAGTGGAGCGACTTAGAAGCGTCAACCTCAGGGCGTTTTTTATATAAGTCCACGCTTCTGGACAGGAGAAGCAGGAAAGTAAATTAAGAGTAGTGTATATTACACCTTTTAACAAGCGATGCAGGTTGGATATTTTGCCGACTCTTATTATAATGTCAGCATAAAACATATAATATTATGATATTAGTTATACTTTTGGAAGGCTCTGTGACAAGGTTAACAGCCAGGAGTTTTAAGTGTCAAAGTGGTCTGTTTAACTATGTGTGGAACGATATTTTGATTTTTGGAAATAACGGGTTTAATGTTACCCCATAGTGTTGACAAATATGACTGATTGTAGTATCATTCGCCACATATGAAAGGAAAGGGGTCTAATTTTACTTCCGAGCTAAGCGAGGAAGGAAACTCTGTAAAGAGTTTCATTTTCCCCTGACACATATAAATAAATTCAGTGTTGCCTTGCCTGATATTAAGTAGCAAGGTATACGCACTTTTGAAAATTTGGTGGTTAAATAGCTTCTTTCTCATGTTTGAACGGGGGATAATTATCACCTTATGGCAACTTGTTTATAACCTTGTGGTTGTAGGCAGTTTGCCATAATGGCGAATTTGTCTAGAAAACTCGATATCAACTATGTGAAAGGAGTAAGAAATGCCTATTGTTCAACCGCAACCCGTGTCTTTGGGGAATATGACCTTACCCCAGGCTATTGCCGTGGCTGAAATCTTGGCCGTGACCAATCAGGAAAAGGCCAAGGTGAAGGCTGCAAAAGACGCTAACAACCCCAACGAGAAGATTCGTCTTTGGGAAGAGTTGGAAGCGATGGCTTCCGGCGAGCTGCTGGAATTTGTCCAGCGCTATGAGATCGAACGCCCGGTTACTGACCTTGCAGCGATTGTTGCTAATGTGGTTGGTAACGCTCCGGCTGTTGATCCGGTCACGCCGACTGAACCGACATCCGTCGCGAACCTGGCGCAGCCTCAGGCACCTGTACGTCCCGTACGCCTGCAACTGACTGAGCAGCAAGCTCTCGCGTTGGGTGCGCGTAAAGTCCAGCGCCTCTTTACCGAGGAGTGGGTTGTTGACACCAACAATCCCGCTGTCGTCGCTGAATTGGCACGACTCGGGAGACATCCGGCGTAAGTTTTATTATCCAGATTATTAGAAACAGAAATCAAGGAGGTACAAAATGATTGTACGTCGAACTTGGAGTATTGGACGAATCCTGGCCGCCATCTTAGTGGTTATGGCTCTTGTCTCATGTGTCCTGCTAATCGCAGGTTACGGTGTGTGGACAAGGGCGAAGGCTCAGGATGGTGGGACGGAAGTGGTGAATGTTACCGAAACCCCGGCACCGCCCGTCGAAACCGAAGCGCCTGCTTCTACAGAGGCACCGCCTGCACCGGACGCAACGGAAGCTCCCGAGGTGACCGAACCGGCAGAAGCATCCGCTCTGGCCCCGGGGTTTGACTTCAAGTCCCTGGACGGATCACAGAACGTTCGCAACGATCATTCATTCCCCACCAACCTGGCGCTTCGCGTCACGGTTCTCGATGGAGGGGATACTGGTGTGGGAGCTGCGTACTTTACGCACGCTCAAAAACACTTGACGATCTCGCGCATGATCTGTGACGACATCTGCACGAAAGTTGTGTTCTACCCGGCTGGCGGCGACCCTGTCGTTCTTCTCGACCGCGAAACCGAAACAGATCTGTTCGAAATGATCTGGATTGGCGGTCCTGACGGCGTAGAGCTAAGTGCGGATGAGGGACTCGTTCTTCAGTCCCGTGGCGTTGAACTTTCCGGCGAGCAGCTGATGCAGAACCGATACGGGGTTTTCCTCGGCGACGTTCCGGCCGACTCGTACCTGCTTGTCCATTATCAGGATGATGAAACACTGCAGGTTAACAAAGGGCCTACTGTGTCGCTCACAAAGGACACCGATCCCTTAACCGTTGACCTTGCAGGAAATCGGCTCGAGAGTTGGACCTTCACCCCTGAGGGTTACGGCGAGTAGAACCAAACCACCAAAGCTTTACCATGCGCGTAATTGACTGTCTTCGGACGATCTCTTACGCGCTTTTTTTAGTTTCTCTTTTGCTCTCATACATCAGCGCGAAGCTATGTTACATGAACAAAGCAATAAACAGAAGGGAATCTGAGAAAAGGACGTTACATATAAATTTCATAAAACATTCTATTTAATATAGAATTTCTATAAGGAAAATATGAAAAAAGATAAACTGTCCATCGTTATTCCTGCCAAGAACGAAGAAAAGAGGATAGCACGAACTTTGAGCCTTTACGGTTCATATTTTGACGCCCGCAAAGACCAACTGGACACAGAAATAATAGTAGTTGTTAACAATTCCACCGACCGGACCGGCAGTATCGTTGATGAATATGCAGGAAAATATCCCTTTATCAGAAAAATTGAAACTTACTATGCCGCAGGCAAAGGAGGCTCCGTTTCACTGGGTTTTAAGGAAGCGGATGGGGATTATATCGGGTTTGTGGATGCGGACGGTGCTATTCCTGCAAGCGAATTATATAAACTTTACGAGTTTTTGGATGAAACTCCCTGGCTGGATGGGGTAACAGGGGTCCGTGAGAAGAGTTCTATGAAAATGAGCCTTAAAAGGCGAATAATCAGCCGTTTTTTCAATACACACGTAAGATTTCTGTTCAAGATCCCTTATACCGACACCCAATGTGGAGCTAAGATCTTTAAAAAAGCTGCGGCAAAGTCCATTGCAAAGAAGCTTTCAAATACAGGCTGGGCTTTTGATGTAAATCTTTTGTTGGTGGCTAAGTACCTGAACTTCAGGATTATGGAATTTCCGGTGGAGTGGTCCGAGAAAGAGGGTTCAAAATTCTCAATGGGGGAGGCGTTCGTTCAGGTGCCTTTGGAACTTTACAGCCTTAAGTTACTTGAAATATCCCATACCCTAAACACAGCAATCTCAGGCTTTTTAAATAAAGAGCCGGTTTCCGGTATAGGAACGGTGTCAGTGGAAAAAGGTGCCAGGAACATACTAATATTCTCCTGGCGCGACATTAAGAACCCCGAAATGGGAGGGTCGGAGGTTTATGTTCATGAAGTAGCAAAGAGGCTGGCAAAGAACCATAATGTCACTCTTTTTACCTCTCAGTCGGGCAACCTAAGCCCTCAGGACGAGATAGATGGTGTACGGATAATCCGAAGGGGGAACTTCGTTACCGTCTATTTTTGGGCCTTTCTGCACTATATTCTTTATCTTGAGAACGAAACGGATTTTATTATAGATGTTGAGAACGGCATTCCTTTCTTCACAACTTTATATTCGAAGAAACCCAAGCTAATGATCCTGCACCATGTCCACAAGAACCAGTGGTTCAAGCAGTTCAACCCTGTCATTGCTATTGTCGGATATATTATTGAATCGTTCATTATGCCGATCAGCTATCGTAAAGTGCCTGTTGTGACCGTTTCTCCTTCAAGCCTTCAAGAGTTAAAAAAGATCGGTTTCAATGACAAACGGACGTATATAGCTTATAACTCGATACCACCCAGAATAGGGACTAAATTTAACGAGTCGGAAACACCATTAATGGTATATGTAGGCCGTGTTAAAGCCTATAAACGCCTTGATATCGCAATTAACTCGCTTCCGTATTTGATCAAGCAATTTTCCAAGGTTCGAATGGTGATAGCAGGAACTGGAGATGACGTAGATAGATTGAAACTTCTGGCTAAAAAACTCAAGGTAGAAAAATATGTGGAATTTCTCGGATTTATTTCCGAGAAGAAAAAATGGGAAATTTTAGACAAAGGCTGGGTGTTTGTCATGCCCTCCATGAAAGAAGGGTGGGGTATAACAATTGTTGAGGCGGCTGCATGCGGAACACCTTCTGTAGGGTTTAACGTTGCCGGTGTACGTGACTCTATTAAGAACGGTACCACGGGACTTTTGTCGGAGGACGAACAGGATTTCCGTGAAAAAGTGCAAATCCTTATAGATAACCCCAAATTACGTGAAGCTATGAAACAAAACAGCGTTAAATGGGCAAAAATGTTCTCTTGGGAGACTACCGCCCGCACCTTTGAGACTATTATCGACCTTTATTCAGGGAACAAAGGCCTTCTCAGCGATAAGACCTACCCATGGGATTTGGACCTTCGGACCGAAACTCTTACAAGTTTGGCTTCTATTAAGTAGAACACCAGACCTCCTAAGGTTAACAAGCTTACTATTGAACCAAAGTAAAAGTATCTTTGAGGTTTATACTCTATAACATAATCTCCGTCTGTTAATTCCGGTATTTCCCATCCGTTGACATACCCATTGATCACTACAGGCTCCTGCTCCAGTCCCACAAGCTCCCAGTTCTTATTAAAAGGTTTGGCAAAGGAAACCACACCCGTAGCCGCTCCCGCGCCTCGGACGTTGAACTCATACCGCGTTGGGTTTATTTGTTTTACAGTTATATCCGGGTAAATACGTGTGAAATCAGGCTCTCTATCCATACCGGAATTTACGGTTCTGACACCGCCAAGAAGCTGCGAATACTCGCTAGTCTCAAGGATCAGCAGCGCATTGACGGCATTAAAGCCTGTATAATTTATCAACTCAAACTCCGTTCCGCCGTTAACATTGTTAAGCTTGCCAAGTTCCACCCATTTAAACCGGTCTTTTTCGGTTTCTCCGGTATTATACTCAAACGTTGTCTGTCCGATCCTTAACCCCATCCTTCCGCCTATCTTACTCACTAATACACGGGCGAGAACATAACATTCCCTGTCGCATTGAACATCCTGTTTAAACGAGAGCGATGGGGCGGCCACATGTTCACTGATATCTCTTACCGCAACGTCGTAAAGGTCGTAGTCATAGTTAAGTTGCTGGTCCGACAATGACCAGATACTAAAATCCGCATATTTGGATCCTTCGGGAATCTTTACTATACCGTCAATATTGTTTCTTTCATTGGGATAAATAAACACAGTACCGGTAACATTTTCGCTTTCGTCGTATGTGTATACTTTGTAATGGGGGACAAGGGCGGGGTCTATGTTAGAACCCAAGGTTATTTCGAGCGCTTTAGTTTTTGCCACGTCGAACTTATCGCTTCTTATAATGTTCCAGTAATATTTAAAATCCTCAGGATCCGAAAGATAGTAGTAATTGCGATCTTCGTTAATCATATTGGGGTGTTTGGAAAAAGTTAGGAATATATCCTTATCTACGTTATTAAAACCACTTATTCCGCCGGTTTTTCTCCACCCGTCCCTTGCCACCACAACGCCTTCTTTGTAGTCGAACTGATTTATATCCAGCCCCAGGTTCGAAAAGAAGAACTTTGTTTCCGCATGATTTAGGTCCTCGAGTGAGCCGAGTTTCCAGTATCCGGCGTTTCCGTCATCTTTTTTAGTGGTGTGTCTGAACGGAAAAATAAATTTGTTTTCAAATCTGTCAATTACCCCGTCGATAGTGTTGTTCGGAGATAGATCATAGGATACAGGTATCAACTTAGTTTCCGAAGGTTTGTCAGTATAGTCTATGAAAGTGGTGCGTGGGTTTAAGCTAAGTTCTTTAGGGTTCTTCAATGCCTCCAACCCGTAATTAGTAGATATCTTGTACCGATAGAAGTTAACCAGCCCTGTGTATTCCTTGTTAAGGTAGACTGTAAGCAGACCTGTTTCCGATAACTTTTGCAGGGAAGTTTGCAGATCCAGGTTGCCCTCCAGATCGAAATTATCAAAAACACTTTCATCTTTTCTAATCACCAGGTACTTAACACCCACAGAATCAAGTGCTTTTCCCACGTTAATGTAATGAATGTTCCCGTTATCCATGAGGTAATTGAGGTAGTTAATAATGGAAGAATGTGTAGTGACAGCCGGTTTAGATGATATCAGATTGGAAAAAGTGTAGCGGACATCTTCATTCTTAGCCCAGAAAGGGTTTGGAACACCGGGATACCACGCAACGTTAAATTCTTCCGGATCTTGTTTGATCATTTCCGTAACCACGCGGAATTCTTCGGGTATTATCTCGGGGCTGTACCTTTTCACAAGTTCCTTGTTGAAAAAGTAGGCATTAGACACAAGCACAGCCGCTATGAGAGCCAGCGTAGGGAAGAATATCAACTTTTTCTTATAGGTAAGGTATAAGACCAGGCTTATTGATAGTGAGTAGACAAAAGAAATAATCAGGCCGAACTTGTCATACTCCCTAAAAACCCACCCGAACATTTTCAGAGGTGAGTTGAACATTATATAAAAGTAGAACGTGTTCGTGAAAGAAGACGCCGTTGCCAGCAAAATTCCCGAAACAAGCAGCAACATAATAATTAATGACAGATGGTGCTTTTTCCTCAACAGATAGATTGCTGTCAAACTTAGTAGGGGAGGTACGTAAGAAAGTATGAATTGGATCGTTCTAAATTGTTCAAGATAGTACTCCTTGGGATGAACAAGCCAGTATCCCATCAACCGGATGGAATTATTGAGCGTCGCGTATCTTCCAATGAGATTAACTATCGTTTCACTAAGAATTGCATCAGGCACGGAAAGTGAAACTAGGTATGGAAGGATCCAATAGGTATTTAGCAAGATGTAGAAGACACCAAACAACAAAAGTTGCATAGTTCGAGTAACTTTTATACTCTTATCTATATATCTTCTTGATATGAAAGCTATATATATTACCGAAATAATCAATGCTTCAAACAGGACTGTGTGGGGAGTGGGGCTAAAAACCGACAAAAGTATGGCCAAAAAGATTAGTTTTTTGATCCCGGTCTTAACAGAGAACAGGTATGTGTATAAAAAGTAAAAAGTAATAGGAACACTCACCGAAGAAAAGAATAGGTAGAAGTGTACTATTCTATTAGTTGCCCAGTAGTTTAGAACGTAATAAAGCCCGCCCATAACCGCTCCAATCAGGACCGGAAGGTCGATCTTAACGTGTTTTCCATGGCTATCCTGTTCATGGCCGTCGTTTTTGTGTTTTATGAACTCCAGAAGTTTGTAGGCGACTAGTATATACGTACCAAGCGTACTGCTGATCAAGAGATAAATCTTCAGTTTTACATAAAATGAGTCATCCAGACCTGTTACAGTGAGGAGTTTGTAAGTTCCGTAAATAAAGTAGAACAGGGGAATACGTGCGGTTTCGGCCAGCGACTCACCAATGTCGTTGCTGTAGGTGTAAATGTATCTTTTGTAAAGTTCGGTTACCGTAAGGCTTTCGGTGACGTCGGTGTGGTAAATGTAGCCTTCCGGGAAAAGAATGCTCGACAGGTAAATGAGAAACCCGAGCAGTATGAACGAAATTAGGGCATAAAAGTATGATTTCCGCATCTTTATGATTTTATCACTTATTACTGTTTAGAATATAGGTCTTGAGGCATAAGTTACTGGTTTTTAGGCAAAAAAAGAAGCCTTACCCGGGGATATAATCCATGAGTAAGGCTTTAACGAGCAGTAATACTATTTGTTGCAGTCCCGAAGTTGGCTAGGGTATCGGATATTGCATTCTCAGGCCAATCTCGGTTCCGGACTCTGTGCCGTGCCAGCAAAGGATCAGGGTCTGAGACCTTACCAATGCGGGTATTCCGAATGACTCAATTTGGGTTGCGTTATCTCCCTCGGAACTGAACGTTGGAATCTCCAAGGTGCCTCCATTGAGAGTTGCATGAAGATCAGTTCCGAAGAACCACCCACTCTCAACATATGCTCCACCGGTGCCGATAAGGTTAACTTCAAAACATACTTGGCGGTTTACATCCGACCACTTTTCCGTAATTGGATTGGTGGTGTCCAGCGTCGGGGTTGGGTTCAGGCTCGGGATCTGGGTCAGGTCCTGGATCCTCGGATTTTTCCGTGTAGATGTAAATGATCCCCAACTCAGCGGTACCGTTCGTCCAGCTTGGCACGAATACCCAAACCTCGCCTTCGGTAACTTCAGCACTAAACTCAGTAATCTGAGGCGCAGCTTCGCCCTCTGCGGTGTGTGTATCTACGTTCTCACCGTTAAGGGTGAGCGGGGTTGTAAAAACATAGCCCCACATAGTTACTGTTCCGTTCTTGGCGAATGTTATCTCTAAAGCAGCTACTGAGTCTTCAGTGGTGTTCCACTTGAAGACCTTCTCTCCCGTTCCCGGTACCAGCTCCCATTTATCGGGCTCCGGCGAAGGAGTAGGTGAAGGTTCTTCGGTTGGCTCAGTGGTTGGTTCTCCGGTGGGTTCAGACTCGGTAAATGAATACCTGATTCCGAGCTCCGTTCCGGGTGGGTTCCATGTTGGTTCCCACACAATGGACTGACCGGCCCCAACCTGGACAGTAAAAGGCTTGATTTGCGCGGCCTCCTCGCCGTCGACAAACTCCGTCGGGATTTCAGTAGCATTACCATATAGCGGCTGGTTGTAAACCCACCCACCTGTTACGGTAAATTCTCCGGTTTTGGTGAATGTTGAAACCAGGCACGCTACCCCTTCCGGGGTTGAATCCCATTTCTCGATCAATTCCCCGCCTTCTTCTGGAAGCTCGCGATAGCGACATCCGGAGTTTTCAGCGTATTGTTTGGGAGTTTTCAGCGTATTGTTTGGGATTTGCTAAGTTCTGGGGCGTTACGGCCGTTTGACCGAATGCAGGCATCGCCAACAAAAAAATGGCCAACAGGCCGACTAGTACTGCAATAGTTGCAGTTTTACGAGATTTTAAGGTGCTCATTTCTTACCTCCTGTGCTGGGATTATTTTTTATTTCTGTGATCTTTCCTAAACGATGGGTGAATTGTACCCTATAGCTTTAATAAAGTCAATTATAATAGGTGTATGAAAGGTTATCTGAAAACATCACAATAAACGTGTAAACATGGTTCCAGCCATGGAAAAGGGAGAAAAAAGAGCATAAATAACGACGTTCCTATAGGCTTGACAAATCGCACATTATAGGCTATAATCCTCACAACTCAGGACCGGATAGGTTCTGATTGTATTTAATTTCCCTGCCAAAACTCCAATACGTATGTACTGCCTAGG
>Ga0075579_137_pt1 | contig 9306 bp, 17 predicted proteins | sample RifGroB1_FD_68195 | JGI IMG/M metagenome (GOLD analysis project Ga0075579, IMG submission 68195) | candidate division WWE3 bacterium GW2011_GWB1_41_6 | reverse complement strand
TCGTGGTTTGCCTATCGGAATGAAGCGCCGGTGAATAACGCTATTTTTGCGAATAAAAGCGTTGTGTCCCAGTATAATCGCGAGACGATAGTTTTCTTCGCTAATTTTACGGATGACAATGGCACGTCTAGCGTTGTTTTGACTGTTGGTGATGGCGCTAGCTCGACTAATTATTCTGCCTCGCTTTACAACGGGTCGAATACTAACGGCTATTGGAGTTACAACACTAGTTTTTTTGCTGGTGGTGCTTCATACACCTATAATTTTACGGCTTTTGATGGGGATAAGGCGGCCATTTCGTCTAACGCGCCTTTAGTTATCACCCAAAATTCTTCTTGGAATTTGAATCACACGATAAACAATAGTGCGGCGGACTTGACGGGCGCGTTTCCAATGACCGCGAAAGTAGATTGCAATACGAACACTAACCCTTCTGTGACCGTAACGGAAGCAAGGAATGGTTCGATTCAAGCGATTGGCACTAGCACTTCAGTAACCCAAAATCCCGCGTATGGTGATTTAGCCTGGTTGTGCTCTTCATCGTCTAATGTTAATTACTCTTCAATATCAAGCACGTTTTACACTAACGTTTCCAAGGGGTCTGTTAACGTTTCGCTTTTCCTTAATGGGACGCATAATAATAGGACTTATCTCGTGCTTCAGACGGTGAACGCTTCCGCCTTTAAGAACATTACTGGTGAAGGAAATTTAACTCTTCAAAGGAATTCTTCAAACGTTGCTTTTGGGGTGAACAATGCGGAGGAAAGCAACCAGACTAGCGCCATAAGCCAGACGTTTAATTACTCGGCTTGTTTCTCGGCTTCAGAGAACTACTCGGCTTCTTGCCGCGAGTTTTGGGCTAATTTTGATGCTCCGCCTGCCTTCCAGTGGTTTTCTTTAAACCTTTCGAACGGCACGCAGTATTCGCCTTTCGGTTCTGTCGGGGTTTTGGGCAATAGCATTCAAGTTTTCGCTAATTTTTCGGACGATAATGGTGTTGACGCGGTAGTGTTGAGTTGGAATAGCTCGAATTATACGATGTCTTTGTGGAATGGTTCGGTTACTAACGGCGTTTGGAATTATAATCTCACGCTTCAAAAAGGGGCGGGGTTTTACGATTTTAATTTTACGGCTAACGATACGCAAGCTTCGGGAAATTTAAGTTCAACTAGCACGTTCAACAATTCTGTTAACACTTCTTGGAGTGTAAGTCAAGATTATAATGCTTACACGATCAACCTTTCAACTTGGATTAACCAGTTTAATGGTAGTTATGCTAGCACAACGCGCATTTATTGTTATAGTGTTGGCATACCCTCAATAATGTCGCCTACTTTTAATTTGTATTTGAATGGGACTTTGAAAGCGTCAGGCACGCAAATTACGGAGTATAATGAAACGCCGGTCGTGGGCTTTTGGAATTACTCTTGCTATTCTGCGGGAAACCAGAATTATTCCACGGCGTTTAAAGAACGGTATTTTAACGTTTCGCTTGGTATGGTGAACCTAACCCTGCATTTGAACGGCAGTAATTCCAATAGAGCCTATGTGTTCGGTCAAACTGTGAACGCGAGTGGCTTCAGTAACGTTTCTGCCCTGGTGTTTCGATTACTCCGTAATGCAACCATCGTAGCTAATTCCACCACGCCGACAGAAAACAACGCTAGCCTAGCGGCGGGCGACTATAATTATTCTTTGTATTGGCAGGGTAATGAGAATTACAGCACGGCGATGCAACAGTGGTTCGCTAATGTTTGTTTTGAACGGCTCGAACGCCAACACTTCTTACAACGTAAGCGAGACAGTCAATGCTTCAGCGAGTAAGAATACTTCGGAAGGCAATTTGACGCTTTCGAGAAACAGCACTGGAGTGGCTTTCGGGTTGCAAGTTGCGGAAGAAGCTAACCAGACTAGCTTAACCAACGCGACTTTCAACTATACTGCTTGTTTTCCTGAAAGCGAGAACTTTACGGCGAACTGCACGGTTCAATACTGGGCTAATTTTGCAAATAATAGCGCGGCGGGCGGTGGTGATGAGCCTGCTGGTGGTGGTTATATTAGGCCTACGCCGTCCCCTTCTCCTCGTGTTCTAGTTCTTTCGGGCGTTGAATTGTCCGTGCCGCCTGCTTTCGATATGCGTTTGGTTGTTTTGAATGCGCAGGAAAACTTGCGGGCGCTAGGGGTTGTGGTTCGGGGGGCTTTTGATGACGTTAAGCAAGGTAACGGGAATGGGCGGGTGTTGTTGTTTGGTGGGTTGTGGTTTTGGTGATTTAAAGAAACTAGGGATTCTTGGGGCGGTAGCTTGGATTCTTCTGCCAACCGGAACGCCGGATGACGTTTTGACTTACGCTATTATAGGTTTTCTGGGGACTACAGGCTGGGCGGTTATCACGCTAGGCGTTCTGGCATTGGTCTATTACAAGCTGAAAATCGAATAACCACCAAAGAGTAGTATTTAGCTTGCATTAGCGGAATAACAAGGTATATATAGCCTGTTTTGGTTACTTCTAGTATGAGCTTTTGAAGGGAAAGAGGGGATTTTGAAATGGTTTCAAAAATGAAAGTTGTAGAAAAAAAAGCGTTAGAAGGCAAGAAGTATGAGTTGATTCCCAGCGATAAAAAATCTTTTTTGGGCAAGCCCTTATTTCAAGTAAAGGCGTTAACCGATTTTTCTATCTTCAAGCAAGGTAGTTTAGGTGGGTTTATCGAAGCTGAAAAAAACCTTTCTCAACAAGGTGATGCGTGGGTCGAGGGTAATGCGCGGGTCGCGGGTGATGCGTGGGTCGAGGGTGATGCGCGGGTCGCGGGTGATGCGTGGGTCGAGGGTAATGCGTGGGTCGCGGGTAATGCGTGGGTCGCGGGTGATGCGTGGGTCGAGGGTGATGCGCGGGTCGCGGGTAATGCGCGGGTCGCGGGTAATGCGTGGGTCGAGGGTGATGCGCGGGTCGAGGGTAATGCGTGGGTCGAGGGTAATGCGCGGGTCGCGGGTAATGCGCGGGTCGCGGGTAATGCGTGGGTCGCGGGTAGATTTACCGTTTCTTGCCTGATTGACTTCAAATTGCCCCGCTTAGAATTCAAGAAAACGCAAGACGCTAAGGAATACTTAAACGCGGTTAGAAAATGGATTGTTTAAAGAATTGGGTGGTTTGTTTTGGTGTATTCGGTTGTTTTGACGCGAGAAGCGGAAAAGCTGTTAGTTCACATTGAGAAAGAGTTGAAGGCGCGTAATATTTCGGGTTTTCGTTCTCGGATTGTGGAAAACGGTTTGCGGTTGTATTTGAGGGAATTAGAGGGGAAAAAGCAATGAAAATTTTAACGGAAGATTAGTTTGTGCTTGTGCTTGAAATTAAAGTTAAGAAGAGGCGAAAAAAATGATTTTCATTATAGGCGAGGAAACTAATTGGGTTGTGGTGGAAGTTTGATTGACTTCGAGTTGTTTTTCAACGGCGAGGCTAACGAACATTTGAACGCGCATTTAGGGCGCGGGGATAGCATTCCGTTCAATTGCGAAGCTTGTTTTTTCATAAAAAGGGTTTTAGCAAATTGGTCGGAAGTGCGAGAGGAAAAGAAGCTGGATTATTTCGGGAGAGGTTGAAGGACGTGGAAAAGTGGAAAGGCGTAGTTACGCAAGTTGAAAAGCGGCAGAGCAAGAAAGGCAATGATTACTTTATTTACCGCGTTTCGGTTGACGGAAAGAACCGCGAGTTTTCTAGTTTTAAGGTCTTGCCGTTTAAGAAAGGCGGGGCGTTTGAAGTTTCAGTCGAGTTAAGCCAGAAAATGAATGTTTGGCAGGCCGTAGAACCGCCTAAAAGCGTGGGAAAGCCTAGCTCGGCTGGTGAAATAGGGGTTTCTAGCGAGGTTGAAAACCAAGATTTGGCGGAAGTCGGGCGTTTCTTCAGTATTTTAAGCGCTGTTTTTGACGAGGCTGTCGGCTTGGCTGGGGTTACGAGTGAGGATTGTTGTGATATTGCCAGCACGATTTACATTAACGCAAAGCAGAAAGAGAGGTTTCAGCGATGATTTGCCCGTATTGTTTTTGCCGGACTTCAAAGGAAAAGTTTAGGGATGGCAGGCATTATTGTGTTTTCGGTTAGTGGGTGTGGTTTATTTGCAGGAGATTTTGAACGTTAAGATTCCTTTGTCAAAGCGAGAGAAGGAGTATCGGGCGTATTGTCGGGCGAAGGATTACGTTGAAAAAATGGTTAGGGAGCATGGTTTTTGCGAGAGGGTTGAGAAAGTAATGCGGACTATGGCCGAGAAGGTGGCCTACGTTCACGAGCGTTTTCCTGAAACTAAGGGAAACTACGCTCTTCTAACTAAGAGGACGTGGGAGGTGTTTTACGGGGTTCGGGTTGAGGCGGAGGACGGGGATTTCGAGCGTTTAGTTCGACTGCCTTCGCCTGATAGTTTAGGTCGGATTCACAGGTTTTTTGAGGAGAACGGGTTATACCAGCCTACGTTGAAAACAATGATTAAGCGGAGTGAGGTTTTAGAGCCGTTGCACCGGCGCATGTGGGTTAATCGAGAAGGTGAGTTTTGAAGATGGTTAGTGAAGAGGAAATTCGTGGTTTTCTTTATCATGGCGGTAGGCGGTTTATAGATTGCCCTTGTTTTGATGCCGTTGCTCTTGGCGTATTTGATTTCGAGGGTGCTAAGTTTCGTCATGTTTCTAATGGTGGTATTTATGGTTGAAAAGGTTCAGGATGATTCGGGTAATGCGTTTAGCCCCAGCTTGCCGGATTACAAGGTAGGGCGAAAGAAGGTTTTTCCTAAAATCAAGCGGGCTAAATACAGGCATCTCCCGACATATCCGTCCAATATCGATAGTGCTTCTTATTTTAATGAGCTGTATTCTCGCGCAAAGTGGGCTAAGGCGTTGCTGAAGGAATTGGAGTTTTGGCAGCCGGAAGGCGTTGTGCTGGAAGTGTTGCAAGTGAATTTAGCGAGGGTTAAGGCTGAATTGAAAAGGCAGGCGGAGTTGGACGAAAATGGTTGACTCGGTTTTCAGCGATTTATTAACGTTGGTTGGTTTGTTAGTCGTTTTAATCTTGATTTTTGCATTAGTGTTTTTCGGCGTTCCTTTTAGCTTGCTTTGGGCGGTAGGTTACTTGAAACTTGGGGCTTACGACTTGTGGAATCCGTTAAACTGGCTTGCAGTGTGGATAATCCTCTTCGTTTTACAGGTGGTGCGTAAAAATGGTTGAAAAACATACGGTTAGTTTAATGAAAACAGGTGTTTTTGCTGGGCTTTTTGCGGTTTTTTGCCCTAAGAATCAACGTATAGTTTCGTTTGATTCGATTAAGGAGAAAAAATTACATTGTTTTTCTTGCGGGTTTTAAAAATGGTTGAACTGGTTTTTAGTGACTATTGCGGAAAATGCGGGGAAAAAGGCTGTTTTAGTAAAGGTAAAGTTCATGAAGAAAATTGTTGTGGCGACCATGAAGCACTTTACAACCACGTTTTTGTTCCTTCTGTTTTGAATTTCGAGGAAGTCTTGCGAGAAAAAGACGAAGAAATTTTTTTGCTGAGGGAAGTCCAAAAGCGTTTGTTGGAGGGGAAATGAAAAATGAAAGGAAGGATTTTTCATTATCTTGAAAAAGCAAAACGCCGTTATCGCTCGACTGAAAAAAGAAGCTTTTTTTTACGCTATTGTGGTGAATGCAAAAAGATTTTTCCATCATTAAAGTCACCCGCTTTTTTTTGTTGTTTATCGCACCAAGCAAAGTTTTTGGCGAAGCGTAGGTGGAAAGAAGGACATGGAACTGGCTTTAAAAAAGGGCATCCTATGTTTCTTAAAAACTGGGGTGAATATGCATTTCAAAAAGGACATAAGCCCAAATGGACGTTGGCTATTAAGAGAAAATTAATCCGCTCGATTTCAGGAAAGAAAAACCCGAATTGGGGCAGGATTTATTCTGTGGAAGAACGGCGGAATTTAAGTGAAAGACTACGCGCATATCGGGTCTCGCACCCAAATCCGTTTGTTGATGTGCAGTTGTTCGAGGAATTAAACTACAATCCGCACAATGATGGAAAGTTAAATGAGTTTTTGAAAGAAAAGGAGTTGAAGTTGTGATGGTTGATTTTCCGAGTTTTCAAGAATGGCTGAAAGAAAACTTTAGTTATGATGTAGCTAGAGAAATATATTATCCTTTACCGGAGTTTGAACACAAGTTTTTTGGAACAGACGAATACCAAGATTTTGATTCGCGTGAGATTAAAGACCTTTACGTTTTATTCAAAAACATTTTCGTGTTTGGACGGCAGTCTGTGCTGAAAGAATTAAGTGGAAAGTTGAAAGAGCAAACATATTGCCTTGACTGTAATCGAATAAATTGTGACATTGCTGACGATACTCAAAAACCAGAATTTAGATTATCTTTAAAAGATTATGATGAGCTTTTGCGGGAGTTGAGGAGGCGGAAAAAATGAATAAGGTTCAAGGTCGGATGGGTGTTTATCGGGATAGAGCTGTCGAGGCGATACGCAAATTTAAGTCTAGTGGTTATCCGGCGACTCTATCTGAAGCAGTTCACTTTTACGCAGTTTACCGTGAGTTGGGTTTGAGTTTCCAGTTAGGTTATGTTGAATGGGAAACACTTTGGCGCGAAACAATAAGTGCATGATATTGTAAGAATGAGTTTTTGGCGTGAGGAGCGTGTCTGTAAGGGCGAGGCAAAGGAAATTTGGTGGTTAGTATCCCCGCGTTTGTGATGGAGCAACCGCGTGGCTTAAGCCTTTTCGACTAACAATCGAAAAGGGATAACTTTGCTTTTCGAGAGGTTGCTTCTTCGAAGTTTCAGCCTCTCGGAACGCTCCCGCCAGTAAGAATCGATAGTTATAATTTGTTATGAAAAAAAGGCATAACTATATTTGAAAAAGCCATCGGAACGGACGTGTCTATCGTGAAACAGCTTTCTCTCAACGATTTTGCGGGAAAGGTTAGTTACCATTCGAGCACGGGGGGGTTACCAGCCACCGTATTGTTTTTGCTCGGCCAGGGGGATTCTATTAGGGAAATAGGCCGGAAGACGGGTAAAAGCCACGTTTGGATACTTAAAATCTTGCGAGATTTGCGGGAAAAGGGCTTGGTTTCGCGGAATGACGGACACAAGCGCGGCGTTTGGCGACTGGTAACCGCGCAAACGTTGGGTATGCCGTTTGGTAGTTTAGGTTTTGGATATGGTGGGGAAACCGCGCAAAATGCGGGGTTTTCTCGTGAAAGTGGTTTGGTTGAGGCGCATCACGTTAAAGCTAGGGCTTTGGTCAAGCGGAAGGGGGATTTGGGGGCGGTTGCGCGTATTTGCGCTGGGAGCGTTGGTAATTGGGTGTTCAAGCGTGCTGGGGTTACGTTGGTGTTGCACCGGCGTGTTTTGAGCGTTAGCGTGGCTTGCGTTCCTGGGGAGACTCTTAAGGAAGTTCAAAAGCGGGGTGAAATGGTGGTTTTGCCGACTTTGCGGTTGTTCGAGCGGGAGACGGGCTTTCGTTTTCGTAATTTGGAGTGGCGGGGTGATTTTCACTGGGCGTTTAACAAAAAGGTTTCCCAACCGTTATTGGGCGTGATGCCTGAGTTGGCGGATTCTAGCCATCCTGAACAGGTTGAACTGCACGATTTCGCGCAAGTTGAGGCGGTTAAAGAGTTGATTAACGGAAGTCTGCGCGCTAGTTTCACTTCCCTTATTCAAGAGCAACAAAGGCGTATTGAGGCTTTGGAGTTGGTTGTGCGGGAGCAGGCGGTTGTTTTGACGCAAGTGCGGGATTTGTTTAAACTACAGAAAGAGGTTTAGACCATTTGTTGTTTTACTTCCACGGCAGTTTTTGCAGGTGGACGCCGATTTCGTAGGCGCTTTTGATTGGTTGATTTTCAACTATGTATTTCAACACGGTGTAAGAGTAGAGGAATTCGTCTTGGTCGAGCATTTTTTGAGAGTCGCCGTTTAGCTTAGCGATTTCGAAGGCGTGCCGCCGTTGGCTTAGTCGTATCGGGTAGTCGGTCATCGGATAACCTGTATTGGTATTGTTAGGTATGCGTCTAGCTTGCCGTGAATTTGGCTTTGTTCTATCCACTCACACAAGCGGCCTTGCTCGTTATCGCCGCAAATCCAATACCAAACGCCTTGAGTGCCTAAATCAACGTGGGCGTTGATGCGATGGATTATTTTTTCGCCGTAATTTAGGCTGTAGTAACCGACTATATCGCCATCGTGAAGTTGGGCTTTCTTTAAGACTAGCAGGCCGTTGTTTGTTAGTAATGGTTGCATGCTGTAGCCGGTTCCGAAGGCTAGGTAGTAAGGCGATAGCATGACGAGGTTGAAGATTACGAAGAAAAACAAGGCTATAGTTTTTTCCATGTTTCAAGCGCCTTTAAAGTTTGTGCAGGGGCATTGGTCTAGTTTTTTGCCTAGGTCTTTCAGACATCCAACGTTTTTTACTATTGAGTGGTTTATACGCGCGTGGGCGCAGGAAAAACACTTTTGGCGGATTAGGCGTTGGTAGTTGGCTTGCGAGTTTTTGCTTTTAGCCACGTTTTTCGCCTTCTTGTTTTTTCAAGCGGAGTTTCAAGGTTTTCGCTTTTTCAGCCAAGTCATGCTGTTGTTCTAGCCAGTCCACGCCTTTCTTGGTAATGCAGATGATGCAACGGGTTTGCGTGCCAACGTGAACGTCCGGCACTTCTTCGAAAGTAATCAACCCGTCTTGAGCTAAGAGGTAGCAATACATTTTGGAGTAACTGTCGAAACTGCGGTATTTGGCGAACGCGCCTTCGAAAACGTTAGTCTGAATTTCTTTCAGGTAGCGGGCGATTTGCGCGTTGCTGTCCACTTTCTTGCGTTCTGCAATATACGTTAGCACGGCGTAGGCGTAGAAAAACTCGTCTTGGTCTAGAAATTTTCTGAATCCAGGGCATTCTATGACCGCGTAAATCCACCGTCTGTTCGTTATTTGCAGGGGAAATTGGATTGCAGTCATTCTATCGCCGTGCGTGAAAACTACCGTGGTTTTCACCGTTTTTTAGCTAGTTTCTTGAGGTTTGCGCGGAGGCTAGGCTTCATGTTTTTATTGCGTTTTAAGACTATCCTCGCGTTTTGCGCGGCCATCTCGCGTATTTCTTCGTCTGAATACTCGGTTTTCTCTTCTTTTTCCGTGGATTCCTCGCTTTGTTCGGCTTGCGTAGGGGTTGTTTCATCTTCATAATCAATTTCCCGTTGTTTTTCAGGGCTTTTTGCGTTAAAACGCGTGGTTTTCGGGTTGTTTTCATCTCTCTCTCTAAGAGAGAGAGCGTCACTCTCTCTCTCCTCTTCCCCCGC
>Ga0075579_141_pt1 | contig 9694 bp, 12 predicted proteins | sample RifGroB1_FD_68195 | JGI IMG/M metagenome (GOLD analysis project Ga0075579, IMG submission 68195) | candidate division WWE3 bacterium GW2011_GWB1_41_6 | reverse complement strand
GGATATGTCGTCTTCAAGCTTGCTTTCTTCTTTGTTCCATTTCAGTGCCATTATATGCCCCGACTCCTCTCCCCTGGCATGTTCATAAACCGCTAACTCTAACCCTTCTGTATGATATGCGGGGTGTATTTTGTAACCTACATATAGAATATAATTCTTGGATAGACTTACCTCCCACGACCCCGCCGCCTTATTGTGCACTTTAGTGCCATCCAAAACTTCCGCGGACAGCCTCTCAAGAACATGCCCGATATCCACGCTGCGCTCTTTAAGAAATCTTGCTTTTGCTTTCCTTTCTTCTTTCTTTTTTTTCTTCAACGCCAAAAAACCGGACATTACAGCCTCCCTATACCCTTTATTCAACGTTTTGGATTTGTTTGGGTGGATTATATCACAATGTTATTTGTATTATTGAAAGAATAACAGATAAGAATCTTACACCACCCTATTCACATAATTCTCTGTAGCAATCCCAATAATAGCTTCCATCCACATCTTGTTACTTCTTTCCAACGATTCTTTTGTATATAAAGCAGGCCTGTGGTGTATAATCACTTGTTGTTTAATATGATATTTAATGGGTCTTATGAAATTACGGAATATCGCTATAATTGCACACGTCGACCACGGAAAAACCACTATTGTTGATGGTTTGTTAAAGCAGTCCAAAACTTTTAGAGAGAACGAAGCCTTGATGACACAGGACCTGATCATGGATTCCAACGACCAGGAAAGGGAAAGAGGGATCACAATTCTCGCAAAGAACACCGCAGTCACCTACAAGGACACTAAAATAAACATTATTGATACTCCGGGACACGCGGACTTTGGCGGGGAGGTAGAAAGAACATTGAACATGGCTGACGGCGCGCTTTTGGTTGTTGACGCACAAGAAGGACCTATGCCCCAGACTAAGTTTGTTTTGAAGAAGGCTTTAGAACTTGGACTGAAGATTATTGTAGTTGTAAATAAGATAGACAAACTAAATGCCACCATTTCTCATACAATTTCAAAGATAAACGACCTTTTTCTTGAACTTGCCACACACGAAGACCAGCTTGAATTCCCTACTTTATACGCGACCGGAAAGGCCGGAAAATCATGGAACGATCTTCCAGCCGATACAGAGGGAGAGGCTGACTTTACAGCAATATTTAACGCTATTTTAGAATATGTTCCGGAACCAAAGATTGATCTTGATGGGTCGTTTCAGATGCTGGTTTCGGCGCTTGATTGGGACAGTTACAAAGGAAAATACGCGATTGGAAGAGTTACGAGAGGTTCAGTTAAATCCGGAGATAAGGTTGCCGTTATAAAACATGACGGAACCAAGTCTGAAGTAGTGGTTGATAAAGTCTTTGTGAACCAAGGATTAAAACGTGTAGAGGCAGAAACTGGCTTAGCGGGAGATATCATCGCTCTTACGGGAATAAAACAGGCTGACATCGGGGATACGATCACCGATTCTTCAAAACCCGAAGCGATGGAAGGTATTAAGATCGAAGAACCAACATTAAGCATAACTATAGGGTCAAATACCTCACCGCTTATGGGCAGGGAAGGAAAATTCTTCACCGGCAAACAGATCCTGGAAAGGATAGAGCGTGAACTACAAACCAACATTGCCATGAAATTCAGGATCAGTGAAGAAGGAAAATATGTATTGTCCGGCCGCGGTGAACTTCATTTGTCGGTCTTTCTCGAAACACTTAGAAGAGAAGGTTTTGAAATCGAGGTTAGCAAACCAACCGTAATCACCAAAGTCGTAGACGGTGTTGAAATGGAACCTGTGGAAGAACTGACCGTTGACGTTGATAACGAATATGTTGGAGCAGTTAAGAGTGAGGTCGGAAAAAGAAGAGGAATTCTTATCGACCAGGAAGAACTTACAAGTGCGTCAACCAGATTGGTGTTTGAAATTACCACCCGCGGAATCTTGGGGTTAAGAGGTGCTTTGCTTACACTATCCAAAGGCACGGCTGTCACAAGTTCGATATTTATCCGGAACGAAAAAATAGGCGTTCAGATGCAAAAGTTAAGAAAAGGCGTTGTTATTTCATCCCATACGGGAAAGGCAGTACCTTACGGACTGGTGGCCGCACATGACAAAGGACCTGTTCTAATAGGGCCACAGACGCAAGTTTATACGGGCATGATCGTGGGAATAAACGGGCGGGACGAAGACCTTGAAGTAAACGTCTGCCGGGAGAAGCAGTTAACGAACAACCGCTCGGTTGGAGAAGAAGGTATTATCCTGCCTCCTCCCGTAGAGTTAAGCTTGGAACAACAGCTTGGTTTTTTGGAAGATGACGAACTCTTGGAGATCACACCTGTAAATCTCCGCCTGCGAAAAAAGATCCTTGATGCGACGATGAGAAGACGTGCGGGTAGGTAGAAGTTCCATCCAATGAATTGTCATTGACAACCATTACAATAACATGTACTATGTGAAGTGTGTCAAGTAGTGGTAATAAACAACGTATAACTCTTTTTATAGATCCCTCTATAACAAAGCAATCCAGAGCACAAGCAGTTATTGAGGAAATCACCCTAACCGCTCTTGTAGAAAGAGCTTTGCTCAACTACTTACCCCCAGAAACAATAATTAAAAAAGTAGATTTCAGAAAGCACGTTGACCAGCAATCTTAAATTAGCCCTGTTTCATTAGAAAGTGTTCAAAATTTTGTAAAACTTAAAGAAGGTGATAATAAATGACAGAAATAATAAAAGAAACCGTAACAACCCAAAACGATGACTCTCAAACAGTAGTAACAACACCCACAGCTGAAAATACCAATCCGGTTATGGCCACTCAGGTAAAAATAGCGGCAACCAACTATCAAAAGATAGAATATTTGATATATTTTTTCTTTGGCATACTGGATATTCTATTAGCCTTCAGACTCGTATTTAAGTTAACAGGAGCAGGTACTTCAAGTGCTTTTGTATCCTTTATCTACGGAATAACCGGATTGTTTATTCTTCCTTTTGAAGGAATATTCCGAAGAGGGATATCACCGGGAATAGAAACTACCGCGATACTCGAACCGGCAACAATAGTAGCATTCTTTGTTTATGCATTTGCAGCTTGGGGAGTAGTTAAGTTAGTAAGAATATTTTCCGGGGAACAACAGTAGTCTGGAAAAGTGCTGTTGATGGATTTCCTATTGTAATTTGTTGAATCAGGAGGTGAAAGATATGACTTTTATTTATTGGGTAGTTTTTGGACTAATCGCTGGCGGTATTGCAAACTTTATCATGCCTAGTTCAAAAGGCGGTATCATAGGATCGATAGTTCTGGGAATTATCGGAGCTGTAGTAGGCGGTTTTTTGGGACAAATGTTTTTTGGGGTCGGTGTGACAGGGTTTAACTTGATGTCCCTGGTTGTAGCAGTGATAGGTTCGTTGATCGTGATTTATGTAGGTAGAATGATGATGCGTGGTTAACCAAACAAGTAATAGAAATGCTGCTCTGCTTTTTATATTCTTGATCATTTCCACGGTAAGGATAAACAAAAAGGGCAGTATTTCTGTTAGCATCCTTGCCTCAAAAGCGTTCGCACCTTCCCAAGCCCACCATTTACCCATGACAAGTATTTGCAACACGCATATTACAATGAATGTTTTATAAAGCAGGCTTAGGTTCTTGAATTTGAACAAGGCAATAAAACCTAACAGTAATGGCGGCGATAAGAACAGAAATCCTCTTGCCGGGCTTACGAAATAACCAGGCAGGCTTTCAAAGTAAGACGTGGTCCAATGAAAATCGGTTCGCGCAATATAACCGTTCGAAAACATCGATCCATAAAATAGTTGGTTCATATATAACATTGAAATTATTGCCGGTATTGCGCCAAGTACAAGCGGAACTATATATTTTTTATTTTGAAGTACTACATAAATACTTAGCGGCAATACGATCACTATGTTCGTAAGCCTTACCAACACCAGTAATCCCATAAGAAGCCCCGCGATAAATACATATTTCTGAGTTAATTTATTTTTAAGAAAGAGGTATAGCAGATATAGAGACCAGCAACAGTGAAGCGGTATGCATCCAAAGCCCCCGACTGGTAATCGTAAAAAGGGATGTATCAAAAGCAAGGAATGTTATTAATAAAAGGTTAAATTGTTTGCTTTTGCTGATCGAACTAACCGCGGCATAGATTATTGTTACCGATATCGCGGTCATTGCAGCCGTAACCACCCTTGAAATTAAAAGCAGTAACATAACATTCTCGTAATAATTTATATCGGGATTTTTAAGTGCGAACGGTAAAATATAAAAAGGAAGTGTGATAATTGTAGACGCTAAGGGATACACGGAAACTAAACCTTTATCTGTCGGCAGGAGAAAATACGGGTATGGGGCAAGCTCGTCTTCAAAACGTTTTACAACATTAAGAGCCCCGTCAAAATACACAGTGTGTTTTTCCAAAATCAGATAAGGTAGAAAAACATTTGGAACATTGTCAACGGATGTTAAAGTGTTGCGGTAACCTTCCTTTGTTATTACTACGTCATTTCCATTCCTGGATATATCTTTTGAATAATCGGCATACAGATTAGATATATAAATGAGAAAGACTCCCAAAAAAACGAGAAATAATTCGGTTAAAAACTTACGGTTAAGCATTAAAATTAATGATACCTTGTAGAGATTGCTTTTTGTATACTTAACATATGGATTTCAGAACCGGTTACTTTGCAGGAAACCTGATAATTTTTCTTCCTTGGCTTTTGATTTTTATAAACCGGCGTGATTTACGCAAAGAGATGGTTATTGGAGGATTACTAAGTTTACCTCTCGTCTTCACTGCTCCTTGGTTTATTCCGGAATACTGGAACCCAGCTTATTTATTCGGCTTTATTCCCTACACAAAAATTGGCGTTGAAGATGTAATGTTCGCGTTCTTCCCCGGAAGTATTGCTACAGTAATTTTCGAATATATTGAGAACAAAAAACTTGTCAGGTACTCGGGAAAGAAAAAAGTCCGTTATTTAAACCTGACGCCCTATCTTCTTTCAATACTTATTTTCGTAGGACTTGATTTATTGTTCCCTGATTACTCGATTTATAATTTAATGCTTGGATGTGCTGTCGGAGCCTTTGTAATAATATTCACACGTCGGGATCTTTTCGAACAAAGTGTTACTAGTGGATTCTTATTTATGTTACTTTATTTTGTCATGTTCACATTATTTAACTATATCCTATATCCTGGTTATATCGACAACGTTTATTCTTTGAACAATTTATCAGGGGTTATAGTTTTCCAGCTACCCCTTGAGGAGTATGTTTTTTCATTTTCTCTTGGAATATTTTGGTCGGGAATTTATGAGTATATTTTTAATTTCAGGACCTCGAAACGTTAAAGGTATTATTCATTACTTAGCTGTTTTTCCTCACTTCTAGGACCGTATCGAAATTATCGGTATCTTGCCTCTTGTTCCGTTTAAGATACCCGCAAAAAACACACTGGTGCAGGATATATGTATCTTGACCATCCAGCACAATGTCGATCGGCTGCATCATCCCCAAACAAGTTGCCGCGCGGTCACCCGGGTTTATGTCAACATGCTTGCTCCATAAACATACCGAACAGTGGTTTGTATACCCATTTCCCTTCACGGGAATACCACAGTTCTCACATATAAAATCTTCTTCTTTTCTCCGAAAAGTTATAGACATATTGGGTTCGTAATTGTGCAGTTCTTTTAAAGATTATCCTGATTTTTCAAGCAACTTGGTACCGGAATGTTACGACGAGACCACGGATAAAGTAGTTAGCAGGTAAGTTCGTTATGAAATTCTACATCTCGCTGTTAAAACGTTCTCAGTCCAACGTAGCCGGTGGTTTGGTTCATCTAGTTTAAACATTTCTTCATACAACTGCTTAAGCTCTTCTTTAATCTTTTTTTCGTGATAAGTGTTCTCAAATTTATCAAAGTCGTTCAAAGCGTGATCTAAGAATTCACGGGCTGATTCTTTTGCAGGTGGTTTTGAGACATCTCCTGTTGCCGTCACTACTCTAAACAGGTCCATCTTTATTGAGTTAATATAGAAATTCCTATCTCTCATATTTCTAAATACTCCTTTGTTAAGCTATATATCTTTTTTCTTATTTCATGGTCCATGACTTCATAGGTTATTTTGTTTAGTACGGGCTTAAAATTACTCATTGCTATATATTCAACTTCTTTTGTACTTACTCTATACCCTCCGCCATATAAATTTTCCAGTTTACTACCTTGAGATATCAAAGCTTCTTCGCAATCAATATGAAACTCCCCTCCAACCGCCATTACACTCTTTTCAGTATCTACTACAGTTTTTATATAATCGGGATATACTTCTTTAGCATTTTCAAATTCTTCCGGTGTAATTTTGCGATCCAGGACTATTATCATAGTAAGATTATACAATAGATAAAACTCTCCGGGCGGTTGGGAGTATAGGTCAGAAACTTTTATTGCTTTAGCCAACCTTCTTATATTTCAAAGCTTCGTGGTCACTTTATAAATTATGTTAAAACGGGTTTGACCGATCACACTGTACCCCAACGGTTCCAATACATCTTTACAGGCCGGATCCTCTGCACAGATCACGGTCGGTTTATATAAGTTCCAATCCATACCTTTTAATACTTCCAGATCAAAACCCTCGGTATCAACCGATAGAAAATCAATTTTGTCTGCTTTGCAATATTCCTTGAGAACATTAGCTAATGTTGCAACTCTTACCGGTTCTTTGGAAATTATTTGAAATCCGGCTTTCGAAAATGTTTCGGCGTCAGCATCGGAAAATGTGGAGTGGGTGCTTGGGGAGAATTTATAAAAGTTCATAGTACCTTCTTGAGAAGAAATCCCGATTTAAAGGCTGTGGGATCGGGTTCTATATTTATTCCGGACCAACCAGACCTATAAAAATGTTCTGAATTACTATACCTCATTGAATCGTTAGCTCCCACGTCAACATAAAAACCATTGCTTATATTTCCGAGGGCTTTGTGTACTATCAAATCCTCAGCCAACTGACTGAACGAGTTTTTAAACAGGCGGTTTGGCAGATAGTAGGTTAATTCTATCCAAACATATTCCAGAAATTTTCCAAATCCGTATATTTTTATTTTTCTCAGCAAAGAAAAGATCATAAGAAAAGTCAATTTAAAGTATAAACTCTAGCACTGCAAACGCAAGATATGGGATTATATGCTGCAGCATCAAAGTAGTCGATCTATAGTGTGTATCCGGTGAAAGGGACGGTTCGCTTCGCTCACATGTTACGCTCCCGCTCGCGTGTTCATCAATGGTTCCAATAACAAAAAGTGGTACCACTATCCTCTTTTCTGTGGCTGAACATGTCGGTCAGGAACTTAAAAACAAAGATTATGATAGAATGAGCGACAACAGTCAAAAGGAGAAGTAGTCATGAATACGATTCTTGTTTTAGTTGGGTTAGTTGGTGGAGCAGGAATTGGCTGGATTTTTGTTAAGTTGGATTCTAAATCAAAGATCCGTACAAAAATACTGCATGATCACATTCCGCACTTACCTTATTTCGCATTATTTTATTTGATCATATCCGTATGGATATACATAAAAGATTATCCCAGCTTATTCAAAATTATAATGACTGGAATGTTTGCTCTTGAAGTCACAATGTATATTTTGGGAAAGAAGTTACTTAAAAAGCTCAGAAAGTGATTTCTGAGCTTTATCTATATATTTCATATATTCCTAATATCCAGGCTATATGGCTGAGCATGTCGGTCAGGAACAATCGTATTCCCCGGGGCAGTTCGCGTCCCTGCCCGAGTAGAGAATCCTTTGGGCATAGAATTTAAATATGGCTTGCAAGAAGGTTCTTGCCTGTGTCGTCCAGTGCGAATTTCTCAAGCTGAATTATTCTGACCGATTTTCTATACTCCGGTGGTACTATAAGCATGGCTTCATCTTTTGTATCTAAATCTACTACGATCCAGGCTTTGTGCTCACCGTCGGAACAGCCCCAATCGGCGTTTGTCATAAAATGAGAACCTGTTTTAAGAAAAGTTTGAACTGCTAACTCACAAGCTTGTTTAGTTCCTTCATGCGGAGCCTCGATTAAAAATCTACTCATAGATAAATAATAACATTTATAAAGTCGTAAAGGGAGCGTGCCCGTTCTGGCTGAGCATACGGATCTAGAACCCAGCTATTCTACCGGCCATATATTTTACAAACTTCTCCGTTTGAGGGTAGGTTGCCTCATTATCAACTTCTCTGTTTCTAAAATCTCTTCTCCATTGAAGAGCTTGTTGTATTAGAGCAGTCCATTCGGGCAGTTCTATCATTGCCCACAATGCAGCCTGTTTCTTTGAGACTTGCTCGCCATGTTTCTGAGCATAAAATGCCCTGCACATAGTTAATATTGCATGGCCTTGATATGGACGAGACCCTTTCGTATGTATTACCCAATCAGCCCACTCTTTTGCTTGCCTTTGTACCGCTTGCACAAACTCTTCCTTTGAAATCGGCTCAATAACTCTATCGGAGTCTGGCCCAAATAATGTTTTGCCCTGCTGCAGTACAATGTACCAGTTTATTAGCCAGTCAATACCGGCCTCCTTTTTGTGAAATGGTTCACCTGGGCTTATAACTGATATTTCACTTTTCTGAATTTTAAAGGTTTTTAGTGCTGCAAGATGGGCATATGCAATCTCTACTCTGTTGTCTAGCTCTTTGTAGGACTTAACCAGCTCATTGTGCAACTTTTCTAGTTGTGCAAATTCGGAACCATTCAGAGGGGTCTTAGTCACAGCCAATAGGTCAACATCACTAATATTTTCATCAAAGTCTCCCCAAACCAAAGATCCGTACAGGTAGAGGCCTACCAGATTATCGCCGAGTATCACTTTCATTTCGTCTAGCGCTGTATTCAAAAAGCTATTAATTTCAGGATATTCAATGAATTCCATACAAGAGAATTCTAGCCAAATATTGTAGTTATGGGAAGAAAGTCCTATATCCAAATAGTCCAGGCTGGCTGGGGGACAGGGACTCGAACCCCAATTCCCACATCCAGAGTGTGGTGTCCTGCCTTTAGACGATCCCCCATTGCACCGCATATTTTACCACGTTGCACCTCCAATTTGTTACAATTATCGTATGAATCCAACACAACATAAAGAACAAAGGGTAGGTATTTTTGTAGACGTACAGAACATGTATTACTCCGCAAAGAATCTATACCAGTCAAAAGTAGATTTTAGCAAGATCATGAACGCCGCAGTGTCGGGCAGAAAGCTTGTACGCGCGTTCGCCTACGTTATCCGAGCGGATGTCGGAGCGGAAAAGGAGTTTTTCGAGGCACTGAACAAGATCGGCTTTGAAGTGCGCGAGAAGGAGCTCCAAATTTTCTACGGTGGGGCGAAAAAAGGTGACTGGGACGTGGGTTTATGCATGGACGCGGTGAGAATGATGTCCAAACTTGACGTGATGGTGCTTGTTTCGGGAGATGGAGATTATACCGATCTTTTGGAGTTCGCACGCAGTCAGGGTGTACGAACGGAAGTGATAGCGTTTGGAAAAACGGGTTCGGCTAGGTTATTTGATAAGGCGGACGAGGTTGTTGATATGTCACAATCCCCTCAAAAGTTTTTGATCCGGTCCGTAAGACCTGTTAGAGACACCCCTTCTGAACAAAAAACGC
>Ga0075579_150_pt1 | contig 9891 bp, 10 predicted proteins | sample RifGroB1_FD_68195 | JGI IMG/M metagenome (GOLD analysis project Ga0075579, IMG submission 68195) | candidate division WWE3 bacterium GW2011_GWB1_41_6 | reverse complement strand
TTCTGGAGCAGCATCTTCCTTGTTCTGTCTTACATTGTTCCGGGACAAAACATAACATTCACCATCTTTCATAAGGTCTTCAGTGACAACATAATATTTATTTTCTCCTGCAGATGTTTGACGTGTGGCAATTTTAAACATCTCATATGTTGGAATCCCCCGGTCACGCAATGATCTCCAAACAGTCTCTTGTTGTTTAGCTTCCTGCAGTGAAGCCACTTCTTTTTCAAAGGTAGGGAAACTTTTTGACTCTATCGCAGTAGTTGTCTCACGTTTCGGTCTGGATGCACTTCCAACACGCACTTCTGAAACCGTAGATGTACTCCATTTCTTAGCTAGCTTACTTGGGGCTTCCTGCTTTGATCGAATAAACTGAAGTTGATCACTTTGACCAGGGTCTTCTTCTATAACCATATCTTACTTATGATTACTGTAACAGTAATGACTAATCGTCGCAACCAATAATAAAAGAACCCTCTGCTGGATTCGTGCAACAGAGGGTCATGCCCGTCAATTCATTTATCTAGATCAATAACAGTGACCGGCGTTTCTTTGAGCCGCTGAATCATTGCTCGAGACATGTCTGCTCCAACACATGCATTGTCTGCAAACATCCAAGCCTTTTTAGTGGTGGGCCTGCTGTCACTCCCAAAAGAGCTGGCATGATTAACCGCAAAATTAGCAAGGACAATCTGACTAAACACACCAATTACATCTGCAGCAGTTTTACACTGTGCCAACTTGTCCCCAAGATCCCCCGTTACTTCGATTGCAACAAGAGAATCCCCTATCGTTGTCTGCACACGAACAGCGGCCACATTTGACCTCCAGAACTTATTGACTGTGCAGTATTATACCAAGAAGTAATCTTATACCCCCAGTGTTGCAATATAACCGATGAAGATAATAAAGATTTGAAAAGCTGGGATTTCGTTCATCCTTGCAAACACAAACAGCCCAAAAAAGACTTTGGACTGTTTGAATAATCTGAATATACATCAGTTAGTTGTTTTCTTCGGTAGTTGGTTGTCCACTAGGCATACCACGAAAACCTCCTCCAATAGAAAAAAGGTTAAGAAGATCCTTGCAGTTTCTTCTCTGTTCCTTATCTCAGCACTTTTCCTGTCCGGATTGGGTTTCTATAAAAATCTCACCAAGAACTTTGCAGCAGCAACCTCGGAAGGGGATTATTTTATTTCCGAGCAGGATGTTTTCAGTCTTTTATACGTTACAGTTGACGATATGAACATGGAGCCTGTTCTTGCCACAAGCATCCGGATGAAACTATTTGATCGGAATAACGGCAAAGTTGTAAGTTACAGCATTCCCCTAGATATGGTTGTTGATGTGCCCGGTAAATTCGGGGAAGAGGAGATTAGCAAGGTTTTTGCCTTAGGGAATCTTAATAACAAGGAAGATTTTAGGAATGGTATAAGCTTGTTGGATAAAACGGTTACTTCATTATTCGGGTTTAAGGTTAATAAGTACATTATTGTGGATAGCAAGTTCCAGACTGAGTTCGACAGTTTGTTCGAGACAGGATCGTTGAACATGACCGCAAGCTTGAATGATCTGAGTAAATTTAAGAACTCGCTTATAACCGACCTTACTTTTAACGAATTTATTAACATATATACATTTACCCGGTCACTGCCGCAGGACCGGTTTATTAAAAAAGATTTCATTCCTCAATATACGGCTAACACCTCTTTGATTGATGAAGAGGTTAGAGACCTCACCTTCGACTCATCCATAGCACTGGAGAAAAAAAGCATCGCAGTTCTTAACGGCGCAGGTACTCCCGGTTTAGCTCAGTTTGGCAATAGGATCGTACAAAATCTTGGCGGAAGGGTAGTCGGAGTAGGGAACGCGTTGCAGGTGTATTCTGACAGCTATATTATTGTGGATGAAACTGATCTTATTACTACTACCAGCTTGGCATTTAGTTTTGGAATAGGCAATATAATGCTGAAGCGGGATGCGGCTTTTATTAGAGAAAACGAGTTAGATAGAGCCGATATTGTAGTGATCATGGGACTTGACATCAAAGATATTTTGTGAGAACATACTTTCATTGTCTCTCTCCTTTCTTCACCCCCGCCCCAAATTTGGGCGGGGGTTGGTATTTCCAGAATGTTTATATACGTATTAGTACCTGCATTAATAGTTGTTGTCTTTTCCATTGCTTTACTTTTGCGCCTCAATAACGACTCGGTTAAAGGTGATATAGATGGTCCTCTTGAAAATTTCTCAGTTCTCGAAATAAAAGTTCCAAAAAATGAAGATAGTACACGCGATGTCCAATGGGCGTCCCTGGCGGCTGAAAACATGCTGGCAACTTTGCACGGATTGCTCCGCGAAGATGATGTTGACCAGGAACACTTTTCTATGGAAATGGCCTCCGATGGTACACGCGGTATCAAATTCTACGTAGTTGTCCCTCAAGGCATACTAAAGTTTGTAGAAAGTCAAATATATGCCCAGTATCCCACCAGTCAGATTCGTGTTGTGGAAGATTATATGACTGACGTTATAGAAGAAGGATCCTACGAAATATCAACTATCACATTAAGCAAAGAAGACTTTTTCCCTATTAAGACGTTCCGCGATTTTGAGGGTGATCCTCTATCCGGTATTTCCTCATCTTTGTCAGAACTGTCCGGCAATGACAAGATCTGGTTTCAGGTTTTAGTCAAGCCGATCCCTGATGGTTGGCAGCAGACAGGCTATGATTATATAGAAGCGGTTAGAGCGGGGACAAGCTTGTCCAAAGGGCCGGGTTTTCTTTCAGGATTTGCAGGTTTGTTCGCAAAAGAAATAGTTGAGATAGGCACAGGCATGGTCACGAACCTATTCTCACCGCCCCCTCCAACAAATCCCAGAGATTACGGAAAATCCTTCTCCTCTCAGCCTCCCAGGCTAACGTCTACCCAGGATCTGGAAATAAAGTCCATTGAAAGCAAGCTTTACAAAATGGGTTTTGAGGTTCAGATAAGGATCTTATCACAGGCGGATAATAGCGATAGGGCAAAGAGCAACTTAAGATCAGTTATTGCGTCATTAAGGCAATTTTCCACATCCAATATGAACGGGTTTGTGTCTTTTCCGGTTTCCAATAAACAAACCTCACTGGAGTCGTTCAAGAACAGAGCATTTATGTCTAACGGAACGGTGGTTCTAAATATATCAGAGCTTTCCACCCTCTATCATCTACCTTCTGCAAGCGTCGAAACTCCCAATATATCATGGATCTATTCAAAGAAATCAGAGCCACCCGGAGGATTGCCGGTGAACAACTGCGTATATCTTGGGGAAACCATTTACCGCAGTCAGAAAGTGCGGTTTGGACTGTCAAACTCCGACGACCGTCTCAGGCATATGTATTTAATAGGGAAGTCCGGTACAGGGAAGTCTACGATGTTCGAATCTATGATCAGTCAGGATATCGCCAACGGTCATGGTGTAGGCGTCCTGGATCCTCACGGTGATCTTGTGGAGCGGGTTCTTGATTATATTCCTGATCACAGGATTGATGACGTGATCTATTTTGATCCTTCGGATTTGGAGAGACCGGTGGGGTTGAACCTTTTGGAAATGGAAGATCCCTCACAGAAGAACCTGATGGCCTCTGCTCTTGTTTCGGCTATTAAACATCATTTTGATTATTCCTGGGGACCGCGTTTAGAGTATCTTTTAAACTACTGTATCCTGACGCTTCTGGAGGTTCCCGGCACAACAATGCTTGCCATTACCCGTTTGCTCGAGGATGACAATTACCGAAAGTATATATTGCATTTTGTAAAAGATCCGGTAGTTATCAAGTTTTGGGAGATTGAGTACAAAGCGATGAAAGGTAACCAGAAGCTTGTTACCGAGGCTATTGCGCCAATCCAAAATAAAGTCAACAGATTTCTTGCTTCAACTACGATCAGAAACATTCTCGGTCAGAGGTATTCAACAATAGACATGTGGAACGCGATGAATGAAGGAAAGATACTCTTAATGAACTTGTCAAAAGGAAAGATAGGGGAGGATAACGCAAACCTTCTTGGCGCCTTGATGGTGTCAAGGATACAGTTTATGGCTTTACAAAGGGCTAAGATCCAGTCCAATCAGCGCCGCCCGTTCTATTTGTATGTTGATGAGTTTCAGAACTTTGCCACGGGAAGCTTTGAATCAATCCTATCAGAATCACGAAAATACGGCTTAGGTTTGTATCTGACCCACCAATATACAGCCCAACTTCCGGAGGAACTGTTAAAGGCAGTATTTGGTAACGTAGGAACCATAGCTACTTTTGCCTTAGGTGCACCCGATGCCCGCGCGTTGGCAAATGAGTTCCAGCCATATTTTGGCGAAGAGGATATAATTTCATTGGAAAGGTTCAATATCTATATAAAACTGATGATGGACGGTATGACGTCCCTGCCGTTCTCAGCCGAAATACTACGACCCTGGGTTCCTGAAATGGCTGTTGAAGTTCCTCAATAGAAGGTAAAATAAACAAATGGGTTGAGACCACTTTTGATAAAGGAATGGCGATTGCTCAGGAAAATAATCAAAAATCTCAGCCACAGCTACAGTCTCAAGGTAGTTTTCAATTAAAGGAGTAAATTATGTCTAGTAACCAGGATATTAGTAAACTTAAAAAATTATTGGATGATATAGATAACGAAGTCCGTATCGCACGCAGATTGCTTATTCAAATTGATGAAGCTAACAGAAAGGACTACAGACAAGTACCCGGAGTAGAGGGGGTTTTTGACGGATTTTTCCTTACAACAGAGGATGGGCAGAAATTCGAAGTTCCTGCCAACTACTCTGCCAAGTCCAGGCTCGTGTTCGGAGATACCCTGAAAATACTTGAAGAGGATGGAAAACAGCTTTTCAAGCAAATAATGAAAGTAAATAGAAGAAGGGTGGATGGGGTAGTGAATAAGAAGGATGGTAAATGGTATGTTCTGGCTGATACCGGTTCATATCGTTTAAACGATAAAGCTGTGGAATTCAATAATCTTCTGTTGAACGATAAAGTTGCCGTACTCATTCCCGAAGATAACTTAAATGCACCATATGCAGCATTAGACAAAGCTCCCGACATGGTGAAAAGGGTAGAGATACCTTATAAGAAAGAAGCTATTGTTGAGGAAAAGATCGAACTTAAGAGGGAAACGGTAAAAGTGATAGAAAAGCCCGTGAGCAAACCTGCAGCCCCCAAACCAGCCGCTCCAAAACCTGCAGCGCATAGAGCGACTGCCAAGAAACCTACCTCTAAGCCCGTGAGCAAACCCCGTCCCGAAACCAAGAGTGAAAGTCCGACACCCTCCAAACCAAAAGAGGAAAGTGTAGACTCACTGACCGAGGGCGTAACACAAATCCTAACGGATGAGGATCTTAGATAAATAAATTGTTTTTTAGGGAATTACTCCTCGAAGTCTTCTGACATTTCCATTTCGGGTTCTTCTATGGAGCCACGTTTTATGTAGGGTTTTACTTCCTGTCTCTCGCCTCTGAACACTGAAACACTTGATCTTATCAACAGGTTGATTTTTTTATCTGAACCATTGGAGTAGCAGGCCGTAAACGTTCCTCCCATATCCTTTGCCTGGTGAAGTTTAATTGTGAGATGTGAATCGACTTTTCCCACGTATGCAGTATTGTTATTGGCTAATATCTTATAAAACTCGACCCATTTACGAGTCAGTTTGACCTCCAATGCTTCGCCGGGAGTAAAGTTCTGCGCAGTGAGTTTCTTATCCTGGATCTCAACCCAAACCTCGGTTGTAGTACCGGGTTCTTTAATAAGGCTTTTTGGGTTTATCTGGCCGTGGGTGTTGTTTTCGATCTTTTTGTCAGTTGCGAGTTTATAATTTTTTAACGCCACATTATTTATGGGGTCTACTTGAAGAACTTCTTTGAAGATCTTTTTTGCTTTGGGGAAATCGGAGGTTTGCATATAGGCTCTTCCGAGTCTTATTTTTGCATCCAAGTCTTTAGGGTATTTATCGAGTATGAGAGTATTAAGTTCTATTGCTTCCTTCCATCTTGCTTGCAGGGAAGCGTCGATAGCCTTCTTCGTCAGAACGGAAACGCTACTATGCATGAGTAGTAAGTTATCAGAAAACAGTGGATTGTCAACAGTTTGTTAGCCCCTATATTGTCTGCTAGAATGTGTGCTATGAGCGGTCATTCACATTGGTCAACTGTCAAAAGAGATAAAGCTTCCGCAGACGCAAAAAGAAGTCAGATATTTTCGAAACTTAGCAGAGCTATCACTGTGGCCGCCCGTATGGGTGGGGGAGATCCCGATTCCAACGCGAATCTAAGACTTGCGGTTGATAAGGCTAAAGAAGCCAATATGCCAAAAGATAATATCGAACGTGCTATTAATAAAGGGTTGGGGGTAGCGTCAGATGGGCAGAGCTACGAAGAGGTCATCTACGAAGGCTACGGACCCTCAGGAGCGGCTTTTATTGTCAAAGCTGTTACGGATAACAAGAACAGAACGGTTGCTGAAATAAGGAGTATGTTCTCACGTTTAGGTGGGTCGCTTGGCGGTGCGGGAAGTACAAGCTACATTTTTGGCCAGGATCCGGAAAACCCTTCATTTACAGTCGAAGTAGGGGACCCGGAGACCGCAGGAAAACTCGAACGTTTGCATGAAGAACTTGACGCTCACGATGACGTGCAGGAAGTATATTCCAATTTTAGTGTTGTAGTTAATTAAGGATAAATATATGTTAATACTTGGTATTGACCCCGGAACTGCGCGTACGGGATACGCGATCGTACAGCTTTCCAGTGAACCCAAATTGATCGAAACATCAACGATCGTAACACCCCCGGAATTGGAGATGCACAAACGACTTAAAATGCTTTACAGGGAACTGAACGGTATTGTAAAGAAGCACTCTCCGGATGTCATGGTAGTGGAGAGATTGTTTTTTAACACAAATGTGAAAACAGCAATAGCCGTTGGACAATCGCGGGGGATTTCATTGTTGGTTGCGGCGAACAAGAACATTATGGTAACGGAATATACTGCACTCGAAGCGAAATGCGCCTTAACAGGATATGGAAGATCCAAGAAAAAAGAAATGCAGGAAGCCGTTAAAAATATCCTGAAGCTTGAAAGTGTCGTAAAATCGGATGACGCGAATGATGCCGTTGCCATGGCGCTTTGTTACGTAAAGAAAGAGTTTGCCCAGCTGTTGCACTAGTATCATCTGTCTATCGAAATGTTAAAGCGTATAGATAAAAAAATCAAATATCTTATACAAGCACTCACCGTAAGCGGATTAATGTATTACTTCGCGGATAGATCCGTTGAGGGTTTTGGGATAGGGGCAATATTGCTTATTATTTCCGTTGCGGTTTTTGGGACGTTTATAGTTCAATATCCGAACATATCGCTGGGGAATGTGCTTATCAATGTGCTTATGCCGTTGCACTTGGTAGCCGGAGGAATACTTTCCCTGATCTTTTTTCCGAACCTAGGCCAACCTGTGAAACTTTTATTTATTGTTTTTATTGGGATGGGATTTTATTTAGTAAGTTTGATAAGTAATGTTTTTATGGTCGTTCAGGAACGCAGTGAGCTCATACCTTTGTATAGAGTTGCTGTTACCTGGGGTCAGATCATGATGGTCGTGGTAACGATCCCTTTCTATGCCGGTGTGTTTAAGCTTCCTATTAATTCCGTTTATCAAATACTTATAACGTCCGTTTCCGCGTTTTTGTTTTGTATTTATCTTGTGTGGATCCTAAGGTACGACAGTGAGACAAAAAAGGTGAGGGGAGCGGAGTATGTACTCTTTAGCGTGATAGTCTCCTTTATGGTATTTGCCGGAGGTATTAGCGCATCTTTTCTGCCAACCGAGTCATTCTTAAGAGCGTTGTTCGTGTCTACGGTATTAATGCTGGGCTTGAGCTACTTATACGGGCACTTGAGAAATAACATTAGTAAAAAAATCTTAGCCGAATACTTTTTAATTTCTGCGTTCTTTTATGTTCTTTTGTTTATCTTTAAACCATAATATATGTTGAGATGACGACCTCGGGGAGGGGAGAGGAGTAGGAAGCTCCGGCAGTCAGTATCCTATAGTGCTAAGAAATTAATATACTATAGGGTATGAATGTAAGATTGTCATATATTTATTAACTAATTAATTCCCAAAAATTAAAAATCGAACATGATTTTGTTGTCACGTCGCACTTGTAGGATTGTCATACACCTCAATGGAGGATTGTCATATATTTCCGAAGAGAGGAGTGTGGATAAGTGTTAGAGCGTTCTAACATTAATATCCGATCTAATATCAATTTGGAGATGAGAGCCTGTTTAATATACTAAGTAATTATTTATATTAATAATATTTAAATGGGTAATATATACTACTTTATAATTGATCTGCTATTTATCTCCCCCTCAAGCAGTATGTGACTACTAAAACGTTTTGAGTCCTAAAAGCCTACTAAAGTCTAAATCCGATACCACATGTCGTTAAACATACATTAGACGACGTCTCATGTACCGAAGGTTTTTCTCCCCTTCTTCATTTCCCTATTAAAAATTAAAAACAAAAATATATTTCTGTTATTTCCCTATTTATTCTTTATGTAATTATTTTTTATTTTTTATATTCCCTCTTATTTCTATTTAATTACTTCCCGGTCCGGCTCTCTTATATTCCCTAATATTTCCCACATACTAACTGCCGCCACTTCCCTGCCCTTTCTTGCTAATGTGTGTTAGTAAATCCTTCGGCTTTCTTTTTGTTAAAAATAGATATATAATCCATGCTAAATCAAAAATAAGGTGAAAGGAAAGGGATTATGGCGCCTACAGAGTTTCCGGGGCATATGGTTGATCAGACGAAAAGCTCTCCAGTACTCGAAACTATTACCGAAGACAAGTTAACTGTCAAGACACATCAACGACGTGGCTATAGTGTGAACGTGTACTAGAAACCGCGTAAAAATACTTGAGCCGATGTAAGTGCATGTGAGCTATATTCTTGGAAAGGAGTAGAAAAATGTCACTGAGGTTAGTGCCACTAAGTATGATGGACCGAGAAGGAAAATTTACGGTAGAAACGATATACGGGGACGTGTTAACAGTTAGGCATGTTGATTGGACGGGAGTAGCTGTTCAAATATATTTAACGCTTAATGTAACTGATGTAGTGGATCAACTAACTGATGAGTCGAAAGTAAAGCTAGTCGCACTAGCTAATGCCGTTAAGGAGATGTCCACAGGTTTTCGAGTTAAGAATCCTGCATTGATAGAGTATTCAGATAGACCTGGACTGATTCAAATTTCCTAGTACATAGAAATAGAGAAATAGAAGCCGCATTATATACCCCGCACCTCCTGCAAGACGTGCGGGATCTTTTTATTATTAATTACCCTTGATATGGTAAAATAACGTCAATTCCCATCGATAGAACAACTCTACATTATAGAGAGGAGACTACAAAATGTTGTCTAAGGAAGTACACGAAAAGGGCCAGGCTGACCTGAAAAAGGGATTTAGCAAGAGCAACCTTGTTTATATGAGGCTGTTTTATCTTAAATACCCGAAAAGTGAGACACTGTCTCACCAATTGAGTTGGTCCCATTATTTCGAACTTTTAAAAATTGATGATAATTTAGCCCGTTCTTTTTACGAACATCAATGTCTAAATGAGCGATGGTCTGTTAGCGAGTTAAAACGACAGAAAAACTCGGCTTTGTTTGAACGGATAGCTTTTAGTAGGGATAAAAAAGGGATCTTAAAGTTAGCAAAAGAAGGGTGTATCATCGAGCGAGCAGATGATCTTATTCGTGATCCATACGTCCTTGAATTCCTTGGGCTTCCTGAAAAGAAGAAGTATTCTGAAAAAGAACTG
>Ga0075579_127_pt1 | contig 10845 bp, 12 predicted proteins | sample RifGroB1_FD_68195 | JGI IMG/M metagenome (GOLD analysis project Ga0075579, IMG submission 68195) | candidate division WWE3 bacterium GW2011_GWB1_41_6 | reverse complement strand
CCGGCTGCTAAGCTTTCAGCCAGTCTTTTAGTATCTTCGGTAGATCTTGATATGACTTCCATAACAATACCCCGGCTGCTAAAGCAGCAGCCCAATCAGTTAATACGTCTTCTACACTAGCAGACCTTTCCAATGTATAAGTTTGGTGGTACTCGTCGGTTATTCCAAACAGTATCGTAAAAAGAACAGCCGACGGAATACTTTTCGTTCCGCGGTATAAGGAAAGACACAATAAAAAATACATGACATAATGCCCAATGACGTGCAAAGTGTTATCACCTAATCCGGCTTCGTTAATCGTTTGGCCTTTAATAGAGGACAGAGCAAAAATAAGCGACGTTATCGCAGCTGCAGGCAACCATCTTTTTATAAATAGAAACGTGGTAGAAACGTTCACTACGGTATTTTACCATCTAACCTCCTTTGGAGGATATTACCATTCAAAATCCGCAAATAACGTTCAAAGTTTCTTCTGCTCCTGACCAGTATTCCCGATGTTTCGTATACCTTCCCTAACTTTTTATCCTGAACCAATAATGATAACAAACCAATGTCGCTCCCAAGAAAGATTTTTATTTTTACGTTCGAGTGAAGTGAGGGCATACTTTCCCATGCTTCGTTAGTTCCAATCCATACTTCTTTTTCCGGATCGAGCATCCAAACCGTCCCTCCCTTTAATACGGGCCTCAGCCGGAGCCTATCTTCCGGAACACCGTCCAGTTCATAAAGTACAGTCACACCGATCTCTCCTTTTACCGTAGGTATCTTATTCTTAGACATGGCATCAAAGTATACCTGCCGGGCTGATATATCACCCGGGATAATAATGAAGAGCAGGATCAAACAGGATAAAAACAATAAATGAAACAGAACTTTATTCATAACTTTATACATATCCATTTTCTTAAGATACCCAAACAGACGGGTAGATCAAGATTATAAATTCTAGTAAAATCATCTAATATACGTATGTTTGATAATTTCAGACTTATTCAAAAAGCACTAGTAAAAAAGGAGGGCATGTATTTGGTGATTAAACGCTCTGACTACACGTCCCACGATCCTTTCAAATGGGATTTACCCGGAGGTCAGATAGCATTTGGCGAGAACCTGTCAAATGCTCTTGAAAGGGAGGTTAAAGAAGAGACCTCGTTAGAAGTAAAAATAGATAAACCTTTGTTAACAAATAGCTTTATGTGGAAAAGTATTTATGTGATAGGAATAATTTACAATTGTTCATATGTTAGCGGGAGCGTTAGTACGTCACATGAGCATACGGAGTACAAATGGGTTGGAAAAAGAGATCTAATAGCTTTAGATATGGTTGAATGGATCAAAGAATCATTAATCTCACTTTAAGTGCCAGTATAAGGTCATGTATCCGCCCGGATGGAAGATGAACACACCATTTCCCCCGTCGCCCAAACAGTTCCTGCAGAAATACGCATCCCCTTTTTCGACAGCAAAAACCGGTGAACTGTAAGGTCCATACATATCATAAGCAGGATGCGGCTTTCCGCCATACAAACGGCTCGACCAACAAGTTGTTCCAAAGCCCTGGGAAATCGTAGGTGCGGACAAAGGCCAGCTCCAATCACCATTCCCAACGGATTTATAACCGGGAGCTTCGCAACCTGTGTTCCAATAAACGTTCTTACTCTTAAGTTTGTCTTTTGGATTTATGTAGTTCGAGTAGTACCAATTCCACCCGTCTATATCGTCAAACGAAGAATACTTGTAAACCCCAAAGTGTAAGTGTTCTCCGCTTGAGAAACCCGTGTTCCCCTGTATTCCGATCACTTCCCCTTTATCAACTTCCTTTGACTTTTGCCCTTTAAGGAAAGTAGCCGCTCCCAGGATCTGATTTAGCTCACGCTGAGCTTCTTCCAATAGTTTTTTGTACTTTGTTTCGTCGTTTTGTGTTAGCTCCAGAAGTTTCTCCTTTTCAAACTTCTGATCCTCCAGCTGTCCACGGTAACCTTCCAAATTGGCCTTTTCCACTTCGACCTGTCTTTTGAGACTTTCTTCTTTTTCCTTTTTATCCTCAAACAAATTTTTCTGCTGACCGTACGCCGTTTTTGTTTTGCTCATCTGGTCCATGAGACGACGATCCTGTATGCCAAGAACTTTTAAGTATTCGGTTTTTTGAACAAGTGTATTAAAGGTCGACGAACCAAAAATAACCATCACCGGTGATGTCTCATAGTTCTTATAACGAGACCTCATACGCTGTCCCAAAAGCATTTCCTGATAATCAATGGATTTTTCAAGCTTGTTTATACGGACCCCCAGCTCCTCGATATCCCCCGACAATTTCTGAATCTCATTCTCCTTAGCCCGCAAAGTTGCAATGGAGTTTTGTATTCTTAACTGAGTGAGGTAAATCTGCCCGTCGGCGGTTTCAATCTCTTTTGAAAGTGACTCTTCCCGGGACTGTAAGTTCTTTAGTTTGTCTACATACTTATCGATCTCTTCCTGAAGATCGGAGATCTTTTCCTGGTCGTTGTTTTCTTCTGCTGTTTCCTGCGTTTCCTGGGCTATAACGTTAAGACCTGAAACGAAAGTTGCGGCGGCGATAAGTAATATTATTATGAGGAGAGAGGTACTCTTTCTAGTTCTCATGCTTTGGTTAATACTTTAAATACTTCTTAACTGCTGTAAGACTTCCCAGATAACCAAGCAGAATACCGGACAGTAACAGGACAACACTAAGCAGTACCGAAAAAACAAGTGAGTCCATTTTAAGGGATGCGAGATAAATATCCGGATCGGCACCGAAAACTCCAAGAAGTCTCGTAAAAACAGAACCAAGTATCAGGAACAAAGAAGCAATAAGCGCAGATAGTCCCCCAAAAAATATTCCCTGGTACATCAAGGGTTTTTTAACATAACGGTCGGTAGCTCCAACAAGCTTAAGGATTTCCAGTTCGATGCCTTTATTGTTTATTGTAGTCCGCAAAGTGACGATTATCACAGAGTAAGAAATTACGAACAGTGTAAAGAGCGTCACTATACCAACAACATAGATCACACTGCTCCAATACCTGAACCGTTCAATAACATCCTCAAAATATTTAACTTCCTCCACACCATCGATGACCTGATATTCCTCAGCCAATTCATCCAAACTAGAAAGGTTTTTTGATTTCACCTCTAAACTCGCCGGAAGAATGTTCGCGGAGATAGATTCAAGCAGGACCGGCTCGTCTTTATTGATTTCCTTGAAAATCTCAAATGCGTCTTCTTTTGATACATAGGTAACATCCAGAATTCTCCCATCTCCTTGGAACTGGGCTCTAAGTTCCATAATGCGTTCTTCAGGAACATCGTCTTTAAAAAACACAGTGATTTGAGCTTGTTGTTCCAGCATCTTAAGTGCAGTCTGAGAATAAATAATAACCTCAATGAACAAGCCAAGAACTATAAATGTTACGGTCATTGCAAGTAGATTGGAAATGCTTAACAGTTTTTCTTTCTTTATTGTAGAAATAATATTTTCAAAAATTTTAGTCATTGTATTTGCCTCCCATTTTATCTGACTTGACTATACCATCCTGGATCCTGATCACCCGCTTTTTAAGCCTATCCACTATCGCCTGGCTGTGTGTGGCCATAAGCACTGTTGTGCCTAATGAATGGATCTTTTCCAAAATGTCGACTACTTCCTCCGAGGCAACGGGATCGATCATACCGGTAGGCTCGTCAGCAACTAGAACATCAGGTTCGTGGGCAAGTGCACGGGCGATCGCAACTCTTTGTTTTTCCCCTCCGGATAATTGTTTTGGATAATTGTACATTTTGTTTGAAAGACCAACCATAGCAAGCACGTTCGGAACAACATTCCTAATAACCCCAGGATCGGAATCCACCACGTCCAACGCTACTGCCACATTATCAAAAATGTTCTTGGATTCTAATAGCTTAAAGTCCTGAAAAACCACACCTATTCTTCTACGCAAATCCGAGATGTTGGTCTGAGGTATCTGAAGAACGCTTTCTCCGTTAAATAGGATATCACCTGACGTAGGTACCTCCTCACGAATCAGAACCTTGATCAAAGTCGATTTTCCTGCACCGGAAGGTCCGACCAGGAAAACGAATTCACCGTTATCCACGGAGAACGATACATCCTTTAGCACCTCGGTATCAGAGCCATATTGTTTTGTTATATTTAAAAAATCAATTTGCGACATTTTTTATACTAACTCTGTCAACCATCAGCACATCTTTGTTCTCAGATGTTTTTTCCTTTGTACCGTATACTGTAACATATTGATTCTCTGCCACTGAAAGGATCTGATCACGTGCTTTCAGTAGTATTAGTTCCTTGCCTTTATTATCGACCAGAGTAAATGAAATATCATCAGCAGGATATAGTTTCGGGTCGATATATTTTATTTTACCTTCTATACTTGTTTCGTTTGTTGAACTATTTTCTTGACCTGTGAGATTATTTTCCTGGTTACGTTCATTGATATTTAACACAATGTTTGTAAGATAGCCGAGAAAAACTCCTAACAGTAAGAAGCCAAAAAAGACACCGGCGATGAGATAAAGCAGTTTCTTACCTTTTATCTCTTCTGTTTGAAGATAAATGTTCTTGAGCAGTCTAAACATAAGCAAGAGTATTATACAGTTTTATTGCTACCTATGGCAAAAAATATGTTCGTAAATGTTAAATTGCTCACCATTGTCCCGTCCATTAATACATATACTGCATACTTTTTCCATAAAAGAACTTGTATGGTCCTTCCTATTGTAGTTCCGGAACATTCCATTCAAATGATCCTGCGCGATAATAACGGCAGATCACCAACTCTCCAAAACACTGTCTTTAGGATAATCAGACTGCTGAACGCCGATATTACATCAATAAGTATATATCTCTACAGAGATACTACTTACTATACCTACCTTCACATTAAAGCAGGGGACCGTATCTTAGAAATAAACTGTTCCTTTGAGGACGGTTTAATTCTATGCCTGCATTTGAATAGACCTATTTATATTGACGAACGGATAATTTCAAAGAACGGATTCAAGATCACTAAAGAGTTGATCGAAAGGTCGCTTATATCAGCGTAAATACCTTGCGACATTCAGCTCATGTTCGGGAAGGGTCGTTGCGTAGTATGTAGTACCTTCAGAATCGGTAAGATAGTATAGGTATTCTGTATCCTTGAAATCGACCACTGCGCTTATTGACGACAAGCTGGGGTTCGAAATAGGTGCCGGAGGTAACCCTGCTACTGCTCTGGTATTATACGGATTCGCAAAAGCGATATCTTCGTTAGTAAAAGATACGGGGTTGGGCCACCAATTTATATCACGTGCCTGGTCATCGGAAGGACATATACTATTATCCTCAGTGTCACACCCAAACTTTACCGCAGCAAGCGAATATTGAGTAGTAGCGTCAGCGCCGAGGATTTCCCCATTCCTCCATCGTTTTATTAAAACTCCTGCAACGATAGGCCGGTCCTCTTCCTTGGAAACCTCCCTTTCAACTATCGACGCAAAAATAACCACCTCTTCTTTCGTCATATTGAGCCCGGAAAGAACTTCAGGTGTTAGAACATCTACAGTCTTCCTATCAAAAGTTGATCGTAAAAGCTCGATTAACTCTTTAGTTTTGATCTCATTGTTCACAAAATAGGTATCGGGAAATAAATAACCCTCATACTGCTTGGCCATCACAACAAAATCTTCATAGTTTAATTCAGTAAGTTTTTCGTTAGCAAGCCGGGCGTACTCCTCGACCCTCCACCCCTCAATAAAAGTGACGGAAGTGTCATCTGTTCCATACTGCAAAATATCGGCTAACTGTACTATCGAGGTACCGGCAGGTATCACATAAACCCCCGCCTGAATGTTCTTATCTAATTTATTTAGCATTACGTATAACTTGAATAAAAATTCCGAGTTCAATAGATCTCTTTCATACAATAGTCCTGCGATACCGCTCAAACCGGACCCGCTTGGAATACTGACCCTGATTTCGTTTGGATTTTGAGAAGGTCTGTTTATCGCTGCCTGATAGTAAAAGTAGGAGAGGATAGGAACCACCACCAGCAATAAAACTGCTCCGGCTATTATTAACAGTTTTTTCATCTTAGGTGTTAGCACGTGATATTTAGTTGGATCAAGTTCCTCAACCATACAAAAATAATAGCAGTATTACGCAAGCAATTATACACTACTTCCACTAATGGAAACCCGTGTGAGTTTAATATACCGTTCTTCTTTTCATAACAACAAATAAGTGATATAATGCTGTTGCAGGAAGCCGATCGGTCGCTTCGGTTACTTTAAACTAACTGGGGAGGAAAGTCCGGACTGCGCAGAGCAAGGGACGGAGGGCAACCTCCGACGCGTAACCCGCAAGGGCCAAGTGCTGGTGTTTTTTCTACGAAAGTGGAAAGAAACAAGATGTGAATTGACATATCTTGAGAGCAACAGTGACTAGCTTCTACCTAAACCGCAAGGCATGGAAGAAGAGTGAAAAGGGCAATCCCACCTGCAGCAATCACGATCGAACCGTTTGAGCTTGCTCGGCGAGGTTCAAAGTTGAGCGTAGATAGATGACCGAGAAAACAGAATCCGGCTTATGAGCTTCCTGCAAAGCTACGCTTTGCGAGGGTCTCCTTCCTTATTTCATTCGGAAGTGAGCTTCCTGCTCAAATGCATTGAGTTTTTAACTCGTGTGGCGCAACACACTCTTTACTACTATCACAAGGATCATTGTTATAGGAATAGCTACGATCGCACCCATCACCCCAAAAAAATTACTCCCTACAATAAGGGCGATCAATATCACAAGCGGGCTGAAACCTGAGACCCTTTGCATGATCTTAGGCACAAGAATATTATTTTCAAGTTGTTGCAAGATAGTAAAGAAACCAAGAACCGCCAACCCTATTATGGGATCCTGGGAGAAACCAATTACTGAAGCTAAAACTGCTGATATAACCGGCCCAAGAATAGGCACGGCTTCCAGTAATCCCGCAATTAGTGCCAAGGCAAGAGGATAGTCCACACCTAAAGCCCACAACCCAAAGAAGCTAAGAACACCAATTACAAGCATTAATACAAGTTGCCCTTTTACCCAGTGGCCAACGTTCGTTTCCACTTCCTCCACAACGTTCGTCATTTCTTCCTTTAGTGGTTCTTTAAATAACGAGAGCAACCTTTCCTTGATATTTATCCAATCAAGCGACATATACAAAGAGATCATAATAATAGAAAAAATGCTCGTTAATGTCACAAAACCCGAAGTAACCGTTCTGAACACATTACCGGATATTTGTCCAAGTTGGGGAATGAAATCACTCAACCGGATGCTATCGGGATTACCTGAAAAACTTGCGATCAATGCAACCAAACTGGCTACAAGTCTTTGAACCTGAGTGATCACCGGCGGTAATCCGATCGTGATAACAACGGCAATAACCACAATAAAGATCGCATAAGTTAATATCACCGCTAAGCTTCTACTAACAGGCTTGTTCCAAATATGAAACTTCATAAAGTAACCGACGAGTGGTTCCAGAGCCAGCATTATTAACGTTGATATAAGTAGAATGGCAAATACTGGTCCAAGGCGGTAAACAATATATGCGGCCAATAAAATCAAAAGTGTGGTAACGATAGTTTTGACGGATATAACGTATTGTTTTTCCATAATTATCTCCTTAAATACGATTCTACATGATTGAAAACATTTTGGCTAAAGGTTTTTTCGGCGATATCGAACCATGCTATACCGGACATTTTTTTGAACCATGTTTGCTGACGGCGAATATATGAGTGTAAGTCATATTTTGTGCGTTGAATAGCTTCCGTTTCAGACAGCTCGCCTTTTATAAATGCCAAAACCGTCTTGTAGACCAAGCCCCGAAGCTGGGGAGTGTGTTCGTAGCCAATTTCAATTAGTTTTTGAACCTCGCCAATCAAACCATTCATCCAAACACTTTCAAGCCATAAATCCGCCTTGTTATACAAGTACGAACGTTCAGCGGTAAGGCCGATATAAACAAACTTTTTATTGTCAAAAGAGGGCAGGGGAGTGGTTGTGGTGTTTTCAGTTAGTTCTTTTTCTATTGCTCTTATCAACCGCATCGGATTTTTATGGTCTAGCTTTTTATAAGTACCTAGGTTTAACGACGTCAGCTTTTTCTGTAATTCTTCGAGTGTCAAGTTTTCAAGCATTTTTCTCAATTCAAAATCCGGTTTTGAAGCTTTTATTTGAGCATTTCCCGTTAAGGCATCTATGTAAAATCCCGTACCGCCCGCAATAAACGTCGTTTTTTCTGCCCTCTCTATCTCGCGGATCTTCCCTAAACCATAACCCGCAAAATCATACGCAGAAAAATAATTACCTGGTTCAATAAGATCATAGCCCCACACTTTTACGCAGTTCAGTTTCCAATGATCCTCCAAACGTTTAACTTCATGGCCTGTATTTACCGAAATTTTCCCCGTCCCAATATCCATGTATTTATAAACCTGGCGTGAATCAGCTGAGATAATTTCTCCATTAAACTTCCAGCACAACTCAACCGACAAAGACGTTTTCCCCGAGGAAGTGGGTCCAAGTATTACGAATGTTTTAGTGTTTTTAGTATGCATTGTTTTAGCCCTATAGTGTATAATACATTTTAACAAATATCCGCTACTCTTCACATATTGGAGTTGTAGCACCTTGATTGCCTATATCTTGATCTATCCACTGCTGGTCAAGGTTATACAAGGCGGTGGTTATATATTCTCACGGAGGTTTTAGAAAATGGAAACAAGACACAAAGTGGGCGAAAGGTTCTTAACTACGGAACTTGGTACTTTTCTCGGCGCTTCTGCAGTGGGGATTATTGCTCTGCAACACTCAGCCGAACTAACTGCGTGGGTGGTTATGGGCTGGATCGTTCTGGGCACATTGTTGGCATTGATATTGGCATGGCTATCCCTAAGACTGGCGATGGGAATGCCCCGGATCGCTTATGTCCTAGCAGGAATATTGGCACCAGGAACATGGGTCATGATGATACTGGTGCTGGCAGTAATGCTGGGACCCGGGTTAAAACCTGTAATCTATAAAGTAAAGAATTGGGCTTGCCGCGAGCTATAAAAGAGAGAGAGGACAACATGACATCAGGGAGCGAATATCTGGCAAAATTAGCTGAGGACCAACAGCGTATAAGCCAACAAAATAGGCGAATTGGTACAGGGTCACTAGGTGGGGCTTTTGGAGGAGTTCTGGTTTTCATCCTTACGCTAATTTTTCTACCCAGAACAGGAAACGAACTTGCCGACGATCTGTTGACTTTGATCTTGGCATCCTTCCTGGCAGGTTTTCTTTGGTGGAACGCCGGACACCAATCTGCTGTGTGGGTGTTTAAAAAGACTGATCGTGAAATAACGCGCTTCGTGCCCTTTAGCGTAGGATTAACGGGGGTAATCGGATTTACTGTTTGTGTAGCCTATTGGCTGATAACAAAGGTAGCTTTCACCCTCATCAGATGGACTCTCAGGAAAATAGCGGATTTCTTCCTGTGGCTCCGCGGTAAAGAGTGACAGTTCAAATTACTTCGAGCACATATGAAAAATATATGTGCTCTTTTTTATTCCCTATCTGTTAATGTCTCCCTCCACACTTTCGTCAATTCAGCATGACGTCGCTTTTTCTCAGGTATCAGCATGACGTCGCTTTTTCTCAGGTAGGGGAATATCGTCGGGGTAAAAACGCTCAGCCGGAGTACCTTTGCGGGGTGAGTAGATACTTATAAAAGCTACGTTAAATGGAACGGTCCGGAAAAGCTCAACCGTATCATTAAACTGATCTTCGGTCTCACCCGGAAAACCTACAATAATATCAGTTCCAAATTCAACATTAGGTCTTGCCTTTTTTATTTTTTTAGTTAGGTCAATAAATTCCTCAATAGTGTGTCTGCGGTTCATTTTCTTCAAGACGTCGTTATTTCCTGACTGTACTGCAATGTGCAGGTAGTTTGATATTTTAGGAAGTTTTATTGCTTCAATTAGGTCCATTGTAAAATCAAAGGGGTTTGACGATATAAAATTTATTTTTTCTACACTTTCAATTTCGTGAGCTTGGTCACTGCCTGTTCTGACATCAAATTTTTCAGATGTTTTTAATCCCCAGGAATTCACATTTTGTCCGCACAAAGTAAATTCCTTAAATCCTCTTAATACCAGATGCCTTATTTCAAGAATAATATCTTCTTCTGAACGCGAAACCTCCTCTCCCCTAGCGTACGGCACTACGCAAAATGTACAAAAATTATCACAACCATAAGAAATATTTATGAACGCGTGTTCCGGGTTGCTTTGTTTGGCTGTTGCTGTGCTAGGATCGAACTTCTTCATCGCCCATTCGCTAAGTACACCGTTCTTATGCAAAATTTCAGGAATATTTAATATTTGGGTGGGATTAATATAGTAATCCACCCAAGGTGTTTTCTTTTTTAATTCTTCAAACGCATACCTTTGTCTTTTTCCCGTCACGGAACCAACCATGCACCCCGCCATAACCATATAAGGCTTCCTCCCCTTCTCAGTTTTCACTTTCTTGATCATCTTCCCCATGCCATACACTTTATCCTCACTTTTTTGACGAACAGAACAAGTGTTTACAATAAATAGGTCTGTTTCTGAAAGAAGCTTGTATAAAGCATCATCGTCATTCTCCGCAATAGGATCGGTCATTTCTTCAAAATCCAAAGCTTCCAGAACACCTGCAATAGTGTTGGAATCAGCATGATTTGCCTGACAACCGTATGTTCTTATATGATATTTTTTCGGAAGGTTTTGCTCCATGGAGAGCATTAT
>Ga0075579_122_pt1 | contig 10883 bp, 8 predicted proteins | sample RifGroB1_FD_68195 | JGI IMG/M metagenome (GOLD analysis project Ga0075579, IMG submission 68195) | candidate division WWE3 bacterium GW2011_GWB1_41_6 | reverse complement strand
CGCAGCAATCGCCAGCTTGGCGTAATCCATATGTTCGGGAAGCAGGGGAATGAAACGCAAAGACAAGAAAGCTATAACAATGCTTGAGATCCCTATTATGCCTGAATACTGGCCGTCAATTCCGTTCGACCACGATAAAAGGTTGAGGATCCACACGATCCAAACCACCGTAATAACCGCAGGTATCAGGCTATACTGAGTAAGCTGAACAATACCCCCAAAAGGATTCCCTATGAAATCTATCTGCACATTGAAAAAGGTCAGGATGGACACAAGACCAAACAACAGAACTAACCTCAAAACCGGCGTTTCTAAAAATCTGAAAAACGAACGTGGGTGCGTGTTCTGGTAATCATCAACTAGACCCAGTATTGCAAGCAGCAACGCAACCAGATATATTCCTAAGATTTCCTTTGATAATGTTACAAAAAACAGCGAGGCTAATAAAAACCCCGCGGTGAATACCACTCCTCCTCCTCTTGTTGACGGTTGGAGAAGCACCATTGCGGGATGGGAGTGCAAAGACGGATTAGTTACAATGCCTTTATCCCTCGCAAACTCAATGAAATAAGGTGCAATAAAATACACAACTACAAAAGCAATAATGAATGGCATGAAAAGCTGTAAATGAAGCGGGTTTATCAACGACGGGAATGGAATTGAGGAGATAAACACTATCCTCAATAATGAATAGGTGAGCATAATATTGGTAACTGTTACGATCAAAGCCATCATTTGAGGCAAATACTTGATAAAAAATCTCTTAGCCAAGGTCGTTAAAAACACCCCACCCAGGAAAATTACCACCGACAGAACCGGGATAAGGTACAAGTAGGATTTTGGGGCAAGCTGACCGGATCCCCACGGCATCGAATACCAAAAAGGTATATTTTCGTTAAGATATGGCAGTCTTAAATAGACATATATGAGCTGTCCTATAACCAATCCTGTATTTATTACTAATATATTGATGAATTGAGAATAATAACTCTCTTTCAAATCTTTTAAATGAATGGGAAGTGTAAGGTAATATCTCTTGATAAGTCTGGTAATTTCCAAGTATTTCATATTATCTAACTTTCGGAGTGTAGTAGAGGTCTTTCATCTTCTTTCCGAACAACATTCTTGTCTGCGCCTCGATGAACGGAAAGAACGAGAAAGTCAGCAAGTTGATAATGATCAAAGGACCTTCAAAAAATGCGAGTACCTTTCTCCAAAAAGGCCAGCCGGCAGGAATGGGTGTGGTCATTTTGAACCGGACTATCGTGCCTGGAACAAGGAAAACCAAGGTACATGTAAGTATAAAACTCATAATGAAAGGCAGACTATAGGCAAAGTTCGTCTGCTTAACGTCGGTGTTTACGAACGTCAGTATCGTAAAACCGAACGTGATCAAAAAGACTATGCTAACGAGTAAAACTTTTTTCTTGAACTGCTCCAGTGTCCACATGATCTTGTATTTTAACGGTATGAGTTTGTTCGTCATAAAACCTTTCATAGATAGCGGAAAGACGATGACTCCCCAGCCCCACCTCAAAAGTTGTTTATAAAGACTGCGGTATGAATTCCAATAAGAACTCCCCTCAACGGCGTCCGCAGAATAAGGAATAAAATGAGGAGTTCCTACAAAATCTCCGTTCCTTACAAAAAACGCCCTCCAGTAGAAAACTGTATCATCAATACCAAGGGATACATCCCAAAAATCCGCATCAATAAGTGTTTGCAATGAAGATGAATAAGCGGAAAAAGTATCCTTAATAGCCATATCAGAAACTATCCAGTCGGACATAGCTCCTAAAGTGATGCAAGCAGCTTCTATACGCATTGGTGTAGGCACCTGCCAGTAATTGTTGTCGAACAAATGAACAGCCGTCGAAAAGAAACGGTTGTTGCGTTTATCAGATGTTAGATATAGATGGGTAAGCCTGGAAAGGTACTGAGGATTAAGGATATGATCGGCGTCGATCGTGCTAAAGATATAGTTTTTAATTACAGCCCCTAAACGTTGAAGCTCATCAACCGCGTGCTTGGCCCCCCAAGTACGATTTGCCGCCCCCGCACCAACAGCTTCTCCCGGAATGCCGGAGGGATGGACATACACCGATAAACCTGCCAGCCGGGATTCCCTGCCGTCAAAAGCTTTTCTTATATCAGCAGTTACACGTTCCGCAAATTTCTCTTCAACGGTGTAAACCACAAGTATTTGACTGGTTGGGTAAGTTTGGTTAAGAATACTATCTATCGAATCTTTTAGGATCAAATAAGGTTCGTTATAAGCCGGGATGAGAAGGATATGCCTAATACCCTCCTCTGATGTTGGTAACGTTCCCGGGTCAGGCAAACCGGAGTAATCTAACTCTTTTACATGGGCAAGCCAGTCCTCTTTCAGTTCACTTTTATATTTAAAATATCCAAGAACCATGCCTATCGTATATTTGAAACCCGAGTAAGCCCAGTAAACGCATAAAAAGGTTAATAGATAAACGATCGCTGAGGGAAATAAAAGGCCAAGCCAGATAGGCGAGAGTAAAAGAGACCAAGTCAAAATACCCGGTATCACTTCTAAAGTTCGATATACTTGTTTTTCGTATCTACTTAAAATAAACGCGATCATAGATGAAACAGTCGAGTGGTATTTTCATAAGTATAGTCTTCTATCGACTGGAGCGGCAGGTCTTTTATTTCAGCCACTTTTAGTGCCGTTATTTTAACATATTTGGGTTCATTTTTTTCTCCGCGGTGGCCTTGCGGCGGGAGGTACGGTGCATCCGTTTCTACCAGGAACCGGTCGTTCGGAACTTTTTGAACGGTTTCAGACAAATACTTGCCGGAAGGATACGTAATAATTCCCGAAAATGAGATGTAAAAGTTCAGGTCCAGTAGTTTTTGTGCGGTATCCCATGATGAAACAAAACAATGAGCTACACCGGCTAAGCCTGTGTTCTTGTACTTTTGTAATAGTTCGAGAACGGTTTCATCCCCGTTCCTGTTGTGAATTATGAGGGGAAGCCTAAGCTCTATTGCCAAATTTATCTGTGCTTCAAAAAGCTCGGTCTGTTGGTCCAACGAACGCCCATTCTTCCATTCACTAAGGTCAATCCCGCATTCCCCTATTGCAACAACTTTTTTTGAGGATAATGCCAGTTCCTTTAAATGCTCCATAATCGTATACGTATCCTTATCCTTGTCATCGTGAGGATAAACAGCAACCGTCGCGTATACGTTTTCAAACTTTTCCGCTGTTTCTATTGATTTTGCGCTGTCTTTCAACGATGTTCCTATGTTTATGAACTTAACAATGCCTTCTTTTTCTGCACCCGATATTTGTTCACGGACTTTGTTTTCATCATGAGGAAAGTGCAAATGCGAATCTATAAGCATTTTTAGATTTTATCACTTTAAATTCAAATAACAGCAGTTATTCAGCAAGATAAGGTTTTAGTTTACAAAAAAGACCCTATAGTGTAATATGACGGACAAATACAAACTAGAATCGAGAGGAGGGACAAATGGCTCCCAGACGTTTACAACCAACTAAACCCCCTATTCTCAGGGAAAGGGAAAGGCACGCACATAGCCGCAAACCCAGGACTTTGATCGATGTGCTGGCATCAGCCAGGCAAACACAGGAAAAAAAGCCCGGTGCATGGAAAAAGTTTACGGACAGTACCTTTGGCACTTTGCTACTGATCTTTGGGGCCGCCGCCGCACTGCTCACAATTCTGTTCCTGGGGGTAATAGCACTCGGGAACAACGCTGAGGTATCTTCCACAACTCCCGTTCCGCCCACGGCCTACCGTATCTCCGGTATGGAATTTGCGATTTCCTACTGGGAACGCGCAGAGGACAGTCAAACCATCACGCGGGACAATAACTGCGAATGGTATGAAGGTGACCCGATAGAAAAAATTGCCAAGTTCGGAGCAGTAGACGTTGTCTATTGCCGGGAACACGAGCTGAAGTTGGTAGAAACAAACGATTTTAATGAGGCGGAGTTCTATCTTGACACACTCGGAAAGGTCGAGGGATTAGTAGCCACTATGGAATACTACGCTCTTGACGGCAGCGAGCCAATCGTAGCGGAAACGCATGTCAGCGGTAACAGAAACGAGCTGATGGGGTTCCGCGCTGAAATGAACGAGAGGCTGAAACTGGACAATTGTATTTATAAGAACTTCCTTGGTGGAATAAAAGCCGGGGATTGTCCAGAACAATAAAGTTTCGAAAAAACCAGTAATTTAACCGGATTTAGCCCACTAGATCCGGTTTTTTATTTTCCGTAATATATTTCCAAATAGTTGACCTATAAAATAAAAAAGTGTATAAAGGCCCCATAGTAACGTACATTGAGCGTTGTTTAAATAGTCAAAAAACGAAGGAGAAAGACATGAAAAAAATTAAGAGTGGTAACAATTTCGAAGGCGATGTCCTGCCGGATTTCCAGGGAAAGAGAGCTTTCTTATGTCAGAGTATTTTAAATGGCTCTGCGAGATTCTACATTGGAGGCAACAGGAACGTTATATTACTGGATTCCCGTCCTCAAGTCCTTGAGGCTCTCAACGGCATTTGGGGTAATAATTTGCGAAAAGATAGCTTTCACAAGGTATTCAATACAGCAGCGCACGCTGTCGTGAAAGTTAAACCAAACACGGTAGAGATAACTTTATCAGACCCTCGATCAAAGAAAAGCCCCGAGTTCCGTTTGTGGGCAGTCAGCGAGCGGGAAGGCGACCTGGCCGTCCCTGCCTATGATGATTTCAAGGTCCTTACGTGGTATGAGGTCGACGGAAAACCCAATCTGTTCGTGCAAATTTACGTTTATCGAATCCCTAAGGAGTAGGACCATGCCGTTAGAAATTGCAGGCGACTCGATACGATCTGGCGACCGTGGGAAGTATGTATGCCAAGCGTGCGGTAGACTATTCTACGTTCGGAAAAATGGTCGTTGTCCCATATGCGGGAAAAGAACAGAACTTGTTCTAGCTAAAACCAAATCAAAATAAAAACCAATACCGGGCTAACCCCACTTAGCTCGGTTTTTTATTATCTGAGGTTGACTGTTTTCAAAAATAAGTGTATATAAACCCTATAGTACAAAACTGCTTAATATTTAGAGAGGGACAAATGAAAAAACGATTACTTCTTGAGGATCTAAAAACCACTTTTAGTGGCGTAGTGCTACCCTACCTCCAGGAAACAGGCGGGGAACGTGCTTTCACTGTTGTAAGAGACACAGCCAATAAATGCATTATCCACATCGGAGAAAACAAAAAATTGGTTCTTGTAGAGACAAGGCCATTCGTTCTGGAAGTAATTACCCAGATTTTAGAAAAACCCGGTAACGAGATGCTCAACCGCCAGTTTCTCGATATGTTTTCAAACCGAGCCCAGGCAGAGATCGAGGTAACAGAGAGAACAGCGCGCATCCGTCTTTCAATCCCACTACCCGGGGCAAAACTTACACACAGGCTGCATATCCTGGTAGGGACATCCCAATTGGGATGGAGAAATTGGGTACTTTTACAAAGCTACTCGCTACCTGATGGGGAACACGCGCATATATCTGTGTACCCTATAAATGAGAGAAGTTAATATGGCTGATGAATTTATTTTCCAAATCGGTCCGGCTGATAAGATAGCACCTCCGGATAAAATCCCCAACTTCACTTGCGAGAAGTGCGGAGAAGGGTTCAACAAGCGGGTTGGCGGTAAATGCCCTAAATGCGGCCAACCGACGAAACTAGTCCCGCGCCGGAATACTGGAGCAGGTGGGTAAATCACTATCAGATAATGATCCAAACCAAGCTAACCCACATAGCTTGGTTTTTTATTTTCATATGAGCCTATAGTTGACAACCTTGCCCCGCCGTGCTACAACACAAGCACTATATAACAAGCAACTACAATAAAAAGAGAGGGACAAAAATGTTAATCCATAACGGAGATGCTATTTTACTTGTAACCGGCGACGAGGATGCGCTTACGCTTAAAGAAATTAACTCAAAGAAAGGTTACCCTGTCTTTAACTTAGGGGGTAGCCCCAACGTTGCCATTACTGACACAAGACCTGCCACTATTGCGGCTATGCTGAACGTATCGACGAAAGCAGGAAAGCGGGAATTCCTCAGGGTTTTCCACAGGGCTGCCTTTGTTCACGTTACTGAAAGCAAAGAGGGTGTGGTCAGAATTGTGCTTACCACTTCTGAAAGACCGAGGGTTTTACCTCCGGGGGACGTTTTCTGGATGGGAGATGGAGTGCCGCGGGAAGATATGAGCACCGAAACTAATGCCGAATATATGCGGTATCAATTCCCAAGCAGGACTCAACCCGGAACCTATGTGCAAGTAAAGCTGTTTGCCTCCAACCCAATTGATCGCCTAAAAAGCATGTTGGGTCTTTTGCCGTAAAAGTAATACAGATTACATGCAGACAACACGCCTACCGGTTGTCTGCTTTTTATTTTTAATTAATCAATTCTGGGAAACAACACGCTTCCGCTTTTGATCATAGATACATTGACCTGCTCTGAGATCGCTTTGGCGGAGTTGGGAATAAAAGGAATTATTTTATTTGAGATTTTTCTCAGCCCGTTCACCTCATAATCAAGAACTTCCTGCAATTTATCTTTACCTGTTATCTTCCAAGGCTCGTTCTCGTTTATGTGCTTATTCAAATCTGCGAGTTCACTCCATATGTTATGCAGGACCAGGTCCACACGGAACTCAGTAAATGGTTTTGCCCACTCCTCTCCCCAACCCACTACATCATTTTCCGTAACGGGAAAACTTAATCCTGAACGTTCAGCAAGTTTCGCAATACGCGCCACCGTATTACCTAACCCATTCGCAAGGTCGGCATTGTAAACTTCTTTTAATCGATTTTCGGAAACATTAACATCCTCGCTTATAGGTCCATGTTTCAAGAAGTAGTAACGAACGGCGTCCGCCCCAAATTTTTCGACCAGATCCGACGGCAATATAACATTCCCCCGCGATTTACTAATCTTCTCGCCGTTTAAGTTAATAAACCCGTGGACATACACAGTATCGGGAATTCTTAAACCGACACTTTTCAGCATTGCCGGCCATAACAATGCATGCCACCTTGCGTTATCTTTTCCAAGTATATGAACGATTCGTGTATCTTCATCCCAAAATCCATTCTGTACACCCGCTGTATAGTAATTGATCAACGCATCAAACCAGACATATATAACATGATCCGGATCGTTGGGTGCATCGATCCCCCAGGAAACTTTGTACTTTGGTCTTGTGACCGGAATGTCCGAGATACCCTGCTCCACAAATGCCAGCATCTCTTTTCTTTTTCCTTCGGGTAGAACGAACCCAGGCTTATTTAATAGGTCCCATAAAAAATCCGTGTACTTCGACCACCTAAAAAAGTAATTTTCTTCTTCCAGTTTTTGGATCTGGCGTGTCTGGTGCAGCAAACATTGACCTGATTCATTAAGTTCTGAAAGTGTTTTATAAGCCTCACAGCCTTCGCAATACAGACCGACATAAATGCCTTTGTAAATATCCCCGTTATCAACTGCTTTTTGAAAAAATTCCTGTGCGGTTCTTATATGATCCTCGTCTGTCGTTCTTATGAACCTATCATAGGAGATATTTAGTGCACTCAGCTGCTCTTTATCCAATTGTGAGATTTCCTCAACATGTTCGGCGGGAGTGACTTCGTTTCTTATAGCTGCCTTCTCGTTGGTTGTCCCATACTCATCGGTTCCGGTTAAAAAATATACATTATCCTCGCCTTTTCTCAAACGTTCGTAACGGGCTAAACAATCAGCTAGGATCTTTTGGTAAGCATGTCCTATATGGATCACATCATTCGTGTAATCTATTGCTGTGGTTATTAAAGTTTTAGGTCTGTTGTTAACTGTCATTTGAGGCTCATTCTATCACAAATAGTCTACCCCCTACCCCTGATCTGATGAAAAATAGCAACGTATAATACCAGGAACAACACCACGTTCAAAATAGTCAGTGCATGGAATGCTCTAAGACCAAACAAAAATACCGTACCAAAACTTAAATAAAACCCCCACTTCAAACATCTGCGGTAAAGCAGGCGGAGGTTAGTAAAATCGGGTGCCTTCTTAAAAAAGTAAAAATAGAACGGAAACGACAAAGCCAAACCAAGCGCAAAAAATAATAATAATAAAAATCTCAGAACGCTCTCCGTAGTTTCCGGACGGGTGTTAAAAAGCTCCCGTATCCAGTAAAACCATAATAAGGCGTCTATCAGCATCATGGTGAAAATTGACTTTGGCATGAATAAATTCTAGCATTCTGTTAGAATACGCGTATGCTGTCCCTTGAAACATTTATCCTTATAATTTTAGCTTTAGCAGTTGCAGTTTTTGTAATAGTCTTCTTCATCATATCCCAAATGAAAAAATTGAAAACCGATATGGCGGACGGAGAAAATACCGTTCTGATGGAATGGCTGAAAGAAATGAAAACGTCCGTGGAAAAGAACTCTGACACATTGGAACGCCAGCTCACCGGTCAGCGCACAACCTTGGAGGAACAGCTTAAGAATCAGAGAGCGGCCATGAACGAACAGACAAAATTGATCTGGGAACGTCTTGATAGCGCATCGGAAGTTATTAAAGGAGTACAGCACCAGCTTGGAGGAATTCAGGAGTTTGGAAAAGATATTAAAGATCTAAGTAACGTATTAAAATCTCCTAAATTAAGAGGCGGTTTGGGCGAACAATTCCTGTACGATATTTTGGCGAACACCCTCCCCCACGATCTGTTCCGCACCCAGTTCAAGTTCAAGAACGGTGAGACTTGTGACGCGGTCATTCTCACCGAAAAGGGACTTATACCCATAGATTCAAAATTCCCTATGGAAAACTTCAAAGCTATGGTGACATTGGAAACTGAGGTTGACCGGGAAAAAGCCAGGAAAATGTTTATCTCGGATGTGAAAAGAAGGGTGGATGAAATAGCATCAAAATATATTATTCCTGAAGAGCAAACTACCGAACAAGCCGTTATGTACATCCCATCCGAAACAGTATTTTACGAAGTGATTGTGAACATGCCCACGGTCGAGGAGTATTGCAAACATAAGAACGTTGTGATGGCTTCACCCAATACATTCTCTTATTTGCTGAAGATTATTTTAGTTGCCTACCAGCAGCACGAACTTGCCAAACATGCCAACGAGATATTAAAAGCCGTTGCAGGAATAAGGGTCGAAGCGGAAAAGTTCGACGGAGACCTGAGTGTTCTGGAAAGACATATATCAAATACTTATAAATCAATGGATAACGTGAAAGTGAAGTATGGAAAATTGTTCGGTAAGATCGAGAGTGCCCAGTCCATAGAGGTTAAAGAACAGGCTATCCTGATCGAAAAAGTTGAAAAGATAGAGGAAACACCGCTTTTATAGATCAGTAAACTTTTCAAATAATTACATTTTTACAAAAAAAATCCGAGAAACTTGTTTGCTAAACTTGTTTCTCGGAGCGACAGGAAATCTGTAATGACCCCTCTTCAAATCAGCGGTTGGTTCTTTGCGTCCACATCGAAGAACCCTTGCAGAGAACTAACAGGATGAATCCGGAAAAAATGATCCATCCGCCAATGACTATTACAGTAAACGTAATCATATCTATCTCCTATGCAATTTGAGGAAAGGGTCGATGGATACTATAGGTCTATTATACTCCAGACTTCAGAATGGGTCAATTTGATATATAATACGCACATGTCCGCCAAAAAATCAATTTTAATGAACGAGAATCAGCAAAAAGCCGTCAACCACAAGGCGGGGCCTCTTTTGGTAGTTGCAGGTGCGGGCACCGGAAAAACGCGCGTCATCACCGAAAGAATAAAACACCTCATAGAAAAGGAAAAAGTAAAACCGCAGGAGATACTAGCTTTAACGTTTACTGAAAAGGCAGCCCAGGAGATGCTGGACCGTGTGGGGGACATCATGCCGCTGGGTTACGAAGAACCTTGGATCTATACCTTCCACTCGTTCGCCGACCGTGTCCTAAAAACGGAAGGTCTTGAGATCGGTTTGGATACGTCATACAAGATTTTACCTTATCCGGAACAGTGGCTGCTTATCAGACAGAACTTGTTTTCGCTGGATCTAAAATACTATCTGCCGCTCGGCAATCCCACAAAATTCATCTCGGCTATGCTCAAGTTCATATCACGTTTGCAGGATGAGAACATCTCACTCGGAGAACTCAAGGATTTTGCTGATAAATTTGACGGCGATGAAGACGAGAAAAAACGCTGGCAGGAACTTGCGGGTGCTTACAAAAAATATGGTGAGTTAAAAATGGCGGGTTCGAAAATGGACTTTGGTGACCTAATTACATGGACAATAAAACTTTTTAAAGAACGACCTAATCTGCTGAAAAAGTACCGGGAGCAGTTCAAGCATGTATTAATAGATGAATTCCAGGACACCAACTACGCTCAATATGAATTGATCAAACTCATTGCTCCGGCAGACAACCTCGCCAAGAGAAGTTTAATGGTGGTTGGGGATGATAACCAATCAATTTATAAGTTCCGTGGCGCCGCAGTCTCGAACATACTCGAATTCCAAGAAAATTACAGTGGGTGTGAAATGATAACGCTTCTTCAAAACTATCGATCGAATCAGCCTATACTGGATGCCGCTTACAAGTTAGTTACGAACAACAATCCGGACACCCTCGAATCAAAGCTCGGCATTTCAAAGGAACTTGTCGGCATGAAGGGGAAAAGTCCCGTAAAACCGCGGGCTATCGAGCTGGAAACGCTCGAAGACGAAGTGGAATGGACCATGCAAAAGATCCTGGAAATAGTTGCGTCCGAGCCCCAATACACGTACAAAGACTTTGCTATTT
>Ga0075579_102_pt1 | contig 11125 bp, 8 predicted proteins | sample RifGroB1_FD_68195 | JGI IMG/M metagenome (GOLD analysis project Ga0075579, IMG submission 68195) | candidate division WWE3 bacterium GW2011_GWB1_41_6 | reverse complement strand
AGTAGAAAAAAGGCTACCTCTCGACGTTATCAAGCGGGAAAACTATATGGACAATATATATTTTCAAGTCACGCTTTCCCTCCTTCTTTTAAGCGATAAGTTTAAATTTGCTGAAATATCTTCGTTGGTACTGCATCGTAATGTAGGTTATAAATACGGGGAATTTTTCAAGTTCTATATGGTGGACCATCTTAAAGCTGTAACCATTATTCCACATAAAATGGACGTTAATAAATTTGTATCCTGGTCTAAAGGACATTTATTTACAGCTTTAAAGTTATACTTATCGAGAAAGTTAGGTCTATTTTTGTATAAAGGAAACCCCACAACTGATACTCTAAAAGCACTATTTAAGTTCTATCGATTTACATGCATCGTAATACTTATGTTTCCGATAATATATTTTTTAACACCGGCTTTTGTTCTTAAAGGAATTTACTTTTTGCAGCTTATGAGGATACACGGTTACAACGATGCTAAGGTAGTTTATAATAGAACAATTAACAGAGCGTTTACTGACGAAAGACGTACCGGATTTACCAGTTATAGATAAATATGGAGCAACTAATAGCTAAAATAAAACACTATTTATCTTTTGCGGGATTAATAGTCTTGCCGGCAAAGAAACAGAATATTATAGATGAATTCCATAAACTATATTATGATTCATACCTTATAGGTGGTACTTGGACTAGCAACAAATTTTTAGGAGTAGCTACTCAAAAATGTCCTTTAGATCTATTTGTATACCAGGAAATATTATATGAAACAAAGCCGGATCTGATCATAGAAGCGGGAACCGCGAACGGTGGTGGTGCACTGTATCTTGCCTCAATATGCGATTTGATGGGGCATGGAGAAGTTTTAACAATAGATATCACTGATCTTGGTAATCTTCCTGTGCACAAAAGGATTTCTTACCTTTTTGGATCCTCAACCTCAGAAGAAATAATCAAAAAAGTAGAAGAAAGAATTCAGGGTAAAAATCGCGTGATGGTAATTCTCGATTCGGATCACAGTAAAAACCATGTGTTGCAGGAGCTGAGACTTTATCACAGGTACGTCACCTCCGGATGTTACTTAATTGTGGAAGATACAAATGTGAATAGCCATCCGGTTAGGCCAGAGCATGGACCCGGGCCGGCTGAGGCGTTATCCGAATTCTTTGATGAGAACAGTGATTTTATAGTTGATAGGGAGCGCGAAAAAGCCTACTTAACTTTTAATCCCGGTGGTTACTTGAGGAAAAAATAGTAACTATGAAGTACAAAGCGTTTCTATTTTTCCTAACGATAGTACTTACATTCATTTTCCTAAAAGATGTCAAGCAAGGCTCATTTCTTTTTCTCCATGACGAGGATCTTTTTTTATCAAAGAATGAAAGCTTGAGTGCTTTTTACGTTCAGAATCCTTTAGATCTAGGCAGTCCAAATAGCTCTATCATGTTAGCAACTTTTTGGTCGCGTTTGTTTTACACATTTGTCTACAGTGTAGGGTTAAACTTGAATCAGGCACAAGTAGTCATTTACTTTTTAAAGATTCTAATAGCACTATTCCTGCCGTATATTGGTTTTAAAAAATTATCGACTCTTTACCTGAAAGATTCCAATGATTTAATTTCACTTGTAGTCTCTCTCTGGTATAGCTTTAATACTTACGCAGTGATTTATTGGCATGGGAACAGTTTTTCACTACCATTGCTACTCTGCTATGCTTTAGCACCGCTGTCGTTATACTATTTGCATTTGGCTATCCTTGAAAAGAGTGACACACGGATTAAAGCAAAAGCCGCATTACTGCTATTTCTCATGTCATTCGGTTTCTATCTTTTTGCGGTATATTTGCTTGTTATAACCTTTTATATAGTGGTGTATATATTAGCTTATAAAAAGAATGTTAAGAGCGTTATTGCTAACACTTTTATTCTGGGAATACTTTCACTTCCGCTGTTTTCTTTGTTTTTCGTTTCACTTTATAACACGTTCGTCAATGGTGCAGTTACAGTAAATACTACAGGAGGGGAAACTTTCGGCGCACTTAGAGGGAGCCTGCTTTACCCCTTATTCATGTGGTTCTCGTGGGGAATTTACACAGTGTGGGAGCCAAGAAATATTTTTACGTTTTATCGTTACTACTATACATTACCATCATTACTTTCTCCTTTTGTTATATATTTTTTGATAATTTACGGCGTCATGAAAGGTAAGAAAAACTTACTCATATATCTATTTCTAATACTCTTTTTGTTGATGGTTTTTGTAATAAAAGGGAGTCAGCCGCCGTATGGGAATGTTTTTTTACACCTAATTGATAATTTCCCCTTGTTCAGAATTTTTCGCTCTCCAGATAATAAGTTTGGTTTTGGGATTGTGTTTACTTTGTCGATACTTTTATTACTGGTCTCGAGAAAGTTTAGAAAGCCGCTGTTTGTGATTTTGATAAGTTTAGTGGTGCTTATACAAGGGTTTCCTTTATTTTCTGGTGTAGCGATTAAGGGAGAAAATACCACAACATCTACAGATAGAATAATTTCAGTTCCTTCGGAATACAAAAGTTTGATAGAATTTTTAAACTCCAGTACAGATCCATATGGGTATGTACTTGTTTTTCCGCCACAGGAATTTGGATTCTTCAATTTAGGTGAAAATGAAGGACATGTAGGTCAGGACCTTTTACCTAAGTATTCTGAACTTCCTTTTATTTATCTTTCTGAATACAGCAGTATGCTTAGTGACACATATACGATTTTGAGAAATTCTATCAGTAGGAACGATCTAACCATATTGGATAGGTTTCCTGTCAAATACATTGTTATCAGAAACGATACGGGAAGTTTGAGACCACCCAAAGAATTAATAGACGCGATAGAAAACACTTTTAACAAGGTTTACGAAAACAAACTTTTTAAAGTATACGAAAATTCTAATATGACATCGTTAGTTGAGGGTGCTGGTGTCAGGTTTTCAATGATAAATCCTATTAAGTATGAAATAACTTTATTAAATATCAGGGGGGATAAGAAAGTGGTTTTTAACCAAAATTATAACTACGGTTGGACACTATATCCCCGAGCAATCTCAGCGGTTGAGGAATGCTCTAAATCATTCGAATTTGCAGATGGAGGTGTAGAATGTGTAGCCACAAAATACCCAATTATTCCCACCGACATTTACTATTTGTTTCAACCCCCTGTTTTTCAGGATAAACACGAAAAAGGCAACGGATACGCAAATATTTGGACATTCAATGCAGATGAGATTAAAAATGTTTTAGAACCATGGCAGTACAGATTAAACTCAGACGGTAGTATGGATATCGGTCTAACTCTGTACTTCAGACCTCAAGCACTGTTCTATTTTTCTGTATTACTAAATTTTCTCTATCTGTTAGGAGTATTAGTTTTCATTTCATGGAAAAATATACACGCAAAAAAATAGTACGTCTAATAACCAATAAACATGTAATCTCTTTGTTAATATATTTATTCATCTCACTAATATTAGGCTATCTATTTACTCACAAACTTGTAGGAAATCAGTTTTTGATGGTAGGGGATCAGTATATTACATTTACTCTCGAAAAATCTGTAAACGAACTTATCTTTGTCAGAAAAATTGAAAATATGGGTGTCCATAACGCATGGCAGTCAGTAATCCATTTTTGGGATTCCTTATTCTTTGTATTAGCTTACAGTTTTGGATGGTCCGGTGCTTTTACCGAAAGAATGATATATACGCTGACTTTATTTACGACCTTAGCCCTATCCTATATAGGTTTTAACAAACTGAAAGGCATTACAGATATGAATGTAAGCCACTTATCTCTGTACGCTGTTAACTTTTGGTATGTGTTTAATCCTTATACTTTTACGCTTTGGCATGGGGGTGTTTTTGGTTTAGGTTTGGCTGTAACGTATGCACTTGCACCTTTAATATTTTTTTATACACATAAGATTATAACAACCAAGTTTGACACGAGTAGTGTTGTGATCTTAGCTATCCTGTTATTTTTATCGTCTTTTGTATTTTGGTTATTCGCTCCTTTAGTGTTTTTCTTAGTAACTTATACGTTGTTTTTTGTTATTACGAAGAAAGGCAGACTAATGTGGCTTGACTTACTAAAAAGCATCACATTAATAGGTCCATTGTTACTATTTGTAGCCAGTATGGTTTTTTTTGCTATAGTGTTTGAGTATTTTGGAAAAACGGGGTATAGAAACCCATTCATCGTAAGAAGTTTCGAAAACCAGCAAGGGGGACTTTGGTACATGGTTCTTATGTACTTTTCTTGGGCTATCTATACAGATTGGACGCCTCGAACACTGTATCCTTTTGGTAACTACTTTTTTACTAAGAATTATATTTTTTCAACACTAGCCTTATATTTTACAATTGTTTATGGTTTAACTTTAGTGGTATATAAGCGCTTGAAGACTAATAATAGAGTCCGTGTATTATCAGAACTGATTAAGGAAAACGCCGTTTTATTTTCGCTGTTTCTCACACTATTAGTATCTATATTTTTTGCTAAAGCTTCTCAGCCTCCTTTTGGTGGACTCTTTGGATTTATGTTCGACCATGTTCCTCTATTCTCTGTTTTTAGAAGCGCGGATGCCCGTTTTGGTTTTTGTGTTGTTCTCTCTGTTGCTTTACTTTTGATTTTCGTATCAAAGTTTATCAATAAATATGTCTTTGCCTATTTATTATTTGCAATCGTTTTTAACCAGAGCATTTTATTGCTATCGGGTGAGGCGGTTTACGGTAGAAATGTCGAGAACAGGTATATTGATAGGATTGTTTATCTTCCAAAAGCATATCAGGATTTAATTGACTTTTTTAATTCTGATACGCAAGAGTCAGGTTATATTTTTCCTCTACCCCCGGTCAGTTACGGACACTATAACTTCGATTATAACGAAATACACATTGGTCAAGATTTGATACAAAAATTCATACAAAGACCTTTTTGGTACTCGTCTCTTGAAGCGACCGGGTCGTCTCTCAGTTCGTACAATAAGGTTGATACAGCAATTAAGCAAAAGGATATCAAAACACTCGAAGAACTCCCCATAAAGTACATTCTATTTAGAAACGATGCTATTTGTAAAAACTGTAGATTTGTATCAGAAGAGGACTTAAACGGTAAACTGGAATTAGTGTTTAAAAATGAAGTGTTCTCGGTTTATGAGTTTAAGAATCGTAAATCTATAGTGTATTCAGACAATTCCGAGTTTAAGATGGTCAATCCAATTAAGTTTAGGGTAAGTTTGAAGAACATCAAAGGACGTGTTCCCCTGTTGTTAAACTTAAGTTATAATCCCCATTGGAAATTATATATAAACGGATATTCTAATAAGATTAATTGTGTTAACAACAATTGGATATTCCTCTCAAATAATGGGGAGTGCGTTGATAGCACAAAGGTGTTTGAGGGTGAGGAGTTATCCTACTTGTGGAGAAAACCCATATTCGAGGAAAGTCACAAAGCAAGTAGTGAAATAGTTAACAAGTGGGAAGTAGATTCGGATTATATAAAAGCCAACTACGATACAAGTTTCTATAACGAAAATGAAGATGGGTCAGTTGATATCAATTTAGTTATATATTATCAGCCACAATCTTGGTTTTACCTCACAATAGCTGTTTCTTTTGCGACTATGTTTGCGCTTTTGCTCTATATATTGGTTACCGCTAGAATAAAACAAAATGCTTAGTTTAACATCACAAATAGTCTACTCGTATAATGACATGGCGTCGCTACTAGTTAGTGGTTTAGGTCTTCTAGTAAAATACGACTATTTACCTTTAGTTTCTTCCGACTTATTTTTATCCAGGATAGAGGTAGTCAACTTATTAGTATTGAAGTATCTTTTTACTTTCTTACAGCCTATATTCGTGGCAAATATTTTAGCTATTTTTTACCTAATTCTTAATACGTCTATTTCATTCATTCTGTTTAGAAGGATTGTTAAGGATAGGATTATTAGTTTAATGTTTGCAATTCTATACTCAGGTAGCGTTTTCTTCATTTTCAGAGTGGTATCGTTTACTCCAAACTTATATCAGTTGTTCACGTTTCCTCTACTCCTATATTTTCTACAATTTAAAAAAACGAAGCCGGTTTTATTAGGTTTGTTCGTATTCATAATGTTTAATTTGAGTGCATATTATGCTTACTTTGCCTCTATATTTGTATTTTTCTGGTACATGACGGACTTTGTAATTAGTGAAGGGTTGTTAAGAAGACGATTTGCACTGTTTATAAAGAAAGTAACAAGTTTCTATTTAATATTATTACTATTGCTTGGAGTATTTTTCCTCCCCCTAATAATGCAAATATTACCGGTGTTTAGTAAGTACAATCCAAAGGATGTTGAGAATGTACTGGTAAATCCGGAGAATAGGTATCGTCCCATAGAAGATTTCTATAGTTTAACTTACAGACCATGGTACCTTGTCATTCCTCCTAAGTCTTCTATATTTTTTGGTGGGTTTTCAAGAAGTCTTTACGAACAGATTAAAAATACTAATTACTATCTCGCCGATGACTACTCAGAAGTAGATATGGCGGGTACTTATTTGGGCTGGCATTTTATTTTAGGAATGATTATAGTAGCGGTGCTTTTAATTTATAAACGATTATCTGGGAAAGAACTTGCTGTATTTGAGTCAGTTTACAATAATTCTGGTTTTATACTTCGATGCTTTATTTTGATCGGTTTAGCGTTACTGGTTAGCCACCCGCCCTCATTTACTATTTCAGGGTTTAATTTTTTTACTCCTACAGCATTTATTTTTCTTATCGTACCCGTATTTAGAACTTTAGTGAGATGGGCAGTTATAATCAATTTATTGGTTTTAGTGGTAAATGTGTTTTTTTATTACGACCTATACAAAGTTAGTAAGAGTGTATATTACCGTATCTTATTTATTACTGCCTTTGTACTGTTAAATTATTTTATATTTGCTGTCCGAGTACCCATTATTAATTTGAATAGTCCTCCGGATGAAGTCGTTTTTTTGAAAGAAAACGGAGGTAGGGGAGATGCTATTGCTGTTTACCCTAAAGGAGATTTTTATAGCATTTTTTGGATCTTATACCACGACCGTCCTTTATTGAACCCTCAAGATATGTTTGACGTAAAACAAGACTTTAGTTCCAATAAGTTTTCCAAGAATCTCATTACGCTTGAAGGTATAGAAGGTGCTAAAAAGTTAAAACCAAAGCACTTGATTTTATATGAAAAGGAGATAAACGAAAATATATTTAAAAACAGCAGTAATATAAGAAATATCGATGAACTAAGGATGTTTTTCGAGGAAAAATTCGGTAAAATGGTATATTCGAACAACAACGTATCAGTGTATGAAAGATCGAATTTAAATGATTAACGTTATCGACACATCAAAAATTTTAATCACAGGCAACGTACTACTTCTTTTATTGATCTATATGTATACTATGGAGGAATATGTAGGGAAGTTGGTTAAACGTGAAGTTACTAAATTCCACTTAACACTGGTACCTGTCGCTATCATACTAATTTACCAATTATACAGTTTAAAACTCGCATTTGTCCTTTCTTTTATACAAATTCTGTTCATCGTATGGGTGTTTGTATATGCAATTACAATAAATCGACTTTATCTATATTGGCTGGCAGTTATTTCAGTAGTATTCACCCCTGTTCTGTATTTTTTTGGAATACAGGAACTTGCTATATTTCTTGCCACTATGGGTTTCTTTTCTCTCGTCACGGGAGTTTTTAAAGATCTTTTTTATGAAAAATTATTTAAAGAGTAGTCTCATATTACTTATTCTGTTTAATATTTTTAACCAGGACGTTTATGGTTCAGAGAGTACGATTCAGTACAGGAGATCTTTAGAAAGCTGGAATATTGAAGCTGACATTTTAATATACGATCCAATACTAATAGAGAGCGAGGATGCGGTATATAAAGAGTCATCCAGCTCCATCTCCCTCCTTTCAGGTGAAGATATCGCTGACTTCCTATTAATAAAGTCTTCTACTTTAAACAGATTAATAGATAAAAACGTTTTAAATAAGTACGGAAGTATCATTATTATCTGTGATGAAGAATTCGTGCAGCAGCGGTCGTTTTTGTGTGGCTATGATAAGGTAGAAGTTAAATCTGAGAATGTTTTATATACAAACCTGGGTAAGAGGATAAACTCCGGCGAAGACTTAAATATCCTGTCCGTTAGAGAGTCGGGTAAATTGTTCGTGATTATTCCTGAGCAGTATATGGTTACACCTGAGTATGCCCATAGGGTTGAAGTTTACTTCCGGACATTAGGCCGGTCTCAAGGGGTACAGGAAAGCATTGGATATGCCGCTGCGGAAAAAGAGTCCATAAACTTATTGTCCATTATTAGATCAAACGAGTTTGAATTACTTTACCCTGTGATGGGATTACTTATACTTGCAGTTCTATTAAGACCTTTGATTACTACTTTAATCCTCCACCCACAAAAACTCTATAGAAAAAGCACATACCAATTTCTTTTCACTGTGTTTATTCACTATTTTAGAGCAATCAGACCTTATGCGTTTATCGTTTTCTTAGCTCTGATAATGATATACCCATTGATTCTATATACCATATCTTTTAAAAATGCAGGAGCTTTAGACTTAAATTACATCGCTACTTACTTGAAAGAGACATTCGATTTTACTAACATCGATAATTTTATTAAGAATGCAAGGTATTTAAGATTAGGCGTATCTCTACTAAACATGGTCACCCTAATTACACTTATAATATTACTTATTCCTGAGATACAAAACATTTTTTATAGATCGGTCACAAAATTGTGCAGCTTAAAACTTAATGAAAATACTTATAAAATTTTTGCACCTCTGCTACTTTTCACTATGTTAATAACTTCAATAATTGGAAATGTGGAGGATACTTACTCTTTTCTCGTTCTACTAATGTTATTGTTTTTATACATAACGTCCATAGCAAGTAGAGATAATAAAAACTCGAACGACTTGTTGTATAGTCGGCAGAAATTAGGTTTGTTCGCAACAATACTATTAATTATTTTGTCCGGTTCCATATTTAACGAATATTCTTCGCGAATGCCTATTGAACTTAGCCGCGAGGACCTTTTAGGATTAGATGAATCGGTTACCTTACTGCCTTACTCAAAGCTTTATGGGTCAAATGTTGTGTTCGATGATTTCCTAATAAATCCTGAGTTTAGGGTATTTGTAGAAAACCGCTTATTATATGATCCTGGGTATTCAGAAGTGAGAAATGTTAAGGCTGAAGACTTCAGCACACATGATAACTTTATAGTATTTGCATACGCTAATTCTAAATATTTTGCTACTTTAGCTAGGTACAATAACCTACTAGATTATGTAAAAACTCCCACGATTACTAATGCATTTATTCTTGGTGAAGAAGCGTCTCGTGAAGACGCGGAGTATGAAATTGAGTTTGGTATTCTGTGTTATAAGGAAATTGATAAGTATGAGGTAAAGATCATTAAACATACCAATGTTGGTAAAGAAGCGCCAGTTAATATGCTCAAGTTTCCTGGGTGTGGCACGGGAGAAAGCCTTCTTAACTACCGTGTACCAACGAATCTATTTGGTGAGGAAAAATTTGGTTTATATGAAGTTGATGATTTTAAAGATAAGAGCTTAGCTTATATTAAAGTATATAGAAATGGTCGTGAAGCCGAGGTAACTTATATAAAAGATCCGCTTGTGACACCGGTATTATATGAGTTTTTAAACAGCATTTCTTCCGATATTCTGTATGCATACTCTTTTGATCTAGATACCGGGACTGTTGTAAAAAGAGCGGAGAACGGACTTAACATTTCAAATGAGGTAAATGTATTACGTCAAAAAGATAAATTGAAGAACCCCTTTATTATTTGGTCTGATACACCTAATGCTGTTATAAAGAATGGGTATATAAAATAGAGTATATTTAAAATATTTTTACAAAAACGAACAAGGATTTATATAAAAAGAGTTACACAGAAAAAAGAAAATATTTGGTCGACAAATATATTTAATAATAACCTATACTATTATTTTGGATTATTACTCGTTGCAATTTTAATAACAACTGTTTTTACGTACAAACTTAAACCCGGCGAGTTCTTGTTCATGGGTGATCAGTTTTTTAGGTTCTCGTATTTTGAAACTTTTGTTAACTCCTTCTTTCTGTGGAAATTTGAACACCTGGGATTGCTCAATAGTTGGCAGCTAATACCCAACTTTTGGGATACTGTTTATTATTTATTCATATATAAAATAGGCTTTTCCATGTTTGCCGCTGAAAAGATGTTATTTTTTATCGTGATTTTCATATCCCTCTTTCTTTCCTTTATTGGATTTAGTAAATTGCAGAAATTATTTGGTCTGAAAACAGAAGGAATGGTTTTGTTTCTGGTTACTATTTGGTATTGTTTTAATCCATACATGTTGGTGCTATGGCATGGAGGTGTATATAATATAGGAGCGGCTTTGCCGTATTCGTTAGCTCCTTTAATTTTCTATTACTATCATTACACAGTATTTACAACATCTAGTCTTAGGATGAGAGTGACCTGTGCGGTTCTTCTATTTCTAAGTTCCTTTACTTTTTGGCTTTTTGCAGTGTTGGTTTTTTTCCTTGCTGGTTACACGTTAATCAATATTGTTACAAATAAAGCGTTACTTCTACTTGTATTTCGAAATATCATATATTTAACATTGCTGTACCTGCCTCTATCCGGTGTTGTGATTTTTACAGTTGCTCATGAATATTTCAATAAAGCCGGAGGTATAGACACCGCACAATTCGCATCCTTTACAGTCCAGCGTGGAGGTATATGGTATCAATTGCTAATGTTGTTTTCATGGGGGATGTACATGGTATGGGTGCCTAGATCCTTGTACTCTTTTGGGCGCTATTTTCTATCAGTTCCTTACGTAGTTGCGACTTTGTTGTTATACGAATTACTAATTTATGGAATTTACAAACAATTTAGCAGTAGAATTAGTTCTTCGATAGGTCGAAAGTCATTGGATAACAAAGATAAGAATTTGCTTATTTTTATCCTTATATTTATTGTCGGGATATTTTTTGCAAAAGGA
>Ga0075579_121_pt1 | contig 11514 bp, 6 predicted proteins | sample RifGroB1_FD_68195 | JGI IMG/M metagenome (GOLD analysis project Ga0075579, IMG submission 68195) | candidate division WWE3 bacterium GW2011_GWB1_41_6 | reverse complement strand
TGCTGTGGTAGTATGTCAAACACCCCGGTGTCGTTATAGGAAGTAATTGACGACGCTTCTCCATCGTAGTGCGTTTTTGTCGCGCTTTTTATTTTTACTTGCAACTTAATATTTGTATTTTCAGGTGAAGGCTTAGGCATATCCATTAACTGTTAAATTACATACTTACAACCTATATACTGTTTTTACAATGCTTCGGAGGCACTTCCGATAAACAGGAACTTGTCCTCTGTAAGTTCGTCATACTTCCCCTCAATTATGTCTTTTACGTCATTTATGGTCGTTTCTAATGGAACATATACTCCCGGACGGCCTGTCTGTTCAGCAGACACAAAGAAGTTCTGTGTCATGTAATTTTTAAGCTTTTTAGACCTTTTGTAGACAACCCTATCTTCATCAGACAATTCTGCTTCACCAACAAGTGATACGATACGTTCTAAAGAGTTGGACTTTGACAAGATAGTTTGCCCTTTAGTCGCTACATAATAGTGCATTGGTGTAATGGTACGAACATTCAGAGCATTGGATGAAGAGGCTAATATGTCAACTGCTGGCAATCTACCCTCCCGGTAGATATCACGTGACAAAACTATCGCCGAATCCAAATAATCAAAAACCGCCTGTACCCCCTGATCCATAAGATCATCCGCCGGCAGGTAAATAGCTTCAATGGAAGTAATTGCTGCGCTTTGTGTGGAAACTAATCGTTCATGTAAATTCGCCATTTCCGATCCCAGCGTAGGCTGGTAACCGTCTTCCGAAGGAATATAGTCCATGAGCAGTGAAAGTTCGTTACCTGCCTGGGCAAAACGGAAAACGTTATCTATAAAGAACAGGACGTCTTTTTTCATCACATCCCTAAAATATTCGGCATGTGTTACGCCCGCCATCGCGGTTAAGAACCTGATGGAAGGGCTATCACCCATCGAGCTCAATACAATAGCAACGTGATCCAGTACTCCGGTTCTGGTTAACTCCAGATAAAGTTCATGACCTTCCCTTGTTCGCTCTCCTACTCCACAAAATACTGAGACATTCTTTTCTTTATCTTTGTTAACAATGTTATGTAATATTTCACTCAATAATATAGTTTTTCCTACACCTGAACCTCCGAACAATCCTGTCTTACCGCCTTTTGTTAGAGGAGAAAAAAGGTCCACAACTTTGATCCCAGTCTCAAGAAGATCCGTGTTCGACTGGACCTGCGTATAAGGTGGAGGGTTTTGATATATGCTGGTGCTTTCATTCGTGTTAATAGCCGGTTTTGAATCTTTGGCTGTTCCAAATAAATCTATAACTCTGCCAAGCATCTGCTCACCGATTGGTACCGTTAAGGGTTGTTGAGTGTTAATAACGTTCGATCCCCTTCCAACACCTGATATATGAGTTAAGGATATACAATAAAAAGTTGTTAATCCGGAGGATTTATAAACTTGCATCTTTACAGAGGTATCTTTTTCCAAAACTAAAATATCATTAATATTAGGTTTGAGGTTACCCATAAACTCTACCTCAACAATGTACCCTTTCAAACTTTTAACTTTTCCTAATTGTTCGCTTATATATGGCATAATTATTTCCCCCAAATAGAAATCCCTGATAATAAACTTTGCTGACTTTGATTTTGTACTCTATGTTTGAGTTTACGTATCTTAAAGTCTGTCTTTTTACCCATTGTCTTTATATTAACCATTGCGTAATCTAAACTGATCATTCTTGAAGCAAATTTGCTAAGTGATGACTCGTATACTGATTGCTCAAAGATAGAAGATAGTATTTCTTTCTCAAAGAATGCTAGTATTTCCTCTATCGTCGGCTCATATATATACCTTACATCTGTTAGTGTTTTATCACCTGTCATTAATGCTGTTATATCATTTCCTGTCACCGCTGTTTTTACGGCTATTTGCGACAATATATCTTGAAAATAACCATGATATACATATATGCGTTCATATTGAAGTATATATGTGATTATTTTTTTAATGTTTTCTTCGTCCATCCCACTGTCAGAGAAATCATAAAATTCGTATGGCTTATTAATGTGAGCACTATCATAGTATTTCTTACCATATCTTCCTATGATAACGATGTCTGTTTCATTATTTTGTATATCAGCTAGAAACTTTTCATACGTACGCCTAACAATGTCCCCATATAAACCAGTATTTGCTGATAATAAAATCGAAACAATTCCCTTGGTAGTTTGTCTTAAAAATGTTTCTTTTTTGCTTTTCCTTAACTTAGGAAAAGTCTTGTACGAAGCAACTACCTGCGCATATATGTCATTTAAACCCATCAGGAATTCCCTATTTTGCAAAACAGACTTCTTCACACGTCTCATCCTTAAGGCTGCAATTTCCTGGTAAGCCTCCACGATCTGACCCATCGTATTTAAAGCGTTTATTTCATTTTTTAGGACTTTACTGCTTCTCATAATTTTCCATCGTAGAATTTAATTAATTACTTCGCATTCAGGTAACTCATAAACTCTCCTGACATCGGAGCTATCCTACCTAATAAGGCGTTAAAATCATCTACACTGTTAACAAGAGTATCTACCCGGTTTCTAAACTCAGGATCCGCTTCATATAGAGCCGATGCTTTATCGAACAGCACACGTGCATTCGCCGAATCAGATGTCTTTAATGATCCTACCCAAATAAGACAGAATAAGACAATTTGTAGATTTAACTGAATTATCTGTCCCATAGGTTGATTAAAAAAAGTGAACACATTGTCTCCCATCGATAGAGTCGATTTAATTCCTTCATTTAGCTCCGCGCCAAAATGTACAAATGCTTGTGTCTTTTCATACAATGACAGAAAACTAAACAGTTCGCGGTTAATACCCCAGCGTACTTTTGACTGTGTTTGTCTACCAACCCTTGTTACTGACAAAAAGTAATTAATCGAAGGTTTTCTTCCCGCATCAAAAATCTCTGTATCAAAGAAAATGTGTCCATCAGTTATTGACATAAGATTTGTCTGTATATAACCTGATATATCACCTTCTGTCGTTTCAGCTACAGGTAAACACGTGATTGATACAGGCCCATTCTCACCGGCAAAATTTCCCGCACGTTCGAGCAATCTTGAATGTGTATAAAAAATATCACCCGGATACGACGCGCGTCCGGGAAACTTCTTACTTAACAATGACACCTCACGGTAAAACTTGGCATGAGTTGTCAGGTCATCTATTATGAGTAGGACATCTCTTCCCTTATCTCTAAAAAACTCAGCCATAGACATCGCACCATAAGGAGTAAGGTAGATCATCCCCAAAGCATCGGAAGAACTGGATGCTACCACCATGCAATTTTCTGAAAGGTTATTCCTCTGAATAAAATTCTCAACCTTTTTAATATCAATTCTCTTCTTGCCGACACAAGCATAAATACACACAGTTCCGGCCTTGGACTGCGTCAACAAAGTCTGCAGTAAAAACTCCGACTTTCCGGTCTTCCTGTCGCCTATCACCAGCTCTCTTTGCCCTTTTCCAAGCGGCACGGTGAGGTCTATTACAACAACTCCGGTTTCCATGGGTTGGGTTATCTTTTCTCGTTTGTCTATCCCGGGCGCCAGCGATTCAACCGCTCTCATCTCATCGTAGTGTATAGGTTCGGTTTTATAAAGTGACCTACCCAGAGCATTAACCGTGTGTCCAATCAGTCCCATCCCTACCGGTACCTGCAAAAGGCTTTCCGTACGAACGACCTGGGCGCCGATCCTCATTGGATGAACCGACAGTAAGAGTACTTCCACCAAACCCTCGGGCAATGACAGGATCCACCCGATCTCGCCGTTATCAAACAACACCACCTCATTAATTTTAGCTCCGGGTAAACCGACAATATAGACAATAGGATGAGAGACCATTTGAGCATAGCCTGTCTCCCCGGTTTCATGGAGATACGTTTCAAATTCTTTACCTCGGTAGCTGGCTGACATTGTTGTATTCTTTAAAATAATTTGATAACTTCGCGATTAAAGAAAAATCTTTGTAAAGTCCATTGAAAACTAACTTAACTCCACCAAGGATACCTGAGTCTATGCGGATATCAAGTATGACATTAGTACCAACATTCTGCTCTGTCCAAATTTTCAGTTTATCTAAAAACTTCTCGTTAGGAACAAAGGCTACCGTCAACTGAATTTTTTGTGAATCTTTTAAGGTGTCCCTGATGTCATTCAAAGCTTTTTCGACCTGTTGCTTGTTGCGAACATCAACGTGAAGTTCTTCAAATAACGGCTTTATCGATGTGGTTCTAGGATATTCATTGTCAAAGTTACCATCCTCTACCTTGTACAAACTTCTCAGAAGAGTATCGGATTCCTCAAGAATATTCTCGGATTCGCGGGCAGTTACGAGCAGCTTCATTTAGAAAATACTCCTTCTTTTTTAGCCTCTTCGAGACTATCTATGACAATTTGTTCGTGAGTGTCAAGATCAAGTGTTCTGCCAAATATCTTTTTAGAAGCTATTAAAACAATACTAAACATATTTTCATCGATCTTCTTAATTTCAACGTTCTTGTAATCTTCGATCTGAGATTTAACTTTTTCATATTCCTCGCTTACTTTTTGTTCAACCATTTCCTGTGATTCAAAAGTTTCTTTTTGGAGGGTTTGTTTAAACTCCTCAACTTCCCGGAGTATCTCGCTCTTCATACTTTCGGAGGCGCTTTCGATAGTGGTAATGTCTTTATCTTTCTGTTCGGTTACAGCTTTCTTGTAGGACTCCTCAAGTTCACGGGACAAGGAATCAAGGGATGTCAGATGTTTGTTCGTTAAATGATCGATAGATGTTTCTACTTCCCTTTTGAGATCCTTATTGAACACGCTGGAATTTTCCAGTGTCCTTAAAGCTTTTAAATGAGCATCTTTTATTATGTGCATCGAAGCCATCCTGGCATCGTTTATCATTTGTATGGCTTGAGAATAAGCGTCCTTATTTTTCTTATCGTTCGCAAGTTGAGCTCTGGAAATCGCCAGATATACCACAATAAGCAGTACAGTGATAATGAATGACAATATTATACTAAGTATGAAGTAAATCATGTTCCTCCTAGGCTTGGGCAGATAGCCGCCTGGCTATGCTCAAATGAAATTACAAAACTAAAATAAGGTACGCAATCGCTAAACCTACTAGCATTATTACAAATGTTAACAAAAAATTGAAGATGACTACAGACTTAATATGCCTTCCGGCTAACGGGTTCCTTCCCAATGCTTCCACACTGTTGCCAGAAGTCTTTCCGAACGAAACAAATCCGATACTGAAAGTAACTAAGGTCACTACTGCGGCCAAAATATATCTTAAAGATACGCCGGAAAGGCTTCCTGCCGTCAATGCATCCAGAATACCAATCTTTCCACCGCCTGACATGAAGTTAGTTTTAATATCAACAAAAACCATAATCTTTTCTACCTGTTCAGGTGAACTGGGGGAATAATCATCAAGTGCAATACCAACTATCTGACCATTCTCCGTTGCTTTCTGCCCTATTCCGGGCATGTCCGATGAGGTAATATAATCCCCCACCTCAATATTGCCGTTCTTGGCCGTTACTTTAACCAAAACCTCGCCTTCCGAAGTTACGAACTTCTTGGAGCTCAGGTCAATATCGTCTAAAGAGATCGCTGACCGGTCCGTTATAACACCAAAACGTCGGCATCGTATGGTTTAGAGCTTAGAACGTAGGTACCTTCAGTGTAGCTGACTATTTCCCCATCCTCACCTGTGTCCATAGGCATGGTCACGGAAATTGGAGGAATTGTTGCTTGAACTTTACCGGATGCAAAAATAGTAACAAACAAAAATAACAACACATACAGTAGAGAAATATTTTTAGAAATTTTTGACCGGTCAGTTTTAATCAGGCAGGTTTTTTTCATCTCATTTATAAGAGTACCTAACCCTGTTATCAAATGCAATTATTAAATTTAACGGAGCATACTTTTTCATAGATGTAAAATACGATACTTTTATGTATATTTTTATATATATTGGAAAGCCCCTCCATTTGCTTTTGTGACGGCACTATTAAGCATCCCCAATCCTCCTTCGAGTATCATATTAACTCAAATACTACAACTTTATCATTTATTTTCGTGGCTTGATAAATTAAACCCTTGACTCGTATTTCCGACTTCTATACAATATTAATAAGCTTACTAATTGTTGATTTAACAACATTTGATAAGGAACGATTATGCCCAGACGCCCTGCCCGAAAATCCGATAAACTTCTTAATGCGAAAATTAATGTATCTACCGCTGCTCAAATTCTGAACGTTTCTTCCTCTACATTGCGCCGTCTGGAAAAAGAAGGAAGGATAACTTCCGTTAGAGAAAACAATGGTTACAGATTTTTTAATGTTGTTGATGTTACAGCCCTGAAGGGTGCTTTGGAAGAAGAGAAGAAACATAAAAAAGAAATTAAAACCCGCTACCTTCCTATCACCTCCGGCAACAAAACGTACTCAAAACCGGTGACAGAAACATCAAAGGAAACTACTCCAATCGAGGTTGAAAAAACTGTTTCACAGGAAGTCCCGAGTAACATCCCTTCAGAAATTACCGGAACCGAAATCACAGAAAAAAGTACGGTTCAAGATACATTCATACGCGAACCGGTGGAACACAAATATCTCAAAAACCCATTGAAGAGTAACATCACATTCGGATCTTTTAAAAAAGCATTTGCTTATCCAATGCAAACCGCTTTCATAATCATGTTCGTGTTCATCCTTTCAAACACTCTAACAAGAAATCCTGCTGCCCTACTTGGCTATACTCCCGTTTTCCAAAACAATATAAATCTAAGCTTCTTAAATGATACCGTTCTAGGACTGCTGACAAAGGATGACATTAATTACCCTAACGTACCGTTCAACAAAAACCTGGCTGCAGTGCTTGCAGGTAAAGACAGAAACCCTAACTACATATTCAATATCAACATTCCGGGAGTATTTAAGGACAACGTAACTGTTGAAGGTGACCTGTCAGTTGATGGTTTAACTTCACTCCTGGGAGATCTTAATGTAACCGGCCTATCATCTCTTGAAGGAGCTCTAAATGTAACAGGGCTGGCGTCACTAAACGGAGGGCTTAGCACTCCATCCATAGCGGATGTCACATCCATTGACGATACCACTAAAACAACGTTAGAAGAAACATTAGAATTGGCAGGAGATGTCATAGGAACATTAAATAACACACAAATTACGGGATTAAACGGATTTCAATTAGGCGATGTAAGCCCTGAAGATGGAAATATTCTTATGGTTGTGGACGGTAAGTGGGATGCTGCTCCCACTACCGATATAACAGAACTTGGGACTATCGGAACCGGAACTTGGCAGGGCAGCACCGTAGCAACAGGTTATGGAGGAACAGGACTGACAACGTATGCCACCGGAGATATGTTATATGCGTCAGCAAACAATACTTTGTCTCGGCTACCTATATCAGGGACGGCCAATTACTTTTTAATTTCTAACGGCACAATCCCCACTTGGCAGGATCCCGCTGACTACCTAAACACAGTGTCATGGCTTGTCACAGGTAATTCGGGAACAGAGCCTTTGACTAATTTTCTAGGTACAACAGATAATCAACCGTTAGCTTTCAGAACTAATGATATTGAGCGTTTAAGAATTGATACGAACGGTTACGTCGGTATCGGAACTGACGATCCGTTTACCGGTTTTCATTTAGGCAACGGAGATGAAGGCCCGTTCTTTATTACACCTGATTTGGAGACTGCATACATAGAGGGCGACCTGGAAGTTAGCGGCGTGATCTACGGAACAACGATCGGTCCGATCACAAACACCGGATTCGATCCATACGGTGTCTTTTATGCAGACTTGAACGGAACACTGATAAACGATGACACAAAAATGACTTTTAATCCTACCTCAAACTTCTTCTGGTTGAACGGTAAACTTGGCATAGGAACTACAGATCCTACATATCAATTGTCAGTTAACGGCAGTCTTAATACTACTTCTTTATATATCGGCGGTGTTCAAGTTACATCTAGTGCATCTGAATTGAATATTTTGGACGGCGCGACACTAAGTACAACCGAACTAAATCTTTTAGACGGGCGCTCAGGAACTTTATTAGATTCTGTTAATGTAGGAACATATGCAACAACAGGTGTCACAGCAGGTTCAGGGCTAACGGGTGGGGGCACAACCGGAGTTCTAACACTTAATGTTGGGGCAGGCAACGGTATCACAGTTGGCGCTGACACCATTACGATTGACGCAACTACTACCGGAACCACTGCAGTAACATCAAACAACTCAGGCCTCGAAGTAACCGCAGCAGGTCTTAGATTGCTGGGCGGTTGCTCGGATAATGAAGTATTAAGCTGGGATTCCGGTACTGAAGTATGGTCTTGTACAAGTGTTAGTGGTATCGGCGGTACTAATGGTACAGGTGTCGTAGGCCAGGTTACATTTTGGACAGGCACCAGTTCGTTAAGCGGAAACAATGATTTCTTCTGGGATAACAGCACATCAAGACTGGGTATCGGTACTACCGGACCTGCCTACACTTTGGATGTTAACGGCGCTATCAACCTTACAGGAGCATTAAGATTTAGCGGATCGGCCGGAGGGTTGAACCAGGTTCCGGTATCAAACGGTTCCGGAATTCCTTCATGGACGTCATTGACCACTACTATCGTAAGTGAAGGGACAAATGAATATTTCACAAATGCAAAAGCGAGAGGAGCTGTATCTGCCACCGCTCCCCTCACCTATGATTCAGGTACAGGTGTATTTGGTATAACACAGTCCGGCGTCGGTACGGATGGTTATTTATCCTCCACTGACTGGAACACTTTTAATAACAAGGAAAACGTTCTGAGCTTCACCAATGGCTTAACCCGTTCCGTTAACTCGGTAGCACTTGGCGGAGCTTTGACAGGAAATACCAGATTATATGATGGAACATACGAATATCTCTTTTTCAATACTTCAACAGGCAGATTAGGTGTCGGAAATACTGCTCCTGCATACACTTTCGATGTAACAGGCGATCTTGCAGGAACTACTGTGTATCAAAACGGAAATCAAGTCTGTGACACATCGGGTAATTGTTCCGGAAGTTTGGCAGGTATAGGCGGCGACGGAACAATTAACTTTATTCCTAAATTTACCGCACAGTATGACATAGGTAATTCGATAATATACGACAATGGTACCCAGATTGGTATTGGAACTACCAACCCATCCTATACACTAGATATTGCCGGAAGTTTAAACTTCACATCATTCTACGTGGGCGGAGTACAGGTAACTGCTGATGCATCAGAACTTAATATATTGGACGGTGCATTAATCGACACAACCGAGCTAAATCTGTTAGACGGCAGATCAGGAACTCTCCTAGACTCAGTAAACGTAGGAACTTATGCGACAACCGGTGTCACCGCAGGAAATGGTTTGGGTGGTGGTGGTACAGTAGGAGCACTGACAATCGATGTCGGTGCCGGCAACGGTATAACAGTGAATGCTAACGACATCGCAATAGATGTCACAACTACCAGTACTACAGCAGCTACATCTAGCAATTCAGGACTTGAAGTGTCAAGTGATGGTTTAAGGTTACTGGGGGGATGTTCGGGCACCGAAGTCCTTAGTTGGGATATTAATGACCAATTATGGCAATGTACTTCAGTTAGTGGTATTGGTGGAACTACTGGAACCGGCTCTGCCGGACAAATTGCTTTTTGGACAGGTACTAGTTCATTGGACGGTACTGATGCCTTTTTCTGGGATACAGGAACATCAAGACTTGGTATTGGAACCACAGCTCCCGCTTATGCAATTGATGTATCGGGAGATATCAATGTTACAGGAGTATACAGAGTAAATGGAGTACAAATAAGTACTGACGATGTTAATGAGGGTACTAATCAGTACTTCACTAACCAAAAAGTGTATGATGCATTATCAGCTGTAGCTCCCCTATCGTTTAACGCTACTAACGGTGAGTTTAGTATCTCTCAGGCAACAACCAGTACGGACGGATACCTATCCTCAACCGATTGGAACACATTTAACAGCAAGGAAGACACACTCACCTTCTCCAATGGATTGATTCGTACAGTAAACTCAATTGAACTTGGCGGAGCTTTGACAGGAGATGTCAGACTTTACGATGCTACATATGAGTATCTTTTCGTTGACACGTCTACCGGCAGACTCGGGGTTGGAACCACTGCGCCAGGATATACGTTCGACGTTAGCGGAAATCTTGCAGGTACCACTGTATATCAAAACGGCAACCAGGTTTGCGACACATCGGGTAACTGTTCAGGAACAGGTGCAGGTATAGGCGGATCGGGAACGACCAATTATATTTCTAAATTCACAGGACAATTCGCCGTAGGAGACTCTCTTGTTTACGATACAGGCAGTGCAATAGGAGTAGGAACTACCGCTCCCGGAAGCTATCTAACCATCGAAGCTCCATCAGCAGCAGCGTTCCAGATAAATCCGTTCAGTACCGGAGCAGGTAACACGGGCGAGTTCAGGCTGTTAGAACTTGCAGCAAACGGTATCAATTACACCGGCTTTAAGGCACCCGACAACCTCGCAAGCAACCTTACTTACACACTTCCCTCAATTGACGGTAGCGACAACTACGTACTTACAACCGACGGAAACGGCGGATTACAGTGGGAATCCGTAACAGGAGCCGGTGCGGGAACAGGTGATATCACAGCGGTTGGATCTATGACAACCGGTGACGTTTTTGCAAATAGTAGTGCGGACGGGCAGTGGCTTGGACTTGGTGCAACGGATGGAAGAATTCAGTTCTACGATCTTGGAACAGACGCCATTGCTTTAATGAGCGCCAATGTGGGCATCGGGACAACAAGCCCCGGCTACACACTTGATGTTGTAGGTTCCATAAACTCAACAAGTCTGTATATGTCAGGAACACAAGTCACCTCAACCGCAGCGGAACTCAACTTACTGGATGGAACCACCGTTACTACAGGAGGTCTTATGTTCGGCAACGGTTCCTACATAACGCAAAACGCAGGAAATCTCTTCTGGGATAACAGCCTGAACCGATTGGGTATTGGCACCACTGCGCCTGTCGCTACCCTATCGGTTGGAGGATCATCGGGATTCCAAGTTGATTCGAACGGTGACATTGTAATGATAAATGGTATTGCTTATACCTTCCCCGATGCACAGGCTACAGCGACCGGCCAAGTATTAACAAACGACAGCAACGGCAACCTGACTTGGGGCAATGTCGTAGCTAATGATGTTAATGATGATTCACTAGACTGGGAACATTTTAGCGACACAATGACACTTGATGAAAATACTTCCATAAACCTATACAACGGTGCGGCGTCCAAATCGTTCAGATACTACAATTCTGACACAGGAACCGAAGCAATGTTCATAGACGGTGTGAATGGCAGAATAGGCATAGGAACAACCGCTCCCGGATATAAACTAGATGTGG
>Ga0075579_120_pt1 | contig 13026 bp, 13 predicted proteins | sample RifGroB1_FD_68195 | JGI IMG/M metagenome (GOLD analysis project Ga0075579, IMG submission 68195) | candidate division WWE3 bacterium GW2011_GWB1_41_6 | reverse complement strand
AGGTGAGGTTGTAAACCCTGTTATAACGGCAAAATCCGCCCTTGTTGCAGATGTAGGAAATAACAAATTCATCTACCAATTTCAGGATGAGTCACTTATGGCTCCTGCATCCACAACAAAACTGATGACGGCAATGGTTGCGATTGATCTGTACGGTTTAGATGAAACTCTTACCACGCCCGCGTTTTGTACTACGGTGGAAAGTTCACGTGCCGGCCTTGCCGAGGACGAGAAAGTTGCTGTCCGCGAATTGATAAAAAGTCTTTTGATAGCTTCAGCGGGGGATTCTGCATGTGTACTGGCGACGGGCAAAATGTCTTATACGGATTTTGTGAACCTTATGAATGATAAAGCAAGAGCTTTGGGTATGGATAATACTTATTTTACGAACCCCGTTGGTTTGGATGGTATCGATGGCTCACACTATTCAACAGCGCAAGATCTTTACAAGCTTTCAAAATCCGCAATGAGAAATGAATTTATAAATGAGATTGTAAGCACTAAGGATTTTATGTTCGGAACGGTCAAACTTTACAATACAAATAAATTGCTTTGGGAAATTCCCCATACGGTTGGTGTCAAGACCGGTACCACGACTGAAGCCGGACAAGTTCTGATCTACGAGTACAGGGACGATGATAAAGACCTAATGATCATAGTTATGGGAAGCGAAGACAGGTTTGAGGATACAGCAAAACTTTTGGAATGGGCGAACAAGAGCTTTACTTGGACTCGCTAGCGGGTGCATTGGTTTTTACGTATTGCCCGTCCCTCTGTACCTTGTGGTTGTCATAATAAGCAATGTAAATAATATTTACAAAAACCCTGTCGACACGTACGGGGACAAACTCATCAAACGGGCTTGCATCCCGAGGTGTTACGTTAACTATGATACCTTTACCCCGGACTATTTCATTCCAAACTTGTGTGACAGGGACAAGAGGGTATGTAGCATTAGACGGTCCTTCGACCTCCCATTCGTGTGCTTCCATCCTCGGGTAATCGTATAGCGAAGTTTGCCCTTCCAATGCCTTTACCCAGACATGCAGATTACCTACCTTAGGATCAGGTCCGAGTATGGGTACTTTATTTACAGTCCTGAAAAAGTCGACTCTTGCGATTTGTACTTCTTTTGCCACCGTGGTACCCACGATCTTTGAGCCTGTGAACTTTCCAAACTGGACTTGCTGGGTTCCGTTTTGATATAACATGTCATTAAATCTGTTTAGTGATGTCAGCATGGTTTTTGCGCTGTTGATGGCCGAATCTTCGGTTAGTTTTCCGGCAGGGAAGAGTGCGGAACGGCCTTCCAGTGAGGTATCGAGAGTCAGCGCTTTTGTATCTTTATTGATCTCAAGCAGACCTCCGGAGACGACGCTTTTCCATTTGTAAACATTTCCTTTAAGATCCGTCATCAAGTCTGCATCAGTGAAACCAAGAAGAGCCGCGTGTTTTTGGGCATTCTTCCCGGCCTCATAAGAGAATGTAGGACGGTTGTATTGATATACGGTAAATTTAGCCGGAATAGCCGGTAGACGGGCGTCTTTGGTGTTTAGCGTGTAGCTGACCTCCTGGCTGAGGATCGGTTTTTCTATGAATTCAAGAGCGTCGAGCTGGCCGAAAATAGGGTTTGGAGGATCCTTTTCCGGAATGATCGCGTTCAAACCTTTTTTAGTGACAGGGATAACCAGCAAGATCATGAAATAGTAAAGAATTACGAATACCCCAAATCCTTTTATTCCTCTTCGGAACCAGTATGAGACGATAGTTAAATGCATCGTATTAATATTAACATAGCAAACTCTGTGATAAAATCCTCTTATGGAAGTCAGAACACGAATTGCACCAAGCCCTACGGGTGAGTTGCACATAGGCCATTTAAGAACACTTTTGTACGATTACGCTTACGCAAAAAAGAATAACGGAAAGTTTATAGTCAGGGTTGAAGATACGGATCGTACCCGGTTCGTGGAGGGTTCAATGGATAGGACGCTTGACGTGATCATTGATTACGGAATTATGTGGGATGAGGGTCCTAGAATAGGTGGTCCCCACGAACCATACGAACAATCCAAGAGGCTTGGTATTTATAAAAAACACGCTGAGGAACTTGTTGCGAAAGGGCATGGCTATTACTGTTTTTGTACGCCCGAACGGCTGGAAAAAATGAGGGAAGAGCAAAGGGCGTCCGGTGCTCCGAAAACTGTGTACGATAGGCATTGCAGAAATCTGCCGCCGGAAGAAGTGGAAAAGAATCTGGCAAACAAAGTGCGCCACGTTGTGAGGTTAAAAGTTCCCGCGGATGAGACTGTTGTTCTAAATGACCTCGTGCACGGGGAAGTGGTTTTTGATACGAACGAAATTGACGATGCGGTTTTATTAAAGTCAGACGGATACCCTACATATCATCTGGCTGCAATGGTTGACGATCACTTAATGGAGATTACACATGTTCTGCGCGGAATAGATTGGATGCCATCATCGCCGGTTCATATGTTGATATATAAATCTTTTGGGTGGGAACTTCCCGTCTTTGTCCACCTGCCGAATCTAAAAGAAATGGGTTCAAACCAGAAATTGTCCAAAAGGTTTGGGGCGGTTGCGGCTGTGGATTTTTTGCAGGATGGTTTTTTGGCTGAAGCTGTTTTGAACTTTTTGATGTTTTTGGGCTGGAATCCCGGCACGGAAAAAGAGATCTACTCGCTGGAGGAATTTACTAATGATTTCAGTCTTGAGAAACTCCAAAAGACTGACCTTGTTGCTTTTGATAGGGAAAAACTTACATGGTACAACGGGTATTACATACGAAACATGGATGTAAAAATGCTTGGAGAGCGTTTGCTGGATTGGGCGGAAATATATAGTGTAGATCTTGGAACAAAGGACCGCAGTCCAGATTATGTGATAAAAGTTCTGGAAGCGGTAAGAGAGAGAATGAAAACCTTAATGGATTTTGCTGATATTACAGCTTACTTTTTTGATAAACCCAAGGTTGACAGGGAAATGCTCATCAAACAGTCGGGAGATGAAGGCCGTATGACCGGGATCATAACGAGTTTTAACGAACTATTGACCACCGTAAGTTATGATGACTGGAGAAAAGATAATCTTGACCGGATATGCCACGCACATTTGACCGCGAACAACTACAAACCAAAAGAAGCTTTTATGAACTTACGTATTGCCTTGTCGGGTGAGACTGCGACACCTCCCATTTTTGATACCATGGAGGTACTTGGAAGGAATGAGGTTCTTGAACGGTTACGTGCTCAGATCCGTTAATCAGGATCAGCCGAAAGCTACCCGAAGCTATACCGAAGGGAAAAACTTCCCGTAAGCTGTTTTATATTGTAACAGCAACAAAAATACTCTATTGTAAAGGGAAATAAAGATGTTATGATAAATTTATCTAACGCTAGCTCCTTGTAATACAAGTATCTTGGAAGACTAGAGTGCTGTCCATTGTCAAAAAGCAGCCGGTTGTTAGAATACGGAAAGATATAGTAAATTTAAAATACACTGAGGAGGTTATATGGCAAATAAAGATGTAAAAACGCTTTCACCGGAACAGAAGAACCGGGAGATTGCCTTAAGGTCCGCAATGGATCAGATCGAGAAATCTTACGGCAAAGGTTCTATCATGAAATTAGGAGAAAAGACGGAAGGTAAAGATATAGGAGTTATTCCTACAGGTGCTATCGCTTTAGATATAGCACTGGGCATTGGAGGGATACCCCGCGGAAGAATTGTAGAAATATACGGACCTGAATCCTCAGGTAAAACAACTTTAGTCCAGCACATAATCGCTGAAGCTCAGAAATTAGGTGGTACTGCGGCACTTATCGACGCCGAACACGCATTTGATCCAATTTATGCAGCAAAGACAGGTGTAGATGTCGATAATCTTTTAGTTTCCCAACCTGATACCGGCGAACAGGCGCTCGAAATTGCCGAAACACTTATCAGAAGCAATGCTGTGGATGTCGTTGCGATAGACTCTGTAGCCGCTCTGGTACCGCGTGCTGAGATTGAAGGTGAGATTGGGGATAGTTTTATCGCCTTGCAGGCAAGATTGATGAGCCAGGCCTTAAGAAGGCTGACCGGTGCTGTCAGCAGGTCAAACTGTACAATTATTTTCACGAACCAATTAAGAACTAAGATCGGTGTAATGTTTGGCAATCCTGAGATCACAAGTGGGGGGAAGGCGCTAAAATACTACGCATCCGTTCGTCTCGAAATAAGAAGGATCCAATCATTGAAGGAAGGCGCCGATGTAACGGGTATAAAAGTTATTGTAAAAGTAGTCAAGAACAAGGTAGCGCCGCCTTTCAGGTCTGCCGAGTTCGACATTATGTTCAGCGAAGGTATTAGTAAGTATGGAAATTTGCTGGATGTAGGTACCGAGTTCGAACTGGTAAAAAAGAGTGGGTCCTGGTACGAATACAACGGTGAAAAACTTGGTCAGGGGAGGGAAGCCGCAAAAGCGTTCCTCAAGGAAAATCACAAGATTTCCGCTGAGATTGAGAAAAAAATCCGTGATCTGATCAAAGAGAAGAAAGAACTTCCTCTCCAGATAGGTGGTGCCGATACGGTAGTGCCGGAAGAGGCTCCGGAAGAGGTAGATGATAAGTGACGATAGTCTTTACGAGAATCTACTGAATAAGGCTATAAGTTTTATAGCGTATTCACCCCGTACACTGAGTGAAGTGAATGGGCGGATGGATAAGTTCTTTCAAAAAAGGAACATAAACGAGTCATACGCATCCGAGCTAAGATCCCACGTGATAAAAGAACTCAATGAATTAAAGCTCATCGATGATGAGCAGTACGCGCTTTCATATGTTGAGGGTAGGATCAGATCGGGAAAGCCGTTTAGCAGGCGGAAGATATCCGATTTTCTTTACAAGAAGGGTGTTCCCGACGAACTATTAAAATCGGCGTTATCGCGTTACGGAGACGAGCAGGAAAGGAAATCCATCGAGGATCTCATCGAAAAAAAGCTAAAAACCTTTAAAAATGCCGACCCCCGCAAGAACAGGAACAAACTTATAGCCTATTTGTTAAACAAGGGGTATTCTCCGCAGTTAGTTTATCCCGCAGTTGACACAAAATTCAATATAGACTAGAATTTAGCTTGCGAATTTGCTTTTTGTGAAATATGGAGAATACTAAACACTTGATATCGAATACTGTCTTTTCAACCCGCTACAACGGTTTGGTACTTCGGTCTATGTAACAGCCGATTAAGGTTTGTTTTAAGCAAGTTCACCTGAATACAAAATTTAATTTATGGAGGATCTATGACGGATAATGTTGTTTTTCTATTAATAGTTTTAATGTCACCGCTTTCTGCCGTTCTTGTTTTTTATATCCTGAATAACCTGAAAGGTAAAAAAGTTACTGAAACCGCTCCCACGGAGGACCTTTCTATGGCCGCAAGCAAAGAGAACGTGGTCATAGAGGCAAACGCTCAGGCAAAAGAAATAGTTCTTGAGGCAAAGAGTCAGGCGTTGAAGATCAAGGAAGATGCCGAGGTCCAGGCAAAAAGAGCTCAGGATCAAGTTAACAAGTTGGAAAAAGATATTGCGATCCAAAGGACACAGGTCGAAACGAGGGAAAAAGAACTTGAGAACAGGGCACGAACTCTAAAGGCCGCTAAAGATGCGATCGATAAAAAGCAGTCCGATGTGGACGAGCTACATAGACAACAAAAAGAAAAGCTTGAACAGATATCGTCGCTGACACGGGATGAAGCAAGAAACCTTTTACTGCAGAAGTTCGATAAAGAACTTGTCGAGGAAAAAGGCAAGAAAATAAGACAAGCCGAGGAAGATATCAAAAAAGATTCCGAAAGAAAGGCCCAGGAAATTCTTATTGACGCAATGAGATTTGGCGCAACGGATTATATTGTCGAACACACCACGTCCAAAGTTAAACTACCCGATGAAGAACTTAAAGGAAGGATCATCGGAAAAGAAGGTAGGAATATCCAGACCTTTGAGGAAGTAACGGGTGTGGAACTCGACCTTGACTCTACCCCCGGGGAAATTATCATTTCTTCATTTGACCCAGTAAGGCGTGAAATAGCAAAAGTATCTCTGGAACGGCTTATCGCTGATGGCAGGATACAGCCTGCGAAAATAGAAGAACTTGTGGAGAAAACCAAAAAAGAGATCGACCATATCATGTTCAAAGAAGGGGATAATCTGTGCCACAGAGTTGGTGTGTACAACCTTCACAAAGATCTTGTACAGATGATGGGTAGGTTCAAGTATAGATTCTCTTACGGCCAGAATCTGATTGAGCACACGCTTGAGGAAACAAAAATTGGTATATCCATTGCTCATGAACTTAAAGCGAACGTTGATGTTGTGAAAATGGGATGTCTTTTACATGACATCGGTAAAGTAGTAACCGATGAGGAGGGTACGCATGTTCAGCTCGGCGTTGACCTGCTTAAGAAATACAACATTGATCAAAAAGTAATCGATTGTGTAGCTGAACACCATGAGGACAAACCATACAGTTCGGTTGAATCCGCGATTGTTGGTATCGCCGACCACGTCAGTGGTGCCAGGCCGGGAGCACGTTCGGAAGACTATGAATCATACGCAAAAAGAATGAAGGATCTGGAACAGGCAGCATACTCTTTTGATGGTGTTGACAAGGCTTACGCCATATCGGCAGGGCGTGAGGTGAGGGTGTTCGTGCTACCCCATAAGGTGGATGATACGTCTACTGCACTACTGGCAAGAGAGATTGCACGCAAGATAGAGCTTGAACAAACTTACCCTGGTGTGGTAAAAGTAACTGTGATAAGAGAAACAAGGGTGTCAGAGACAGCAAAGTAATGTCTTTGGTTAATATACCGAAGTTTGATTAAAAATATGTATATTAGTCTGTCTATATTGATATTTGTAGTTTTACTCATAATTTTTATGAGCATATTAAAATCCTTAGTTAAGGCACTGTTGGTGGTCGTGTCTTTGTTCGTACTTATTCTCGTTGCTTACAGACTTTTAAATCCACAAGTATTAGATTTTCCTTATGAAGCCCAAAGAAAGGAGAGTAGGTGAGAATTCTATTCATTGGAGACATCGTTGCAAAACCCGGACGCACAGCCGTTAAAGAAGTATTACCAGCATTAAAAAAAGAAGAAAATATTGATCTTGTGTTCGCTAACGCCGAGAATCTTGCTCATGGGCGTGGTGCAACTGTTGAAACGCTAAACGAAATGAAAAGCGTTGGAGTGGATTATTTTACAGGCGGAGATCATTTGTTTTGGCATAAAGGGTTTGAGGATCAGGTAGAAGAATTGCCTTTGATACGCCCTGCCAATTATCCGGAAAGTACACCGGGTGAAGGTTACGCATTACTCGAAACAAAATCAGGTGAAAAAATATTACTAATTAACTTGCAGGGAAGAACATCGTTTGGTGGGACGCAGAATTTGCTGGACGACCCGTTCAGGAAAGCCGATGAAATAATCGAGAAACACTCAGGGATCGAAAATCTCATAACAATTATTGACATGCACGCCGAAGCAACAAGCGAGAAGATGGCGCTTGCTTTATACCTTGACGGACGGATCACGGCTTTTTTGGGGACGCATACGCATGTTCCTACATGTGACGCCCACGTATTACCGCAGGGAACTATGTACGTCACAGACATTGGTATGACGGGAAACATCGACTCCGTTCTTGGAGTTAAGAAAGATATAATTATTAGCCTATTTCTGACGGCTCAAAATCAAAAGTTCGAGTGGGAAGATACTGGCAGGACAGCCTTTAGAAGTGTTATAGTTGATACTACAAAGAATACTATTTACCGAGCAGATAAAGATATGTAGTTGAGTATGCCGCCAGGCAGCTTTGAAAGGGGGTGTTTTAATAATGACCAAGCAAGATTTAATAAATAAAGTTTCTGATCAAGCAGGAATGACCAAAGTCGATTCTGCAAAAGCATTGGAAGCACTTGCCGATACTATCATGGGTGCTTTAAAGAGAGGTGAAAAAGTAACTTGGACCGGATTCGGTACATTCGAGGTGAGATCAAGAGCAGCAAGAATGGGAAGGAATCCTCAGACCGGAGCTCCTTTGCATATCGCAGCAAGCAAGACACCGGCTTTCAAGGCAGGTAAGACATTGAAGGAAATGGTTAGATAAGACGTTATTTAGCCTTTCCGTTGCGCGCGCAAATCCGGGGCGGTCCACAGCCGCTCCGGACCGTTTTTTACCTGTAAAATCTAATTAGATTATGAAAAAATACAATATTTTATCTCAAGAAGTATTCTCCAAACTAAAATTTCCGGTACCCTATTTTTACGGTATCGCGAATTCTAATCAACAACTGTACTCTATAGGTACACGACATTCATACGATCCAAATGACCCTCAATTTGTTTTTATCCAAAAAAAGTGGAAAGAGTTTTTAGACAAAACAGGCAATAATAGAGTTGTTATTGTAGAGTCCTCGATACGTCCAAACTTTACCAATCTTGAACAAGCTGTGAGAAATTCGTCTGAAGGAGGTTTTATATCACATCTCGCTCAGTTGTCAGGTGTTGAGGTTCAGTGTGCGGAGCCAGTGAAAGACTACGAAATCTTAGAATTAGAGAAGAGTTTTTCAAAAAATGAGATAGTTTACTACCATTTTGCACGTAGTGTTTCACAATACATCAGAAAACATTCATCGGAAACAGAGTTGGGTATGCGAAAGTTTGAGAATTACGTTAAGCCGTTTTTAATAAAATATATGAAGGAATTTAAGTGGGCTGACTTTGATTTTTCATTAGAAAATATGTATAAGATCCATAAAGAAGTTTTCGGAGTGGAGTTTGATTTGACAGATAAAAACTTTCTAATTAAAATTCCTTGGCCTGTATTTTATGAATCAGTAATTAATCAAGTTTCAAGGGAATCAGGAAGAATCCGCGATAATTGGATTGTAGGAAAAATTGAAACTTTATGGAAACAAGGTAATAGTCTGTTCATTGTGCAAGGAAGTTCACATGCAGTGATACAGGAACGCGCCATCAGGCAGTTTACTTTTGATTAACTAAGATATTATTCTACAATAAACGTATGCTCCTTAATTTTGTCATATCAACAGAGTTATTATTTATCACTGCCTTACTCCAAGATGCGGAAGTCGAGGGTTGGGTGGATTTACAAAACCACTTTTGGGATAAATATCACCTTGGTTACAGGATGTTGCAGGGTAACCACTTGGATATTTTTACGTCCGATAGCTGGAAAGTACAGCTAGGCAAAGCCACATCAGAGATAGAACAAATGATAGATGAAGGGATGAAAACAGATTTATATACTAAGTTACTAGCCAACGCCGAAGATTATAAAAAATGGCTAGAGGATGAATGGGTAAGAAATACGGATAAAATAGAAACCGAACTTAAAAATATTGTTAAAACAGACTTACCTGATGCGGTCTTTACAGTTTACGTTATGGGGAATTTAATGCATGTAGGAAGGTATTTAGGTAACGAAAAAATTGCATGGGGTCACAAAGAAGAGTGGGACAATTACAGTTTGGTTTATCTCGTACACGAATATCTTCACGAATACTTTTCATATAATCAGCTAGAACATGCTGTAATTGAGTTGATAGCAGATAATGAACTACGTATAAGACTTAACAAAAGTGGGGAATACTTTACTTGTGAGGGTAAGAGTGTAGGTCACGAAGACCTTAGAGATATTGAAAATAAAATACTACCTTATTGGCAAAAATATCTCGCTGACACTAGTAAGAATATTTACGAGTTTGTTGATGAACTCAAGGAAAAATACCAAGATAATTAGATACTTTTTCTATGAGGAACATCCTAACATGAATTCTATTTTTAAAATAACACCGTTCAATAATACTTTGCTTCAGGGATATAAGGAGAAGGCAATGGCAGAGTTAAATGATTTCTTCGGTAGAAAATGGGTTTATAATACCCCGAAAGTTTTCGTTGTAGACGACAGAGAAACAATTAATTTACTGCAAGAGAAAGAGACAGAAAACTGGGTTGTTGGGTTTAGTACAGGTGTTTATATCTGCATTTTAAACCCGGATAATATTTCTAAAGAAAGTTGTCACGACGGTTCAACATACAAGGTAGAGAAATTAATCAAACACGAATTATGTCATATATTTTTTAACAAAAGTTTTGGGGGTACAAACTTTCCCTGGATTACAGAAGGCATGTCCATTTATGTTGCGGATCAGTTTTATAAATATCCTATACCGGAAATGTTTAATGGGTTTTTAGATGGTAAAAAGATATACCAGGAATCAGGAGCCTCAATAAAACTACTCATAGATAACTTTGGTAAGGATAAAGTTTTTGAATTTTTGCGAAAACAAAACGGAGTAAAAGACATAGAATCACTAAACTCTATTTTTAAAGAGGTGTTTGGTTCAAAAATGGAATATTCCTTTTTCAATAATTTACATTAACTTCGGATAACTATAACTTATTGTTACATTAGGGATGTATATTGTAGGATAGGCACCTTTTAATTACTATGCAAAAAGCAATTAACAAAAATAGTAAGTGGGCAAAGAACCCCCCCCCGTCAGGAGGTCATTTATAATATAGATTTTTTACCAGGTACAGTTCTTGACCTGGGAGGCTCTGACGGGGTTAGGGCTTTATATTTTGCTAGAAATGGGTATAAAGTTACGAACGTCGATAAAAACGCCGATGCTATAGCTGACTTTTTAAACAATGCGAAAAATGAGAGTCTAAATGTAGAAGGTGTTGTGACCGATCTTGAGAATTATGCTATGGAGAAGGATTATGATAACGTTAGTAGTTTCTTCACCTTGCATTTTTTTAGAAGGAGGAAGTGCATATAGATTATTAAACTCCATAATGGAACATACCTCGCCGGGTGGTATTAACTTGCTTATAGGTTTTACAAATGTTGGGGATTTCCAAAAGAATCCGATCGCAAAAACAAAACTCTATCCTCAAAAAGATTACATTTTGGAATTATACAAAAATAACGGTTTTGAAGTTTTAAAATACAACACGAAAATGGGACTGACTAAGTCTGGTGAGCAGCAGGAAAAGTTCTTTTTGCTTACGAGAAAAAATTAACCCGTTACCCCTCTTTGCTTCCACTCAAAATACTTTTCTACCCACTTGGGATAATCCTCGTTGTTGGCGTCATATAAACCATACTCAAAGTCTAAGATCTCACTTGCGTAAGTCATCTCGTCATAAGTTAGTTCATTAAACATGTCATCGGGTAAGTTCCACGCAGTATTTAATATATGCATAGATAAAGTCCTTTCAAACTTTCTGTCATATTGTATTGTTCCTGCAAACAGGAGTTGTAAGAATTTACTTTTATTAATCATTTTAAGTATGGGGAACTAGTCTGATTGGGTAGATACATCAGATAAAGCTCCCCTTAAAACAATTACACTTGTCCCTAGATCTACTTACGGCCTGGTAGTTCTCCATATGGGGATCCGGAAGCCTGGTAATCATCTCGGGCGACATGCCAGGTTTCCTTTATATCTCCATAAGACTCTTCGGTGTCATTGCCGTCCTGCTCACCTTCCCATTCGGAGTAATCCTTGGAATCCTGTTCATCCCATCCCCTGGAATCACGAGGATCGTAGGTACTATCGTCATCTTCGTACTTTTCCTCGAACTTACCCCTGTCGTTCCAGCAACCACAAGTACTGCACATTTTACTTTACTCCTTATTTTTGGTTAACAGACATCCGATATTGTAATTAATCGGTCGTCTATTGTGGTTATTATATAGATAATATCTTTATAAGCGATATATAGTCAAATTGGTCTATTAACCCTGAATCAACGTGCAAATCGTAGCCTCAGAATCAACTCCTGTTACTGTGAACCAGAAAGTACTTCCCAGTCCCACCCCGTCAGAACTTACTCCGATCCGCCCACCCATTCTCTCCACAAGGCTTTTTGTTATATATAGACCAAGCCCCGTTCCGCCCGTCTCCGCTATCGTTTGGTAGGAATTATCCAGCCTCCCGAACTTGCTGAATAATCTGGGGATGTCTTCTCTGCTAATTCCTTTTCCTGTATCGGTCACTAATATCTTCACGGTATCGTGATTTACTTTCTCTGCGGCGATACTTATGCCGCCTTCCTGCGTGAACTTAATGGAATTTCCAAGGAAGTTAATGATAATCTCGCGGAGTTTGTTCCTATCCGCATAAATGTTGGGAACTCCCGCTCCAACGTTCAGTTTTAAATACAATCCTTTTTCATCAGTTTTGATCTTGAACTCCTCCAGGATTTCTTTAAAGAAGTCATTAAGTGTGATCTGTTCCATTTTGAACGCGATTTTTCCCTGCTCGATCCTTGCGAGATTCAGTGTGTCGTTTACAAGGTTCAGCATCCTCTCAGCGCCACGGATAGCCTTACTTAGGTATCCAGTCTGTTTTTCGTTCATAGGACCGCCCCTGCCCTGTTCCAGCATCCACAGGTAGCTTTTTATTATCGTAAGAGGGGTTCTCAGTTCGTGGGAAGTAATAGAAATGAAATCATCTTTAGTTTTATCGAGCTGTTTTTCTTTAGTGACGTCAACAAGTGTAATTAAGCATTCTTTGGAGTCCTGCAGTTGAATAACTGATGTTTTTACGTTAACGAAAAAATCCTGGTCCACACCGGTTAAAATTGCTCCTTCGAGCGAGCCTTTGCTTGGGTCCCCCTGAAAAGTGTATTCCTCAACGGTGATAGGCTGGCCTTTGTCAGTTCTAAGTTTTATTATTTCATTTGCGTTTTTCCCCAGTACATCGGAGGAGTTTTTCTTTAGGAGTCGTTCGGCGGTATGGTTGAAGAGGGTAATATTGTACTTATCGTCAACAGCGAATATAAGTTCAGATACCCAATAAAGCAATTGCTCCGTCCTTCTTCGTTGTTCGAGAAGTTCTACGTTTTTCTTATATACTTCCTCAGCAATTTTTTCCGGCTGAAGTGTTTTTATGTAGTCAATGTCCATGGCAGTTTTAAAACACTTATAC
>Ga0075579_123_pt1 | contig 15784 bp, 19 predicted proteins | sample RifGroB1_FD_68195 | JGI IMG/M metagenome (GOLD analysis project Ga0075579, IMG submission 68195) | candidate division WWE3 bacterium GW2011_GWB1_41_6 | reverse complement strand
AAAAGAATATGTGTAACTGATAAAAAGTTCCTTATAGAATCCAACCCCGCTTTGATATGGAACGTGCCCGGATTAAAAGCAACACCTATAGAAGGATTTTGTTTTACATAATTTATAAGCACATCCTGGAACGCTTCAAAATCCCTCCCGATCGAGGAGTAATAGAGCCATTTTGGTACCGGCCATTTCTGAACTTTGTACTGACGCGGCGCATGGTAAATAAAAATAGTCCGGTCATTTCCGTAAACTATGATGGGATGAATGTCAGTTAAAGTTCCTTTGTTTCTAATGCAGTAGTTGGTATTTACACCATGCGCTTTCAGTTCGGATATGACTTTATCCGCGTTCATATCGTCGCCTATTTCACTATACACATACGTTTTTAGTCCGAGCCTGCTTGTCCCGACCGCAACGTTTACAGCGTTGCCCGCAATGGAAATTTCAAATGTTTGTACGGGGATCTTGGTTCCGTGTATAAAACAAATCTCCCGGGATCCGCCAATGCTTTCTTCCTGCGCGGAACCGTCATCGATCCTCATCAGCTGGTCGATGCACGAATCTCCTATTGTTAATATGTCAATTTTATTGCTCATGGGCAGTTTCTTTATAGGCAGTTACGATAGCCTTACCTATATGCTCCGAACTTAGTCCATATTTGTCCAGTAATTCATCATATTTGCCGGATTCTCCGAACGTGTCCTTTACGCCAACACGTACTATTTTTACAGGCAGCTTTTCTGATAATAGTTCGCTGACAGCGCCGCCCAAGCCGCCGCTCACTTGGTGTTCCTCAACGGTTACAACTTTCCCGGTTTTTTTTACCGAACCCAGTATGGTCTTTTCATCAAGTGGTTTTATGGTTGAACAATTGATGACCTCACAGCTTATATCGTTATCCTTTTTCAGTTCATTTACCGCTGTCATGACACCGGCACCGATAGGTCCGCAAAATATAACAGTTATATCATCCCCTTCTTGCAGTATTTGAGCTTTGCCGATATTGAAATCACTTTTTTCCTCTGTGATGGGTGTGATACTATCCCGTGACAACCTGATATAAATAGGACCGATGTGTTCAGAAGCGGCTTTTACTGCTTTTTTAGTCTCGTGATAATCGGCTGGTACTATAACTGTAAGGTTGGGGAGGACACGTGTTATTGCAATATCTTCCAATGCTTGGTGAGTAGCTCCGTCACTGCTTGCGGAAAGACCTGCGTGGGTTCCGATGATCTTTACGTTAGCATTGGAGTAGCAAATAGAAGTCCGTACCTGAAGCCAGTTATTTCCCGGACTAAAAATTCCAAACGAGGCCATAAAAGGTATTTTCCCGCTGAGAGCAAGGCCGGACGCAATTCCTGCCATGTTCTGCTCCGCCACCCCTACCTGAACGAATCTTTGGGGGTACATTTTTTCGAACGACTGTACGCGTGTTGACTCGGATAAGTCCGCAGTTAGAACAACGACATCGGGGTTTGTTTCGCCAAGCTCAAGCAAGGCCTCGCCAAACCCGTCGCGTTGAGATTTCTTATCTTTTTCATTCGCATTCGGCATTAGTCTCTTTGGCTACCTCGAAGCTTATCTCGTAGTCAGTCTTGCTGACGGCTACAATATCTACTGCTACATTCTTCTGAAGATCACTTTCGCATTCCTCGGGGTTTTCCATTTGCTTTATAGCTACGGAGAGTTTTTTGTTTTCTTTATTCTCATAGAGTTTTCTTACTTTTAATGTGGTTCCGGTCTTTTCCTGTGTTGATGTAGTAACCCCTAGCAGAAATTCTTTCTCAAAATTTATCTTTTCAGATAAGGCGAGGTTTCCGGATGGATCGACCGTGCGGAGGAAATTCTCAAGTTCTTCCTGGGTTTTGATCACATTTCTTTGTTTATCGATTACCTCGTCGCTGTATACAACGGTTGGGAAGTCTTCAAGTCTGCGGACTTCAGGTTCCTTATTCAAGCTTGGGAGTTTTATGTCGTCTTTCATTAAAAAGTATCCTGCGCCAAGCGCGAGGGCTACCAGTAAGATAACCGGAAGTAAACTGATATACAAAATTTGCGGCTTACTACTCATATTCGCTTCCTATTCGGCCGTCCAGACTTCTAAGCTGTTTTAACGCATCTTTTGCTTCAGATTCGTTAGGAGCCTTTCCGTGCCATGAAAATTTATACTGCATAAATTCTACACCCTTACCGGGTATAGTGTGCGCAATTATCACAGTAGGTCTTTGTGTAACTGCTTTACTCATGTTACATGAATTAATAATTTCTTCAATGTTGTGTCCATCGATTTCAATCACATACCAGTTAAAACTTTCCAGCTTTTCCCGCAACGGTTCCAGCGGCATGATAGTTTCGGTAGTTCCATCGATCTGGATATTATTGCGGTCGATTATCCATGTGATATTACTAAGTTGGCTTGTTCCCGCGAACATTGCAGCCTCCCAGGTCTGCCCCTCGTTCAACTCTCCGTCACTAGTCATGCAATAAATTCTGTGGTTTTCGCCGTTCATTTTTGCTGCCATAGCCATACCTATTGCTAATGATAAACCCTGCCCAAGAGGTCCGCTGCTGTTTTCAACTCCCGGTAGAGAAGCCGCGTGAGGGTGTCCCTGGAGTTTGGAGCCCGTTTTTCTTAATGTTTCAAGTTCGGTTTTGGAAAAATATCCACGGTAGGCTAACGTTGCGTACCAAATGGGGCATATATGCCCGTTTGACAGAACGAACCTATCCCGGTCCGGCTTTAACGGATGTGCCGGATCGATGTTCATAACATCGAAATATAATGCGGTGAAAATATCGGCTGTTCCCAGTGAACCTGCGCTATGCCCGGAACCTGCTTGATGCAGCATATTGATTACTTCTTCTCGGAGACGGGTAGCAATGTGTTCGAGTTCAAGTAATTGAACGTTCCTAACGTATCTTTTTACGGTGGGCATTGGTTTTAAGTATACTTATTTTGGCTTGGCTGGGCAAGTTCCGGGCTATTTCTTAAGCGTGTATTATCTTATAGTATTGACACAATTTAACAACTGTGATAAATTTTTGCCATCGAATACACCTTTTCACACCTCTGTAAAAAACTTTATCGTAGGCATTTTGTGTAAAGGGTGTAGTCGTTAACGGATCGGAGCAGGGATGCTAAGAAGAGGGTTTATAGATTTTTAGACTCCGATCTTAATCCGTTACGGACGGTGGCAGTTATGGGGACATTTCTGGAGAAATCTCATTTCCGCAAATTATTTTGGGAATCTCTGGAAAATATAGTAAAACTGCGGGATCCGGCCGAGGACAAAAGGGTTGCTTTGCATATACGAAACAAATGCACCGCAACCCTTGTTTTTTTCAGCCTACGGTTTTTAACAGAACAAATACCCACGCGCTAAAGAGACTAAGTATAGTAAGAACCATATAAATGACGGCTGCAATACCCATCGCCCATCCAGGAAAGTTAGATTCATCAGCGGCTTTTGTAATTTTAAATAATAACCTGGACATCCATTCTCCGATTATCAAAGCAGTAGCCGCCGTTAACATGTTTACTATAATCACCAACCCCCACTCCCGTAGAAAATCCCTTATCTTTTCTAACGTCCCGTTAGCCTGCAAGTATACGGTAAATAACGCTAACACAGTCAACGCCAACCCCAGCACGAAAACCCATAACCACAAACGTATGATCCGGGCTTTTCTTTCCTGTCTTTCCCAATCACTAATATATCTTTTGTGTCTGCTCGACATCTCACTCTCCTCTCACTGGATTTAGGATTATAGGTTAACTAGCGGGATTATATCACTCTTGAATAAGGGTTTAAAGTTACCTACCCAAGCTTTCTTAAATACTCCAGGACTTCCTCCGGAGTAGTGCATATCTTAAGGAACTGGTCCTCGCCCGGCCTTAAGTACATATTCTTTTTCAAAGCTGTAATAATTTCATTCCAGAAACTACCATATAAAATTATCGGTTTATGGTTGCCCTCATGTATCCTTGAGCTTGCCCAGGTCATCCCAAACTCGCTGATCGTTCCCGTGCTACCGTTAAAAACGATATGAGCATCGGAATTTTGCAGCATGACCTTTGTTCTATCAAAGTAATCCAACGTATATATTTCTTCGTCAAATTTGTTATCAGGGTCGGTGCCTTCGTAGTTTTTCTTGGGTTTATTGGGGTGATAGGTTACTGCTAAAGCTTTTCCGCCGCCGTCGTGCGCGCCAATCGTGGCTGCTTTCATCACACCGGGACCTCCGCCATTCACTATTTCGTACCCCTCCTTAGCCAGTAGTTTGGCCACGTCGTATGCTCCGGTAAAAACTTCGTCACCCGGTTTCCATGACGCTCCTCCCAAAAAGGCGATCTTGTTCATTTTCCTTTTTGCTTTTTGAACACCGAATATGCCCGATCCGATTATCACGTCATCAGCGCCTGCTTTTATCACATCCGCAAGATTTGTGTTGTTCACGGCCCCGTCTACCTGGACTCTCATTTTTGGGTATAGCTTTTTGAACTTTTTTATATTATCCAGCACTTCAGCGTGAAAATCCCTTCCCTGTCCGCCGGACAGAATGGTCATGAACTGCACAAAATCAACCTTGCCAACATAGGGAATAACTGCGGTCAATGGAGTATCGAGGCCTAAGGATAAACCGACCTCATACCCCTGGCCGGTAGCTTTTGTTACAAACCCGTCAACATTAGGTATTTCGATCTGACTAACGACCCGCGTAACATTGCTTAATTTCTTTCCCATGTATTTGCATGGATCTTTAACAAGGAAGTGTATCTCCAATTTAGAATGGGTGTTTATAGCATTTATTTTATCTATATCCGAGAAAGTTTCTCCTTCCACCAAAGTTCCATCCAGAACATCAATCTGAACAAGTTCGGCTTCTTTATCAACCAGGTCGATTTTTTTAACTATTTCTTCGTAGTCTTTTTCAAGTATTCCCGGAATTATCATATGGAAGGATAGTAACACTTGCTGGTTTCAACAAGTAGATGATAACCTGAATAATCCATCTCCAGCCCATCCGAAACAATCTTTTTCTCAACTTTAGTGATAGGGCCGTCTATCATCATTACTTTGCAATCGGTTTCTCCGTAAGTTTCAACCACTACAGGAAATATACCTAAAACATATGAATCGTAGACTTTATTTGACTTAGGGTAGTAATGGACCGGTTTCTGCAGGTAACTTTCTTCAAGAACTATCGTGAAGAACGACCCTCCCGCAGCCATTAAACCGAAGTACATTAGAAACATAAAAAGAACAATTACAGTAATATAAAAAACTTTATCCATGGGCAGATTTCTCCAAATTTTTTACTTTTTCAAGTCTTCGTATGTGTCTCTCCTCGTTGCTGAACGGTGTGTCCAACCATGCGGCTACGATATTAAAAGCTTGTTCCTCCGATAAATGATCTGAAGGTAAGGCCAAAACGTTGGAATCATCGTCGTTTCGTGATGACCTTGCATGTTCCGTATTCCAAGATAAAGCTGCCCGTATCCCCTTGAATTTATTTGCCAGAACGCTTACACCTACACCGTTCCTGCATAGAAAAATAGCCTTAGAACCGGGATCTTCCCTCATCTTACTTATTACGGGTGCCACATAATCGGGGTAATCGTCATTGAGGTCGTAAGTAAAAGGCCCTTTATTGGAAACCAGGATCCCCTTATGTTCAAGGAATCCGATTATCTTCTCTTTAAGTTCAAAGCCGCCATGATCCGAGGCAATGTAGATCATGCATAAATAATAGCGTATTGGGATGGATTAAAAAATACCTAGTTGGGCCTGATGAATTTATCTGAAAGGATGGAGTATAGTGCGAATCAAGGCATACCCGGCAAGATACATTGACAGCATCAGTCCTTTTGGTCTGGAAGCACGTTTTTTGTATACCAGGATTAGCGTTACGAACAATATCCAATCCAAAGCCATTTCATAATATGCGAGCGGTATCAGCTCGTTATTAAAGACATTTCCCCACCTGCCTAAAGCCTGCCCTATGGGAGCAACCAACGCACCCAGATCCATCCAACTTAGAACATCTTGTTTCTTCATGTATAAATAGATATACAGCGCACTGCCGCCCAAGATGATCCCTCCGATTATGCCAAGTCCGCCGTTCCATAAATAAAAGATTCGGGTGGGGAACAGTTCGTAATAGTCCCAGCGGTCTATTACGTGATAGATCCGTGCGCCAATTACACCGGAAACAATCGTGTAAAAGACAGAGCCCCATAATATGTCCGTATTTTTATTTTCTTTTTTGGCAAGATATTCGGCTACAAGTGTGCAGATAAGAATGGAGATTGCAATGGTAAGACCGTACACGTTCAAATAATGCTAAATCAAATAATACTGACGCAGACTAAAAATAGTGCGAACAACACTGCACCGTAGATGGCTGAGCTTTTCTGCGAAGGTTTGTTCTTTAGCGCCCAGAACCACTCATCGGTTGTATGAGTAAAGTAATGCTCCGAAAACCTATAGAGTGAATTAAGAAGGGCTGACAATATCAGCGCTCTGGTGAAAAATCCCGTATCGGAATAGACCACATATAATGAAATTCCTGCAAGAACAATTTGAAAAACGGCGCTGTTCAAGGTTTTTTCCCTAACCTCATCTTTATGGTATTGAATGTATGCTAATGCGTTAAACAGATCCCCGTGTTTTAAAAATGTTGAAAGTGTTCTGGAAAAATCAGCGTCAGGTTCAAGGAAGAAGGCATATATCACATAGTCAATGTCCAGCACGAACGTTCCCAAAAGGGAACCCAGAATAACGTACGTATAGACCAAAGGTTCGCGCGGAACTTTAATAGCTACTATCGCTATCATTAATGTAATGGATAAAAGAAGAGGAGTTTTATAGATTGCAAATAATCTTTTAATCATTGGTTAAATTGTAGATAGTTTTGTGCACTTTTTCAATGAACGGTTTCAGGCGGTTTTTTTTCTTTTTCTTTCTCTTTAACTAGCTTTTTAAGTTCTCCTAGTTTCCACATGAAGAGTTTGCCCTTTGTTGTAGCACTCTCGGACCTCATTACGAATTCTCTTGCAGCATCCATTAGGTTTCTGTCCTCAGTTTTTGCCATTTTTATATATAACGAACGGTGTGCAGAGTCCCCGAACTCATCTGCCAAACGGTTGCCATAGGCCTGATACTCATACTTGTTACGATGGTCGGCCGTAAAACTTTTGTTTTTTAATATTTCGGAAATATCCTTCACGGGTTTATTATAGGACTAATTTTTCACTTGTTTACCTGCTGTTTAGCTATATCGCCGAGTAACGGCAGATGGTATTCCTCGTTCTTATAAGCTTTGTACATAAGAAAGAACCACAAGATAAGTGTGGCGATTTGTACTATTGGGATCAAAATGAGGCCGATCAGTACAGCGGTTAAAGCACTGGCAATACTCCAAGCCCCAAAAGCTACCACTCCGAAAAGTATCGATTGGAACGCGTGGAATCTTACAAACTTATTTTCCTTTTCAAGGATGAAAACAGCAATTCCTGAGAAGGGGGTTAAAAAGTAAGATAAGGCCGCTTCAATATTAGGTTCAATATCATAAGGTTTTTGATTGTCCGGATTGTTCTGAGGTACAGGTTGGGTTTGTTCTTGTTGTGGTTGTTCGTTTGGTTCCATGTATTGATTAAATCATTTTTCCGAAATTATTGCAACGAACTTAATAACTGCCTCTTTTCTGGTTTTTGTAGATACTTTTAATTTCTTCAAGAGATGTAGCATCTTCGGGACGCCTGTCTTCCCTGATCTTTATCATGCGCGGAAACCTAAGAGCATAACCGGCCGTATGATTTGCCGATTTAGATAGTTCATCCGCACCAACCTCCACCACAATTTTTGGTGCGACCCAGACATTTACATCAAAGAACTTATCTACATCTGCTTTTGCGGGTTTTTTGTCGATCTTGATCTTATCAAGCCGTTCCCTCAAGGAAACAAACTGTTCATCCGTCAACCCGGAACCTACTTTGGTAATAGTTTTGAACGTATCCGTTGCTTTATCGTAGACTGCGGTTAAGAATCCCCCCATCCCGAACCGCGCCCTCCCTCCCCGCCCGTGGTAATAGCCTAATATAACTACATCTATCGTGTCGTCCAGAAGTGCTTCGTCAGCTTTTTTATACTTGATCCAGGCGAATGACCTCGCACCAGCTTGGTATTGTGCATCCGGTTTTTTCACCACCAGCCCCTCCAGACTCTTGGTCTTTGATTCCTCAAAGAATTCGGATAATTCTTCAGGTTTATCCGTTACGAAATTCCTGCTAAGTTCTATCACTTTTCCGGGTTTAATTATTTTTGAGAGTATTTCCCGGCGTTTTTCTAGCGTTTCGTTTACAAGTGGTTTTCCGTTCAGCATCAAAATATCAAAAGCAAAGTACTTTAACGGTATATCCAAGGCGTACTCGGTAACATTATGCTTTCTTTTTCTTTGCATGATCTCCTGGAAGGGGAGGAAGTCTCCGGTGTTTTTGTCATAGCCCACTGCTTCCCCGTCTAATATCACGGATTCCGCATCCAATTGGACGATTGCTGCTTCCGCTATGTCAGGGTATTGGTATGTAGAATCCTCAAGATTTCTAGTATAGGTTTTTACGAACACTGAAGCGCCTTTTAGCTCCTCATTGTCTCCAAATAGGCTATTCTGATCACTTGTAGTACTCTTTATCGGTTTATTTCTATCCATATGAACCTGAACTCGTGTTCCATCGAACTTGAACTCGGCTGATACACAACCCATTTTCTCAATAATTTCTACGGGATCAGAAAGCCGCTGGCATCTTTGCGGTTCGATAGGAACACCGATCTCCATGACGACTTCATCCAGTCCTTTAAGACCTGAATCCTTGATTTTCTTTGCTATCACGCCGATATCCGGATGCATGTTATATTTGCCTTCTATCTTTGCTTTGGTTAGTTTATCGCCTTGTATCAGGCTATTAAGGGCGTCGATTACAGTAAGTTCGGTGAATCCAAGCCTTGTTGTACCCAGTACTATCCTGACCACATACTTTGCAGAGAGTTTATCCATTTTTATCAGTAAAGAAGAGAGTTTGCTAACCTTCTTTTCCTGCGACCCGGAGCCTTCTATGGCTGCCAGTTCTATAAGTTCGTTGTACACATCAGTTAATGAAAGTCCGTCGCCCTTGGTGTCTCCTGCGACCTCCAGAGCCACATCACCAAGGTCCCCTTTGTCCGCAAAAAGCCCGGCGAGCCTTTCTTTACCGGGTTTGTATGCGAATTCAAGTACTCTGACCATCATTTTTTCCGCGATGTTGAATTTTGGGTTTTCGAACTGGGCTTTTAGAAGACCGAGGGATAGATAAATTCCTTTATCGACTTCGTTCGTGGACATTTCACTGATCATATCTTTTAGAATGGAGGTAATTTCCAGGCGTTTGGTTGTGTTTTCGAGTTTATCAAGATATGCGGCGAATTCTTTAATGTTCATAGGGTTATTATACTAGTCCCGTATATATAAGAAATAGAAAGCGCCGGAGAGATTAAGTCTCTGGCGCTTTGGTTGTTCATAACCCGTAGAGATTGCGTCTTGAGGCTATTTGTCGATGTTTACCCAGTTACTTGATCCCGTATCTTGCAGGTTTATTTACCAGTTTTTTAAGATCGCTGAACAGCTCTTCCCTCCATTTGCCGCATTTATCGTAATTTACGGTACCGACGACGTTCCGTTCTTTGTAGATGATCTTAATGATCCAGTTCCCGTCGTTGTACGTGACCTCGATCGAAATTCCAACATAACCAAGACCATAGAAGCGTTTTCTCCAAAGTACCGGAACCATAAATTTTGTCAGATCCAAGTCCTTGGGGTATTTGCCAGGCGCCAATTCTTTAAGTTCGGAGCAGCGGATCAACTCCGTAAGAGGAATTTCTTCTTTTATCATCTCTACCTCACTTTTGCTGATTATTGCTTGGAATTATAACAAAACAAATCAAATTATCCTAACTCATAGCGTGAAGATTTAGTACTTCCGGATTTTACCAGTAAGCCTTTGTTGATTAGCGATTTCAGGTCACGCAGTACTGAGTCCTCGGAAATACCGGGAAATACTCTGGCAAAATCCTTGTTTTGAAGAATCCCGTAGTCCTGCAAATATTCGACGATGCGTTCCTGTCTTTCGGTCAGTTTTACTCTTCCGGAGACTTTTGCCACCTTTGTGTCGCGGGCAAGCAGCATCACTTTTTCTTTTATATTCGATATTTCGTGAGCCAGGCCTTCCGTAAAATACTCAAGCCATTCCGTCATCTCTCCTTCGTCACGCTCTATGGTGTCAAGTTTGTTCATATATCTTTGTTGCGACTGCGCGTAGTGTTCTTCCAGGCAGTAGTATCTGTTGATCTCAAAACCATTCGTATAAAGGATCACACGGGCGGCCAGGTTCGAAATAATTGTGCTTTTTTGATCATACGGCTGTATCAGCTGTACCATTTCCGAAAGGATCTCCTGAGGGCTAACAAATCCCTCGCTTTGATTTTTCCTGTAGCTTGGCTGGTGAGAACCTGAATGGAGGATATGATATAAGTTTCTAATGTCTTCTTCGTGCAGATCGTTGCTCCGCCTTTTTTCATCAATAAAATCAAACACCTCGTTCATTTTTACCATTTCAATATTGTTTTTCTCGGACAGCCCTTCAATATATTTTTTTACATAGTCCTGTGGCACGTTCAATCCTATCTGTACTAATGAACCTTGTAGTGCTCGTACCCGTGCTTCTTTTTGAAGCTGTTTTTCCCATGAGGAGAGGATTGGTGTGTTTTCGATAAGCGCTTTTGAGTATTCCACTTGTGTGATATTACGTAGTATTTTGTTGGTTATGGTGAATTCCGGGATGAACATCTAATTAATTCTTGCATATTTCCCGCAAAGAAGGAACGGGGAAGATTCTTTGTAGGATAGGAGAAACGCCTGGCTTTTTGTACACAAGTTGTGATTTTTGTAATGGGCGATATAATACAAAACATCGCACTCTGTATCACCTTTACCCGATTATTTCAGTTAAACACTATAACTAGACCAAGAAAGGAGACGCATGTGGCAATAAATGTAAATATCGACGTGTTGTATATGACTGAGGGGGATAGAAGAATAGTGGCGTATGTTACTTTCGAAGGTGACCCGCCCGAGAACCTCCGGCCACAATACTTATTGCGCCGTGATCCGGAAGGAGAAGTGCTGAGTAGCGGACCCTTGGTCATGCTTGATAGACCTGACGGGACTTTGAGTGGTGTAATAGAGATGAACAGGTCGATAGAACCTGGTAGCTACACATTAGCTGTAACGATGTGCAAACCCCCTATTCCTCCCGACCGTTCTATGGACTGGGTTAGTGCCAAATTCATCCGCATCAAGAAAGACAAGCCGATACAGTGATAGTCACTCCACTTGATGCTCTTTTCTGGCTAAATTATCCGGCTAAACGAAAGGAGCATCATCTTCTTTCAAAGCATCGCTTTGTAAAAGATGGATCTCAGCGGTTTTTTGTATGGTATCCGTGGGTTTTTCCGTGCAGGTTATGATGGTTTGTTGAAGCTGTATTGTTTCCATCAGGGCTTCCTCGTGCTTAGCGTCCAACTCCGAAAAAACATCATCCAGCAAAAGAACCGGCCTATTCTCTGTTTTTTCAATGAAATAGTCTATTTCCGCCAGTTTCAAGGCCAGAACAGCTGCTCTTTGTTGCCCCCTTGATCCGAACTGGATAATATCAAAGTCATTTAACATGAATTCAAAATCTTCCCGGTGAGGGCCGATCAAAGTGCTTTTTGCCGCAATCTCCCGCGACAGGTATTCATGAAGTCTGTCAAAGCTTATCTCGCTTTTATGGTAATTAAGTACGATTTCGGTATCGTAATCGTTCAGTTCCTTTCCATAGAACCTGACCTGTTTTTGAAGGAAAATTGCCAATATTTCCCGTTGTTCCTGAATATAAATACCATTCCGGACAATCTTTGTGTTCCAAAAGCCCAATTGGTCAGATCCACGGCCAATATTGCGGATATTTTCCAGTACTTTATTGCGCTGTCTTACTGCTTGGAGATACTCGGTATGTGTGTGTTTGTAGTTAGGATCGATCTGGTAGAGAATAAGGTCCATATACTTTCTTCGACCGGCGGGGGAGCCTGTCAGTACTTCAATATCTTCGGGTGAAAATAGTACGGTATTAAGAAGTCCTGTAAACGCGTAAAGTGCTTTGGGAACTTTGTTAACTTTCGCTTTTTTTATGGAAGCGTTTTCAAAGTTAGGGTTTTTCTGCACGAACATCTCCAGTTCCTTATCCTCGTCACCGTTGTGGATCTTTCCTTCTACCCGTGCGTAATCTTCATTGTGGCGGATTACATCGCGGTCATACTTTGCTTTGAACGAACGTCCCGTAGAAAGCATATGTGTAGCCTCAAGAATGTTTGTTTTTCCGGAAGCATTAGGTCCTACGATAACGTTAATATTTTCGCCGAATCCGATCCGAAAGTTCTTATGGTTCCTGAAATTTGTTAATTTAAGATCTTTTACCAACATAAAATAATTAGAAAAGTTGTTCCTGTACGCTGAGGTTTTGGCATTTAGGGCAGAAGTACGTGCCCCTTCCACCCACCTTTTTGAACTCAAGCTTTGTTGCGCAATTGGGACAGTCCTGTTTCCCATAAACACGGAAATAGTTTTGTTGTGTTCCTTCTTTGCCGTATATATCGACATACATCTTGTCGGCGAGAGTGGAACCGCGATGCTCTATGCCTTCCAAGAGGATATTTTTAGCGGATTCAAAAAGGCGGTTTGCCATGTCACTGCTCATTTTTTGTGTTGGGGTTTCCGGATGGATCCTAGCCAGAAAAAGCGCATCGGTTGCGTAGATGTTTCCCAATCCGGATATCACTGCCTGGTTGAGGATGGCATTTTTTATGGAAGTTCTTTTTGAGCGGATACGTTCATAAAAATCGGCAGGATCTGCATTGGGGTCTATAGGCTCAGGTCCGTACTTGTCTTTTAATACCTGAAGTTGTTCTTTGTCCATCAGCGTAATTTTACCGAACATACGCATGTCTGTATAGTAAATAGTCTGGGTGTCAGTATTAGAACGTAGTAAGAGTATGATGTGTGTCCAATTAGGCTGCTTATCATTGCCGTTACGGACCAAAATCTGCCCGGTCATAGCCAAATGCAACCCTATATTAAGATTATCGCCGAGTTCTATTATAATATTCTTAGCTACCCTTGTAACTTGTGTTATGGGTTTGCCTTTTACCTGCTTTATGAAAGTATCCTTATCGGGGAGAATTCTGTAATTCGAAAGAACTTTAACATCATCAATGGTGTAGTCTTTCACGAGATTATTCAGATCGTTAGATATTGTGTGTACTTCAGGTAGTTCCGCCATGAGTTGATTCTATCACGTGGAACTTTATGGCGTGATCTCTCCATTTTTCGTTGACGAACAGCTCAAACTCTTGTCTGAACTTGTCTTTATCGTAACGGAGAGTTAACCTCCTTATCTCACCGGAATTATATGTACCACGCCTGATTTCCTCGTCAAATTCCTTTATTTTTTGCACCAGATGGTCGAGATTGACGTTCTCAAAGAACATCCCGGAAACACCCTCCTTAACCGTTTCCAGAGTTCCTCCGGAGCGGTGGGCGAGAACGGGTTTTCCGTGAGCCATTGCCTCTACAGGAACAATACCAAAGTCCTCATCAACCACGGGATTTATCAGTGCGATGCAGTTTTCCAGATACTTGTGCTTCTCAACTTCAGATACCTGGCCTGTAAAGGTGATGTTACTTTTGGCCAGTTTTTTTAGTCTACTTTCTTCAATGCCCGTGCCTACCATTATTAAAGGCATTTCCAGTAAATTGAACGCCTGGATAAGAAGGTCGAAATTCTTATATGCTGACAGTCTTCCAACTGCCAAGTAATAAGGTGAGGTGAGGTTGTTCTTATCGGTATTTCCCTGAAAATACACATCTACAGGAGGATAGATTATTTGAGATTCTCTGCCATAGTATTTTTGTACCCGTTTTTGAACTTCCGCTGAGTTTACCAACAAATAATCCGGTCTTTGCGCGGCGTGGTAATCCCAAACCCTTAATAAATGATCAATAGGAGCCACAAAAGGCTTAAGATACCACTTACTTCTCTTGGCGCTTTCCACGGAGTACCCGTATAAGAATCGGGGAGGGGTGTGTATGTAGCTGATGTGAAGCTGATCAGGGCGCGTTAGAACTCCTTTTGACCAAGCCGTTCCATCCGATATTATCAGATCGTATTCCCGTAGATCCATGTTCTCAAAAACCAAAGGCATCAGGAATGTAAGTATCTTGGGAAATGCACCAAGAAACGAGTTTTTGGGGGCTATTATGATCCTTTTTGTAATTTTCTCGGGAAGACGCGCCGGGTTATAGATACCGGTATATATAGGTGCACCAGGAAATATATCCATGATTTCTTCAAGCGTTTTTTCACCGCCTCCGTATTGAGTGAGGTATTCGTGGACTATTGCAACTTTTGGGTTTTCCATAGTGTTATTATACAACGGATTGACTTGTAACCTATAGGATGTTATAATTAGTTCAGTCTTAAATATTAGTGAAAAATGCAATTATCTCCCGCCGTACCGGGTAGAGGCGAGAACCCACAGCATACAACACATACCTTAGAGAAGAAGGGGTGTGTGAAAGCCGCAAGGCTCGATATGAGAGGTCCGTACGGGGACCGGGTTCGAGAGGATACTTCTTCTTCTTAACGCGACCTTGGGGTGCTGTTCCTTCTGCTCTATTCCCTGAGCAGGTAAAAAAAGGAACCCGCAAGGTCAAGGGAAGAGCGTGCTGCGTAGAAATCTTACGGTGCACTATTCGGAGACGCTCGGCGGCAACGCTAAAAAATCCGAAATCGTCCTTGTCGGCTCCTTAACGGTGTTTAACATCAATAAGGAGCCTTAGTTTTTTTGATACTTTTTATGCGCGTATTTGCTAACAAAACCCTTGACGAAAACCAGTGCCCATGAGTACATAGAGTTATGCAAAAAGGAATAAGTATGCCCCTTATCCTAATAATTGTTGTACTTGTAGCTTTTCCTGTCGGATACTATTTCTACACGCAAAATATTAATAGTGATAATGTCAAAGGAATGTCAGCTGATGTAACCAGAAAACCCGGATTTGGTGTTGAAATAGTTTCTTTAGGGGGAACTTGGGATCTTGTGGAGTTCTTATGCACTACTCTTGAAGAGTGTACAAAATCAGCGGTTTCCGGAAAGAGATCGGGAAGTGTGAGCGGAGGAACTACTCAGTCCCACGAAGTCGTAGTTCAGGCGAAGCCCGAATGGAAAGAGTATCAGTATATTAAATATTTGGTCCGACCCGGCTGGTCTTCGGTTGATAGAACTTTTAAAGTGTTAAGCGAAGGTAGCATTAATGGAACCGTAGTTAAAGTTTTGAAAGATGGCCTTTCCTCTTATGAAACTGTTATCACTCCGGTATCTGAGGTTCTCTCTGTCTATAAACAGTCCGCTATATTCTCAGACAATTAAGTACTACTTAACAGATTGCAGGTAATATTCCACTAATATAAAAAGTACATAGACGCCCAAAAGGACAACCGCCTCCTTTTTATCCAGTTTTTCCTTGGTCTTTGCGACTCTCAGGAAGATAGCTAGAGTAATGATCATAAAGATCAATGTTGAGGGACCTATGTTCGATTTGTTTACGACAATTGGGTGAATTATTGATGTTATACCCAAAACGAAAGTAGAGTTCG
>Ga0075579_112_pt1 | contig 16330 bp, 21 predicted proteins | sample RifGroB1_FD_68195 | JGI IMG/M metagenome (GOLD analysis project Ga0075579, IMG submission 68195) | candidate division WWE3 bacterium GW2011_GWB1_41_6 | reverse complement strand
TGCCGTGTTGTGCCAGCATATATACAAAACCCCATCGTCTAGCGATCCAGGACGCTCCGGCTTCTTGGTCAAAGTAGACAACTCACAAGGTGAGAACCACTTCGATCTGGTCATGGAGGGCGACGACCCTAAAACTTCTCGCGTTGGTTTGCGCCCATGGGCTTATGGTAAACCAAACCCCAGCGCCAACGTCATTTGGGCTCAACAGGGCAACGAACCTCGAGATTGGCTCCACTAAAGGGAGGTGAAATATGACAACCAAAGTTGATGAATGTATCACGGGCGCAAATCATATCGGTCTCGGGTTCAAAACTGTCGAGCAAGTCGAAGCCCTGAAGAAAGCCCTCGTCGACCGTGGAGCCACCATAGTGCGTAAAGCGCTAGACGAGCACAAGTACTTTCTGAAGCTCGATGAACGGGATGGGTTACTTGTCGAAATTTTTGTCGACAAAGAAGAAGGTCCGAGTATCCACTTCGACTTCAACGTAACAGGTCTCGACGGACTTCAAGCCACGCATCCAAGAGGACTTCTCGACTACGGAATTCCAAATATGCTTTTCTTGGACGTGCCGGGTATGCCCTACGAACATCCTTTGCTCGTTCAACTGGCCTTCGGCGTACGTAGTAAATCGTAACATTGACACAAAAGGGACTCGACACAGTTTGAGCCCCTTTTCTATTTCTAAACTAAACTTAATACATTTAAACTTTAGAGCTTATCGATACAAGTGAGTCTATCAAGGTGTTCCAATTTACAAGGTCTAGGTTCACCGGCAACAGGTGCTACACCGAGCAAAGCGAGGTGGAGGTTCTGTTGCTGTGATTTCTCAGAACGGATTGAATACACGAGCAGCGAGCGTTGCGAGTGGGTGCGTTTTCAGTCGCGATTAGCGACCATCCCGCTGGGGTTATCAAATATATAAAATTATAAAAATCTCTTTATGAAAATTTTAATAAAGTTTAATAAAAAATATTATCCTATTCTTAATAGTTCCAAAAGAGACAAGAAGGGCAGTTTTGTAATTTCAGGTTTTCCAAAAAGAAAATTTTCTAACATTCATGTGACTTTTTCATGTGATAGACACCATCATTTATTAGAAAGGATGGAGGAAAGATCATGGTGTTTGATGATATACCATATTTGTATTTTTTGAGTAGAAAGTTTTGAAAAAGCTAACACGCTTTCGATTAGTAGATCAACGCTGGTATATGAGCTAGAATTCTGACTTAGATATTTTTAAAGCGGGCGGCTACTACCATTCATGGTAACCCAAGTATCATAAGCACGAATAATGATACAAGTAAGTCTACCGGAACACCTATTCCGAGTACAACCGCAAAAGTCATAAGAGGATTAGGACTGTCGAACGCGAGTAATAAACCCACTACAACAATTATCAACCCGACAGCTATAATCGACTTAACAAAATCTTTCTGCGCGGTGGGTTGAGGTTCCTCGACGTCGTTCCTGACACTACCCCAAACATAAGAAAGTTCCGGACGAGGCCTTCTTTTGCTCTTGTGATAAAGAACCTCTCTATCTGAGCGGGGACCCCTCGCACTGCCGCAATGAGGACATTTACCTTTTAAAGGTCGTGCTCCGGAACCACATTTCGGACATTCCTTGTCTTTCCGATTAACCATTGGATCTGTAACCTCCTTCTTCGTGATTTGATACGGATTATACCACAACCTATAGGACATAAGGTGTTGTGGTAAGAGAAATCAAACTATCCCGCCAAGTTCATCAGTATGACTTATAGGTGGTATCGGGTTGACACTAATCGGGTCCCGCTGGGGTCACCAGGAAAAAAGGTTCATACGTCACAGATAAAAAGCTCCTGACGAGGAATATCCTTATCAGAAGCATGTTTGTTTCTATCTCTTTTTTGTATGTTTGGTACATACCTTCCGGTGAACCTCGTTTATACGATATTTCGACTGTAATATCACTGATTTCCCCCTAGGATGCCACTTTTGGTCACCCATTAATCTTGCGCTGTCACAACCTTCCACCTCACAAACCTCTACACTTATTTTTGAGAAAAACGGTAAGTTTCGTGGAAGTGGACTGCCGCATCCTTTGTGTATATCGCACGATATTAACCCTATGTGGAAAGAACGTTCCTCCCTGTCAGCCCAATAATCAAATTGCCTATTACATGTAGGGCAAACAGGGTTTGAGGCAAGACGAAACCATTCAGGATAATAAGATTTCTTTCCCATATCATCTCCCTTTTTTCTTCTTCGGAGGCTTTAAAATTACGACATCTCCACGATGAAGATAGTCAGATGGGCGAAGCCCAACTCCGTCGCGCCAGACTTCGTGGTCACCATAATTGGCACCTTCAATTCGTGACAAATAGTTGCGATATTGATAAACCGAAATACTATTGCCGTGTACTGGCGGGAAATCTACAATTCTGGTCACACCGGCTTGTTTAACCTTCTTGGATTTATTTGACATGAAGATCTCCTTTCTTCTCACACTGTTTTGGTGGTGAAAATAATAACATAAATTGGTAAAACTATTCTATATGGAGCTTTCAACTACCACACCAACACTTGAACAAGTCAAAGAATTCCTTACCGGCTACGGTTGGAACTTCAGGGACATAGAATCGGACGATAGCAAGAAAGCAGTCATAACAAACTACCACCTGGAAGATCCCACAAAAGACATTTTAATAAGCCTACATATTGAAGGTGAGTTTCTGCTCGTTTCGACTGTGGATTTCTTGAGATCTATCCCGGACTCCTATTCCAAACAACTAATCCTGCTTAACGATAAAGTAAAGCTAGTCAAACTTTACGCAGTATCAGAAAATGAAGGAGCACTTGATATCGAACTCGGTTTTGAGCTTCGGAACGAAGCTTTCAACGAAACTACATTTTATGCGTTTATGGATATGCTTGGAATGGGCATTGATGTGGTAGCTAAGGCCGTAGAGGATGAGCATATCCCACATAAAACAAATTTTGTCACTTATAGCTAGCACTTTCTGTTCGGCCAATTGGAGAAGTAAAAGATTAGTAATATAATCCAATTATGATTAAATCAATATGTTTTGACCTGGACGGAGTTTACTTTTTGAACGGTAAATCAAATTTTATTAAAAACCTTGGAAATTACGGGGTGTCTGAAGAAGACGCAAAAAGGGTATTTCTCAAGTCAGATGAGATGAACAGGAAATATAAACTGGGAAAAATGACTGATGAGGAATACTGGTCTTGGGCGTTAAAACAATGGAACCTGGATATGACTGTGCAGGATGTTATTGATCTACTTATATCCGGGTACGAGGTCAACGGATCTGCAGTAGAATATGTGAAAAAAGTAAGAAATGCAGGTTACAAGACGTTAATATGCTCGAACAACTTCCCCGCCAGAATTAACGGACTTCAAAATAGATTTGGGTTCTTGGATGATTTTGATGTTCATGTATTTTCTTACGATGTCGGGTTTGATAAACCAAGCAAAGAAATATTCCAGATTCTAATAGAGAGGGCGGAAGTATTTCCTGAAGAGGTTTTTTATTCCGATGACGACGATTCAAAAATGGATGGGGCGAAGGAACTAGGTATTACCACTTTTTTGTATACTGATTTTGACGCTTTTGTAGATTATTTAGAGAGTTTGAGTGTTAAAGTATGAAATTTGACATAATGGGATATTCTGATATTCTGAGTTCATGAAAACAACAAGTATAATTAGAGAAAGAGGTCAATTAACGATACCTGAGTCAATACGTAAAGAAGTCAGCTGGATAAATCCTCAATCAGCAGTGACAATATCGGTTACAAAACCTGATGAAATCGTCATACATCCTCATCAAACAATCATTGATTCAAATGTAATTTGGAAAAGAATCCAAAAATCACGCTCCACCAACAAAAAAGGAAGCATATCAGCTATCGATTCACTAAAAAAAGATAGAAAATCCCATTAAGTTCTTATGACGTCTAAAATCGTTGTAGACACATCAATCATAATAAAGTGGCTCAATAAAACAAATGAGCAGCACATAGAAAAGACAGATAAACTTATGGAGTCTGCGCTAGCAGGGACAACGGTACTTATTGCGCCGGAACTCTCTAAATATGAGATCGGAAATGTTCTATTAACAGGTAAAAAATTGAATCCACGTGAAGCAAACGTTTCCCTCGGAACATCTTATTCCTTACCAGTCACTTTTATAACCGAGTCCGAGGATCTAGCCAAAGAAACTTTCAAGATTGCATACAAATCAAACATTACGTACTATGACGCATCTTTTTTATCTCTAGCTAAAAAGTATAAAGCTACGCTAGTTACAGAAAATATTAAACATCAAGGAAGAGCAAAAGGTATAAAAACAACCGCGCTAAAAGACTACAAAATATAAAGCCGCAGGAGGAACTAATTCCACACTTACGGCTATTAAAATCCCAAATTCAAGCGGGTCACAAACCTACAAATTTCCTGACAGTATCATCAAGAGTACGGAATAAACTCCCTTTTCGAAGAAAAACCTTCGCCCCATGAGATAGAAAATTTTCTTCCAACTCTTTATCAACTGAATATCCGATAACAGGAGTATCCGGTGAACGCTTAAGAATTTTAGCTGTGTAATAGGGTCCTTTAATCCCATCCTCCAACTTACCATCCATTAATACAACATCAAACGTTTCACCTCTATCCATGGCTTCCAATATCTCTTTCCCGCCGGCAAATGTCCTTACTTTAAGCTTGGGTAGCGTGAGCTCATAGTGGTCTTTTACAGACTCACGGGCATCAACCTGATCGTCTACAACTGCTAAGGTTTTTCGCATGCTCTGCTCCTTTTTGTTAGATTATAGGTTAATTGTTAAGATTATATGTTAAAATACTGTATTTTCAAACCATTATACTCCCACTGATATAATGCCATTATGTCTGATAGCAAACTTTGCATAGAAACACGAGCGTGGGTAGACGGAACCAAGGATATCGAAGAAAAACTATCCCAACTCGGAGCAAAATATATTAAAACGCTCTATATAGAAGATGAGTTCTATGCCGATCTTTCGGATTTTGATATTAAACAGCATACCTTTGAACAATCGAAAAAGGCTGCCCGTATAAGAACAACAACCGACAAGGACAATAAGCAATCTTTGCTTGTCCAGATAAGGGAAGTTCCCAAAGACTCACCGCCGGAACTAAAGCTGCACGATTTAACCAAGACCGTGTTCGAGAAGTTAGGCAACATTGAAGAAAAAAACGAGTTCGTAGAAGAACTTAAGAAAAGGGGGTTTGACAGTTTAGTAACAAAAATCTCCAAGGACAGAAAAGTGTATTCCCTTGAGAATGACTGCTTCTACATTGACGATATAAACGGATACAGCAAGGCTTTAGAAATTAAAACTATTTTACCCGAAATAAACAACTCCAAAAACGTAAAGAAATTGCATAAGAAACTTATCAAAAAACTGGGAATACCGGAAGACGATTTGATCGAAAAAAGTCACACTCATTTGATAATAGATTCGTTCTTTAAATCACAGCCTCACTTAAAATCCGATTTGTTAAAAAAGAAGCTAAGCGATCTAATAAAAGAAAAAGAAGAACTTATGCTTGAAAGTGAAGAGTGCTTTAGAGAAGGCGGGGATGGGTGGCACGACAACGCGCGGTGGGATATTCTGCGTGAAAATATCGACGTAATTAGTATCCGTATAGCTAAATTAAAAGAGGAGATTTTTGAAATAAACCGTTCATAGTAAGTTTTTCCCTAACATACCAGTGCTATAATGTTTAAAACTCAAAGGAGAATATGAGGAAAGGAGGACTCAATGGATAGTAGAGTGCTGTTCACTTTTACCAACCATCACATTTGGGATTCTGCACTTTTCATGTATGGGCATGTGCAGGACACTAGCGGCCGTTTGAGAACTCTTTTTGAATTTACGTTTGCCCCAGGGCGTCCTACTCGCGTGTCGGACTACCAGGACGATGGCAGAGACCCGGCATTCCACGAGGCAGAGTTTATTGATTTCCTGGTACGAAACTACCCAAAACAGTTTATACTGAAAAATGATGGCCGCCGCCCGATCCAATAATGCAAAAAACGGGAGTGTGGAAATAGTATATTTACACACTCCCGGTCTGTTACTCAAAATTCCAGTCAAAAAGCGGTTTTCCATTAGGACCCATACCACATGCTTCTAAAAGCGCTGTTATCTTTGACTTATCAATCAGTTCCTGCTCTTTTACTTTCAACACGCACGCTAACCATAACCTTAAAATCTTTGTGTTCGTAATAAGCTCCAGTAAAGGAACGCATGGCGTAGCATCAAACTGGCGTTTCCATTGCCTCCATTCAGGAGATGGGTTTGTCGTCCACCCGTCAATGTCAGTTATGTTTGGCAGATGACGTCCGCCGATTTTATTTCCCGCAACTACGATCGGCGCGAACTCGATCTTAAGATAAATCAATCCCTTTGAATCCCAGCTGTACGAATCATAGTACCATCTGTACGGAAAACCCAAGGTCGGAAGGTCGAACAATTGTCTTGATGTTAAACCATACTTTTTTGGGTACCAGACTTTACGGTTTATTCCCCCCGTCTTCTTACAGTATTCCTGTAAAACACTCCTAAACATTTTCATTAGTTCATTCAATTCCGATACATCAGGAGCCGAGGAATATGCCTTGCGGAAATTAAATCCAAACATCATGTTTCCTCCTCTAGTCAATGATTATTTGCGCCTTTTTCTTGAGTGAGCGTAGTTAACAAGAAAACGCCCCATTAGTCAAACCTTTTTTTATTAATTACATTTCTATAGGTTTTACAAACCTTTTGTTTTTATGTAAAATCAGCATTACAAATATCCCACATAATAAGGAGAGGAAGGCAAATGGATATTAACAGCCCACCCGATGTTGGAGTTATTAAAGCATTAGCATTAAGCAACTTACCGCTAACAGGAAAAGCGTATGAGTTCGGCTGCGGTACTGCCAGAAATTTAAGCGCGGTCGCAAAAAAGTTCCCGTCAAGGTCGGTAGGTTTCGAACTGGAACCTAGCATGATCGATTCAGCAAAAGAACGTATAAAACAACGGCACGTTAAGGCGACGATCGTATACCAGGATGTGTTAAAAAAGACTCTTCGGTCAAATACTGTCTCATTTGCGATTGTGGGAACAGCAATTTACTGGCCAAAAAGTGTCGTTGTTAAGTTTCTTAACAGCTTATGGGCAGCTTTGCTGGTGAACGGTGTACTTCACATAGAATTTTCCACACCAAAAGATTCGGTATTAAAGAGCGACTTCGTTAGGTATACATGTCTTCCATATCCGGATGAAGGATACCAAAACTCATTCGGTCATTACTGCGGGTACGATTGCATGATGGATCATCCGGGTGTGATCGGCGCAAGTTTCTGGACCAAAGATGAGGTGCACCAAGTCCTTGGCAGCTTGGGGGGAATCCGGTACGTACATCAACATCTGAGAGCATGGAATCAAAAGACCACTGAAATCGATCCGGACACCGGTAAAAAAACACAGGAAAAGACATTTCGTTCATTCTACGTTGTTACCATCCAAAAAGTTGGCTAGAATCGAAGTAAGTCCCGACGTTCAAAGAACTGCCGGGACTTTTTTTGTTAACTGCAGCCATAATTACGGTAATAATTGTAATTACTAGACTGTTTATAAATTCTGATTTAAAATAACCAAGCTGTTCCGGCTTATATTACTGTGCAACATTTTCCATCCATCATGGGGAGGTTTTTATGCAGTACAGTCCTTCAATAAAGTTTAAGGGTTGGGGTATTGATTTAAATAACGGAAACCAACCGAATCTGAATTTAAGATTATCTAAGGAAAATCATGATTACGGTATAACTGTGGATGTCGCATTCTTAAAAGAGAGACCTTTAGATCTTCAGCTATGGGTTGATTTTAGTAATGAATTAGTTGAGCGATGTGATTTTAACTGGGACGATATAGAACGCATAGGTCTATGGGTGAGGAGAAAAATACCGTATGTTATACATGAAATGCATGGCTATGAAATGTCTGACTATGTAATATAGGCATCTGTTTTATTGAGCCTTCTTGGTTTACGGACCGAAAAGGCTCTTTTTTCCTATCCTTGTCATGTTTTTTTCATAATTTTGCCCCAATACGTAGGCAAAAAATGGCTCTCCTGTTACAATTATTCCGTATGCTGCTTGATTTCTTTAATAAAAACATCTTCCATTTAAGAGGGGACTTATACCTTACGGATCTGCTCGATATTGCCATCATCGGGTTGCTGATCTATACGTTCTTTATATTTTTTAGGCGTACCCGTGCGTACATGGTTTTCCTCGGCTTGTCCATTACATTTGGTCTTTATATCTTGTCCAAAAACTTGAACTTATATTTAACATTCATAACACTAAGATATTTTACCGGCGTATCGCTGATCATTTTCGTAATAATCTTCCAGAACGAGATCCGCAAATATTTTGAATTTTTAGGACTAATCGGAAGCCGGCAAATGAAAGTAGGAAAACTTGCACCTAAATCCCCTTCCACATCCGAGATCATTCAGTCATGTGTCCGGATGGCCCAGGAAAAGATCGGCGCTCTTATTGTTATTCAAGGAAAGGATACGCTTGATCCTCATATTGACGGGGGTACTCCGTTGGACGGGGTTATATCGGAAGATGTCATCTTAAGTATTTTTGACCCACACTCTGACGGTCACGACGGGGCTTTGATCATCCGTAACAACCGTATATCTAAGTTCTCAGCCCATTTACCTTTATCAACTAACTTTAAGGAAATCGGTAAACACGGAACACGGCATAGTGCGGCACTGGGGCTGTCCGAGATCACTGATGCTCTGTGCATCGTCTCCTCTGAGGAAAGAGGACAACTATCTATCAGCAAAGACGGCAAACTAAAAACACTTACCCAATATGCTGACCTTGAGAAAGAGATCGACAGGTATATTAAAGCTAAGTTCGATCCGGCGTCAAAAAGCAAAACGAACTTTTTCCGCCGGCACGACTTTGCCTTAAAATTCGGGGCTGTTGTTTTTGCTGCACTAATATGGTTTTTCACTGCTTATCAGGCAGGTATAATCGAGAAAAGTTTTAATGTCCCGATAACAGTTAGTAATATCCCTAAGAACATACTGGTCGAAAACTATAATCCTAAAACTATCAGAGTAACCGTCAGTGGTAGAGGTGACACCATATTTTCAAGTATTGCCGAATCGGATTTTAAGATCGACTACGATGCAACAAACATAACCGGCGGTTTAAATAAGGAAACGGTAAGTAAAAAGAATATCGATATTCCGGCAAATCTTTCCCTGGTCTCAATAGAACCTAATTCCTTTTTCCTCACTGCGAAAAAGTTTTATGTCGTCAAAGTTCCTGTGGTTGTAAGGACAACCGGATCCGTTACCCCTGACCTGCAACTAACAAGTGTGGTCGTCACTCCGGAAGAAATAGAGGTCTGGGTTCCCGAGGAAACACCGGCTCCAACCGAAATTTTAACGGAGGAGCTTGATGTTACTCCATTCACAGAATCTATCATTATTCCGGTAAAAATGATCAGTCCGGAGGGCATAAGGTTCGTTGATAAGAATATTATGGTTAGTGCGGCTTTGACGATTGAGAAAACAGACACTGCTACTCAATGATCATGCAAAAAAGGCAGGTAAATGGCTAATAACCGGATATATCAAATCTGAAAGACCCCAGCATCCGATCAAATTCTTCTTTGAAACTACCTGTGGATGCTTCAACCATTGACAATGCGATAATGTCATTATTGCCAACAATCTGAAAATATGCCATATCCCCCCACCACGCGTACCCGCTTAGCAAAACCCCCTGAACCTTCCCAAACATCACTTTCTCTTCCTTTGCATTAGGATTGCCGTAGCCTTTTATTATCCGGTAGTCATCCTGCAGCGTTTTCTTTTGCATATTTATATAATCGGTAAATGTTTGCTGGCCTTGGTTTCTAAACTGAAAAACACCTACACCGTCAAATCTTTTTCCATCAGTATCCTTATAAGCCGCTTCATCAGCGAATGTTACAAGGGTTTCGTGGGTTTCATAGACGGGACCGGGAACTATACAGCACTCACTCAATCTCGAGGGATACTCAAACTCAAAATCTAGTATACGGTCATCAAGCTGGTATACTTTATACTCTGACCCCTCATCGACCACAATCGGCTTGTCTAAAAAGTGGAAACTATCCAGAATATCTCTCGCGTTTTGTATGTAGCTTTGTTTATACCCAAAATCTCCCTTGTAAATAAGCGCTATCTCATAAACGGATCCGCTGTAATCAACAAAGTTGATGAGATAATCCACTTCACAGTTCGTAACCGTAAAAGTCTTAGCTGCGATAGTGTCAATAACCGTATTTGTAACGGCCGACGTTGAGTGTATCGCAGGACATGTCTGCTTAAGGTTAAGAATTTTCCTATTTGTCAATTCGGCAAGGTTAGGTTTAATTACCCCCGGGGTTACACTAACTTTGAACATATACCCGTCAACCAATGTCGTATCTTCGGTGACAGGTTCTGTTTGACGTTCCCCCGTAATTACGGTCCGGTAAACTTTAACATCATCACTTTCCTCGTCCTGAACGTCAACCTTACCCTCACCAGGATAATCGAACGTAAACTTATACTTGGTGTTCTTATAATTTATCCAGTCTTCCCGCAAGTTTTCCGTCACTTTCACAGGTTCCGTGCTTGTTTTGAATTCCGTATCTAAAGTTCCTTCCGGTGTTGTATTGCGTGTGAAGTATGCAAAGATTGCGAACGCGATCAAACCAATAAGTAAAAATAGTAATATTTTAATAGGTAAGGGAATACTTCGCGTCTTATTCACTGAAGGAGAATCACCGGGAATTGGAATGGTATTACCCGCCGACGTATCAGGCTGAGTAGGCAAAGGGTTATTTTCGGAAGGGATTTGTTCGTCCATACGTTTATTCTACCAAAAGTAGACAAAAAAAGGGGATAAGGTTGAGAGTCACCTAATCCCCTATAAGAGCAAAAACATCAACGGTTCCATTACGCGGTTACTGAACTTGCGCCGAAAAAAGGTTAGTGCTGTACGAACGTCCCAAGTCCGGGCTCCGTCATGTAATATAAACCGGTTTCACCTGCAGCCGGGTCGTTATACACTGACTGGATCTCAGTATAAGATCCCCAGAGCGGGCTACCCGGTCCGGTGTACCCGATCTTGACAAAGTATACGTAGTTAGCCTCGTCGGCTTCGGTTACAGGGTAATCGCCAAAGACGTGGTTTGTGGTCCAACCTTTGCTGATACCGCCGACTGTTCCGTTAACCAAACCCCGATCGAGTTTACCGTCGCCGTTGCAGTCCACGTTTGCGAGCCATTCATCGGACCACTTCATCATCAGAACGTCATCAACGTAGTCACTCGTTTGGTCGCCCCAATACCCATTGCCCCATTGCCGGTCGGAACTGTCGTAAGTACCCAGGAACAAATGAGCCTGATAGTTGTAACCGAATTCGTCAAAACCTGTTTGCAACGTGTTACCAAAACTATCGGTAATCGTCCCGGACGAGATCTTGGCGCAGCCGGTAGAAGACCACCCTACCTCGTTCCCCTCGCTGTCGAATTGCACTGGCTTGTCCGCAAGCGCTGGCGAGAACATCATCAAGGCTACGATCAGGGTTAATGCAACAGAGATAACGCGCGAATACTTCATGTGCTTCTCCTTGTTTATTTTTTGTCTAAGATTTGAACCTCCGCTTTAAGGAACCGTTGGTAAACAACATTGTACTAAAAATGTATATAAAGTAAATTTATTTCCCGGGAGAAAAGTCCAGCGAAACCGAATTAACACAGTAACGTATTCCTGTTGGTTCCGGACCGTCATCGAATACATGCCCAAGATGACTTCCGCAATTTTTACAGCGCACCTCTATTCTCTTCATGCCTATACTATTATCTTCCACGAACTCAAGGTTCTCTTTATTAACCGAATCCCAAAAAGTAGGCCACCCGCAACCTGCATCATACTTCTCGCGTGAGGAAAAAAGTTCGTTGCCACAGGCCGCACAGTTATAAACACCCTCTTCATAATGGTCGTCGTAAATACCTGTAAAAGGTAATTCCGTTCCTGACTGCCTGAGTACATTGAATTGATCCGGGTCCAGAACACCTTTCCAATAATTATCGGACAGGTGCTTGAGATTCTGCATGCTTAATGATAACTGTATTTTTGTTAAGCAATTGTATAAATTCCCTTAAGTTTTTGTAAGAATTTCACACATCGTTTTTTACCTTCACTACTACATATAATGGCACATCATCGTTCATATGATATTGACAATACATGCAAAAGAAACTTTAATAAAAACAGAAATTATTTAAAGGAATATTTATCTAATTTCTGTTAGATTAACAGATGGAATTTATAAAAAGTACATACTTGCCCAAACTGAAAAAGCTCTCCGGCCTTGGGGAGTTTTAATGTTTTTAAGGGGGTGACCTTAAATGCCTGTAAAAAAAGCTAAAGCCAAAAAGACAACAGCAAAGAGGACAGTTAAGAGAACCGTAAAAAGAACTGTAAAGAAAACCAAAGCTAAAACCAAAAAAGCAAAGAGATAACTGACTTTCTGCGAATGGTAAAAGCGGCGTCTCATATTTTTTGGTGCCGCTTTTATTTTTTACTTGAATTTTACCCGTTATATGAGTAAAATTAATCGTGCCTGCATATAAGCCTCAAACAAAATATGTCTTTGTATCCGGAGGTGTTATTTCCGGGCTAGGCAAAGGGATAAATACAGCATCCATCTCACTTTTATTAAAATCAGCCGGTTATAAGGTATCCGCACAAAAAGCGGATATGTACCTGAATCTGGATGCGGGAACCATGAACCCCCTCGAGCACGGTGAAGTGTTCGTAACGGAAGATGGTTTGGAAACCGATCAGGATTTGGGCCATTACGAAAGATTCCTTAATCAGGACTTATACCACCATAATTACTTTACGATGGGTCAGGTATATTATGACGTTATCGCGCGCGAAAGAAGTTTGGAGTATGCCGGCAAGTGCGTGGAAGGTCATATCCATATCCCTCAGGAAATTATCAAGAAAATTAAAAGCGCCGCCAAAAAAGACGAGTCGGATATTTTTATTGTTGAAGTCGGAGGGACTGTCGGGGAATATCAGAACGTTATGTTCTTTGAAGCGATCCGTCGTATGAAACAGGCGGAACCTGATAATGTGTTTCTTATCCATTTGGTATATTTAGTCGTGCCTCCATTTCTTGGCGAAATGAAAAGTAAACCGGCACAAAATTCTATTTATGATCTTTATAAGTTAGGCCTACAGCCAAACTTCGTGATCTGCCGAAGCCAAAACGAAATAGATACAAAAAGAAAGAAAACTATCTCTTTTAACACCGGGATACGTGAAGACCATATACTTTCCGCCCCTGACGTCGATTCTATTTATAAAATACCGTTGGTTCTTCAGGATCAAAAACTGGATACATTGCTCCTTGAGGAAATGAAACTTAAGCATAAATCCGCGGATATGAAAAAATGGACCGCTATGACGGACAAGATCAATAAAAGCAAGAAAGACGTGAGAATCGCAATCGCGGGAAAATATTTTACGTCAGGCGCATTCGCTCTTGAGGATTCGTATGTTTGTGTGATTGAGGCTATAAAACACGCTGCATGGAAAAAGGGCCTGAACCCTGTGATCAAGTGGTTTGATGTCGAACGCTTTGAGGATCCCAAAGAAAAGGCGCTGGTCGAGGAAGAGCTTAAGGAATTTGACGGGATAATAGTTCCACAGGGATGGGGAAGCCGTGCGGTAGAAGGGAAATTAAAAGCAGTAGAGTGGGCGCGCACAAACAAAGTTCCATACCTCGGGCTGTGTTTTGGCATGCAGATGGCAGTAATAGAATACGCGAGGAATGTTCTGGGTCTTAACGATGCAAATTCAGAAGAAGTAAATCCTACAACAAAAGATCCGGTAATTCATATAATGCCAAACCAAAAAGAGTACCTTGAGAAGAAACAATATGGTGGAACCATACGCTTGGGCGCTTGGCCATGCAAACTGGATAAGAACTCGATTTTGTACAAAGCGTATAAGAACGAAGGTTCGGAAAGGCTTAATGAGGAAACGGTTGAGGAAAGGCACCGTCACCGTTATGAATTCAATAACGACTACCTTAAACAATTGGAAAAAGCAGGAATGGTTATTTCCGGAACTTCACCTGACGGAAAACTTGTCGAGTCTATTGAACTTCCTATTGATGTTCATCCGTTTTTTGTTGGAACTCAGTTCCACCCCGAATACAAATCAAGACCTTTAGCCCCACATCCGATCTTTGTGGGTTTTATTGAAGCGTGTATTAAACAGCAAAAAGCCGTGGAACTTTCGTCAAAAACCTCAAAGGCAAGTTAATCTCCGTTGGATACGCCTCGTACCGTGTAAGTCTTTCTTCCCGTAGATTCAAAATATAACCTCATCATTAGTTCACCTAAGAATCCCGTCATTAAAAACTGTAGTCCCACGATGATCATCAATACTGATACTATCAGCAACGGCCTGCTCCCGATACTTTCACCAAGTAGCTTTAGCACAAGCAGATAAAAAGCGACCAACCCACCGGCACCTGTTATAACAGCCCCGGTAAAACCAAACAACCTGCCCGGCATAAAATAAAAAGGTTTCTTGGCAAAATAGAGCATAAATGCCAAAGTCACGATATCCAGCAGTACTTTAACCGTCCGTTTACTTCCTTTGTAATTGGAAACTCCATAATCCCTATCCTTAAAGTCCACGTCAAATTCCACCATTTTCGCTCCATATACCGAAACATAATCAGGAATAAATCTATGCATTTCCCCATACAGTTTTAAGTGGTCAACAAGATTTTTAGTGAACCCTTTCAAACCCGAACCTCTGTCCTGCATAACCACCCCGGACACTCTGCTTATGATCTTATTTGCAAAACCGCTCTTCGCGGCTCTTTCAGCTTTTTCCGCACCCCAGCGTCCGAGGCGGTTACTGTTCACAAAATCAAAACCCTGGTCCAGGCAGTCCAACACTTTATCGATATTATCAACCGGAGTTTCCAAATCTGCGGAAATTGTTACCACATAGTCACCGCGGGCTACGTCAAAACCGGCCATATATGCAGCACTTTGCCCAAAGTTCGTCATAAGATTGATGCCATGGATTTCGGGATGTCTCTTTGCATTTTCATCGATTACGTTCCATGTGTTGTCTTTACTTCCGTCATTGACAGCGATAATTTCAAAACCGTAACGGTGGTTTCTGGCCAAATCTAATAGCCCCTCCAACGTCCTGTCAATATTCTTTTCCTCATTACTGCAGGGTATAACTACGGAAACTAATTTTTTATGTGGTCTGTGGTGAGTACCCGCAGTCTCATTTCTTACCATTATTTCACCTTCGGTCATAGAATTTCTCCTTGAACCATTCAACCTCTTTCCGCAGTCCTTCCTGCGGTGCGGTTGAAGGTGCGTAACCAAGTACTTTTCTAGCTTTTTCTATATTAACATGGGTTTCAAGCTGGTCGCCTGCCCTTTTGGACTTTACAGTAATATTTGCTTTAAATCCCACAGACCTTGTTATTAGTACATTCACAAGAAAATTATACACTACTATATCAATTAGGATTTAGCGCAGATTATTTTTTTCGGGGCGAGATATTGGGTTCTCTTCCGTAGTCAGGAAAAGTGAGCTCCTTGATGCTTTTTCTTCCCAAAGCCCAGTTAAGAACATTAGCAATTGAGGAACCGATCTTCAGTCCCGTAAATGAGCCGGGGCCGGGATTGGATTCGAATTCCCCGATATTTTCTATGGTAATGCCTTTATCCTCGAGAATATCCCTTATTGTTGCAACAATATCTATATCACCTGTCACGGCAGCCAACTGCATTTCTTCGGAACCAATTACATTCACCAACTCGACTGTTTTCCGGTATCGGTTGGTTGTGTCAATTTTAATCTTGTACATATATTCTCCTTGTATTTTCGTCAACGGTTTCGAACTTTAACTTAATTGTACCTTCGGGAAGCAGATGTTCTGCCATCTCCGGCCATTCTATGATTGTAATAGTATTAAAATCTTTGATAAGTTCTGCAATACCTATCTCACCCACCTCTTCTTTTGAAGTTAGTCTGTAAAGGTCGATATGGTTAACTATTCCTATTTTACCCTCGTTGGAATATTTGCGGACAATAACAAAAGTAGGACTCTGGACACGAACGTCCAAACCCAGTGCCTTAACAAGGTATGTTGTGAACGTAGTCTTGCCGGA
>Ga0075579_132_pt1 | contig 16835 bp, 16 predicted proteins | sample RifGroB1_FD_68195 | JGI IMG/M metagenome (GOLD analysis project Ga0075579, IMG submission 68195) | candidate division WWE3 bacterium GW2011_GWB1_41_6 | reverse complement strand
AAAGAAACTCCCTTACCCGAAATAGTAAAACCCGAACCTCTTTCGCAGGAAGAAATAGAAGAATCCAGGATGGAGGTTGAGGCGAAAGTAAGGAGTTCCGGGTGGGTGTGGAACGGTAAGAATCTTGGTGAAATGGCAGGTATAGTTAAGTGGCACATTCAATTAAACGCTCCCAAAGAACAAGGCGAAAGATTTGATGAGAAAAGGATAAAGGCCAACATTAAAGGAATTTTAAGAGGTTTTGTGGGAGAGCGGGTAAGCGGAGCCACTGGTTTTGAACAGGCTACTACTGTATTTACTACAGTACCCTTAGAAGAGTTGCATGAACTTCATATGACGGATTTAGCCACACTTCCCGGAGGTCCCGGAAAAGAGAGAATGCTTCTGGAAGCTTCATTGGAAAGTGTTAGTCATATTTCGAAAGAGAGGGTCGAAGAGCTCATTAAATCTTTAAATCGGGAATATAATAAACCTGATGCACGAACAATAAATGTTGATTGGGAACTAGTTGAAAAATCATTTGGTTATATTAAACATTTAGTTAATATCTATCACACTGGTCAGTATAGAAATGAGTGGCAAAGAAAAGAAGAAAACCGTGGGAAAAGAATGCCTAATCTTGACGAACTTATAGAAAAGGAATTCGAGTGGATGGGCGGGCGTTATGGTATCAGCAACCCGGAAGTAGAGCAAATATGTCGGTTATACTGGGAGATCGTACAGGGTGAAAGTGATTCGGGAAAAGGCTCGAATGGGGAAATCGGTAAGTTTCATGCAGTAACGGTAAATAAAGGTACACCCATGGGACATATGGAAATACATGAAGAAACCTATAAGGGAATCAATTACAGTGCTTCTACCTCTCCCGACGCCCTCGTTGTGGATAAAAAAGATATAATGGGTTCTGTTGAAGTAAAGTCTCTTACCAATATTGAGGTAAGAAAACTTGCGGACGCTTTAAAACGAGGTGCATCTACAGGAGGTGTATTAGACGGTATACTTTGGGATGAAGAGACAAACAGACCCTACTTCGTGGCACCGAACCTGGAGGGTAGCACGTACTTTGTAGATACCCTTAGAACACACTTACAAGGACACGAACGGTTGAACGAAGATCAACTTATTGTCTTAAGGTTTCCGGCGGATGCTCCGGATGAAGCGTTAGGTAAGTTGGCGGAAAGAGCTGTGAACGGGGGATTCACCAGATTTGTTATACAAAAGCTTGGATTTACGGCGGATGAGTTGAATGGGATAGCTCAAGAGTATATTAGAAACAATCTAGATCTAATTCAGAAGGGTGACTACAAAGGCCTGAGGTTAAGCAAGGCAGAAATCGCGATTTTTGAGGACCTCGCCAACGAACCCTGGTAAGTCGTTCTAACAACTTTCATAACAGCTAATACTCTGATAATATAACCTCAATGCCTCGCGGAAGAAAAAAGAAATTTAAACTCAGCAGGATAATAAAACCCGAAGTAGTAAAGTCCCTTGCGGCTATGTTTTTTATACTTTTTTCGGGATTAAGCCTCATTTCATTCTTTGCACCTGATTATTCGATAAATGCTTATATACAAGAGGGTCTGACCAGGTTATTCGGCTACCCGTCGTTTTTATTACCTTTTATTTTCTTATTTTTAGGTCTAATGCTCATACATCCACTTAACTTCAAGTACAAGAACCCGCGTGTTTTAATTGGATTGATTTCATTAATGTTAAGTTCGTCGGGATTATTTCATATATTCTATTCAGGTAGTGAGGCATATGATGTAGCTTTGAACGGCGGTGGCGGAGGCATGTTCGGGTATAAGCTGGCAGATACGCTAAGGGGTGCTGTTAGTGTTTGGGGAGGGTTGTTGGTACTTATTGCTGCGTTCGCTGGGTCGGTAATTTTACTCTTTAACGTATCTCTTGATCAGATGGTGGAAGTTTTGAACAAAGTTGCCGGGAAATTTAAAGAAGGAGGGTTCAAGTTACCTTCCAGAGGTGGTGAGGCAGGCGGAGGGGATATTACCGTATCAGCCGGCCATGGGGTATTATCGGCTGATCTGGGAGAGGATGTGGGCGGTGGTTATGTCGAACCTACAGTACCTGTAGAAGCGAAGATTGAGATAATCCCTTCTATGTCGGAACCTCAGGCAGGTTTAGTGAACGGTAACCGTCCCGACGGTACGGCCGGAATGTCATTAGCACACAATCTCCCATATTCCGATAAGGTTTGGGAAAATCCACCTTTGGACCTGCTTTTCGATGCACCTGACACCCCCGTGGATAGGGGAGACGTCAAAGGGCGTGAAAAGAAGATTATTGATACCTTAAAATCCTTTGATATTAACGTTAAAGTTGCAGATATTCAGTACGGACCTTCAGTTACTCAATATGCACTGGAGGCTGAAACAGGAACAAAAATTTCCAAGATCGCTTCTTTACAGTATGATTTGGCATTAGCATTGGCTTCCCCAACAGGTTCGGTCAGAATAGAAGCGCCTATTCCCGGCAAATCTCTTATCGGTATCGAAGTTCCTAATAACACGAGAGTTAATGTTAATTTCAAATCTTTGTTGTCCTCAGAACCTATGCGTGGTCTGAAATCCAAACTGGGAATAGTAATGGGTAAGGATGTCGGCGGGAATGTGGTGGTCTATGACATTGCGAAAATGCCACACTTGCTTGTTGCCGGAGCTACCGGCTCCGGTAAGTCGGTCTTCCTTCACTCCGTGATATTTTCAATGCTTTATAGAGCAAATCCTAACGACCTTAGATTTATCATGATCGACCCGAAAAGAACGGAGCTGATCCACTATCAGGATATTCCTCACTTGGCTACACCTGTTATCACGGATGTTGCAAAAGCTCCGTCTGCTTTCAGATGGGCGGTCCAGGAAATGGAACGCAGGTACAAGAGTTTTGAGAACGCGAAAGCCCGTAATATCGAAACTTATAACGAAATGTCCGGTTTTCAGGCAATGCCTTATATTATTATTGTGGTTGACGAACTTGCCGAGATCATGCTTGTGGATCCCGCGTCGGTTGAAAAAAGTATCATCCGTATCGCTCAGCTTGCCCGTGCTACAGGTATACATCTAATACTTGCCGTACAAAGGCCTTCAACGAACATCATAACCGGTTTGATCAAAGCGAACATCCCCTCGCGCATTGCATTCAATGTAGCAAGCCAGGTAGATTCACGTGTTATTATTGACCAACCAGGTGCGGAAAAACTGTTAGGAAAAGGTGACATGCTGTTCGTACCACCCGATGCGCCTAAACCCACACGTTTACAGGGAGCTTTTGTGAACGACCGGGAAATTTCAAATCTGGTCAATTACCTTAAGAGTCAGGGAGTTCCTCCGCAATATGACAACAATATTATCGATATGAACGACAAGCCCGAAAAAAGTATCTCAGCCGGGGGTGAGTCCACGGACGAGTATTTTGATGAAGCAGTAGATATTGTGACTTCATTAGGAAAGGCTTCTGCATCGCTTCTGCAAAGGAGATTATCGATAGGGTATGCCAGAGCGGCAAGGATCCTTGATGAACTTGAGGAAAAAAGCATCATAGGACCTGCGAACGGGGCAAAACCGCGTAATATTCTGGTTAAGAGCACAAACATACCTCAGTTGGATACTTTTGATGATTCCGAATTAGAAGAACTCTGATAAAATGGAGTCATGCGATCCGTCGGGCAGCTATTACGTTCCCAAAGAGAAAAAAGAAAACTTACCCTCGATTCAGTTCAGAAGGTAATAAAGATACATCCGAAATATATCAAAGCTTTAGAATCGGATGATTACGCCGCTTTCGAAGGAAAAGTGCATGCTAAAGGATTCTTAAAAGTTTACGTCGAATATCTGGGACTTAACATTGACGAAATAATGGCTCTGTGGAGACGTGATTACGAGACAGTTTTTGAAAAGACTAAGGAGGAAAAGTTCTTTAAGCTCAAGTCTCTGGAGCAGGATAAGTTTGTTATTACGCCCGGTATAATCTTTTCCGGAATAATGGCCTTGCTGATTATTCTGTTTTTTGGATATTTACTCTACCAGTACAGAACTTATACCGGAAATCCCGTTCTTGAGGTCTATCATCCTGAAAATAACGCGATCGTATCAGCGGATATTATTGATATAACAGGAAAGTCCGAGCTTGATTCGGAGCTGTTTGTTAATAATCAGAAAGTTGTGTTAATGCCTAACGGTAATTTTGCCACGTCGGTAAAGCTCAAAGAAGGTATAAACACCATCAGCATTACAGCGGTTAACAAGCTTAATAAAAAAACAGAGGACATACGGACAGTAATCTACCGCCCGGAAAAACCTGTAATATCTGAGGATATTGTAAAAGAAGCAACGGAGGCGACGCAAAGCACCTCTGATATCGAGGAAGAAATTGGGGAGTTAGACTAGTAAATTATGTATTTGGTATAATTTTAAGAACGCACCATGTCTAAAAGTAATAAAGAGAAAAAAACTATAAAATACGAACTACCTTACGCTCAAATAAAGAAGGATATTTTCAAGACAGCGATGTTTGCTTTGTTTTCCGTATGGCTGTTATTAGCGATGTTTCTTTCAGGAGTGAATTACGATGATCTTCTGAATTTCCTCTCGCGTTTTAAGCAATAATAAAACTCTATTGCTACTAAAGCCTTATCTCCGCATCGATAAATTCATCCAGTTCCCCATCCAGAACTGCCTCCGGTTGTACACTTTCAACTTCCGTCCGTAGATCCTTTACCAGCTTATATGGGTGTAGTATATAATTCCTGATCTGGCTTCCCCACCCCGGAGCTTTGTAGTCGCCCTTTAGTTTACGTTTTTCGTCTTCCATTCTTTCAAGTTCCAGTGCATAAAGCTTGGATTTTAATATTTTCATGGCTTTTTCACGGTTTTTAAGTTGGTGTCGTTCCGTTTGGTTTTCTACCACGATCCCGGTTGGAATGTGGCGTATTCTCACTGCCGTAGATACTTTATTTACATTCTGTCCTCCCGCGCCTCCGGATCTAAAAGCTTCGAACGCTATGTCTTCGTCCTTTAAGTCAATGTCTATGCTGTCATCTATGACCGGTATAACTTCAACAAGTGCGAAAGATGTTTGGCGCAGGTCGTTGGCGTTGAAAGGGGATTGTCTTACAAGTCTGTGAACTCCGGCTTCGCGCTTAAGAAACCCGTAGGCATACTTTCCGTTTATTTCCAACGTGACTGTTTTCAATCCCGCTTCCTCTCCGGGAATCTTGTTGATAGTTTCGGTTTTCCAGCCCTTCCTTTCCGCATAGCGTTCGTACATCCTTAAAAGCATCTCAGTCCAGTCCATCGCTTCCGTTCCGCCCTGTCCTGCGTGAATGGACAGCAGAGCGGCACCCCTATCGTGTTTTCCGGATAGGAACGTTTTACGTTCCAGTTGCACTATTTCTTTTTCGAACGTTTCGGTATCGCCTTCTTCTGCAATCAGCCTAAGCATGTCAAAATCTTCCAGGTCCTTTTGCAAGGCACCCAGATCCTGCGAGACTTTCTGTCCTTCCTCCCAATTCTTCCATGTAGACTCGTCGTTCAGACGTTCCTGTAATTCTTGCACTTTTTTCCGTTTTTCATCAATGAAAAGGGAGCTTTTTAGTTCATTAAGGCGATGTTCAAGTTCTTCCATAACTAATGGATTATATCGTAACACAAGCGTTATTCCTATTGGGCTAAACTTGTGAAGGTATCCCATAGTTGACAGTCTTAATAAATATTGTATAATCCGATAATCGATATTGTACCTGACGTGGGGCTGAGTAGAGCCGGCGGAATCGGAATCCCGGGATTCAACGTAAAAAACACGTGCGGGTTGCGACAGCGCACTGAGGAAGCGGGTTGCATAAAGTGTCTAGAGTCTGCTTAAGGTAGCCGAGGCCAAATGGGAATAAGGCTGAAGCGTGCCAATATAATCAAAGGGTAAGGACAATACCCTGAGATTCCTCTAGCACCGACCATTGGATCCGAACAGCCCGGGTATACATATCTGGGTGTGAGGTTTCGGCATTCTGACACCATCAAGGAGGGCGTCCTAGGTCGTAAGACTGAAAATGGAGAAAGGTTCGGTTTCCGAAAGGTCCGAGTCCACTGCAGCCACCTCCCAAGCTAAATAGGCTTGTAAATGCAGAAAACTACAGCCGGTTTGGGTATCCCCAGCTGGTTGAATTCCGGTCAGATGACATGATGCTCAAGCGGCCGCGCGAGCTCCCGACACAGTTAAATGTGTTCTTGTCATCTGATCGGTTTTACATTTTTTATGGACATTAATCGTTAAAAGACTCCGCGTTATCAAAAACCTCCATACCAAGTTCCACCGTATCTCCCTTATTCAAAGTTTTAGCTAACAATTTCTCAGCTAAATTAGTTTCCACCGAAGTTTCGATTAGCCGTGCAAGAGGTCTTGCTCCCCATTCCGGGCTATAACCGCGTTTTACAAGTTCATCAATAAGTTCCTCTTTAAAACTTACTTTAACTCCCTTTTCGTCAGCCATTTTTCTAACTCTATTTAGTAAAAGATCGGCAATTTTCTTAACAGCAAGGATATTTAAAGGTTTAAAAACAATGATCCCGTTAAACCTGTTCAAAAATTCAGGCGCATAGTGTTGCCTTACGTTTTTCATAACCGCGTCCCTCATTTGTTCGAACGAACCGTCCCGTTGCACTATCTCTTGTATCGACCGCGTGCCCACATTGCTTGTTGCGATAATAATTGTATTTGTGAAGTCAACGACCCTTCCGGTTGTATCGGTAAGCCGTCCGTCGTCTAAAACCTGTAAAAACGTAAGCAAAATATTGGAATCGGCTTTTTCAATCTCGTCCAGTAATATAAGCGCGAACGGCTTAGTTCTTACCGCCTCTGACAGAACACCTTTAGACCGGCCGTCCGGTGTTCCGATAAGACGGTCAATACTGTCTCTCTGCTGATATTCGCTCATATCAAGCCGTATCATTGCCTCTTCGTCGCCAAAGTATGTTTTCGCCAGAGTTTTGGTTGTTTCGGTTTTTCCTACACCTGTTGTTCCTACAAAAAGGAAACTTGCGATAGGTTTGCTCTCGTTCCTGATCCCAACCCTTGCTCTTTTAAGCGCGGCGCCTATTTGCATGATTGCGTTATCCTGGCCGATGACACGTTTTTTCATTTCGTTTTCGATATTCAAGAGCTTAGACGACTCATCCTCGGAGATTGCAGTTACCGGTACATGTGTTATTTCTGATATTTCTTTAGCGACGTCCTCTGCCGTCAGGTACCGAGTAGAATACGCTACTGTAGAGGCGGTGCGGTTCAGGATATCAATTGCTTTATCCGGAAGCACCCTCTCGTGAATAAGCTTATCAGACAGTCCGATAACTCTTTTAATGGCCGGAAATGTGATTAATATCTTGTATTCATTTTGGAAGAATCCGGAAACATATTTTAATATTTCGATAGTGTCGTCACGTGATGAGGGCGGAACCTCGACTATTTCGAACAACCGTGCGAACGCACCGTTTGGTTCGATATATTTGCGGTAGTTTTCAATAGTGGTGGCACCGATAAATTGTATATTGTGATCTGTGAGGTGCGGTTCAAGTATGGAAAAGATGTTTGAGACGTCAGCCCCTTCACCTTGTACAGCGCTTATCAATGTGTGTATCTCGTCTATAAAAAGTATAATATCACCGGACTTTTCAACCTCGTCCATTATTCTGTTAAGTTTTTCCGAGAGTTCCCCTGCTGATTTTGTTCCTGCTATTAGACTGCTTGTTTCCAGACTAACAATTCTTTTGAACTTTATTGCATCGTATTCAAAACCTTTTAATATCCTAAACGCGATTCCTTTAACGATCGAGGTTTTTCCGCTTCCCGGTTCTCCTACAATTAAAATATTTACCTTGGAGCCACTGAGTACCAAAAGGGGAGTGACACGTCCGGTCATGCCTTTGCCTATACCGCCCATAGTGGGAAGTTGATAATCTTCCTGCCAGAAAAATATCCTGCTGAGCTCTTCCCGTTCAGATACTATCCACTTAACGGTACCTTCCACAGTCGGCAGGTCCGAGGAAAAGACCGCAAGGAATGTTTCACTGTCAGGGATTAAGGCGAGAAGGGCTAAGAATATATGCTCCGTTTCCACGTATCTTGTATCTGTGTTTTTCGCGTAATCATAGGCTGTTTTAGAAAGAGCGGTAGCTTCAATATTTTCTGCTTTTTTAGACAACTCTTTTATGAACTCTTCGTTCAGTAGTTCCGCCTTTTTTAGTACGAACTGAATTTCCGGTAGGTGCAGAAGTCGCAGGACGGATTCCGATTTTTTGCTTTGTACTTTGTGAAGCTGTGATATAGCCTTTAGGCGGTAGCATGCTTTTAATTCGTTATCTGATAGGTTATCCTCTTTTATTTCTCCCGTGCGTTTTCTTGGAGTATTCGCTACGGCAGTCGTTCTTAATAAATAAGCAGTGATTATTATAGGAGTAATCGCCCACTTCATGTTGTATATAATAAACAGAGGCAGGCTCCACCAAATAAGAGGTGATATAAGCGTAAAAATCCACATTACAATAAGAATAAGACTGCCTACAATTATCTCCCATATCCTAAATGTAAACCCGATCATCCGACCGACGACAGTGTAGTCACCAAACAATGGAGTGAACATTAACCTAATATTTAGGGTGAAGGACAACTCGTTGTTAATCAGAGCGGTAGCTCTTTGAAATGTAATGTATATTCTTTTTGGTGCCGATACGAGCCACCAGTACAAGAAATCCACTATGGTTCCGGGCAGATTCAGCATAGTTTAAGGATAACAGAAACGCTTGTCAGTTTAAAACTTTACCCTGCCCTAACATATACATAACATACCGGCTGCTGCCAGCCGGTATGTTCATGTCTCATCACGGATCAGGGTCCTGCCCGTTCAACCTGTTCCGTACTCATAATCAGTTGTCTCACATCCAATTGGTTTACATTCCCGTTGCGTTAAACTCAAAATCTATCATCCCACTTGCCCCTTGCTTGGTTTCCGAAACGCTATCCGTTGAAAATCTTAGTATCAGACTTTTTACTTCGCCTCTGTTTAGCGTTCCCAGGTTATAACCTTCTGTCTTCCATTTCACGATCGTCTTTCTTCCAAGTGATGTCCCTTCTTCACCCGTATCTACGATCCCGTCACCGTTCGCGTCGTTCCATTCAAATGGTTCTACAAAAATTATCGAACGCAAATCGGCCGGATCGTTCGCGGTTTCGTAATTGGCATTAGTGGTCAATGCAAGGTTGGTTGTGGCATTGTTGTATATTTTCATCAGATAATTCTGTGACCAATTGGGCGATATATTCTCGAAAACAGGCCCTTCTTTTACTTCTACAAGGTTTAGTGGATCAAGGCCGAGTGTTACGTCATTTAGTATTTTAAGGTCCGCACTGCCCACGCTGAAAGTGGAACCCTGGTATTTCCCTTTATCCGTAAATGCCGCGTAAGTTACACCCAAAGTCAGTGCAAAAAGAGCTATAAGGGTTGATACAGCAACAAGTTTCTTCATCTTTCTCACCCCCTTTCTATAAGAACAATTAAATAAACACTTATTTGGTAGGCCTGGAGCATTTGATAAGATCAAAAGCTTTGATGCTTATATAACCGTTATCACTTACGATGATGTGGTCCATCAGTGTGATCCCAAGCAAGTTTCCGGCCTCGGCGATTTTCTTAGTGACCTTAATGTCATCCTCACTTGGCGTTGGATCCCCGGACGGATGATTGTGAACAAGGATTATGCTTGCGGCATTTTTCATGAACGCGGTTTTGTATATTTCACGGGGATGGATCATTGTTTCGTTAAGAGTTCCTATGGATACAAGGTCTTTTGATACAAGTTTGTTCCTGTTATCAAGCGATATAAGGTATAAATATTCTTTGTTCTTTTTGTAATAATCTTTTTTTACATACCTGAAGATATCCTCAGGTTTCCTCACCGATAAGGTGGTAGTAGCAGGGGACATGCTTATCCTTAAACCTATCTCACACACCGCTTTGATAGTTGCAGCTTTTGTAGCTCCAACGTCTTTTACGTTACAAAGTTGAACGGTATCCGCGTTCACAAGACCATTTAACCCGTCAAAATCGGATAGTATCTTTCCCGCAAGTTGTGTCACGGAATTCTTCTCGCCCCCGGTCCTTAAAATAATCGCCAAAAGTTCCGTGTCTGAAAGGTTTTCGGCTCCTACTTTTAGTAGTCTTTCTCTGGGTTTGTCATTGACGAACAGCATGAAATCAATATAGGTTATTGCAATATGTATTGCAATATGTTAATGTCTATTGTAATGAGAAACTGTCCAAGTGATATAGGGATAAAAATAAAAGATATCCGGAACAAGCATAGCCTGTCGCAGGACCGTTTTGGAAAGAAGCTTGGTTTATCCGGTAAGACTATCTCCTCCTATGAAACGGGAAGATGTGCACCACCTTTACGAATCCTTAAAGAGATCTCAGGCACTTATGATATTCCGTTGGTGGTAGTAAAAGAGGAGAAAAAACAGGTTATAACGGAAAATATATCCAATATACAAAAGCTGTTAAACGAACTGTGTTCAGCTTTCGAGAGTTCGGTATAATTACGAGTGTTAACGGGCGGAAAGTTAACGCTTTGAGTACTGAGGAGCTTTTCTTGCTTTTCTAAGATAGTATTTTTTTCTTTCGACCATTCTTGAGTCTCTGGTAAGGAGACCTTGTTTTCTCACCGCCTGATCGTATTCTTCATTGACCTTGGCCAGTGCGCGTGAAATTCCGTGAACCACGGCGCCCAGCTGGGCGGACCTGCCCGATCCCTTTACGGTTATAGAAGCGCTAAACTGTGCATCAGGGTGTGACACCCCTATAATATGGAAAGGCTTGGTCCAGGTAAGTTTTTCAATTTCTGAAGGGAAATACTCATTTATATCCATGTCGTTTACAGTGATAGCACCTTTTTCCTGGTAAAGAAATACTCTTGCGACCGCGGTTTTTCTTCTACCGGTTCCTGCAATAAAACCTTTTTTCACGGTTTTTTTGGTTTCGCTGACTTCTTTTGTTGCTTCCGGTTTTTGTTTTGCCATTTTAAATTTTCTTAACTTCCTGTCCCTTGTGAGGGTGTTCGGAGCCGGCATAAATATACAAATTCATTAGCCTTTTGTCGAGAAGCTTATTCTTGGGAAGCATCCCCTTGATAGCTCTTCTTAAAGCTTCGGTCGGTCTTCTTTCCATGAGGTGGCCTAGTGTTTCGGTTCTCAGTCCGCCGGGATATCCGGTGTAGTGCTGATAAACTTTATCAGTGAGCTTCTTGCCTGTTACTGCGATCTTTTCTGCGTTTGTTATTACAACCTTATCTCCAAGTTCCTGGTTAGGGCTAAACTCAGCCTTGTGCTTTCCCATTAGGAGTATTGCGACCTCAGACGCAAGTTGTCCTAAAATCCGATCTGAGGCATCAATAAAGTGCCATTTCTTTTCGATATTCTTGGGATTTGGTGCGAACGTTTTTCTCATTTTAATTATTCCCCGGTATTTTCCTCATTCTTTTCCTCTTTTTCCACGGTTGTTTCTACAGAAGCTTCTTCCACTTTTTCTTCTGTTTTCTTGGTCCTGCCTTTACGTGTAGGTTTCTGAGGTTTTTCGATTATGAATTCGATCCTTGCCATCTTTGCGTTGTCGCCATCACGTTCCGGAAGTTTGATGATCCTTGTGTATCCGCCGTTCCTTTTCTTATACAGGGGGGCGATATCGTCAATTAAAGAGCGCACTGCAGTTTTTGTAGTAAGTTTGTTTTTCAGGTATTTCACCGTAGTGAAACTCTGGTCGTTCTTAGCTTTGGTAACAAGCTTTTCCACATAAGGACGAACGAACTTTGCCTTAGCCAGAGTAGTTTCAATGGATTTATGCGTGATGAGGGATGTCGAAAGATTTTTCATCAAAGCCTTTCTGTGTGCGGGATCCCTGTTCAGTTTTTTTCCTTGAACTCTGTGACGCATGATAATTTAAAGCGGGTTTTATCTTAAACCCTCTTTCTTTAACAACTTCTTGATCTCATTGATAGATTTCTCACCAAGGTTTTTAATGTCTGCGAGCTCTTCGTCTGTCTTGTTTGCAATATCCTCAAGAGAGTTCAAGCCTTGTTTCTTCAGAGCATTGATAGTTCTTGTAGGTAAGGGAAGTTCCTCGATCGCTATAGCTTCGGTAGGTTTACCGGGTTTGGACTTGGGAGCTTTAATTTCTTCCTCGGTTTCTTCTTCCTCAGCATCTGCGTCCCATCCGGAGATGCTTTCAAGGTATTCTCTTAGTATGCCCGTTGATCTTAATACTGCGTCGGTAGGGGTGATACTGCCGTCTGTTTCTACGGTTAGGTTGATCTTATCCAGGTTGATGACTTTTCCGAATCGGGTAGGTTCAACAGTATATTGTGCTTTGATAACGGGAGAGTACAACGCATCGAGGATAATGACACCAATCTTGGAAGTTTGTCTCTCTTCCATTGGTGAGTAACCGACACCGGAATCAATGACCAATTCGGCTTTGAACGTGGTTTTTTTATCTGCGAGGGTGGCTATATGCTGCTTTTTGTTTAGTATTTGTACTTCGGATGAAACTTCTATATCTCCAGCTGTTACTTCGCCGGGACCTGACTTATTGATCGTAGCTGCGACCGGTTCTTTAGCATGGTTTATGAATCTGACTTTTTTCAGATTTAGAGTGACTTCGACTATATCTTCCTTTACACCTGCCACGGTTGTGAACTGGTGATCGGCGCCTGCAATCTTAACCTGCGTGATGGCGGAGCCTTCCAGCGAAGTAAGTAAAACTCTTTTTATCGCGTTACCTAATGTGTTACCAAAACCTGTGGGAAGCGGTTCGATAGAGAACTCCCCGACGTTACCGGTATCTGAAACAGTTGTGATCTTTATATCATTTGGACTAACTATCATTTTAAAAACTCCTATCTTGAGTAGTACTCAATAATTAATTGTATATTAATATCAGACTGCAAATCCTCTAAGGCGGGCATTCTACTATACTTAACTTGTCTTTCCTTGATATTAGCTTCAAGCCATTCCGGAAGGATAAAACCCTCTCTTAAATGTATTTTCTCAAAACTGACGGGCTTTATTATATCACCAACTTTTAGTTTAAGTGACGGGATATCAACGACTTTTCCGTTTACCATGAAAAAACCGGATCTGATAAGTTGTCTTGCCTGCGCCCTTGATACTGCAAATCCGCTGCGGTAGACCATATTATCCAATCTGCTTTCCAGGTTTTGCATAAGGACTTCACCAGAAACTCCTTTGGATTTAAGTGAGGAATCAACATAATTTTTAAACTGTTTTTCGAGTATCCCGTATATTCTTTTTGCTTTTTGTTTTTCTCTTAACTGAACACCATATTCCGATACTCTTTTTCGTCGGGGGTTGCCATGCTGACCGGGTGCCTGAAATCTTTTATTAAGAGTACATTTTTCGCCTTCACACTTTGTGCCTTTAAGATAGAGCTTGGTGCCTTCCCTACGGCATAATCTGCATTTTGGTCCGTTATATCTAGCCATATATTTTCCTTAAACTCTCCTCTTTTTCTTAGGTCTGCAGCCGTTATGCGGGGTTGGGGTCACATCGGAAATTGATACTACATTAAGTCCTGCTGATTTTAGTGCTTTGATCGATGAGATCCTTCCCATTCCCGGACCTTTCACAAAAACCGATACATCTTTCATTCCGCTATCGTGCGCTCTTCGTGCGACTTCCTCGGCAGATTTTGTAGCCGCATAAGGAGTTGACTTTCTTGAACCTTTGAAGCCTGAGCTTCCGGAACTTCCTGAAAATAAAGCATTTCCCTCGGAATCGGTTATCGTAACCAATGTGTTATTAAAACCTGCCGTAATATAAACCCTTCCTGACGCAGGTATTGTTTTAACTTTAGATTTTTTTATCTTAGTTTTTTTAACTGCCATATTATTACTTCTTCGCCAGTTTCTTCTTCATTCCGCCTACGGTCTTTCTTTTACCTTTTCTGGTTCTGGCGTTGCTTCTTGTACGTTGACCTCTGGCAGGCAAACCGGCTTTATGTCTGGAACCTCTGTAAGATTGTATTTCCTGCAGCCTTCTAATGTTCTGGGTAACTACTCTTCTGAGCTCACCCTCAACCGGAATTTCAAGTTCGGTAATAGTACTTCTTATTTTTGCCAAATCTGCATCGCTAAGATCCTTCACTCGTGTGTCAATGTTAATGCCTGCTCCGTTCAATATTTTTAAAGACTTAGCCGGACCGATACCATATACATAGGTTAGTGCAACTTCTATTCTTTTCTCATTAGGTATATCAACACCCGCAATTCTTGCCATATCTACCCTTGACGCTGCTTGTGCTTGGGGTTCCTTTTACAAATCACATGCACAACGCCCTTTCTGCGGACAATTTTGCAATCTCTACACATTGGTTTAACAGACGATCTTACTTTCATATTAATTTAAATTCACTGTGTTCTACTATATACAAGTATATAATTCAGTTCCATGCGCAAATTTTTGTATGCACAGTATATACATGCATACAATATGTTACGTCTCTTTATCTATAACGATAGGAAATTCTACCACGGGTTAAGTCGTGAGGTGAGAATTCCACTTTCACCTTATCTCCTGGAAGTATCCTAATCTTGAACTTACGCATTTTACCAGATAGTGACGCCAAAGCAATAGTTTCATCAGGAAACTCAATACGGAACATTCCACCCATTAAGGCTTCTGATACAACTCCTTCTTTAGTTACTACCGACTTGGTTGAATCCATGTACAAATGATTATGTGAGCTTGCTCGCTCGTATCCACTCGCTGTAGCTGCTTCGCAGCACTCATATAATTATCAAATTATATCAACAATAACTGTGGGATACTAGCAAAAGTATACGGGCGAGTCAATGTTTTATAGGTTAGTGTATCGTGAACTTATCTCTATTGATTAGTTTTGGAGTACCACGGTTAAAAACGAAACAGCCATGAATCTTAAGAATTACAAAGATTCATGGCCGTGATTTCTCGATCGGGTTGGGCGTCACCAGATGTGGCCTCGCCATGTTCGGCTGCGCATAGTCCGGGTCCGCATTGACCGGGAACTACCAGCCGAACTATTTAGGCCACCGAAGGTACGGGCGCGTTGTTGAAGCGGCCGTTTTGGTTCCGCGGTCGACGTGAAGTAGGCATCCATGGCAAGCTCTCGCTCATTCCGATGGTTTTTTTATCCTACGTACATCGACCCTGCGGGTGGTGACACCCAACCCATCATTTGTGGAGACCGACAGCAGGCGCGAAGTCTATTTGCTGCGCGCGTTCGTTTCCCGAGGGATCCACTCGGGTCGGGAGGCTGGTTCCACATCTAAACGTTTATATAATAACATAAAATGTCAAATAAGTCAACTATAGGTTACTGTGTATTTTTTTGTATAAAATTGAAATAAAACTAAATTGAGAAGTGATTTGTGAAAAAGAAGAAGCCGTGGATCTCGAAGGCAGGAAGAACCACGGCTTGTATGAAAACTTTTCCCCTATACATCAATCAGGAAAAAGCCCATTTTTAGTATTAAGACAGAGCGCTTTCTCAGGTGATGTGGAGTACGCGGCCAGACAAGCGCGGCCGATGTGCTTGTACCGTTGATCTCGCAACGGAATGCGTCTCCTGACGAGCTCACTACACGCTTCCCTGCAGGTTTTCCTGCTCCACGCATAGGTCTCGCAGTCAGATTCCGGTTGTTTTTCTCTAAAACCATCGTCCGAAAGCACCGGCGCTCTGCCTCATATGTTGCTGATAATAGCATTTTTCTAATAAAATGTCAACTATAGGTTAGTAAAGCATAGTTTTTGGTAAATATATACTTTTTTAACCGAAAACCATTGCCAACACAATGCAAAAGTGGTTAATATGTCACTATGCTTGATATTAAGTTCATCAGGGAAAATCCCGATATAGTAAGAAAAGCTGTGACCGATAAACAGCTTACCGATACTATCGATATAGACAAGTTATTGGAAGTTGATGAACGCTACCTAAATCTTCTCCGTAAAGTAGAGACTCACCGAAGTCTCCGTAATCAACTATCCGAGGATATCTCAAAAGTAAAAGACGACGATGCCCGGAAAAAGCTGATCGAAGAGGCGACCGCATTAAAAAACGAACTCTCAGAAATGGAGGATGAACTTAAAGTCATAAAATCCGAACTTGACTCGATGCTGCTTTGGGTTCCAAACCCTCCCGCCGTGGATGTTCCTTACGGAGAAGGTGAGGAAGAGAATGAAGTAGTACGGACGGTTGGCGACTTACCGCATTTTGATTTCAAGCCAAAAGACCATCTGGAACTTGGACAGGCTCTTGACCTTATCGACACGGAGCGTGGTGCCAAATTGGCCGGATTCCGTGGCTTCTTTTTGAAAAACGAAGCCGCGTTGATGGAACAGGCTGTTTTAAGATATGCCGTTGATTTCATGCTTGAGCGAGGTTTTACGCTCATGACCGTTCCGTGGATGGTCAAGCCGGAGTATTTTACAGGTACAGCTTATTTCCCGTGGGGGGAAGAGGATCACTATAAGACGCAGGACGGGTTGGCTCTTATAGGAACTGCAGAAGTGTCACTTACCGCCTACTATGCGGATGAGATCCTTGAAGAAAAAGACCTTCCTGCAAAAATGGTTGGTATTAGTCCTTGTTTTAGAAGAGAAGTAGGAAGCCATGGGAAAGACACAAAAGGAATATTCAGGATTCATCAGTTCTCAAAAGTCGAACAAGTAGTTTTACTTCCCGCAGATGAGGAGCTATCAAGAGAGTGGCATGACCG
>Ga0075579_125_pt1 | contig 17542 bp, 20 predicted proteins | sample RifGroB1_FD_68195 | JGI IMG/M metagenome (GOLD analysis project Ga0075579, IMG submission 68195) | candidate division WWE3 bacterium GW2011_GWB1_41_6 | reverse complement strand
TCGATATCGTGTGCCGGAAGCTCACGAGACTCATCCGGTACTATATCCGTTACATAGTCTGGTTCGAAAATTCGTGGTTGGTTACTCATAATAAAAGCATAACTAAATATTCAACGAATGTACAATGATCAACGGCCTTCTTCCCGTCTCTTTCCACAGGAAACGTTCAACATCATTCTCAATCCGGTGCTTAAGATTACCCCAGTCATCAGACTGTTCGCTGTTTTTGTCCAGAACTTTGTTCACAACATCCTTTGATTTGCCCATCAAAGCTTTCGATTCCTTGACATAAATGAAACCTCTTGTTATGACCTCAACCTTACCACGTACTATTTTTCCGTCCTGGATAGGAACAACAACCACAAAAACTCCATCACTTGATAATTGCTCACGGTCTTTAACAACGATCTGGGTAACTTCACCGACAGTTGTCCCGTCAACGAACACAGGTTTTAATGAAAGTCTTGGGCCTTTTCTTGCCTCTCCGCCGGAGAATTCCACGCTTTCACCCTCCAGCAGTTCAAATACCGATTCGTTGGGAAATCCCAGTTCCTCTACCATGTGCGTATAAGCACGTGCTTTAGTGACGGTTCCGCCGATAGGTATAAAGTACTTAGGTCTTACTACAGCTGCAATGGTTACAAGATCTCCTCTCGTACCATGCCCTGAAACGTGCAGATTTTCCTGGATTTTGCTGTATATTACTTCCGCACCTTTTAAGGTAAGGTTGTCCATTACTCTTTCTACATCTTCGGCAACTCCGGGGGGATTCGGATCGGCTGAAAAGACAACCATAGAGTTATTTTGCAATTGTATGTCATCGTTCTCATCGCGGCTTAACCTGTCCAACGCAGAACCTTGCTGGCCGTAACACCCAGCAATAATGTAAACAAGATCCTTCTGCGCGTGTGATGACGCCTCTTTATCTCCAACAAAAATATTCTCATCAAATGGGAGATACCCCAACCCGCGTGCCACGCGTACGCTTTGATCTATAGAACGACCGCTTAGAACGATTTTTCTCCCATACTTTTGCGCCGCGTCAATGATCTGATACATCCTTGAAATGTTCGATGAGATAGTCGTAACAAGTATCTGACGACCTGCTGCCGACTCAAACAGATCGTGAAATGTTTGATTTAATGTACTCTCCGAACGCGAGTAGCCTTCCGTTGTAGAGCCAAGACAATCCGATAACAGGCAGAGCACGCCTTCTTTTCCATACTGGGCAATAGTACCCAGATCAATAGGGGGGTCAAGTATTGGTGTCCAGTCGATCTTGTAATCTGCCATGTGCAGTACGGTTCCTTCAGGCGTCTTTATTGCGAAACCCAGCGCTTCCGGCACCGAGTGGTTCACCCTGAAAGCTTTGATCCTGAACGGACCGATCTGCGCCTCTTCCGTTTCGTTGGAAATAAGGTGGAATTTCACACTCTCGCTTAACCCCTTATATTTCTTCTCCTTCATCTTCTCCAAAAGCAAACCCTGAACCAGTTTATTTGCATATATCGGAACGTTCACCTGCTGTAGCAGATAAGGTATAGCACCTATGTGATCCTCATGTGCATGAGTAATAATCAACGCCTTGAATCGATGAGAGTTCTCAATCAGGTATGTCATGTCAGGTATCACCACATCCACCCCGTACATCTCACTATCGGGAAACCCGATCCCGCAATCCACCGCGATCAAATCGTCGCCATATTCGTAGATGGTCATGTTCTTAGTAACAGCTTCCGTACCGCTAAGCGTGATAATTTTTAGTTTCGGCTTTCCGCCGCTTTGAATATTATTGTTCGTATTCATGTTATTTATATTTTTTCTTTCAATATTCTTAAATTTCATAATTTTATAACCCCAAACCTATCTGGTCTTTGTTTTCCTGTAAGAGGTCTGTGGATCCGTCCGGTTTCTGCAAATCTTCTTTGATATATTTTAATACCGTCGGTATCTTCAAAAAATCCTCTTTCAACCCTAAAGCCATTTGCGGATTTCTCAACGCTGCGGCTGGGTGGTAAACAGGATAGACATTAAATCCTGCGATCTTAATAAGTCTGCCACGGTCCCTTGTAATCCTGCCATCGCTGTAAAAATAGTTCATGGCGAACCTCCCAAGCGTTATCACCATCAAAGGCTCCATCGCTTTAAGCTGCATAGCCAAGTACGGTTCACACGCGGCAATTTCATCAGGCAGCGGATCTCTGTTTTCCGGAGGACGGTGTTTGATAATGTTCCCGATCCATACATCTTCCCTTGTATAGCCAATTTCCTTAAGAAGAGCTTCTAATAGCTTGCCCGCCCTGCCTACGAACGGTCTGCCTGTTTCATCTTCCATCTGACCCGGAGCTTCACCTATAAAAACGATCTCGGACTCTATATTCCCTTCACCCGGTACGCCATGTTTTGCGGTCTTGTAAAGCCTGCACTTCTGGCACATCTTTACGTTCTTTTCTATTTGTTCCAGAATCGCCTTTTTATCCATACCTTACTTGGGAAGGTAATACTTCAAATTATCTTCCGTGAGATTCACAGAAGTTGATTTACCTTCAACAACCTCTTTCGCCACTTTTCTGCAAATAGATTCCAAAGTTCTACCAAGACTTCTGATACCTGAGTCAAAACCGAACGGACGTACGATCCCCGGCCAAAGCTTATCATCAATGATAAGCTCGCCTTCACGCAATCCCGTGTTCGCAAATATTTTTGGCATTAAGTAATCTCTTGCGATTGCAATCTTTTCCGCGTCAGTATAGGAAGGCATTTTAATAACCTCCATTCTGTCCATCAGAGCTGTTGATATTGTTCCGGTATTGTTAGCCGAGCAGATGAACAGCACGTCGGATAAGTCCACAGGATAGTCAACGTAGTGGTCCCTGAACTCAGGATTTTGGTTGGGGTCTAAAATTTCCAAAAGCGTAGCCATAACATCCGAACGCAACCCTGCCTCACCGCTTGCTTTTTCTATTTCATCAAGAAGTATGACCGGGTTACGCACACCTGTTTTTATCAAAGCTTTAATGATCTGTCCGGGCTCCGCTTCAGGATATACCTTAGAACGACCTCTTAGTTCCAAAACCGAACCGATCGCACCCAACGCTATTCTGTGGAATTTACGGCCTAAAGCCTCCGCAACAGAAATAGCTAACGTTGTCTTACCAATACCCTGGAGTCCTACCAACAGCAAGACCGGCGAACGCGCGATGGCATCGCCACCGCGGTCCTGGATAAGCTTCATCGTCGCAAGGTATTCAAGCATTCTGTCCTTGACCGTTTCCATTCCGTAGTGGTTCTTATCCAGTATTCCTTTAACTTCCCCAAGTTCCAAACGGTCATCAGTCCTGCCTTCCCAGGGGATGGAAGCGGCAACTTCAATGTAACGCGCAAGTGTATCGAACTCCTGCGCATAATGGCCGAGTTTTGCCATCCTGTTCAAACGATCCAGCATCTGGGTCAGACGCTCTGTTAAATCTTGGGGCATGCCGGCCGTGCTTTTTACTTTTTGTGAAAGGGTTTCAAGCTCTTCAAAAACGTAAGTTTCCGTATCAGAATTATCTTTTGTATTTCTTAGGTCTATGATAGTATCTTCTTTTTGCATATTAATTTACTTAATTATTTATCCGAAATTACCAACTCATTGTAACCTGAATTTAGTACTTGTTCTACCAATTCAGACAGTTTGACGCTTGATAGTTCCTCAGATTTTTCTTTTAGCGCGGTTTTTGCGTCGTCGCTGAAAAAGATTACCATCAAGTTCCCCTCGCGCGCCAGTTTTGTCTTGGCAGTAACAAACTGAGGTGTCAATGCCAAATTAAGCTCAGTTTTATTCCTTGACTCCTCCACTCTTTGAAAGATATCTTCATCAGTGCTTACAATAAACCTGTCACCTACAAGTTTGAACTTCGCCTGCGGAACGTTCAGACTTTCAAGCCGCCCGGTCAATAAACCAAGATCCTTTGGTATAAAAACAGCCGTCCAATGCCACTCCTCCTCTTTTTGTGTAGCGAACAAAACAAAATGGTCGCCGAACAGTTCATTAAATATAGAAAGGTATTCTTCCTTGTATGCACCATCCTCTAAATAAAGCTTTGACAACCACTCATAATCAAATCCTTCAATTAATACCACGGCATCTTTGGGAACATTTTCCATGATAGTATCGACCCCAAACATGCCTTTTTTGGCACGCTGATCCAGCTGAACGGGTGCGGCAACTTGCGTGGCGGGTTCCTTCGGAACACTTACATTCTTCTTTTCCAGTCTCGATAGATAGAAAGCTCCTGCCCCCGCCAGCACTACCAAAACCACAGCGCTCACCGATAAGAATATATTTCTCTTTGTTAATAAGGGAGTTATCTTTTCGTGTACCTGTTCTACAGCCTTTTTAAGCAGAACTGTACGGGCGTTTGTGGGGGCGGTGTATTGAACAACTCTGGTGACATTTACCGGAAGCACCTGCGCCCCATCAAGCGTATTAGCGCAGAAGGAGCAAAAGTAGTGGTCAAAACTACCAAGCGGATTGTTGCATTTAGGACAGATTCTCTTGGGCATTACAATAATTGTAACATTAAGTAAACTATGGTTTTAACACTTTTTGGTACAGCCTAGCGCCTTCGGTCCCTGTTTCTGTCGCCAAACCCCCGTCCTCCGCGGTCGCTCCCACCTCGGTCGCCTCTACCGCCGCCCCTGGGTCCTCTTGGAGCTCTTGGCTCATCTACATAACCGGGTTCCAAAGCTTTCTTTGACAAACTCACTTTTCCGTCACGTCCAACTTCAATTACTTTAACTTTTACGTTATCACCGACACTTAATATATCGTTCACTGAGTTCACATATTCATTGGACAGTTCACTAATATGAAGCAGACCTGACTTTCCGGGAAGAATGTCTACAAATGCGCCGAAATCTACGATTTCCCGAACCACACCGTCATAAACTTCACCAACTTTAGTGTCGTGGGTTAACCCTTCAATGATCTCCAGTGCTTTCTTCGCCATATCTTCATCTGTTGAGGAAACTACTACCGTTCCGTCCTCTTCTATTCCGATCTCAGTACCGGTCTTTTCCTGGATCTCCCTAATGGTACGTCCCCCGGAACCTATCACCATACCAATCTTTTCCGGTTCTATCTTCATGGTGAACATTTTCGGAGCGTATTTTGATACGTCAGTTCTTGGTTGATTTAGAGTTTTCTCCATATCGTCAAGAACGTGCATCCTGCCTTCCCTGGATTGTTCAACGATCAAAGGCATCCATTCAAAAGGTATTCCGTATGACTTCATATCAGCCTGCATAGCCGTCACACCATTCCTTGTACCCGTCATTTTAAAGTCAAGAAATCCGTACGCGTCTTCCATGTAAGCAAGGTCGGACATTATCAAATGTTTCGTCATTTCATCGTCCATAATAAGTCCGACGCCGACACCGGCGACCATTTCTTTGATAGGAACACCGGCATCCATCAACGCTAATGTTGAGGCACACGCAGCTGCCATCGAACTTGAACCGCTCGAAGACAATGTTTCGGACATTAAAACTATTGTGTAAGGAAAATCCTGCTGTGAAGGAATTACAGCCTGCAATCCTCTTTCCGCTAACATTCCATGACCTACCTCACGCCCGCCCGGAGCACCGACACGTCCCGTTTCGCCTACAGAGTAAGGAGGAAAATTGTAGAAATGCATGTATCTCTTAGAACGCTCACCATACATGTTCTGAATCAACATTTCCAGTGAAGGGGATCCCAGCGTCGCTACGGTTAAAACCTGCGTCACACCTCTTGAGAACAATGCACTTCCGTGTGTTCTTGGCAAGATACCAACCTCTGACTTGATCTCCCTTATATCCTTGACCCCTCTACCATCAGGTCTTTTATGTTCGTCTAAGATTAAATGCTGTAGAGAGTGTTTCTGCACCTCGGACAAGGCTCTTGCCATATCCGCCTTTTTGTACTTACCCTCAAATTTCAGGAATATCTCGCTCAATAACTCATCCTGAGCGTCTTTGAGCTTGGTCTTGTCGAACCCCTGGGACATCATTTCCACAACCCGCTTCTTAGCAAACTCTGTGATGTCCTTTAAAAGGGTTTCGTCCAGTTTTTTCGATACATATGCGTATCTCTTGTTCTCAGGATTTACTTCTTTTGCAAAGTCATTGATTATATCCAACAACGGAGAAACGTTGTTCCTGGCAAACTCCATTGCGCCAAGGATCTTCTCCTCAGGAATAATATGAGCCTCAGCTTCGACCGCCAGAAATCTATGATCCTCACCAACGAAAGATATCATCATCTCCAATTCGGATTTTTCTTCCAACTCTGAGGTTGTGGGATTTATCTTGTAGTCATTATCAAAGAACCCAACCTTTAGTGATGCCATCGGGCCTTTCCACGGTATATCGGAAGCGTGCAAAGCAGCTGAAGCGGCGATCATTGTAAGGAACTCGGGGTCCGAGTTCGAATCCAACGAGAGCACTGTAGCAATAACCTGCACTTCATCCATGTAGTCACTGGGGAAAAGAGGCCTGACTGCGTGGTCGATCAGTCTTCGTGTAACTATGGCATCATCTGTAGGTCTTCCGTCCCTTTTCACAAAACGGGACGTCTTAATAGAACCGCTTGCGTAAAGTTTTTCTTCGTAGCTTACGTTTAAAGGAAAGTAATCAATATCGGGGTTCGCGTCAGCAGAAACGACCGTTACCAATACAACGGTGTCACCGTAAGTGGCTTTTACAGCCATATTTGCTTGAATAGCCAAACTACCGGTTTCCAAAGCGAGCGTCTTGCCGGCAAAATTTATTTCCTTTTTAACAATTTTATTCATTTATATATTTTCTGGGAGTCCGGGGGATTAAGAGATGTAATACTATGCACATAATGCGCAATATTCCATTCCTTAATCCTAATACCCTTCACCCCTAACAATTAATTATTTACTTAATTCCATCTTTTCAAGCAAAGCCGTGTATCTGTCCTCGTCTTTGTTCTTAAGATAGTTCAAAAGGCGTCTTCTCTTATTAACCATCTGAAGTAACCCTCTTCTTGAGTGGTTATCCTTCTTGTGGTTCTTTAGATGAGAAGTCAGTTTGATGATCTGTTCTGAAAGCAACGCTACCTGAACCTCGGGAGAACCTGTATCGGACTCGTGCAACCTGCTTCCTTTTATGATCTTATTCTTTTTATCCCTTATTAGAGCCATAAACGAACGTAATATTACCAGACTTCTTACCGGGAATCAACCTTCACTTCCCTATAGGTCATACCTGTCAGTAGCGCTTTGGCTGACTTGGTGTCGGGTTGAAGACCCCATGTCGGGCAATTCCTAAAGACCACCATACTCAAATTCTCTGCTGAAGTATCAATAATATTAACAGCACCGTACCTTCTGTTCCTATCAGTGTTATCTACATTAATGATCTTTGCGGCACGGAATTCCTCTTCAAGTTCACGGTATGTTTGGCCAAGATCTGCCAACTCCTGTACGCCTACCGTAAATATGACGTCAAATTCCATACCTTTGATAAAAGTCTTGACTCTGCTCCTGTCAAAATCTTTAGGCACCGGACTTAACTTTAAAGTTAAAATGTCATTATCGGTAGAATAATGAACTTTAGCGGCCGGCGTATTTGAATAGTCTATAGAGACAAGGAGTTCACGCGTAAAGATGTTCGCTGTTATTTCCTCTTTCTTTACAAGATGTTCCGCAACCTCGGGAACTTTACCTGTATAGACAAGAGAAACATCTTTCCCGGTGGCCAGAAGCATATTATAAAGACCAACAGCCGCGCTAAACGCATCAGCGCCAGCGACTTTGGAAGGTATTACTGCTATTGTGCGGGCATTTTCTATTAACTCCATTATTTTCTCCGAGTTATTTTTTTCGTTCCCGTTCATATTTTTACCGGGCGGATAATTATTTAATTACTGCTTTTTTGGAATGACTGGGCAATATATCAGATAAAATGGTGGATGTCAAATATTAGCGTACTTCGACCCAAAGATCACCTGCTATACCTTCGAATTGAGGCTTTAACAAAATTCCGCATTCGTTGTCTTTTCCAACCAAAGGAACCTCATTTTTACCTTTTTTGAGCTTTTTGACTTGTCCTACATATAAGGGTTCGTCCTCTTTTGTAACATCAGCGGGATCTTTGTCGTATATTGCAATTCTGCTTCCTTCTTTCAATGCGCCGGCTAATACCTTACATCCCGCAATAATATCTCCTGAGGGAAGCTTGAAAGTCTTAAGAACCTGAGCCCGTCCCTTTATTTTGGCTTCAGCGTCATGTGCGGTACCCTCTAATAGTTCCTTTACATCATCCATGAGTTCATAGATGGTCTGATAGGTTTTGACCGTAACTTTAAGATTGTCAGCAAGATCTGCTACGTTAGGCGCCGGTTTTACTCCAAACCCTACGACAATCCCTCTTGCTCCTTGTGCCAGCAGTACGTCTGAATCGGTAATATCACCAACAGAAGCTCTCAGGAACTTCAACGAAAAGGTTGCACCTACCACTTCGGAAACAAGACCTGCCAAACCGGCTTTTACAGCCTCCAAAGTTCCCTGCGTATCGGCTTTTACAACAATAGCAACGGTCCTCTTTGTATCTTTTCCTATGATCTCAACTCTATTCTCATCAATTGCAAGTTCCGCAAGCTCGCTTCCCTTTTGAACAAGCAAGTCGCCTACGCTTGGGGGTTTACTGAAGCCCAATATCTCCACAGGGGTAGAGGGTCCTGCTTCTTTGAGCATTTTCCCGTTGTGATCCATCATCGATCTGATCTTGATATTGTAACCGCTGGCGCTTACTTCATCCGCAATCCTGAGCGTGCCATTCTTAATAATTACCGTTACAACAACCCCTCTTTTTGCATCAAGTCTCGATTCTATGATCACGGCCTCCAACTCGCTTGCCGGATCGGCTTTAAGGTTCATCATTTCCGCCTGCACCTGGATTGCGTCAAGAAGATCGGTAAGTCCCGTTCCGCTCTTTGCGGACACCTGAACGGATATAATATCCCCACCCCAGTCCTCCACCATAACTCCTTCGCGCGCAAGTTCCTGCTTTACGTTCTGAGGGTCTGCACCCGCCGTGTCCATTTTATTCAAAGCAACAATGATAGTAACCCCCGCGGCTTTCGCATGCTGAATTGATTCCTTGGTTTGAGGTTTCACACCTTCATTAGCGGCAACAACAAGAACCACTATATCAGCAGCCCTGCCGCCTCTTGCTCTCATCTGGCTAAAAGCCTGATGTCCGGGAGTGTCGATGAAAGTGATTTTCTTGGAATTGTGTTCTATCTGATACGCACCTATGTGCTGAGTTATGCCACCGTATTCGCCTGCCTGTACGCTTGTCTTGCGGATTGCGTCAAGAATAGAGGTCTTACCATGATCAACATGGCCCATGACAGTAACCACAGGAGGCCTGATGGTCTCTTGTGATGTATTAACGGTGTCATTTGCGACAACCTTGTTTCTAATAGTTTTATTTTCAGCCATAGTTTTTTACCGTAATCTTTGTGCAACCTTTGATTTTTATTAAAAAATCTTGTCTTCATTATTCTTTCTAATTTTAATTACATCTAATTTTACTCTTTTGCGTCCGGTTCTTTCTGTTCGCTCTTTTCTTCAGGAACATCAGTGTTCTCTCCGGCAACTTCAATTTCCTCAGCTACGTTCTCGGCAAGCTTTTCCGCTTCTTCGTCTAACAGATCCTCAGCTTTTTTAATATCCTCATCCCAAATACCGCGTATTATTTTTTTACCTTTGGCCACTTCTGCTGCTTCTGCTACCGTTCCAAACAAGCCGGGTGCTCCTTTTATATCTATCTTCCATTTTGTTAGTTTGTTGGCAAGACGGGCATTCTGGCCTTCTTTTCCGATTGCAAGACTTTGCTGATCTTCAGGAACTGATACGGTTGCTTTTCTCTCATCGTGATCCAGTTCAACTTCTGTCACACGGGCCGGGGATAAACTTGCAGCAACGAATTTCTCGGGACTTGAGGAATAGGGAATAATATCGATCTTCTCACCAAAAACTTCGCTGATAATGGATTGGACGCGGACACCTTTTTGACCAACACAGCTTCCGACCGGATCAACTTTCCACCTGAAGCTATTTCTGGTACTTCCTGTTCGAAAAGTTTCTTAATAAAATCAGGGTCGGCTCTGCTAACAATGATCTCCGTTCCCCGTGAAGTTTCCTTAATATCTTTTATAAAAACTTTAAGTCTTTGGTTAAGCCTGTATTGCTCGGCCTCAACCTGTTCGGATTGGGGAAGGATGCCGTGGGCTTTGCCCAGGTCAAGAATGATTACTCCATTCTCTATTCTGAAAACGGTTCCGCTCATGATAGTTCCTAATTTGGATTTATATTCTTCGATAATAACGTCTTTTTCCGTCTCGCGGATCTTTTGCAGAATAACTTGTTTGGCGGTTTGAGCTGCAATTCTTCCAAAACCTGCAGGAGTCACGTCTTTTTTATCTTTTATTATTCTGACTTCACCCGTATCGGTGTTCAGATCAACGGTAATGTCTTCAATTTCAACATCCTCTCCGACATCCTTGCGGTCTCTTTTGTACGCTGAAGCAAGCGCTACTCTTATTGACTCGAGTACGCTTTCAACGGGAATTCCCCGTTCCGTAGCAACCTGATTAAGTGCTGCACTAAATTCTGTTACTGCCATACTTTATCGTTTATCGCTGTCTCAAAATGTAGCGATGAGCCTTGCAGGCTCACGGACATTTTTCGCCAACGATAACCTCAATTCTCCGAACAACTAATTTAAATAAAAAGGCGGGATTGCCCCACCTGTAAACCGATACAATATTACATCAATCTAATACTACTGTCGACTCATAAATTAACATAAACCACGCGATTTAGCAACTTGATACGCGTGTGAAAAAGTGCTGTTTATAAGGATTTTTGGTATTCCTCCAAAAGTTCTTTCTGCTTTTTGCTTACTTTTTTCGGTATCTGGACCTCAACCTGGACAATAACATCGCCCTGGCCGCCCGCTCTCATGCGGGGCATCCCTTTTCCTCTTATTCTAAACTGAGTGCCCGACTGCGTTCCGGCGGGGATCTTAAGCTTTGCCGTGCCGATACCGCCCTTAACCGAGGTATCCACAACAGGAACTTCGATAGTATCCCCAAGTATGAGCCGTGAAAAATCCATTTCATATAAAACCCCCAGGTTTTCGCCGATCCGTTTAAACTGACTCGGCATAGGAACCCTTAAAGTCAGGTACAAGTCACCGTTCGGAGTTCCCGTAGGACCGGGCATTCCTTTTTGGGCAAACCTCATCTCCGTTCCGTCATGCACCCCTGCCGGTATTTTTATTGTGATCTCACCACTCTCCACGTTTATCTTTTTCTCCGCACCATGAACCGCATCAGCAAATTCCACATTCATTTCATAATATAAGTTCTTGCCTTTACGGGGTGCCCTGTTGCTGCCAAACCCCCTGAAACCAAAAAATTCCTCGAATACGTCGAACGGATCGAAATCACTGCCGGCACCTTGCGCGCCTGCATTGCCAAACGGGCCTCCCGACGAATATGTGTAACTGAACGGTCCCCAGCTTCCGCCCTGCTGTCCACGGAACGGTCCATTTCCCTGCGCACCGGCAAAACCACCTCCGGCATGACCGTACTGGTCGTACATTTTGCGTTTCTGCGGATCACTAAGCACCTGATAGGCCTCGTTTATTTCCTTGAACCGCTTTTCGGCACCGGTTTTATCCCCATCCTTTACCACATCGGGGTGGTGTTCGCGGGCGAGGTTTCTGTATGCCTTTTTTATATCTTCATCACCGGCATTCTTAGGAACACCAAGGACTTCGTAATAATCTTTTCCGTTAGCCATGGAAACATTTTATCACTTCGTGTGCATTCTCGCTTCACTTGAAAGGAGCACTTGGGGGTGGGGAGTGGGAGAATATTAATGTCTCTAAGAATGAGAGGTCTAATTACTTTTACTTTTGTTATATTCGATTGCAAATTGTTTAAACCTCTCCCTTATTGTCTTCATATCAAAAATCTCCAAATCCCACGAGTCCAAACCCTTTCCAAACACAACATAGTTTGGATATTTTGTGTTAAATTTCAAATGGCCGTTCATTGGATCAACACCCCACCACTCATTATTAATTAAGCATTCTGCGAATACATGCCCTCTAACTTTGTCTAAATCATCGATAAAATACTCTTTAGAAATAACTTCAATATATTGGGTAGGTATACCTTTAGCACGAGTAATAGCTATGAACACCAACGCAAAGTCGGTACAACCAGTAGCAAAGCCGTCCTGAATTATTTGATCTGAAGTTCTTGAACGAAAAATGTCGTTTTTTTCAATTTCATCAGGCGCAGGGTATTTAATGTTCTTATTAACCCATCGTAAGGTTTTGATCACAAACTCAAAACCATTACCATCAATTGAATCAGCAATCTCTTGTATTTTAGTTGTTATCACAGTTTGTTTTCCGGATTTGATGAAGTCTTCCATAGTAAACAGTCTATATTAAAACACATCGAATGTAAAATCTATTTACTTAGTACGTAAAGCAAGTTTGCATTGTTATTGCAACGTATTTTATGATATAGTACAATCACCATACTACAGAAAGGAGACAGTACATGAGTGGCAATGCGATCGTAAATGCTGTTCAGGAAGAGTTGCAGAATCGAAACAGCATCACCGTTGGGTACGATAACTACCAGTACCCTGACCGTGGCGATTCTTACGCAAACGACGATACCGACGACAGTCCCTCCGAACAGTAGTAATCTGTGCTATACAAACCTGGGGGTAAAGAAACAAAACCTGTACTTTTAACCTGGTTAGATGCGATAAGTAACCACACGGCGGGAACCGTGGAAGAAGTTATGGAAAAAAGCAAAATAACTCCTATATACTTTGCCGGATTTTATATGGGTATGGCAAACGATACTCTCTATGTTGCTATTGCTTATAACAATGAAACTCGCAAATACAGGGTCATACTGATGATACCCCTTACGAACGTTGTATCTTTAGAATCGCTTAAATAACTATCGACACAGTATTTCCAAAATGAGAATTCAAGATGTATCTGATGTAGAATCTGAACGGGATTATTAAAAAACCGCTTTCTCACCTCGAAACTCTGGAGAAAGCGGAAGTATTTCAGTTTTTGTTTCGCTGTAAGCCCTGAGTACTACTAATCATCAAATTCTGTGGCCGGGTTCACAGCCCAGTCATCATAATCAGACGCGGTAGTGTAACCACTAAAACCTGGATCTTCAACTTCAATCGGTTCGTCGCTAGATCTCGGGTCGGTTTCCCATGTTCCAAGATCCTCGCCCCTAAGGTCGATATCAGCATCAGGAACAAAAACCAGACCATCTCCCTCATCGTCTTCATCGTAAGGACCTAAATAAGTAGACACTCACTCTCTCCTTTTATATAGGTTGGTAGCGTTGAGCTGCTAGAACACTAAATAATTTATATCACGACCTATATCGAGAATCAAATTCTTAGCTGCCGCAGCGCCAAAATGTTACAAACAGAGACTCCTACAAGGGTACGCTTAGTAATCTCTTTGTACATAATAAAATGATTCTCGTAAATGGTAGCTTAAATTTACAATTAGTGGCATTTAAAGGTAATAATTAGAAAACCCCCAATAAATAGACCCCAACAATCGCTATCAAAGCCGTGATAAGTTTAATTTTAATATCCTTCTTTTGTTTGAAAATGAAATACTCTGCCAGGATAACTAAAAATATCTCGGTATTATTAATAGCATCCACCCGCCCTACTTCCCCACCATAGGTATAAGCAGTAAAAGTAAAAAGATTAAAGAACATAAAACCTAATCCTGAAATCATAAGTGGTTTATACTCAGCGATTTTAGTCACTTTTATTGTCTCTATAACAGCACGTGGGTTTAGAAAGAAAGTTCCTAAAGTGACTAAGGTAAAAGACCAGAAAAGATAAGTAACAGGGCTTGTATCAATTACTACTAATTTGTCCATTATATATGAGATACCAAAAAATACCCCTGCAACAAGTCCATACCAGTGATATTTCTCGATTACCGCACTCTTAAAGTTAAGGAACACAAGTGAGGACAAAATAAGACCTACACCGATAAACTTTGTTATATAAAAAGATTCGTTCAAAAAAATAATCCCGAGTATTGTTGAAACCACCGCTGAAAAGGACATAAAAACAAGAGAGAAGCAGATATTTTTCGCATTAAAACTCTTTAAATAGAAGAACACACCTAGTGAAGCTGTGAAAGAAGCAAGTAATAAATAGGAAAATACTCCTTGATCAAATACCGAGAAAAGCTCTGCTCTATGACGTGTAAATAAGATAAATATAAGTACTAATATAATCGGAAAAAAGTAAGTAAGAACTGTACTTGATCTTTCGTCTATTTCATTTTCTTTGGAACGTAATATTTTTTGCTGGATCAGTTCTGCAACCGCTAAAGATGTGATTGATAGAAGGGTAAAAATAAACCAACTCATTATTCGATAATATCACGAACTCTTAATCCGGGTATTCCCATATAGGTTTTTCCTGTGTTAACATAAACAGGATTTTATGAAAGCATCAACCGACACTATAACTAATGTTTGGGATTTCTTAGCTGACCGTTTCAACACCCATAAGAACGGTAATGAAATACACCCGGACGCTGCCGTAAATATATTTATCGGTTGGCCGATATTCCTGGACCAGATGGAAATCCAAAGGAAATACTTGGGAACAAAATCACTTGAGATATTGGACTTTGGTTGCGGAACCGGCAAGTTCCTTAAAGAACTAAGTAAAAAAGGTAATAATGTCACCGGTATGGATAAGTCAAACAAAATGGTTGAACTCTCAAAAAAGAACGCATCTAATGGTATAAAACTCTACAAGGAAGAAGAATTCTACGAACTTGTAGATCGGGGAGAGTTACAAAATAAATTTGATGTAATCACATCCATGCATGTATTTGAATGGATAGAAGATATAAACAGCACATTAAACCAACTGAGTTCCATATTAAAGAAAAACGGTATTTTCTTGTTCGCAGTCTTTCCAAAAAAACATATCATTGATTCATTACGTATTCAAGATCTGTTCGAAGATTTTGACTCCGCAGAAAACCCCTCGGTTGGCTACGCGAACTTTGACGGAATAAAGGTTCAGACATTTATCCGCGATGCGGAATTCTTTGATGAATTTTTTAGAAATTCGAATTTTGATAAAGTTCTGGAATTCTACCCCCCTTATTCACAATACTTTTTAAAACACTACAAGTGGACCGGCTCACTATACCCGGAGATGATGATACTCGCTTATAGAAAACTTTAGACTCTATCAATTTTTCTTTATGGTGTATTTTTTGAGAAAGTATTCAGGATGGTAAGACATTTTTGCTTCCCGCAGTCCCAGTAATCCCGTATCCTGTTGCAAATTCATATAGTAATATCCTGCTTTATTGAACCACCCCGCACCTACCACCTCTAGGTAATAGGAACTTTTTTCGTAATTATTCAACGCTTTGCCAAAATGTCCCATTACCCACAGAGGTTCGTAGAGTTCGTTTTAAATTGTGCACTGTATTTGATAAATTTTTCTATAGCATCTATATCATCATCCTTCTCCTTTTGATTAAATCCCTTTGAGTCGCACCACTTCTCTGTGAGGGACATTATCATGTCCTGCGCATCTTTTTCTGCCAGATATAGAGCCTTTACATTGCTGTTAGGATAACTGTTTTGGAACGAACGTACGTTCTTCCGTAGGTTCTTCATATTCCTACCATTTAGATCCGACAGACTCAAAGTATTAATAATATAATCAAAACTGTCCCGGTCTTCCGTGCTTTCAAACTTCGAGGCATCCAGTCTTTCCACAACAAACTCCGGTACCATTTTTACCACAAGACCTAATGAAAATAGACTTTCTAATGTCTCATCAAGCCGGTTCTCCCCAATAACTGATAGAGCATGGTTTTCTGTTAAATAATCAGTGATCTTAATTACTAAGTTATCGTTTAGGATGGAATAAGAGTTGTTTTCATCTGCATTCCAGCATAAAAGACTTAAAATATTAAAATCTGAGTAAGGCGGATACTTTTGAGTATAAGACTGTATAACATCCTTATCTTCTATCGTTATTCTTTTAAAATTAGGGAATATGTTCCCCTCAGACGTGAGCATATCCTCATTTTAGTATAAACAGCGTAACTCTGAAACCACCTGTTGACAATAGTATCCAAATATATATCATTAAATATAGGGTATTATATGAACAAACGTATTGCGTTTTCAGCTCTCTCCATAGTCCTCTTCTTATTCTATTTTATCTGGTGGCTATATCTTAAACAGTTCGTTCCCGAACCTTACACAGCACTAAACGATTACTACGCCGATACATACGGGATTATGGCGGGAGTAGGCGGACTGATCGGATTGGTGGTAGCAACAAAATATGGATTCCTAAAAAGTTACGTAGGCAAAGCTATAACTTTCTTTTCCCTCGGACTAATTTCACAGTTCCTGGGACAGCTTAGCTATACAATACTTTTTTATGTATACGATATTGAGAACGCATACCCGGCATTCGGCGAGGTGTTTTTCTTAGCTACTATTCCTTTTTATATTTTTGGATTGTGGTTTATCGGAAAAGCTTCAGGGGTATCGGTTTCATTAATAGGATTTAAAAACAGGATCAGTGCTGTCCTCCTTCCACTGGCAATGATCGGTGCATCCTACTCTCTCTTTTTAAGAAATTACGACAGCCAGGACCTCCCATTCAATATTGTTTTCTTAGATTATGTATATCCAATCGGACAGGCTATATTCTTCTCGCTAGCTTTACTTATATTTTACTTAACAAATAATATTCTTGGCGGTGTGATGAGAAGCAGGGTTCTATTTATTCTATTCTCACTACTTTTCCAATATATTGCAGATAGTTTGTTCATATTTGAAACACGGGCTGAAACATGGTATCCGGGAGGACCGAGTGACTTAATGTTCGTAATATCCTACTTTTTAATGACAATGGCTCTAATTAGGTTTGAAAATATCGAGGACGAACTCAGAAAACGTAGAGAAGCTAACGTTTCAAACTAAAACATGGAATTAGTAAAAGAAATTGTAAAAGAACAAAGTTTGATCATTGGAGAAAATCTAGCCAGGCAAATGGCTATTGAATCAGGCGTTGTAAAGTTTAATTCCAGTAAGATAGATGACCTAACCGTTACCGAACCCAACAGAGACATGGCGATTGAAAAGCTAATCGGCTCCTATAAAGAACTATTCGGACAAGCTTCCGTAGAAGTGTGTATGAACGTAATAAAGAAATTCCCTCAAAAAAAGTAAGTAACCTGCAATTAAATCCTAGTTACCTCCAAACAATAAAATTTCTGCTCTCCATGATATACAATAGTAGTATAAGTGTTTTAAAACTGCCATGGACATTGACTACATAAAAACACTTCAGCCGGAAAAAATTGCTGAGGAAGTATATAAGAAAAACGTAGAACTTCT
>Ga0075579_126_pt1 | contig 19137 bp, 24 predicted proteins | sample RifGroB1_FD_68195 | JGI IMG/M metagenome (GOLD analysis project Ga0075579, IMG submission 68195) | candidate division WWE3 bacterium GW2011_GWB1_41_6 | reverse complement strand
GACATTTTAAAGATGGGTGGCGAGATGTAGCAATCAAAAAACCTGAACTTGTCGCAGAGTATCTTTATAAATATCAAGATGAGGGCAGATTCGGCGCCGATCCAAGATTATTGGTTGTCTATATTGATGAAACTGACTTCGTTCGATACAACCTTGTAGAAGGGGAGGTATATAGTATAAGTATCGTGTACGACGTTAAGTCTTTCTTTTGTGATAATAATCAACCTGACGGAATATACTACAGAGCAATTGAACTAGTAATTCTGCCATAAATACCCTAAAAGGGATCTTTCACCCACGAAAGATCCCTTTTTTATTGCAACCTAACCGGTAACCGGCTGAGCAATAACAGTCAATGTAGCACCAAAAGGCAGCCGCCCCCGTTTAACAATGTTCGCTTCAAACTTTAATATATTGGTCATAAAATCGTTCAGATACTTTGGAAGGGGAACGTACGTGGTCTTTGGGTAAGCGGTCTTTCCGAACAAATTCCCCCATAATCTATACAAAACAATGCCGGGAAACGAGAACGTCACAAAATAGGAGCTTTTTAATATCCTGTATCCGCAATTTTCCAGTTTTTTGGTCAGTTCATATGAGTGGTAACGTCTTTTATGCAATAAAGCTTCGTCGTGCTCACTCCATAAGAATTTATAGGCGGGAACATTGATAAAGAACAAGCCACCGGGTTTTAACATCATTCCCACTCTTCTCATCGTCTCCAGGTCATCCTGTATGTGTTCCAGAACATCCAGTGCAAGGACTAGATCAAATTGCTTTTCGTAAGGATCGATATCCATCTCGTTAACATCGGCAACAACTGCCTCTTTTAGTCCGACTTGGGAAACGTGATACATTGCTTCGTGTGACGTATCTACACCTGTTACAGCCCCATAATCAGTCAAAAACCCCGTCACACCTCCGGTACCGCATCCGATCTCCATGATATTTAGATCCCTGCGTCCGGGGAAATATTGATCCAGAAATGTTTTTATTAGATAAACTTTGCCTTTGTGCCACCAGTATTCTTTTTCGAACTGCGCCATACGCAGGATCTCGGAGTCGTTCATAATAGGTTTTCATTATAACCCAGATGGTACTTTTTAATAAAGAAGTTAGTAAGGTAAGCCAATATTAATGATGTAGCTATCGAGTAATAAAATATAGTTGGAATAAATTTCAGCTCAATCACAACTTGCCCTTTAGGTACCTCAAACTTTATAAACTGACCCGTGTCTTTGCTTTCAATGTCACTGCGCTGACCATTTACTCTCAACCGCCAGCCCGGATAGTTCGTAATATATGTGTTAAGATCCTGAACTTTATTGGATGAAATATAGTAGTTCATGTGACCTTCTTTTTCCTCCCGATACAAAACCTCCCCGTCAAACTCATTAAGTAAAGGCTTTGGCGCGGCTTTGTACACAAACTCCATATCATTCCCAATGAACTGGTGGACACCCAAATTTTGATAACTTAGGGGGTCATCGCTTTGTAAAAACATCTCATCGTTATGGATTTCCTCACGGTTAAGTGTTTTTATATAGTTAGTGGTTACGTACTGGCTGTACCCATATACACCCCACATAGGGTAGTAAAGATTGCCGTTCCAGAAGAAATTATCATTTACCACCACGGTCCGTCCGGTAAAGTTTTCTGTTGATATATTAGGAGGATTTGGCATTATTTCGTTCAAAGTCCGTGTATATGAACGTATTATACCGTTGCCAAAGTAAAATAGATCAACAAATATCAGTATCACAAGTGAATAGCTAAGCAGATCTTTTTTAAGACTAGTCTTGCAGGATGTTATTGTTACCAACGTAAGCGCAAGTAAAGTGAGCCAGACAAAAAACGACCGATCAGGAACGAATGCACGCATTACAAAAAGTTTCATTATCAGGAGGGTCCGTGAGTTTAAGAGTGTTAATATTATTAATAATCCTACCGGTAATACGAGCGGATGTTTTATCTTTATCAGTTCAAATTGTTTAAACTTAAGCATCTCTATACTCTTACTTGGGTAGCTTACAAAGTAACCGGCTAAACATGCTAACGCGAAATCAAATAACACAATAGAACGCCCCCAATATCTGAACATACTAATCAGTGGTATAGGAATGTTGTTGTAAAAGGGAATGAATTTAATTATCCCAAGGATTAGAAAAGCAGAGATGTTGAGTAATAAGAAATTCCTAAAACGCCGCAAACAAGGGCAACGACACCAACATAAACGTATGTTTCGTGTATACCATATTCGCTCGACACCATGTTCCATTTGTAATTAGAACCATTCCCGAAAAAATACGGATAAATAACATTCACAATCATTAAAGGGTGGTACGAGCCTTGTGTAAAATCCAAACCAAAGGTACTCCGGTTAGCTTTAAGATACAGCTGAAATGTAGGAACAAGCAGAGGAAGTGAGAAAGTTAGTATCAACAGCCCGGACAGAAACATAAGCTTAAGTCCAATAATTCTGTTAATAATTTCTGGAATATTGGTTACAAGGTAAAAAAGTATTGCTATGACCAGTATAAGAACCGACTGAAAAGAGCCAAAGTACAAGAACAATACTACTAAAAAGTTTATAAGGTAAAACCATTTAATTTTCTTTGTTCTAGCGAAATTATCTGCAAGGAGAATGCCTAATGGGATAGAGAAGGTAGTTAGCGTAAAGTTAAAGTGCTGCTGATGAAATAAATGGTAAAACGAGAAATAGTAAATAAGATTCGCGGCAAAGATCCCTAAGTAAGAAAATCCTCTTCTCCTTAGAAAAATGTATAAAGCCGTGGAACCCAGAGTGTAAAACATTAAATGCAGGAACTTATACGAGTCGAACGGACCCATAAGCACCGTAACCAAAATGTTCAGGGGATGGAGGAAAACCCGTTCCGAGTCGGCATATATAGGAAAACCGGAATAAATACGCTCGGTCCAAAATGGAAAACGGCCGTTTACCAGTGATTCCCACAAATAGTAGCGTGAGGGATAGAAATACTTAGTCGGATCGCTTCCTCCCAGGTATGTATTTTTTGATAAGATAGGTAAATAAAAGAGTACGTAAGGGATTAGTGAAACTGAAATTGGCTTAAGAATCTTTAGTACTTGTTCTTTCTTTAGCATTTAAATCCTCTTATATAAATATATTTTTGGATTTATGAAAAAATTTAACGGGTACTCAATAGTTTTTTCTTCGATGAGTTTGTAACAACACTTGTAAATCTCATTCACGTCCTGGCTGTCATATGAAAAGTTATAAAGATAATTGCGGTCAAGGTTCCTGAAACTGAGTTTCCAGGCATTCGTGGCTTGTATAGTTTTGTATGGTATGTCTTCGGAGATAGCCAATTCTTCAGCCCGTTTCCAAACATAACTGTTAACCAAAATAAAATCCATGGAAAACTGGTAGCCGTAGAAAGCCAGAAAAGCCACGAACAAAGTGACTGTAGTAATTTTTAAGTAATTGAACTTAATACCTATGCTAACAAGATAAAATATCGCAACCGGAACTAAAATGAGTATGTAGCGATCGTAGAATGTTTCCGTAACAACCAATAAACCGATGTAAGTCACTGCAAAAACAGAAAAATAGTTTAGTATCCATTTGCGGCTTACTACCAAATACCCAACAAACAACGCAAACATCAATTTTGCACCCAGATCCCAGTACCGGTAAAGATCATAAATACCACGGAATTGGTATTTTGTCCCATCTACACCGCGTGGATAGAAACCGGTCCGTTCGAACGTATTTTCAAAGTAGGGAAACTCTCCCCAAGAGATAACGTCGGGCTTAAAGATATTATTTCCAACGATAAAGATACCGAGTGAGATAACAACAAATAAAAGTATTCTCTTCTTAGACGAGATAACAACCCTCCAATCCACAACAGAAAAAACGAGGGGTAATAAAAAAGCGGTGAGCATTATCAAAACACCGTAAACCAAAGCATAAGTGTAATTAAAATCGGCTAAATGATGGAATTGCAACGGGACTTCTAATATACGCGCGGTAAGAGTGAGGATATTGGAATAAAAAAAGTAAAATGATCCAAAAACAACGAAGCCTACAATACTTAAGAGGCGCTCTCTCCTATACAGATAGTAGAGGGCGATTGATAGAGGAATGGAAAGTGCTACCTGCCTTACTAATAGCGCCAGAAAAGACACGATAAACGTCAAGGCTAAAAATTTAAGTTTCTTCGTCTCTTCGAACAATAGAAGCAGAAAGATACACATCAACAAGAAGGGCATGAAATAATTTCCGGTCATAAATCCAAGCGTTAAATATAGGTTTAACGGATTAAAAAAGTATAAAAACCCCAACAAAACTGCCTGTCTACGCCGCAGTTTTAAGAACCTGACAAGAATTAATGTGAAAAAGTAGAAAGAGATTGTTGTCATGAACAGAGTCAGAACGGGCAACCGTTCGATAGAAAAAACTTTCGAAAACGCTGCTGCGATCAAACCTTGTAAGTAAAAGGTCGGTCCGATATACGGGTGGAGAACAATGTTCCCTCCCATAAAAGTACGAACGGTTTGGTAATAAACCCAGTCGTCATTCTGCATGAAAGTAACTTGTAAAACGAACCAAAGCCATCCCATAAATACTACTAAAGCGGCAAGGAGGAGTTTAGGTTCAAATTTTTCTATGATTTTAAACATGTTAACTTAAGTATAGGCAAAATAGGGCGTTTGTAAAAACACTAATGTTGTATAATAATGGCAGCTAGGCGGTGGTAGTTCAGTTGGTAGAATGTCTCCCTTCCAAGGAGAAGGTCGCCGGTTCGAATCCGGTCCACCGCTCCAAGTTTTTACTAGTAAAAAAGCGCCGTCGTTTTTAACGAAAGCGCTGATGGTTTCTACATAACTTTTACCCAAACTGATCTTTTTCAACCGACTTTCTCACCAAATGGGCAAGTTTCAAGGTGGGGATGATGTATATTCGCCCCCGCCAATGTACGATTCTGACGTATCCCGTTCGATGCAAATTAGCCATCCCGTACAAGGCTTGGTTAATGTTCATCTGCATACTACCAAAGTCAGTCTGGTAGTTAACACAGGCTTTGGCGAAATCGTTCCAATCCACAACTTTCCACCCCTGGTGTATGTTGCTGGAGAACATGTACCAAACCAACACTGATGCGGAAAGCAACGCACGTCTGCCCCCCGTCCCCCTGATAAACGGACCTCTGAACGGAATCGGCTCATCGATGAATCTATTTGGAAATTCCTTGTGTAAATCACCATTCACGTTAGGTTCGATATAAGCTGGTGCAACCCTCACTCTTTCTGTAATATCAAACATCCTGGCGGACATCACACTCCTCCTCTCTTTTCTTCTCTCTCTAGGTTATTTATCCTGAAATATAATACCACTTTTACAATAAAAACGATTGGAGATAACACGCCAATATAGTAAAATGGGCGTGGATATGAACGATTGTATTTTCTGTAAAATCGCAAGAGGGGAGCTGCATTCCTATAAGATTTGGGAGAATGACGATTTTGTGGCATTTTTATCGTTATACCCGGAAACTGAGGGCATGACGATCGTTATACCTAAGGAACATATTCCAAGTTATTTCTTGGAGGTAGACGACGAGGTTGTCTGCGAGCTAATGATTGCTGCTAAGGAAGTTGCTCGTATTTTAGATACAAAACTGGATAATGTTCTTAGAACGAAAGTTGTTTTTGAAGGTTTGGAAATTGATCATTTACACGCGAAGCTCTATCCGAAGTACAGGGGAGCGGTTCCGGAGCAAACAGGTGCTAATATGGCAACGGAGGATGTGTTAAAGAAAATTGCAGATAAGATTAACAATTAAATAAGGGCGAGTGGCGGAATGGTATACGCGCGACACTTAAAATGTCGTGTCCTACGGATATGAGGGTTCGACTCCCTCCTCGCCCACCAAACAGAAAGAGAGGTATCAAATTATTAGTGTATCAACGTATTACCCGTGTGTTAAAATTATCTCATGAAAATAATTTTAGTAGACGCTGTAGATACATTCGTAATTGAAGGGGAAGGTGTATATAAACCGATGTATGAGTTGTTAGAAAAATACCCAAACAGGAAAATTATCCTAACTAATGCGAATGACGAGCAACTAGTACCGTTTTCGTTAACCAATCTTCCTTACGAAATGTTCACACTTAAACATAATCCGGATAAGGTCGATCCTAGTTATTTCCGACAAATGCTGAATAACTACAATTTAAATGTTGACGATGTGATTTATTTTGAACACAATTCAGATGCAGTAAAAAGTGCCAAATCTATAGGAATAACCTCATATCATTATGATGCAGAAAAAAAAGACCTCAATGCCTTAAAAAGGTTTTTAGACGAAAACCTTTAACTGTTTTAATCTGTTTCTAACACACTATGCAAGTTATAAACATATACAAAGCTGCTGGAATTTTGATAAAAGATAAAAAACTATTGGTTGAAAAGTCAGTTGGTAAAGAGTTCTTTATTGCACCCGGTGGTTCAATAGAGGTAGACGAAACTCCAAAACAATCTTTAGTTAGAGAATTACAGGAAGAATTTCAAGTTGAAACAAAAATAGAGGATTTTGAAGAATTTGGAACCTTTACTGCTGAGGCTGCAGGGCAAACTGGGAAAATAGTACAAATGAATGTATTTATAGTTAAAAATTGGGTAGGGGAACCAACGCCAGATCATGAAGTAGAGCAAATTTTATGGACCGATTCTAATATTCCGCCGGATATAAAAGTAGGATCAATTTTTGAACATGAAGTAATTCCTAGGTTAAAAACAGCTAACCTCATTTCTTAAAATTCACCCCCCCCAGTAGGTACCCCTAGTTATCAATAAGTTTTATAACATCCTCATTGGACCTAGGCCTCCCTTCCGATCCTAACAACCAAAGTGCTTTGTCAAAAACTAACCAACTTTGTCCCGATTTCAAGCAAGCTTCATTCCACAGTTTTTTTACATGGTTAATATTCTTCTCAGTCATTTGATCGCTGTCGGTATACCCAAGTATGTAAGCGATTCTGACATCATGAACATCCACAGGAGGTAGGATCGAATTAATGTCAGTATAATCATAACTAAAGGTATTGACCATTGTTCGGATAAAAAAGTTACCGATTTTTGGACCAAACCCACGAAAATCTTTTAGTCTTCTAACTACTTGCTGACAAGTTGTTGTATCATCAAATATTTTCCTAGGATCCCCCTTATACTTATCGTTTAGAACTTGTGTGTTTAACTTAAACCTTTTAACCGCCTCATTAATGTATCTTGGGCGTAGATATTGCTTTAAATATTCAGACAAGGAGACATCTGTTAATTGTGAGATATTAACCGGAGTAAAAAACGTATTGTTATCTTTGTATAGAAGCATTGCACCTTTATACAGTATCTGTGATTTCATTGCGTAATCAAGTTGTAGCACGTAAAAAATATACTGCGAGCGTCCGATACTATCTAAATCTTCCGGAACAAGCTCCTCAGCATTAACCTTGCTTTTAAATATTCCTTTACCGGCTTGATACTGTTTAACTACTGTATCTACAAACTCCTCGGGTTTCATAATAATTAGTTTAGTCCTCCGAAATCCCAAACCTTATTAGTACCCTTACTGAAAACTACAAAGATATCACTCTCATCCGGAATTGTTTTATAAATATCGCCAAACTCATTCTCCATCAGATAAAAAATATTACTGCCTGACTTAAAGTACATGCCTTTTTCGGAAGGTTCGGATATACTGCCTGGAATAAAATTGGATGTATGGAATTTCCCTTCCAATCTGTAAAGCCCCTTTAGCGCCTTATGTAGAGCAATTACTTTATCAACTTTAACAACGTGGTATAGAAATAGTATTAGTAATACTATTCCGGCTATAAATTCAGGTAAATAGAGCGTGTTGTAAAAGTAAATATAAATAACTAAAGCGATCAATAAGAATAAGGACAATAAACTTTTTGCTGCTGACCCCCTGTATTTATTCATCTCATCCTGCAATGGCTTCTTTTCTTCTTCGATCAGTTTACGAACAAAAGATATTTTAGTTTTACTAAACTCTACCCTTAAGACACCGTAAACAGTAGCAAAAGTAAATAGCAAAAACACGGCCAATACTATATAAATATTATCTCCAAGAAAATCGGCTGCCTGATCACCATTATCCGAATATAGATAATGTTTTGCTACGATTGCTGATACGGTTATAGCCACGGTTAGAATGGCAGCGGTCTGTTTCATTAGTTTTGAGAAGTTCATATCATTATTGTACTACTAAAAACGCTAACCTCATCCCACGACAACTATAATATTCCATAATAAACACCCCTCAAAACTAGTATAATAAGAATTGTGCAATTATCCCACTCCATCACACAAAAAAATATCAGGCTAAGTTATATTCTGACATTTATCAACAACTCATTCTTTTGGTTCGCACCCTGGTTGCTATTTCTTCTAAATTACATCACGTTTCCTCAGGCGGCGGTACTGCAGTCGATCGGATTGTTAACTACTGTAATATCGGAGGTTCCTACAGGGGCGCTAGCCGATCTGATCGGAAAAAAGAAAACATTACATCTGGCTTTTTTGCTAACTGGAACGGGTGAGATAATCATGGCTTTCTCAAACTCATACCCTCAATTTATTATAAGTTACATTATCCTAAACATAGGTTATAGTTTTTACTCCGGAACTATGGAAGCGTTTACATATGATACGTTGGTTGCCAATAACGAGCAGGCTAAATACAATAAAGTAGTCTCAAGAACAGAAGCTTATTCCAACGCTGGTACTGCTATTAGCAGTATTGCAGGTGGTTTCTTATATACAATCTGGATAGGTCTCCCATTTCTTGCTACGGGAATAACAAAATTTATCGGTCTGATTGTGTCCTTCTTTATTGACGAACCAAGAGTCGATACAGAAAAACTCTCTATTAAGAACTTTATTGAGCAAAGCGGTAGGGGGTTCCAGCATCTTTTTGATAAGAAAATGATCGGTTTTACCATACTACTACTGACTTTTGGAATATTTCACGTTGCCACATATGAAATAATCGATGACATCACGGTTATTGATTACGGCTATACGGCAAAAGCAATAGGTGTACTTTATGCTGCAGCTGTTGTGATTGCGATACCATCCAGTCTTCTATATGAGAGAATATCGCGTAAGGTCGAGCCTGTAAAAATATTCTATCTGGGTATTATCGTGCTCGGGCTTCATTATATATTTACTCCCTGGATAGGGGTAACTATGTGGACATTTCTGTTCTTAATGCGTGTCCTTTACAGTCCTTTGCGTAATAACGCATTATCCGAGATTTTGAATAGCTCAACTGATTCCAGGATAAGAGCAACAACACTATCAACATACTCGATGATGAGAACTATTCCGTTCGTCCTCCTTGCCGGTTATATAGGAACGGTTTCAGAACGGATTGGTATAAGAAATTTCGATGCTTTATTTTTTGGATTAATGCTAGTTCTAACAATTCCTCAGATAATCCTTTTGACAAAGAATAAATTTAAACCCGAACAGATAGTACAAAATGTACCGGTAACCGTAAAGTGATATTATCTTAAAAATGAAATTAAGATTGAAAGCAGTAATAATACTCATAACCATCGCATCGGTGCTAACAATATCCAGTATCGTACATATAGCGTTCGCTCAACAGCAAACGGAAAACCAAATAAATTACTACCAGGCAAAAGTCAGGGAAGTACTAGAGGATGGATACAAAGACATCACAGGATCTAAACAACCATACCAAAGACTAAAAATCGTTATTTTGAACGGTGACCTTAAAGGCAAGGAAATGGAAGTAGAAAACGGCGGGGAATTTTCAATCGCGGAGGAACAACGGGTGAAAAGAGGGGATAAAATAGTCATTAGTGAAACCAATGATATTGACGGTAATAGTGTCTTTATCATTTCGGATAAATACCGGACTGGGCAGGTAATACTCCTAATCGTGGCGTTTTCCATCCTGGCGGTCATAGCTGCCGGAAGAAGGGGAATTACATCTATTATCGGGCTGTTTTTTAGTGTTCTAATAATCAGCAACTTCCTAATTCCACGTATACTTGCGGGGGATAATCCAACGTTGATCTCGTATATAGCAACGTTACTTATTGCAGTAGTCTCACTTTACCTAGCTCATGGTTTTAATAAGAACACATCCTTATCTCTGATCAGTACTTTGATAACACTATTTATTTCCATAATCCTCTCCAATATCGCCGTTAGAATGACCGGGTTAACTGGGGCTGGTTCGGAGGAATCCATGTTCCTACAGCTTAACCAAAATATAAACATTAGCTTAAAAGGATTGCTGTTAGGCGGAATTATTTTAGGCGTACTTGGTGTTTTGGATGATATAACAACCGCCCAAACAAGCGTGGTTCATGAAATAAAGAATGCAAACCCCCGTCTCCCGTTAGGAGAAATCTACTCACGGGCGGCGAATGTTGGGAAAGAGCATATTACCTCACTTATCAACACTTTGTTTCTTGCGTATGCAGGTGTGTCCCTTCCATTGTTCCTGCTCTTTAAGATCAACAACTTTCAACCCGCATGGGTCATATTTAACAGTGAGTTCATAGTGGAAGAGGTTGTTAGAACGGTGGTCGGCAGCATGTCACTGATACTGGCTGTTCCGCTTTCTACTTTTATTGCAGCTTATTATTACAATAAGCAACGGACGGTTACTAATTAAAAAGCCTGATAAGAATATTCCCATCAGGCTTGTATAGGTATTACTATTTATATGAACTCCCACTTCCCATTCCTATCCCAAATAAAGCTCTCCGTTTTGTATTGACTGCGAAAGAACCCTCTTTGGGAAAAAAGGAAGAATGTCAGCACAAAAACCTGCTTTGATCTTACCGCAAGTATTTCGTACTTGATAAAATATGGCCTCAATACACAACTTTTAGGCTGGATATTTTTATCCGGAACTTTCTCTACCGCTATCAACTCGGCAACGATCTTTGTTACATGTTGCATGCGTGCAATCCAGTAACCAAAGTTGTATATGCTGAGCCCCACAACAAAAGTTCCAAAAACATTTCCCCATCCGCTTTCCCATATAACCCAAACCAACATGTTTACCACCACTAAAAACAGTAAGTTTTTCATGAACGAGGTGATAGACATCCGTCCCATCGTCGCTCTGGACAGAACATCCTTCGGGGAACTCTTATAATAGTTCAACCGTTTCCAGTAAAGAGTATTACCATTGGAATACATCACCATTGCGGTTAGAGCTAGAACCAAAAGCTTGAAAAACATCTCCGTGCTCCTTCCTTCTTTAAGATAACAGGATTTTAAAACATTAACCCAAAAACATCAAGCATGGCAGTGAGGAAAAAGGTATATAATTTATTTAATGAATATCCGGGCAAAAATAGTTCTTATTTTAGGAGCTACATCATCCGCAGCTTTCGTTTTTAACCTTATATACGCTGCGGTTAATAAAAGTGAGTATAGCTATATGTCCAGTCTGATATGGTTTCTTTCTTCTATAGGACTGTTCCTTGGGATATGGTTTCTTGTGGGTTTTGGTTTCAAGGAATATAGACTATCCGTAACTTCAACTGTTGTCCTGTTCTTATCTATTTTGGTAAATTCACTTGTTTTTGCTATATCCGATTATGGGGAAATGACGATGTTCTGGCTTTTGGTATTTTTAATTGGGTCCATCGGCACAAAATCAACAATACATTCGGTTAAATCTATCTCTGATTCAATTATGAACCCTTTAAAAAATAAGATCGCTGTCATGGAACAACGTGTCGATAAAGATAAGATGCCTTAACTTGCTTGAATTATTCCGTTTTATTGATTAGAATCCGCCTATCGAATAACAAATACACTTGGTAAATATAAATGGAGGGAACATGGAACTGATTTTTATTATTCTGGGAATAGCACTTTGTATTTTGTTGGAACACCACAACTCAGCTCTATCAGAAAATGCATTGACCATTCTTGCCGTGATTACTTTGTTCACAGGATTAGCGTATATACCGATACGATTTATTGATGTGCCTTTTACAAACATCGTCGCCGAAATGCTATTCACGTCAGTTGCGTTTCTGATTAAAATCAGCCGAGCCGGAATTTTCCAACCTCCGGCTCTTTTTTTATGATTTTATGGTAAATTATTTAGACCATGGGTTTAAAAATCTTTGTTAGGAAAAAACCGTTAAGAACCACACTTACCCAAACCAAGTCTTCCGAATACCTTCAATACAAGGAAATTGCCAGAAAACTGGTAAAAGGAAAGGCCGAAAGGTTTAGTAATATTTGTGAAGTCGAATATAAAAGGATCAGTATACGAAATCAAAAATCGAAGTGGGGTAGTTGCTCGTCAAGAGGAAATTTGAACTTTAACTACAGAATAGTATTTCTTCCGGATCATTTGGCCGATTACTTGGTAGTTCATGAACTATGCCACTTGAAAGAACTTAATCACTCAGAAAAATACTGGGAACACGTCAGAAGGATATTACCGGATTACAAGAAACATAAGAAAGAGTTGAAAGAAGTCTCAAAGAGAATCAAGGCACAGGCACGGACGTAAAAAAAAGACGGCATCCGTGGTCGTGGACTACGAATACCGTCGATAGAGCTATACGAAATCTACCCTAGCAAGCAGCCCATACTCCACCTCAGGGTACATAAAAACCTCTTGGAAGTCATCGGGAGGCGGGTACGGAGCTCGATCCTTCACGGTTCTTGAGATATGGAGATCTCCCACAAACCGTGCATCTTTCTCCTGAAGCTGCTTAAGCTCCTTTTCAAGCAACTTCCGAGGTTTTATCCCTCTCACAGCAAATCGAAAGAAATTCGTTGTATCTTTCGGCTGCTGCAAAGGAACGACTACATAAAAAAATGTCTTCATTACTCTCCTTTTCAGTAGCCTGGTGGACAGTTACCGGGGTTGTATTTGAAGGTCGGTGTGCCATTGCGGAATATCAAATACATAAACCCGTGCTGACAAAGATGTGCGTTAAAGGCATCATCCGCTATTACATATGCACTCCGCACATGCACCTTCGTAGCATCCAACGGATTAAATCCAACGATTAGAACGAGGTGTGCCTGTGCACGCTTCAGCCCCGGAATCTCTTTTTCGATCATAGATCCGATTGTGCTACATACCCCCCACGAAGGCTTATCCGGACCTAGATCATCAATGGCTTTCTTACCATAGAAATCCAGCAGTAGTGAAATGCCCGGTACTTTTCCGTTGTTGTCGTTCCATTCATAGAAGCTGGCGTAGACACTATTGGGTGCCATTTGCTCAGCCAGGTACGCGATACACTCTGCAACTGCATGTGCTTTAGCATGCTCACTGGCCTTCAGCTGTTCTACAACGTAATCCGGAACCTTATCCCATCCAGCTAGTTCGCCTGGAAGCGGTAATGCTTCTAAGCTATCATACGTTGTTACCGCGTACTCTGCTAACAAAGCACCAGTATCAGACGCAGGGTCACCACCAGCCGACTCTACAGCTACAGAATTAACCTGTACGGCTTCGGCCGGTCTATTTGCCTCTGCAATCATTGCATTATTGCCAATGACGTCGGAAAGCATCTTGGCACCTACAGTGACAGCAACTGCAGCTGTAACTACATAGATCCAAGCGACTACATGACCGCTTAGAATAACGGCACCTACTGTAGCTTCACCAGCGGGACCAGGCTCGAGAGCCATAACACTGGTACCAATGGCACCAACGTAGATGGAAGTATAATTCAATTCCTTCCACTGGTCACATAAACGCACTTCAGCAGTAGGGTCGATGACCAGCCAACCGTTAATCGCGTTTCTAACTTCGTCAGAACTTAACGGGCAAACTGAAGCCTTTTCATAGATTGCTGCTACAGCGCCTTGCAACGCGCTACCATTGCCCGGAACCTCAACGTAAACCGGCTCACCGTTATTAGCTATCGTATTTGGATCATCCGCCGGAAGTACAACTTCGTTCACGCCGTCAGGGATATTGTTACCCGATTTTGGCTTGTCCGATGATGCGGGTTCCGGCGCACACGACGTGACCAGTATTGCCAGAATCACGAGAATAAAAATCCATTTGTTGTTCTTCATGTAAGCTCCTCTTTCTGATTTGGATTAGAATTGATATCTTTATTACAATTCATGTATTATACTATAGGTCTGTATGATTGGTCAATACATATTATGATGAATTCTGTAGTGATTTAATAGTGTTAGAATATGAGTATGAGAAAAAAAGCAGTCATTTTGTCTACAATCGCAATCTTTGTTTTAGTTGCATCCACGGTATATTTTAACATCGCAGAACAGCGGGCTGTGGACCGCTCAAAGATCCCAGAAAAAGTAGAGCTGAGCAAGGGGTTCCAAAAATGGATCACGAACCTTAAAAATAAGGATTTTATTATCGGAGCAGACGAGTTCCGGCTGGTGGAGGAAAATGAGATCTATAACACAAAGTGGATGAAAGTGAATTCCATAGACGAGCCCGGAAAGAAGGAAGAGCTTGAGCTAATGCTGAAAAAACATTCAGACGTAGATAAAGTGGAATACTCTCCCAGCAAGCGGGAATTCATAGATTACAGGAACATTGCCCGCGATGGCTACCTCTCCAACGAAGTCCGGCTGTACGGATTAAAAGAGGACAAAATCCTGGACGCGCGGATACTGGATTGTTCGGCTAAAGCAAACTGCTACTTTGACAGAGCATATTTTTTGGATAACGATGTGTTCGTGATTTCGGAAATATCAAGGAACATCGATAAGAAAGACGAGACGACTCTTGTATGTTTATTAACGGAAAATTGCGAGTATACCTTTAAAGTGCACGTTATTGACCTAGTTAATAACTCAAGGCTGATTTACGAGTCGGATCCGTTCACACTTGTTTTGAACGATAAATTACGCGACCTTTAAAGAAATTTGATAGAATCAGGACGTAATAATGCATTTTGCATTAACGGGGTGTAGCTCAGTTGGTAGAGTGCGCGGTTTGGGACCGTGAGGTCGTGCGTTCGAGTCGCACCACCCCGACCAGGAAAATACCGAAATCAATAAATTAGTCTGATTGGTATGATATATAAATGAGTGACATAGAAATATTAAAAGATGTTGAACTTTCTAGCTACGACCCAATAGCTTACGAAAAATATGAACAAATAGGTAACGCCAATATCGGTAAAAAACCAACTGAAAAGATATTTAAGTATTTTCTTTATACATGTGTGTTTGGAAAAATAAGAAAGACAATAGAGGTTCAGCTTGATATTATTCCAAATAGCTATATTCTGGAAAAAATTACGGAATACCAAGTAATCACAAAATTAGTCAAAGAGTATTTAAATTACGAATTACCGCCCTTACCAAATCAGAAAACAATTGAAAATATCATATACAACTTTGATCAGCTGGAGCTTTATCTTATTAAGGAAAAACCAGGAACATATAATATTCAAATCGCAAAGATTACAGAAAGACTAAATTTCTTATACGAACTTATTAGTAAGATAAAGTATATATATAATAGTAACTTGCATGCAATTTTGATTGATGGGTCAGCAGTAAATATTTTGTGGGATGGAACATACTCAGTTAGTCCCCACGGTACAAGTGATATAGACCTCACATTGATATTGGATGATATTAGCCCCATTGTTATAGATAAAACTAGGGTATTAGAGTCCGAATCAAGAAAAGCCCCTTTTAAAGTAGATATTAAATTACAAAACATTAGAACGATTTCTATTATTAACTATACAATGTCATATTCTATAAAATATAAACAACTTGCACTAATCTTCCCATCGGCATCAAATATATCCTTACCCATAGAAAACGAACAGTGTATTAAGGAAGCAAATTTTATTAAAGCCATGAATGACTATTTCATGTTAACGCAGCGGTTGGAAGTATTAGCTCGCTTTGACCAATATAATGAAAGTCACAAAAATATTCTCTTTTCTTATTTAAAAAGATACAGAATCCTGAAGAACGCTGAAATTCCGTGTACCGAATTAGAACATATAGCGGCTAAGTATTCGAAAGACGAGCTATTACAATTAGACCAAAAAACTTTAATTAATTTTTTAAATCGTTATAGAGAAGAATATCAGAAAGCCTTATACAGTAATAAAAACAACTTTGACTTTGGATGGTGACAAGTGATTATTCAGAAATTCCAACGGATTACCTTCAATTCACATCTACAAAAGAACGGAATGTAACATCCTCAGGAGATTCCTGCACCTCGTATATGACATTGGCCTGGTCACTGTTTAACTGTCTTCCGGAGAACCGCACAAGTCCCACTCTATCCCCGGAAATCAATAAAGTTGCAGACTCCAACGGATCTTCCAAACCGAAAAAACTTGATATCTCAAACCCACTTGTCGGAATTCCCGTACGTTCCACAACCTCAGCCTGCATCTTTTCAATGCTTTTTCCATCAATACCTACGTTCGCCAAAAAAAATACATCTTATGCTCCTTTTGTTTTGTAATGCCTGAGCAAAGACCTGAGCGTAGTACAAATAATTTGAATGAAACACCATCCTTGAATTGCTATCTTCCAGTTCTGCGATAAAACACGTGCAATTATTCAGTGCAGGTACTAAAACCTCATTGTCTCTATCCGTAATTACACCGCCCCGGTCCATCAATATATATCCCTTTTTCCCACCCTCGAGCTCAATTTCATAGGGAGGCTGTGAATAATCATAAGAAAGGTCCGCGTATTTTCCCTGCAGTGCTTCCAATACTGAACTTTTAACCGGGCCAAGGTCGAGTGGTTGCAAATTCTCACCTGAAGTAATACTTTCAACAGCAGCGCTGTATGTGCTTAGCATTTCTTCTTCAGTAGGCCTAAATAGTTCGTAACCGTCGATCATTGCTAAATTATATCAGTAGTGAAGCTAATTTCCTGATATAAATAAAAGAAGCTCTCTAATCCGTCATAGGTTTGTTACCCAAAACAGACAAGAGAGCTTCGCCACATAGATAGATTATCTACTTCAAAAAAACCGTGATGTAAAGTATATAACCCAGTGGAACAAAAACTTTTGCATAAAATACCACTTGGGCAACTACTGCCGAGGCCCACAGGATCTTACTTTGCCACCCGTTGGCTTCGTTCCCTTCCCAACCTGCAGCACCAAGAGCGAAGAGAGCGGCTGTGAGGTACAGAACGAAATCAATTACTATCTTTACGTCCTGCCCATTCAACTCAAAAGTAAAACCTAGCATTGAGTGCCTCCTAAAATTATGTGATAAAAAAATTGGATTTGTTACTGAGTTATTTGTATTTTACATTACTATAGGACGTATGTCAATTATAATTGCTTATATACTAAGCTTATAGTATTATCCTGTAAGAAACTGCTCAAATAGAAAAACGGAGAAGGGAACAAAAGATGCGCAAACTTGCACGCAAACGAACAAAGACAGGGGATAGGGACACAAAACAGTCGGATCTTACCGCAGTGTTAGCATCGCTTGAGAAAGCACAGTATTTATTAGGTAGCTTTGTGGAGGAATCTAGCCTCGGTATAGACCAGCTTAGGGGTATTAACGATACCATACGAAAAGCTGAAAAATTATTTAGCACTTACAACACCTTTAATGACGATTTGTCACTTCTTGCTAGGAGGGAACTTTCCAAGTATATGGGAGTTGTATTTGTTGAAGGTAAAGCCTCTAGGAATGCCCGTCTTGAGGCATATTACCGTGTAAAAGCTTTAGTGATTCACTTAACAAAGATTGCTTGAAACAACCCCCTTGATTTAGTTCTACTGAATTGAGGGGATTACTTTTTAATTTTCTATGCACCAACTCCCCACATACGCATCCTTGCCAACAAGATCGTACAAAATGGAGGGGTATTGTTCGTTATACATAAGATTGTCTAAATTGTTAGAAACCCGCGACACATAATTCTTCTTTTTAGCCCCATAAGGTTTCTTCTTTTCCAAAACCTTGTTACCTACGAATTTCTCCAGCTTAAGCGCATTCTTAAGAATTTTGGAATCCGAGTCAACATTATATTCCTGAACAAAACATTTCTCTTCAAACGAGAGACGCCGTTCAACCAAACCCGTGTAATCGCCTTCGGTCTTGGAAACGGTGTAGTGAATGTATGTGTCGTTAAAGTTCACCTGGCTTACCAATCCGGTATCCCGTGAAACTGCCTGTGCTTGTTTCCACATTATTGTATATCGAGCGTAATATTCCCATTGCAATGTAACGCTTATGAACATAATCAGTACCGTTGCAGCAATGGCTAATTTAGTTAATTTTATTTTTTCAACATTATTCTTTACGTAAATAATGGAAAATATGGCAAAAATAGGAATTAGGTACCGGTCGTAATAGTCTGAGGAAAATAGAAGGATTAAGATGTTCAATGTATTCAAAGATATTAGAAAAACGTCAGGAGCGGATATTTTTCCGATATGTGATTTTATGGTTTTCCGATCGAATTTGATTTTCACATTCATTAACATCTTTGACAACGCTAACGCCAAAACAACCGATAAAAATACTTTAAAGAAAGTATTATCGAACAAACTGAAACTCGACCTAAAGTTCGATTTTGTATAAAGCATCTCTATGTATAGAACATTGCCGACGGGGAAAATATCGAAAAAGTATAAATAGTAAAACAGCGCACCCGTTAACACGGTTATCAATATTAATTTAAACTTACTTCTGATTAGTGCTTTAACTTGCGGGGACATTAGTCCCAAGAGTAGGGGAGACAAAAATACGGGAACGTAGTGAACGGATAACAACATCTGGGTTAAGCGTTGTGTAAATTGTTCGGTTAGTATGAACATACGGTTTGAGCCGAATCTTGGCCAAAGCACAGTTACGGCGAGTGTAAGTATCACCGCAGACAGTGTGATTACAACCGGAATAAGGTTCTTGCCGGCTGATCTTTTTTTCACATTTCTAACGGACTCCGGCAATATAGCAGAGATAAAAGATATTCCGATTAATATTCCGATCTGACGTGTAAGTGCTGCAAACACAACAAAAAGGGACCCGAGGACAGCATACCTCATACTTCTATCAGCCATAAAATACTTCAAGTAAAAATAAACGGATATTAAC
>Ga0075579_115_pt1 | contig 23075 bp, 22 predicted proteins | sample RifGroB1_FD_68195 | JGI IMG/M metagenome (GOLD analysis project Ga0075579, IMG submission 68195) | candidate division WWE3 bacterium GW2011_GWB1_41_6 | reverse complement strand
TTGATAGTAACTACCAAACTACCTGAAGGTTTTCATTTATCTTACTATTCGCGTAATAAAAAACATAAGTGTTGGGCTCACACGTCCAGTGAGAATCCGGAGGGCCTAGCCATTCCTCCGCCCACTCAATACCAAAATCTTTATTCGACACGACATAATCGATCGAATGCCCGCCCGCATAGGATATATCCCCAAACGGAACTTTCCCGACTACCCGACCGTTATCTAAATATACAGGCAGTATATTAATCTCCAAATTGCTCAAAACGGACAGCTTTCTGCCCAACCAAAAGCCTGATACACCGTAATCCCAAGATTGTTCTTCGACCAAATTTCCAATGCATGCAGAAAGTTTACTATCTTCCTGCCCAATATCTCTAAAAGTGCTTTTGTGAACGGTGAAGCGTACAAGTAAGATCGTTGTGACTACAAACATGGCCAAGGTTAGCACAATCCTGGAATTAATTAAGGAACTGACAAAGATAACAATCAACAGCAAAAGCGTTAAAAACACGGGAAAAACAAACCTTAAGTCAAGCAACAGTCCCCGTCTAAAAATAAAATAAGCCAAGAAACTAAACAGAATAAAAAGCGTAAAAAAAACGTTAAAGAAAGTTTTATCTGAAAAACCTGATGTTTTCTTGGAAAGTTTAAAGTAAGAAAACCCGCCTCCTACAATTACAGCCAGAAGGAGTGGGGTGGGGTTAAATATAGAAATAAAGTCGGTATACCAACCTAACCTGACGTACACACTAAACAACTCGTAAGGAAACACCTGGATTATGTTTTTTGTAAAATACCCACGCGCTGTAGGCAGGAGAATATACAAAAATAAACTTAGACTGCTAGATGCAAATAATATTATTAGCAAGTATCTGAACTGATCTAGTGCAATTTTCTTCCGCTGTAACACAGCTAAAGCAATAGCGGGTAATGTAAAATAAAACAAGAATATAGGATCGGATAGTATAAACAGAGTGTTTGCCAAACCCAATAATAATCCAAACTTCTTGTTATCTAAATACTTCTTTACGCAAAGCAGACAGATTACTGCGTTAAGGATAGTTCCTAAATGAAAATGGGGAGCAAGAGACATGTAAAAGAAAAGCACGAACGGGGTAGTAGTAAGAAGGGTGTTTAGAAAAGCTAATAAAGTAAACACTTGCGCTACCCTATTCTTATTAAAATCAAAAGCGTTTACAATAAGAAAAACAACGGATAGCTGGACTACTGCAAAGGTAAGAACTCCTGTAATAAAGTTTACCAACCCCACGTTACCGCCAACAACTAATCTCACCACAAGAAACAGCATAAACTCCGGAAAGATAAGAAATGAATGGGGTAATAACCAAGTCCGGGGGTCTTTACCTGCCTGAAATATTTCCTGGACGTAATAAGTATGAAAAACTGAGTCCGAGTTAACAAAGATCGAGGAAATAAAATCTCTCGGAAAACTCGTATACCCTAACGCAACAAGAGAAATCACATACAATAACACCGAGAAAGGTATTAACGATCTGACAAATACTTTTATCATAGGGGTAAAGTTAGGAATGCAAACATCATCAGTATTATAATATAGCGATGATAAAAGTGCTGGAAAAAGAAATTGGAATCGGTGGGGACTATCAGTTCAATGCTTATTTCAGCCGTAATCCAATACACGCTAATTGGCATCAAAATAAGTTTCATGTTCTTAGGAATTTTGTTGAAGACAAGATTCAAAAAAGAGCGTTGGATATAGGAGCTGGTTCCGGACTTTTCGAACTCTTGTTTAGCAAAGACTTTAGTGCAATTACCGCGCTTGATTATAACGACGATTCGACAAAGTTTATTGAGAGCCTTTGCGAACAGAACCACATAGGCAATGTTAAAACTATTATTTTAGATATTGACGGAATAACCTCAATGGAACAAACAAGTAAATTTGACTTGGTCCTAATACTGGACGTTATAGAACACCTTGATACAAAAACAGTAGACGGCCTTTTAACTACATTACACGGATTACTTAACACGGGAGGCAAGGTAGTGGTAAGCACGCCCAACTATGGAGGTGTATGGAACATAACCGAATGGCTGGCTGATTTATTTAAACTCGTTCCAAGACTGAACGGGGCTCAGCATATAAACAGGTTCGATAAGAAAAAGCTTGCAGCTTGTTTTGAAAAGAACGGGTACTCTCTAGTTAGAAGCACGACGATCAATACCTTTTCTTACCTTGTTCCGGTAAAATCACTGTCTAAAAAGCTTGTTGATGTTGAAACAAAGATGGACTTACCTTTCGGTAACTTGATTGTGGCGGAATTCGTTCCTCAAAAGCAGTAGGCTATAAACCAAAAGCTATGTTAGAATCTAAAACGGCACGGAGGGATGCGAGAGTGGACTAATCGGCCCGCTTGGAAAGCGGCGCGGTGCGAAAGCGCCACGAGGGTTCGAATCCCTCTCCCTCCGCCATGTATCAAAGTGTCGCAACTACACGGTTTTGTAGTTCCAATCCCACAACTGTATACTTAAACTATGAAAATCACTTTAGCCATTCCAAACTATAACGGGCTAGAAAATCTAAAAATATTGATGCCTAGAGTTGTGAAAGAGGGTTTTGATGAAGTTATTGTTATGGATGATCAGTCTACTGATGGAAGTGTTTCTTATTTAAAATCTATTCCGGATATATATGTAATCCAGGGAGATAAAAATTTAGGTCCTGCTGGTAATAGAAACCGAGTTTTAGGGAAAGCGAAAGGAGATTTGATATTTTTCATAGACGCAGATATGGAGTTAATAACCACCAATGTTATTCAACATTTAAATGCTTTGTTTACAGATGCAAATAAAGTTCTTGTTGGTGGTTTAATTTTAACTCCAAAAGACGAACCTATGTGGTGGAATTATGGTTATGAAATGAGTCCTATCAGAGACGCAAAAGCTGATATTGTTCATGAATTTGCCTTTAAGTTTTGGGAGAATTCCGAAGTTATGGAATACATCAAGAGCACTTATAATGAGATAACCCGAAATTTTGAGATTACTTTTGAAAAGCCTAATGAAGTGGAAGTAGATTGGGTTTCAGAAGCGAATTTTTGTATTAGGCGAAATATTTTTGAAGAAGTAATTGGTTTCGATGGTAATATGCGCTATCACGCTGACCAGGATTTGTGTAAAAGGCTAAGAAGCAAAGGACATAAAATATATTACAACTGTGCTATCACAACTAAACATAAAGAAATCGACACTTTTGGAGAAAATAGAAAAAAGATAATCCGAAAAAATTCCTATTACTTCTACAAAAAACATTGGGGTATGACTAGAAAAGTGTTTGACAAATTATACCCTGTTTCTGACTGAAAATAGTTCCAAGTGCGTCCCATGCCCTCCGCCAGTTGTTTAAATCACCACTTTTTGATGCTTCGGCCAGTCTTTGATAGGGTAGATTATATTGTACTGACGCTATTTGCTTGTTTTGGATGAGTATAACCCCCACATTTCTTTAGGTTTTATAAACACTTCCGACAATGTTTCGAATGAGCAGATTAAGAAACTTAATAATTTATTTAATAACAAACTTCTTATAGTAGAAACAATAACTATTGTAGAAGATCAGCAAAAGAACCGTAACGTTATTACAAGTATTAAATTAACTTAAACATATAATGTTAGACAAAATGTATAACACGTGCTAAGTTATAAACATGAAAAATAATAAAATTAAAAAAGTTACCGTAAGAGATCTTCAACATAACTTAGCTACGTATCTGGAAATGGCAAAAGCAGGCCCTATAGTTGTTACTAAACATGGAAAAGAAGCGGTTTTAATGATTAACCCTGTAAAGTATCATTATACTGAAAAGGCAAATAAACCGTACAATGTAAAGGGTACAAAGTTTATAGGTATGTATAAAGATAGAAAAGACTGGGAGGGACTGTCTAACAGTGAGGTAGCTAATAATTTAAGAAATGATTCCTGGTATGGCAAGTAAATCCGCCATTCTTGCAGACACCTCCATTTTGATCGGTTTACAGAGAGGTGATCGGAGGATTATACCTCAGTTTGATAAAATTGCGGACTCTATTCACATATCGCGTATTTCGACATGTGAATTAATCTATGGATCTAGAGACAAAAAAGAAAAGAATATAAATAAAACCTTTTTGAACAACTTTCCAATAATAGAAATCAATGAGGACATATCGCAGTATTCTTATGTTTTATTAGATAAATACGGTTTAAAAAACAGATTCGGAATAGCAGATTCTTTATTAGCCAGTACTTCGGTAGTAAACGATCTTGCCTTTTGGACCAGTAATATGAAACATTTTCGAGTAATTAAAGAGTTAACTCTTCATAAAAGTTGAACTGGTTTTTGTGAGAAAATTTCCAATTTCGTCCCAATCGTGAATTATCGCTTTTATCACCATACCAAGTATCATACCAAATCGAAAGCTTCCTGTTTCTGTTCAAAAACGTATATAATATACAAATGAAATATAAAATTGCCGGCATCCTTAACGTCTTGTTCGGAATTTTTCAGGTAATCGTGATGGGAATGTTTTTTCTTGTTACAGCGCCTAAATTAAGCCGGTTATATGAAATGACCGGAAGCGGGAACGAAGGCGGTTCGTGGACATACCCTGCGCTGGGCATTGCTTTAGGAGTAACAAATGTATTTTTTGGTCTGGTTAATCTCAATGTTGTTTTAAAAGGAAGGAAAGAAAAGTATTTTGTATTAAGTATTATTTACTTTTTAATGTCTTTTTTCCTAATGGGGCTCATATCAGCGCTGTCCGCGGTCGACACCGTAGATCCTCTGTATAAACTAAGTTCGCTTTAAATCCGCCTATATTCATTTCACACACCGCAATTGTTTATAAGCGTTTAATATGTTATACATTTGCCAATGGACCAAATCTCCGAGGTAAAACAAAAAGCCGATATAGTAGAGGTTATCGGAAATTATGTTACATTGACAAAAGCCGGCCGGAATTATAAAGGTTTGTGCCCATTCCACTCCGAAAAAACACCTTCTTTTATGGTTTCCCAGGAACTACAGTTATACAAGTGTTTCGGGTGCGGGCAAGGGGGCGATGTATTCGCTTTTCTTCAAAATATAGAGGGAATTGATTTTGCGCAGGCTTTGGAACAACTGGCAGAAAAAACCGGAGTGAAGCTGGAACGTGCTCAGTACGACCCGGAAGCCGGAAAAAAGAAATTACTGTTTGAAATAAACCACCTGACCGCTGAGTTCTACCATTATTTATTAACGAGGCACCCAAGCGGGAAGAATGCCCTCGACTACCTTAAGAATAAAAGGAAACTCTCGGGTGAAGCGGTAAAAGAGTTCAAACTTGGATACGCTCCCGAAACATGGGACACCGTGTACCAGTTTCTATTAAAAAAGAAGTACGATCCAAACGACATGGCAGACGCAGGCGTAATAGTACGTAAGAGCTCAGGACAGGGATACATTGATAAGTACCGAGGAAGAATCATGTTTCCCTTTACGGGAATGGACGAGAAGATTGTCGGTTTTTCCGGTAGAACTGTTTTGGACCGTGACCCTAAGTACCTTAATACAGGGGAAACGGCCATCTTCCACAAAAGTTCATTTATCTACGGGCTCAATAAAGCCAAAGTTGCTATAAAACAATCCGGGGCAGTGTTTGTGGAAGGCCCTGTGGACGTTATAAGCGCTTGTCAGGCAGGCATCAGAAACGTGGTTGCTACGTCAGGAACAGCTTTAACAGCAATGCAGTTGAAACTTATTGCGCGTTACACCGAAGACGCTATATTCTGCTTCGACTCAGACACGGCTGGAGCTGCCGCGATCCAAAGAGCCATCGAACTGGCAGAGAAAGAGGATCTTAATGTAAAGGTGGTTATCGTTCCTGATAAATACGCTGATCTGGATGACTACATCAAGGCAGACCCGCAGGGAGCCAAAGCGGCAATAAAAAACCCCGTTCCTGTATACGATTTCTTTGTGGCGGACGCACTGAAAAAGAATAACAAAGAAAGCGCGCTCGGAAAGAAAAAGATCATGGAGGAACTGGGGCAAAAGTTCTCAAAAGTGACAAGTAGTGTTCTTCTGGATCACTATATAAAACTAATATCCAAAGAGCTAAACCTTGACACCGAAACCGTTCATGGAATACTTAGCGGGAAGTCCAAACCGGACGCAGACAATCTTTCCGAGGAAAAGGATGAAATAAGAAATGAGGGCTACACCCTCTCAAAGAGATCGCCTCAGGAATATTTGATAGCACTGCTTTTAAAAACGCCTCTTGACACCGCTCAATCTATCTTGTATAAGCTGGCACAGAAGGACTTTACTAATCCTGTTCTACAGGAAATTTTCACGGAGCTAAAAGAATATAATCTTGGAAGAAAAAGGAAGTTTGATATAAAATACTTTAGTAACACGCTGTCAGAGGAAAATCAAAATAGTGTGAATGAGTTATACTTGTGGGATGTGGAACATATAACGGAAGAGCCTAGAAGGCTGGAAATCGAACTTGAGACTGCGTTCGCAAGAATAAAAAGGGAGACCGCCAAAAAAGAATTAAAAGAACTTACTGATAAGATCAAACAGGCAGAGTTGGAAAAAAATACTAAGTTAGTTGGCGAACTTTCGGAAAAGTTCAAAAACATTTCAGAAAGGCTGCTCTAAATAATTTAAAATTTATGGCTACTAAAGAAAAAAAGACTGCGGAAAAGAAAGAAAAGTTCAAAGACGTAACAGATAAAAAAGACGCGAAAATCACCAAAATTGTTTCAAAAGGTAAAAAACAGGGATTCCTCACGTTAAACGAGATATTGGAGATTTTCCCGGAAGCCGAAGAAAATATTGAAACACTGGACTTCCTTTACGAGAAATTGCTCGAGGCCGGTGTGGATGTTTTTGACGTCGACTCGGAAAAAGAAGCCGCCAAGCTTGCAGAGATCGAGGAAATCGACCTTTCCAAAGTAAAGATGGATAAAACAGTGTCCTCCGACCCCGTGAGAATGTATCTAAGGGAAATAGGGAAAGTCGATCTTCTAACGGCAGCCGAAGAGGTTACGCTGGCCAAAAGGGCGGAAAAAGGCGACGAGGAAGCAGCGCAAATGCTAACCAAAGCCAACCTAAGGCTTGTGGTCTCTATTGCTAAAAAATATATGGGTCGTGGACTGACTTTTTTGGACCTTATACAAGAGGGAAATATCGGTTTGATGCGCGCCGTGGAAAAGTTCGATTGGAGAAGGGGCTTTAAGTTCTCAACTTATGCAACATGGTGGATCCGTCAGGCAATAACAAGGGCTCTTGCCGACCAGTCGCGTACCATACGAATTCCGGTTCACATGGTAGAGACTATCAACAAATACAAAAGGATCGAACGTGAGCTGGAACAGAAGCTCGAGAGGCCTCCTACACCACATGAAGTGGCAAAGGAAATGGGCATAGAATTTGAGAAAGCTCAGGAAATTATAAAAATATCCCAGGACACTACTTCCATTGAGACCCCTGTAGGAAAGGAGGAGGATACACGACTTAAAGAGTTTATTCCCGATGAGGTCGGGCTGTCTCCGTTCGAGTCCGCCAGCCAGGAATTACTAAAGGGGCATATCGGAGAGGTGCTGGAAACGTTGAATCCCCGCGAAAGAAAAGTGTTGGAACTTAGGTTTGGACTGAGGGACGGCAGATCGAGAACATTGGAGGAAGTCGGCAGGGAATTTGGCGTGACAAGGGAACGTATACGCCAGATCGAAGCCAAAGCATTAAGAAAACTAAGGCACCCTTCCAGAAGCAAGAGGCTCAGAGACTACTTGTAATGCTGTCAGGCTAACAACTCCCGTGCGTATTTCTTGTAATCCTCAACGGCAGACTGCCCGAATGGATTTATTCCCATCAGTTTTCCAAGCATAATAACTTCCATCATTTTTGTTTGCATAAAATAACCAAGGGAATGTTCGTCTATTCTATCCAATATGGTTTCCGTGTAAGGAATCTTGTGTTCGTCAAAAGATTTTTTAACACCTGACAGAACCGCTCTAACTTCCCGAGACATTTCACTTTCACAAGAAATGAAGTTAAAGAATTTGTCCCGTGGGCCGTCAATGTATAGCTGCAGCATTGAATGAAGGTCGTTCGTACCTACCGAAATCAAGGGGGTGACACCTTTTCCGTCTTTTCCAAGACTTTCGGCAAGTAACTGGCACCACCACTTTCCTACAGACTCAAGTTTGGGGTTGAATACAAAACTTACCTGTGTTGTGAGGCCCCTTTCATAGGCCATATAACTTACTACCGCCGAGAGAAGTGCTTTATTCTCCTCAACACCCGGCAGGATCCCGTCTTTCCTTGCCTCCATCGCCCCTTCTACTAGTCCAAGTATATTGACTCCTACAACCGATAGAGGAAACATCCCGACAGGTGTAAACACGGAATAGCGCCCTCCCACCTTGCGTGGTACCACCAAGCACTTATCAGGGTTTTCACAATCTTCTTTCCACAGAGGCGAATCGACATTAGTGAGGATAACAACCCGTTCTTTATAATGGGGGAATGTCTGCATGAGAAATTCCAGGTTATTCCTTGTTTCAAGTGTCGTTCCCGATTCGCTTACTACGGTTATAAGAACTTCTTCAGGCGTCTGCGCTTCTCTTTTTAAGAGAACTTCCAAATGTTTCCGGAAATCAGGGTCGATAGTATCCATAAAAAATACTTTTGGAAAGTGTTCCGGTTGTAGAAGTAAATAGTGTCCCTGTATTGCATCGTATATTGCTTTGGCCCCTAAGCTGGAGCCCCCTATACCCAAAACCAGAACATATTTTAAATGCTGGTTGACGGTGAGATTGTTCACCGTAAATACCTGGTTTATCTGTTTCTCATCAAAGGGGACGTTAATAAAGCTTTCGGGCTGGTTGTACGAGTTCTTACGCGCGACATCCTGCAAAAAAGCAATATACTCTTCCAGAACACCGGACATCTTTTTAATGGATTGATCCGTAAAATGAGCAGTCTTATAGAGCAGTTTCATTAGTACCAGTATACAAGAAAAATACCGGTAATGAGAACGTTCATTACCGGTACACAACAGTTAGCGTGCGTAGGGAAACTTGCAAAGGAAACAGCTTGTAAGTAGCTGGCGCATGCCTTTGTCTTTAGGAACAGATTTCAGCTTCAATAACTCGCCTTTTATCGATCCTAAAACCACGACTCTGTAACCTTGCTTGGCATAGAAACTTGCCAACTCAAGCCCGGAATTCCCTCGGATTTTGATACCGATCACAAGCAGCGTGTTCTCTTTATCACTTCTACCCACAGCCCCAACGAGTTAGGGAAGTCTTTACCAAACCACCTTTTAATTTTCTGCCCCCAATCAGGGTTCTCGTCACCGACGATCACACGCAGTTTTTTATTTTCTGACATGTTCGTCTCCTTTTTATATAGGTTTTCTGGATTTTACTATCGATACGTTAACTGAGCAAGAATAAAGCAACCCAAGGAGAATATAATATAGATCTATTATTTTTCAAAACTACCTCTTTATAAAAAACCCAAACTCATTTTCTATATCCAGATCCCCAACGATTTTTAAATCACCTAAACGTATAAAGTTAAGTAAGACCTTCTTCTCTCTTCTATAGATCGGTTGTTTTTTAGTCATCGCCTCTTTCGGAGCCGTTATCAATATTGTTTTTGCCGGTACTTTAGTAAGATTATCCACCAAATCTCTTTCCTGCCGCCAAACAACAGAAACTAACTTAACCATTAATGCCAGATCAAACTCTTCAACACCTTGCGGTAAATAATCCTCCCAGGAATGTGTGCCAATAGACTCGTTAAATAACGTAAGTTTGGGATTGTTAAGTTCTTTTAGTTCTTCGTAAGATCTTTTGTCTTTATCAACCCAAACATAATTCTCAAGATCAGGAAACTTGTCAAAAGGGAACGTAGCGGGGAACATACCGCCGCCAATATCCAATATGTTTACAACACCGGGCGTCTTTTCCACAAGCTGTCTGTTAAATTCATCTAAAAAAGGCTCTCTCTCCGTGACCGAAACATGCCTATACGGCAGGTTATCGTCAGAACGCTCGTACCTTCTTAAAGAATAATATATTTCTTTTTTAATCTTCTTAGAATATTCTTTATAATCGTGCAGCCTATAGATCTTATTAAGATCGTCGGATTCATTTATAAATTCGATCAGTTTTTCAAAAGAATCGATCTTACTCCGGATCAAATCCTCTACTTGTTTTTGCTCTATTTTATATTTGGATGTTATTTTATCGACTTCTTCTTTTATGAACGTGTCCAGCATCATATTCTAATTCTAATAGAATTCCCCTTATTGTAAAATTTATGACTGTCGTTTATATTACTACAGGTTCGTGTTCACAACAAGCTATAGGCTCACTGTTGACTTGTTGCTTGTATACGAGCAAATATAGCATTGTGCATAACCTATGGATAAACTACTAAATCTGATATTTACTCAAAAGTGCATGTTCTGTAAAAGCGGTAAAAGCTTGTTCTGCGAGCAGTGCCTTTGTACATGTCCCGTTCCGGAAAATAATAATTACGGTTTGTACATAAGGTCCTTAAAGAGAAAAGTTAACGCTTTTTCCACATACGATTACGACGGGTCTGTCAGAGTGTGTATAAAGGAGTCTAAGTACGGACCAAAACAGTTCGCAGCTTTAAAGATATTAGCCTATAAAGGTGCTGTTAATTTACAAACAAACCATAAATTTTACGAACATTTCACCGCCGTTCCCGTTCCTCTAAATAAACGTAAGTTCAGGAGCAGGGGATTTAACCAGGCGGAGATAATAGCAAAGATAGTAGCTTCAAAGTGCGGAATACCTCACAACCCGGAGCTGTTAAAAAGAAGCAAGGAAACAGACGTTCAATACAAGCACGGCAGGCTCGCAAGATACGAGAACGTTTCTGGCGCTTTTGCGGCAGAACCTGCACAGATTAAGGGTATGAGAATATTATTGGTGGACGATATATGCACATCCGGAGCCACGTTCACAGAAGCAGCTAAGACCCTTTATGAAGCAGGGGCAGATTCGGTCAGATGCTACTCTCTCAGCAGAAGAGTGTAATCACCATCAACGGGTATACAAGGATGTTGTAATCACCGCAATAAATAGGTTAGAATAGCGTAGTTATGCTGTATTCCACATTATTAGGAAAAACAAAAAAAGAAGCGCCAAAGGACGAAACAAGTCTTAACGCACAGCTATTAATACGGGGCGGGTTCGTTCAGAAAGAAATGGCGGGCGCTTATATCTACATGCCGCTCGGATTAAAGGTGCTGGAAAAATTAACACAGATCATAAGGGAAGAAATAGAAGCTATAGAAGGGCAGGAGGTTCTTATGACCACTCTGCAAAACCCCGAAACATGGAAAAAAACAGGCCGCTGGGATGACAGGGTTGTAGATGTATGGTTCAAGTCAAAACTTGCCACAGGAGCCGACGTGGGACTTGCAAACACGCACGAGGAACCTCTCACGGAACTCCTGACAAAATACGTCCAATCTTATAAAGACTTACCCTTATACATATTCCAATTTCAAAATAAACTGAGAAACGAACTCCGGGCAAAAAGCGGTTTGCTAAGAGCCAGGGAATTCATAATGAAAGACCTTTACTCGTTCAACCGCAGTGAAGAAGAACTTAACGCTTTCTATGAACTGGCAAAACAAGCCTACTATAATATTTTTAACAGAGCGGGAATCGGTGACAGTACTTACATTACTTTCGCAAGCGGAGGAGCTTTTAGTAAATTCAGCCACGAATACCAAACCACCTGTGAAACGGGGGAAGATACTATCTATCTGGACCGCGAGAAAAGGATAGCCATCAACAAAGAGGTTTATTTTGATGATGTGATAGAAGACTTGGGCTTGGATAAAAATTCTCTAGAGGAAGTTAAGGCGATAGAGGTCGGGAACATATTCAAACTGAAGACGCGTTTTTCAGAACCTCTGGGTTTAACGTATACGGATGAGGACGGGACAGAAAAGCCTGTTTATATGGGCTCGTATGGAATAGGCTTGGGGCGGCTCATGGCAACCATAGTAGAACTGTGCAATGACGAAAAAGGAATAATCTGGCCGGAAAACGTAGCTCCTTACAGATTCCACATTTTGGGGCTGAATCTGGACGATCCAGAAGTAAAAGAAAAAGCAGATAACGTATATGCAACTTTGCTGGAGGGCAGTGTTGAAGTTCTTTACGACGATAGAATGGATGTCTCGGCAGGAGAGAAATTCTCGGACGCTGATCTTATAGGAATACCTTACCGAGTTGTGATTTCAAAAAAAACCGGCAATCAGTTAGAGATTAAAAAGAGAAACGAGGCTAATTCAGAAATTCTAACGATAGAAGAGTTCCAAAAACTGGCTGGCAGTTGAGCGGACTAAACCTTATCCATTACCCCAAGCGAAGGATTCGCCTGAATATCCTCGTACTTTTTGTATACCTGATTAAAATAAGCGGCTGAGGCAATATACGCGGAATTATCGCCTGTGTACTTCAACGGGGGAACGAACACGGAAACTTCACCTGCAGCCTCTTTCATGCGGGATCTCAGCTGAGTATTGGCTGAGACACCTCCGGCAAGAATAACCGAACGTACGTTCTTTTCCTTCATAGCTTTTATAGTCTTTTCCACAAGCACGTCCACCACAGCGTTCTCAAATTCACATGCAACAACTTCCACTTTATTTTTTTCATTTTCCACCAGTCTCTTAACCGCCGTCTTTAGACCGGAAAAAGAAAAATCATAATTATCCTCGTGTAGCAGGGGACGTGGAAGGCGCCCGGATAACGTATTCTTTCTGCATTTAGCGGCTTTCTTGGACAGTAAAGCGCCCCCTAAATATCTACTTATCCCAAGCAGTCTCGCGGTCTTGTCAAAAGACTCACCTGCTGCATCATCGTACGTTCCTCCTAAATACTCGAAATACCCGTGGCCTTTCATCAGTATAAGATCGGTGTGACCTCCGCTCACAACCAAAACTACGGCCGGAAATTCCGGAAGCACCTCCGCTTCCAGCCAATTTCCGTAGATATGCCCAACCAAATGGTTCACAGGGATCAACGGTTTTCCCCAAGCCAGTGATAAAGCCTTAGCCGCTTCTACACCAACCAGCAAGGATCCAATCAAACCGGGGCCCGAAGTGACTGCTACAGCATCAATGCCTCTCACAACATCTTCTATAGTTTTCAACCCTAGCGCTTTGGCGGACTTATCCAAAGCTTCCGATATAACGGGAACGACGTACTCCACCTGTTTTCGGGCGGCTACTTCCGGAACTATTCCTTCCGTTTGTTCGTGGATCTTTGAGGAGGATGCAACAACCGTAGCTATTTCTTTTACTCCGTCATCTACCAGTGAGGCAGCGGTTTCATCGCATGACGACTCTATCGCAAAAATTCTCATAAGGGGATTATACACAGCGAAGTAAACGTTTCGCAGTAATAAGGAGCCCTAGCGCACTTTTAAAGCCTACCTTCTTTAAGTTCGGTCAGAACAGAGGTTGTAGTAATATCAGTATCGGTAGTAGTAAGAATCTTGTTAATAGCGTTCTTCATAGACTCCACTGCCTTGTCGTTCCCCGAACGGGCGGCTATCTCATAACTTTTAGCAAAGGGGGCTGTGGCGATTAAGGGTCCAAGCACTTCGTGATCACTAAGCTCAGGGGCTAGAGACACTCTAGCGTAGGGTACGCCGAAAGACCTTATCTTAGAACCGGCATCAAAAAGGGCCAGTTCCTGCTCTTCCGCGCTTAGGAAATTAATAAAGTCCCAAGCTGCTGCCGCGTTAGTACTCGACGCCGGAACTGCCCACATCCAGAAACTACCGTAAGACACGGGCTGATTTGGAAGAGCTTGGGGAACCGGGGCTACACCGAAATTCAGGGAGGGGTTCGCTTCGATGATTTCCAGGATCCTCCAGGAAGGGACAAACACCATAGAAACTTTTTCCTGAGCGAAAGCCGTTACTGCTTCAGGCATAGTATCATCCCAAATCTTATCGTCTTTAACAAAAGTTGTATAAAAATCTACCGCATCGGCCGCAGGTTTGCCGTCAATGTCATCGGGGATCTTTACGCTCGTCTGAGCGAACATCAGCCCAAGTATATCCGTAAAGTTCTCAATGTTATTAGCATTACCTATGGCAGCACCCCCGCGTACCAATGAGCTGCTCCCGCCTGCTCCTGCCCAAATCGTCAGCTTAAGCGCAAGAACGCGGAACTCCTCCCATGCCGTAGGAGGTTCCTGCTGGCCAACCTCGTCGAAATGATCCCTGTTATAAACAAGAACAAGCCCGTCGTAGTAAAAGGGAACGGCGTAAATATTCCCGCCAACAACTGCACTATCTGCAGCTACAGGGTAAAAAGTACTTTTATAAGTATTAACATCCATCAAGCTTGAGGGCATGGGGGAGAGATTTGCAGTAATACGGGGAACCCAGCTGTTATGTACGAGAACGACGTCTGCATCAAGGGAGCCTGATATTTGGGTAAGCACGCGCTCCTTATAATCACGGGGGTTTAATATGGAGCGGTCGTCGTAGGTGATGGTTACATTCTCATGAGTTTCTTGGTACTTAAGTATCAGACCTTCCATAATATCCCTATCCTCCCATAAACCCCATACGGTTAAACTGACAGGCCCCGACGCAGGACTACCTGAACCTCCGAAATATTTGCCTACAACGGGAAGATCTTGCAATGTACAGGCAGTTAAAGCGAACGAAAGAACAACTAATAGGGCAAGTGTGAAATATTTGTTTCTCATTGCTTTAAATTATAAGTAAAAAGCACTCCCAACGTCAACCAGAACAGCAGTTGAGTTTGATTAATAGTGTAAAAAAAGTGGTCAAATAAGGAAACAAGAAGGATTAACGAAAACATGATAAACAGCAGAGGGTATTTAAGCGACCGTTTTAACGCAATACATATCAGTCCGCTAAAAGAAAGAAAGGCAAAAACACCGCTCTCTGCAAAGATCAGTACGGGAACATTGTGAACGGGCTGGATAAACCTCCACTCATCTGCATATTTGTAAGTGTTGGCAGGACCTGTTCCAAATAATAAATTGTCTTTTATAACCTGATAATTCACCAAAAGCATGCTAGCTCTCCTCGACAACGAACGTGTCTCCGAAAAAGCGGGAGAATCCAAAAACAAAGGCAGTGCCATCAGAACCGCAACACTTGCCAGAAGAACAGCGACAATTACCTTTCTTCCGCTACCCCCATACTTTTTCAACCCCCACAACGCAAGCAACCCGAGTAAAAATACAACCCATGTAAAAGTACTGAAAGTCAGGACTAGAGCAATAAAACCAATCCCAAAAGCCAGCATGGAAAACTTGCTCTCGGGAATCGTAGTTAACAGCCAGAGTAACCCAACAGCCAAAAACCCGGCAAAGACGTTCGGGTGCCTAAATGTTCCGTACGGAGGAATCACTGTTCTTCCAAAATAACTCTCTTTAACAATACCGGGAGTAGAGGACATATAGGGCTGTTCCCCAAAAAAAAGGTAGTTATCAAAAACAGACCCCTGGGAGTACCACTGAGCAAAAGCAAGTAAACTGACTAATAGAACTGATATACCGAATATTCTTGCAAGAATAGAAAAATCTATCTTTGTGTCAAAATTTAACAACACATAGAAAAATAGACCTGCGTATAAGAAATGCTTACCCGCCGAGTAAAAAGACACCGCCTTGTCTTCAGAGCCAAGAGCTGAAAGGATCAAAGAGAAAAGAAAAAATAGCAGAAGCACAACGCCTTTATCGTTCATAACAGACAGCAACCTCCTTACCAAGCTTTTGTTAAAGGATAAAACCCAAAGAAGCAGTACCGTAAAAAGAATAACATCGGTTACATATATAACAGGGACTCGATAGTCAACAAGCAGCCCTCGTACATACGACCACGCAAAAACGTAGTGCTTACCCAGGTTAAGCGGTATTAAGAATACAAGCAGGTAAAAAAGCGCTTTATGAATGTTTTTTATCACTGTTTCAAATTTCCGGCGGCAGTGTGAGCAGAAATTATCAAGGTATCGTCAAGCTCAGGAAGTGAGTCCATCCCAAGGCCTTTTGCTATCAAATAATCGGCAAGGTGAGGGTTCTTGGCGAGCAACGGCCCGTGCAGATACGAACCGATACTGTTCTTATATAAAACCCCTTCCGAAGCATCCTCGGCGTTATTCCCGTACCCTGTAATTATCTTTCCCAAAGGCAATAAAGAGTTTCCAAGGTACGTACGTCCGCCGTGGTTCTCAAACCCCACCAAAGTTCTGCCGACTTTATTCACCGAATTGAAAACAGGGTCGTGGCGGAGTTCCTCCGAAATCTCACACGTCACATTTCCGATACAACGCGGTTTATGATTACCGAAATGCTCTGTATAAAGATCAAAAATTCCTAAACCGTTCAAAATAGTTCCATCAGCAGATTTGTAATAGTGCCCCATTAACTGATAGGACCCGCATATGAACAAACTAATTCCCCCCTTCTCAACATACTCCCTTAAGTAGGGGCCTTTGTTCTTATATAAATCTTCGTACATTAATTTTTGGCCGGAATCAGGACCTCCGCCCATAAAAACGATACTAAAATACTTAACTGCTTCAGAGCTTAAGGAAACTGTAGGGTCGATGTACACAACTTCCACATCTATACCCCTTCTGCGTGCACGTTCCCTCAGAATTTCCACATTACCCGTATCTCCATAAAGATTAAGGTAGGACGGGTAAAAATATGCAATTATCAATTTACTCATAATATTTTCCTCCCGATAAGAATTTCCCGTGTCTCAAGCATCGCAGAGTAGTTAGGCAATATTGTTACGGACGCGTCTCTGGAGTCGGAGTACAGCCTTGAGATAGAAGAGCTTAGATTCTCAGATATGTTTTCAGTACGAGTATTTACACCCGCATAAGATAAACGCACAGCCATGTCCAACGCACGCGTACCGCTGACATATATTTCCTTTCCTTCACATGCGTCTTTTATCTTGTCAGGAGAGATATCGTATATCCATGAAACATCCCTTCCGTCGGGGATATTGTCGTTCAACACAAAGAGAATGGACTTGCCTGCTACCTTCCCCGAGGACAGAACGTCAAGGTTCTGATTAAAACTTGCGGGATTTTTTGCAAGGAATATCTGAAAGTCTACGTTTTCTCTTGTGATTACCTCACCTCTACCGTACGCTACGGAAAATTCCTCAAGACCTTGCTCAATACCGGATTGGGCATAACCTAACAAAGTAAGGGTAAGAACGGCAGCATTAACATTCTTGGCATTATACGTTCCATGAAGCTTAGTCTTTTCAAGAAAAGTCGGATCCGAATCAAAATAAAAAGTCCGCCCGGAGAAAATTTCTGCAATATCGTGGAACTCCTTCTGTTCAGAATCACAAACTAAAATAGTAGTATCACTCAATCCGGGCACCGTTTCCTTCCATTTATCCAAAATGATGTCCGTTTCCCCGTATCTATCCAGCTGGTCGCGCGAAAGATTTAAAAGGAGCAAAGCGGTGGGGGAGAGATGTTTTAAAGCTAAAGGAAGTGCAAACTCATCCACTTCCAGTACAGCAACATTACCCAAAGGCTTGCCCATAAGATTAGTCCCCATAAGAACGGTGGAAACTAATCCGTTAAGCAGGTTAGCTCCCGTACTGTTATGAACAACCCCCAACCCGAACGACTCAAGAAGGTGAGTGATCAGTTTGGTTGTAGTGGTTTTCCCATTAGTACCTGACACCAGAATTATCCCTCTAGGATACCTTACAGAAGAAAGGATGTTAGGAAATATCTTAAGAACGACATGTCCCGGGAATGTGAACCCACTCCCTCTTCCTAATAGTTTTATAACTTTATTTATTTTTTTAGCAATAAGTGTAGAAATTAACCACATGTTTTATCCACCTTTAACTTCATTAAGATTATATATATAAAATACGTAGTAGTAGTAATAGGCATTGTTGATATGTGTATTACGTTTGGATTTGTTATAGTGCTTTGATTTTACCCCCTATGACGGTGTTTATAAACCACAAATCTTTTTGTAACACTTAAAAACTTTTTACGGGGACTTCCCCGTGCTGTCTCTACGCAGAATTTTTATGTTGAAAAGGTCACAATTTTTGTAGATAACTTTGTGGATAACTACACCGAATTGTCCACAAAACTTATAGAAAAACACTACTTTATCCACAAAAATGCCTTTTATACCGAGAAGATCGTCTGCTTTACGTTAGCCACGTCCTGCCTAGTTTTTCCCATTTCCGAAACCTCTCCGTTGATCTTTTCGACTCCGTGCATAATTGTAGTATGGTCCCTTCCTCCAAGGAACTCACCTATCGTCATGTAAGGTGTTTGAGTCAGCTCTTTAATAAGGTACATCGCAACCTGCCTAGGAATTACCAGATCCTTAGTTCTTTTTTTACCTTTTATGTCCACTGCCTTGACAGAGTAGTAGTTGCATACGGCTTTAAGTATCTGGTTTAGGTTAACCGGTTTCCTGACATCGTCTTTTATTGATTGTCCTAGTGCTTTGGCCGCGTTTTCCACTGTCATTTCGGTTCCTATAGCATGGGATTGTGTTAACACTTGCAGGTACGCGCCTTCCAGCTCTCTTATGTTCGAATCGATCTTTTCTGCAATGTAGTCGATCACTTCGTTGGGGATAGGGTCTTCGTTCTCATCCCTTTTCTTTCGGAGAATAGCGGTCCTCATTTCCACGTCTGCCTGTTGAATGTCCGCTATAATCCCCATACTGAACCTGGATGTGATCCTTTGCTCCAAATTGGTGAAATCTTTCGGTGGTCGGTCGGATGTAATGACGATCTGTTTTTGGGCCCTGTGGAGTGCATCGAAAGTGTGGAAAAATTCTTCCTGAGTTGCTTCCCTTCCGGCGACAAACTGAACGTCGTCTATCAGTAGAACGTCCGCTTTTCTGAACTTGTCCCTGAACTCGTTCGCGGTGTATTTTCCATTTCTTTTACCTTTTTGTAATGTTTCGATAAGCTCGTTCGTGAAAGTTTCTCCCGTACAGTAAACGACTTTTAGATCGGGCTTGTCCTGAAGTATCTTGTTTCCGATCGCCTGCATCAGATGTGTTTTTCCCAGCCCAACTCCTGAGTACAAAAAGAACGGGTTATAAGACTTGCCGGGATTTTCGGCCACAGCCATTGCGATAGCGTATGCGAGTCTATTGTTATTTCCCATTAGGTAGTTTTCGAACGTGTTCTTGCGCGAAAGACCTACTTTTCTGTAAACCTCTGCAGAAACGACCGTCTGTTTTGTTTGTTCCGCAAAAAGAGGACCTATTTCTTTAGGTTCTTTAACCTCTTTTTCTTCCCGTACAATAAAGTTTATTTTATGCTCCGCATGTCCCAGTCTGTCCAGACTTCCTTTAATTAGCGGAAAGTACTTTCCCGAAAGCTGGTCTTTAATATAAGTAGAAGGGCATACAAGGTCTATGGACCCGTCATCAAGATTTTCAGCGCTAGCGCGCGAAACCCAGGTATTGAAAACAATCGGTGACAAATCTATCTCCAGTTCTGACAGAACTTTTTTCCAGAGTTTTTTAGCTTCCACATCAATGTAATTTTCAGCGGACATATACTTTATGTTTTCTTGGGGCAGAACTTGGTGTGTATAACTTTAGCACGAGTTATCCACAACAATTAAGCAACGGGGGTTGTCGTATCAGGTTTATGTTCCTCTTGTTCCTTAAGCATTTCCTGCGCCTCTGTTTTAACTGCTTCTTCCATGGTCATGTCCAGATTTCCGGGCAGGCTCTCAAAATCCGGCAGGAACATAATAGTGTTTTCGGGGTACGCTGTTTTTTCAAAAACACCGTCCCATATAACTATCAGATCCATTCCTGCGTTCACCGCTGATGATGCTCCGGCAAGAGAATCCTCAAAGACCAGTACTTCTGCCGGTTTTACATTCAAAGTTTTTGCGGCTTTTAAGAAAATCTCCGGGGCGGGTTTAGCTTTCTTAACTTCGTCGCCTGTCACGACCAGATCAAACGTGCTTGTCACCCCTATCTTACTAAGAACTTTTTGCGTAATCTCTTTTGTTGAGTTCGTGACAAGAGCTATCTTTAGATTCTTATCGACCTTCAACTTAGCCGCCAGATCCCAGAAACCTGGTCTTGCTTCAAGCAACGAGTTTTCTACAATCTTCAGATATTCCGTATGGGTTAGCCTTGAAAGTTCTGCCACATTAGGTATTCCTGACAGGTACTCAGCGTTGGTGTGAATGATGTACTCCCATTTCTGCGGTACCGTTGCCCCATCCGGAAGTTCATCGTATCCGACAAAATCCGCATTGTAGAGCTGTAATACGGTTTCAAATGCCCTTTCCCACAAAGGCTCAGTATCTACAATAGTGCCGTCCAGGTCAAAAAATACGGCTCTTTTACCATCAATAATTTTCTTGAACATATTAGATACGTCCGTAAGGCGGGCGCCTCCTTTGTTTTGCTAATTTAGCCAGATATAAAAACATAACAGGACCTCCAATTACATTGACAGGGAACATGTACCACTTTTCTTTGCCATTTTTATGAACGTATACTGCATAGACAAATCCGGCCACCAGATAGACGAATATGAGAAATCCCAGAAGAAATGTCATGGCTTAAATGTAACAGAGCTGTTTTGTTGAGTCAAAAGTTTGTATTGTGATACTATTCCTATATGAGCTCCGTAAGATTTGTATGTCCTATTGATGGCGATATTTCACAGGACGATGTTTTGTTCCTGTGCAACAACTGCAGGCAGGAAGAACTCATTTATAAGAATGACATCTATATTTGTCCTGCGTGTTTAGTTCCCGGTGAGAATTTTGAATGTCTTATATGCGGGTCGAAAGAAGTGAAGATGCGGGGGATAAAAGTTAATCCTTCCGATGTTCCTTCTCAGTCTCAAAGTACTTCTTAAGGATAACCGCCGCGGAATAGTGATCAATAGACCGCCTCCCTCTTTGCGATAAGCCGTAATCAATGGTTTCTTTGAGCGATTCTTTTGTAGAGCCGTATTCGTTGTAAAGTACGATAGGTTTTTTTATCCTGACTTTTAGCAGTTTTATAAAATGCCTGACCTTTCTTGCCTGAGGCGTTTCTTTACCGTCATACGCTAACGGGAGTCCCACGACTAATTTATCCACCTTATTGTGAATGGTGAATCTCACTATTTCGTGTATAGCGGCATGGATATCTTTGCTTGGCATAACCTTGATGGGGGATACTAGCCCCGCTTTTCCAAAAGCCAACCCGGTATTGGTTTCTCCGAAATCAACCCCTAGCAGCGTTTCGTGTTCAGTTGTGTGTTTGTGTTCGTTAGTCATTTCTTACGATCTCCACGCTTATATTTTCCGTGTTAGTAGGAATACGGGCAAGAAGCGGTATGTTGGGGTTTATGTGGAGTTCGTATGTGTTTATATTCCTGATTCCCCCAAGAATTTTTTGGGCTTCTCCGATGCCTTTTCCCTTAAGGTCCTCTTTTAACTTATCTTCTTCCACATTAGGGACAACGTATGCCTTAAGTGTAACCTGAAGGTCCGCTTCTGTAGGGTTTAATACGGTGCTGTCCGAATTTCCGAGGACTTCAACGTTTGTGTCCCTTTCTTTTTCGGAAATTACGTAGCCATCCGGGATAAATCCTTTTACCAGTTCATCAAGGATTGTGTCCAGTTCTTCTGCCGAGTATACCAGTCCTGTTGTCGACATGGTTTGTGTCAACTCAAGCCGGTCGGCTTCATCGTCAACTTTTGCATTGAACTTCTCTTCGGTGAGCTGATTTTTTGAAGACCCCGGAATTAGTTTTTGCCTAAGACCAAGTTTTTCGTTGAGGGCTTTTTGCCCCCTTTCGATGTTCGTTTGCAGTGTTTCAGCGGAAAGTTTTTTTAAATCATCAGCAGCTACGACTTTTACAGTTTCGCTGGACCCTCCGGAAAAATCTTCCGAAGATTTTGCTACGAACTCAGTGTTTTTGTACCCGTTCACATCAAGCGCTTTTCCCTTCGATATATTATATGTATCTCCGATATCCGAGGCGGTTACCGTTCCTTCAGCTTCGCCCCACTTTACAGTTGCAGGGTCGAGAGGGTCTGCTATTACTTGTGCAGGAATAGTAACGTCTTCTTTTAGTGTATATTTAAGTTCTTTATCGTCGTACTCTATTTCCGTTCCTTTTTTGATAGTTTTTGCGGTGTCGGTTTTATTTATTATTGTTATTTTTCCCGTGGCTTTTTCTCCGACCATTTTTTCTCCTGTCGTTTCTATTGTAGCCGTTTCGGTTGTTATAGCTTCCACATTAAATCCGCGCAGTATCTTCTGCTCAGCATCGCTTGTCGCGTCTTTTTTGACTTTTACCGAAAGACTCCGGGTCAGTGGTTGCGAGTTCACAATTATTTTTATTTGTGCTTTCGGTGCTTTTGCGGCGAACGTGTACCCTCCTGCGCCCAGTAAGCCAACTACAAGGAGTATCGCCAACGGAACTTTGATCCCTCTTCCCGGGACAATTCCCGCAAGGTTAAATGAACCAAACGACGGTAGTTTAAACGAAAACTTTTTAGTTTCAGGAGGAGCGCTGTCTACCAGATACGTAGTGTTTTCTGCGATGGAGGTTTCTTCCTGCAGGGTAGGCTCATACGATTCCTCATCTTTTATTGAGGCGATCATATTTATCCCCGCGTCGTCGAGAGTTCTGAAATGAAGAGACTTTCCCAATTTCTCCGCCTCTTTTTCGAGAAGCTTAAGGTTGATTACGTTATCAAATAACACGGAACCCTCCGGGATCTCAAGTTCTATACCGGAGTCGTTAATGTTCTTGAACTTATTTAGGACGGAGATTACGTCGTCGTGTATCTCCAGGTCGATTCTAGTCATTTAGATATCCTAACATTTCCAAATATATAATAGAAAAACCGACTTTGACCTATTGGCCCAAATTGATAAACGATATGCACAACTTGGGGCCCACATCTTTATATTTTTTAGGATCTTTGTCATAAACCCAATCAATATTTGACATATTAAT
>Ga0075579_124_pt1 | contig 24239 bp, 28 predicted proteins | sample RifGroB1_FD_68195 | JGI IMG/M metagenome (GOLD analysis project Ga0075579, IMG submission 68195) | candidate division WWE3 bacterium GW2011_GWB1_41_6 | reverse complement strand
CAGGCAAAACGTACTCTACGGAACCGGCCTTTCCCGTTGAGTCAGTAACCTTTTTCAGATCCTCCAGATTTAACTTTCTAAATTCCGGGGGAGCTTTAAAGGGAATGCTTTTTGTCCAGGGTTCTGTGCTGATACGGTCATATAGGTCCGGGAGCCGGACGCCCCCGCCTACTAATAATATTTTAGACGCAAAGGTTTTTACCCCACTAAATTCACCAAACAGTAGTTCCACACCATCCAGCCAGATATCCAGAGTTTCTTTTATCGATCCCCGGACAAGCTTTATCTCGCTATCCTCCAGTTTCTCATAGGTGTAGCTTAGTTTCATTCTCTCAGCATCATTAAGATTTATCCCGGTTTTTTGGCTTATTTCTTCTGTGAAATGCTTGCCTGCGATATGCAGATTTCTTGTGGCAACTATGCCGTTAGCGAAAACCACACCCACGTCGGTGCAGTCGCTCCCGACATCCATTATCAGATAGTCTTTCAGTTCCGGTTCAGAATATTTAAGCGAGTTTACGAGCGAGAACATCGTCGAACCAATCGCAAGTATATTCAAATGAAGCTTCTTTGCCAGTTTTTGAAGAGCCTTGACGTGGTAAGTTGGAGTAAAGGCGGTGAACACCGCAAGTTCGACCGTATCCCCTTCGGAAGTATAAGGGTTTTTTACAAGATGTCCGTTTATTTTTGTGTACACGGTTGAAATCGTTACCGGTTCTATCTCGACCTCTGTGTTTCCCGTGAATTCCATAATCTCGTTGCGTGCCTGTATAAACGCGTTTTCGATTATTTTCTGCTCTATCAATTCAAGCTCTTTTGGCTGGATAGGTCCGGCTCTTCCCCGGGCTGACTTTGCAGTTGTTATTAATCCTAATGCAAGGTCCCCGCTGACACCAAAGATTATGTCAGATATATGTTCCTCAAAATCTTCCGTTGCTATATGTATAGCATCGCGTGCTGCTTCCTCAACCTTTTCAATATCTACTATATGCCCCGCCCGTACGGCGCCGGTTTCGATCATCCGGTCTCCCGCGCCTATTATTTTTGCAACCCCCGTCTGAGGGTCAACGTAAAAAGCCATGCAGTTAACAGCTTCGGAGCCGATATCAAGCGTTAGAAATTTATTAGAGGGCTTTGAGGTTTTCTTTAGAAACGGCAGGTTCATTTTTTTATTACTATAACTGTGCTTATTATACCGTATCAAGGACTTTTTATTTAAATGTTTTTAATGCCACTTTTACCCGGACGTTTTTTGTTCTATAATTTTTGTACTACTATGCCCAACAACGAAGCAGCTCCACAGGAAGCTGAAACAGCTCCCTTTAATATTCCCGCCGGTAGGGCTGCTGGGGAAGTAGGTACTCGAGCCTTCGCCCCAAGCCCGGCCGTAACAGAAAGGTCCGCACGTGCCCGGGAAGCTTTAAGCAATATTGAACATTCAGAAGTAATGGGTGTTTATGAAAATTCTCTTACCAAAGACAGGATTCAGATGGTCAGGGAAGGACTGAAAGGAGCCTTTACTTCCGTTGGCTCTCCCGAACCTCCAAAAGTAGCTTATGGCACGGAACTTCCCGAAGGTGGGTTATCGAGCGTGGATAGGACGGAAAACATCCCGCAAGTATTTTACAAGAGTTTAAAAAAGAAGCATATGGTGGGAGGAATAGAATACACGGAGGCGCTTGTACTAGTGAGGGTTAATAACGGAAACTCCCCTGCGGAATCGACAATAATGTCCGCTACCGTTCTTGTAGATGCTGAAAAAGGTACATTAGCTGATAAACTCCCGTTGTTATCAAGACTTACAAGCGAAGAAGTTTATAATACCGAGATTAGCAACAAAAGATCCCTGGACGGAAAACTTGTCAGAGGTGAGATAACGTCCGATTATTATATTAAAAAGTACCGCGTTCGTAATGACAAATTTCCTTTTTTTGGCAGAACAATCGCTGAGAATCAGGGCAGGAGGGACGTCTCTCTTAAAGAGTCGGGAGCTCTTTGGAGATCAGAGGTTGACAGGGAAAGGCTGCATGTGAACGAGCAGCTTCGTGGAGAGTATGTGAGGTTGAACCAGGAAGAGGTACGTGAGGTTGCTCAAGAAGTTGACAACACTCAAAGAGCACTAGAGCAGGCACAAACTAACGATAAAAATAGGTTACTCAGTACTTTGCGCGCTATCGCTGGTTCTTTTTCCTCCCCTGAAGAGCTACAGCGCCATGCCGCCCAGATTTCCGAAGTTTTTGGCTTGCAAGCTGATTCTGACATCATCGCTTATATTAGTTCCTTAACGGAGCAAGCAAGGAGTCGTTCGGGAGGGACTACTCCGGAGTCCACGCCGGAATCAACCAATCCAAATGGTGCAGGCACACAGCATACCGGAACTGCTGCATCACGAGGTAGACAGGCACCCGGCAGGATAGCACGTACCTTGCCTGAGAACAACGGCAATACCGTCACGCCTGAGGCGGTAGAACCTCCAACCACGCCCGAGCCCGTAAACACGCCGAAACCTGTGAAAGCAAGTAAAGAAAGTGCCGGTGATCCTACAATGGAAGCCGAATTGAAACACATAGAGTTAAAGGCACAGAGAGACGCTTTCACAGATGCTTTGGAAGAGAATCCGGGACAGGAACCGATCTTTTATGGCCATCTACTTGCCGTAATTTCTCCGGAAAACAAGCAGTGGGCTGAAAAACAAATTAAAGACAGAGGACTTTCTTTTGAGGAAGTTAAATAAATATGAAAGACATGGATATAAAAAACCTACATAGAAACTTAATACAATCACTAGACTGTAGTGATGCTGTACGCAATCTGATTACATCGTTTATCGATTCCTACGATGGTTCTAACCATGAGGATTTTGACAGGTTGTTGATGAAGTTAGAAGGTTTGCTCGTTGAGAACAGTTCCCTGCGCATCAAGGCAGATTCCTACGAACGGTTAAAAGGCATTAAGGAGCGCTACGAGAAAGAGATCCAGGACTTACTTGAGATCGTAGATGATTTCAAAGGAGCAGATCTTGCAAACCTCCCGTCAGCGTCAGAAGAAGCACTTGAGTTGGCGGATACGTCAGAGGAATAATTCCACACAAATCGGTTTAACACGTATTGTTAAAAAGGAATCCTGCTTTTTAAAGGATTTGGTGCCACTTCGGGAGCTTCCGGCTCGTCTATTCCGATCCTCATGTTAATGAACGCCTCCACCTCTTCAACCGGAGTTCCGTATTTCATGCGGGACATCTGCCTGATGGTTTCCGCAACCTTAGGATCTTTCTTTGTGCTTGTGATCATGTCCCAATCCACCATAAGCGAGAAGGGTATAGTAGGCTGCCCTTTTACAAGTAATCTCATATAACAGTTTCCTACAGGGAGGTTGGCAAGGTCGTTTTTCGTAAAAACGGGCTCGTACTGTTTTTCAAGGAACTCGGCATCCTCGGGGCCTACTCTAAAGGAGACCTGGGTTCCGATGTTACCGAATATTGCTTCTTTTATATCATCGGAGAGCTGGTCAATGAATTGGTGAGCTACCGTAAGATTAAGTTTATATTTGCGTGCTTCGGATAAGATAGTGGCAAAGTCAGGTGTGGCAAAGTTCTGGAACTCATCCACATAAAGATAAAAATCCGGGAATTCTTCCTTACCCAGCTGGGAAGCCCGTGCCAGAGCCGCGGTTAGTATTCTCGGAACAAGGAGCAATCCTATGAAGTTAGAATTCTCCTCCCCGATCTTTCCTTTTGACAGATCTACCAGAAGGATCTTCTTTTCCTCCATCACCTTATGAAAATCAAACGCTGATTTTGGCTGACCGATTATATTTCTTAGTGTCCGTTCCGTAACAAGCCGGTCGAACTTGGATACTATGTAGCCCATCATCTCGCCCTTTCTGTTAGCTGTTGTTTTAGCCATTTCATCCGTCCAAAATCTTTTAACCAGGGGGTCAGTTATTTTTGGTATGAACTTTTGCGCATATTTGTCGTCGATCAACAGTCTTAGAACATCTACCATCGTGCTTTCAGGATCTTCCATGGCAGTGAGCATTACATTACGAACCTGTCTTTCAAGCTGAGGCCCCATAATTCCCTGACGGTTTGGGTCGTATAGTTTGTATAATAGTGCAATAAAGGCGTTAATGAGCATATGCTTCTCTTCCTCGCTTCTCGCTTCCAGCATGTTTATACCCATCGGGCGTTCCGTGTCCGCCGCGTCAAAAAGTATAACGTCATCGATCCTTTCGGGCGGGATCTTTTGCATAAGTTCGTCAATATCACTTCCGTGAGGATCAATTATCGCAACGCCCCTTCCGGCCTTTATATCCTGCAAGGCCAGTGACATAAGCATCTGAGATTTTCCGGTACCGGTTTGCCCGATGATATAAAAGTGCCGTCTTCTGTCGTCATCGAGCATATTGATCTTTTTTTCTACTCCGCGGAAAATACTCTTACCCAGATATAAGCCTTCGTCGGGCAGGTTCGTAGGCGCTGTGGATCTGCGCGCGTATAGCCACAAGATGTTTGGTGTCTGAACTTCTTTGTTTGGGAAATGGAATACTGTCGCGAGCTCCTCTACATTTAATACCGAACAGCTGCGGTACAGAGCTATATCCAGTAAAGGTATGAACCACTCCCTGACCGAGAGTTTTCTGAAAATGAAATTATCTACCAGCTTTTTAGGAGATATGAACGAGCGCTTCTTGAATCGGTTATATTTAAGGTTCGTGAACTGTTCGAACGCGGCGACTACGTTTCTTAAATGGGCTTCCGATGACGTTTTATCTTTGGCAATGGACACAACTCTAATTGCCACGTCAAATCCCGGTTTTGCTGTTTTCTTCTCTACTTTCTCCAGGAAAGCGGTGTCAATATTAACTTTTTTTTCGGGGTTGGCAGCCTTGCTTTTAACATCGCCTGCGAAACGGTCCCCTGCGTGCCTCCAGTTTTCGGATGCGGGGCTGATGACATATTGTATGGCGAGAACCTCGTCACCACTAAGTTTGCTCATGGATGAGGTCAGTACGTTCAGAGAATCCTGTTTAAGATCTTCGTATATTTGGATGGGGTAAAAAGGGGATCCGGCAAGCTTAAGTTCGACAACATTTGTATATTCTCCGCGGTCCCACACTTCGTTCGGATTTACGATGTCAATTTCTGCGGAAGGGTACGCCCCGTTTATGGTTTTCTCGACAAGGGAAACAATTTCATCAGGAACTATCACATAAAAACCTATGCCCGTTATTTTTGAAACGATCTCAAAGGATATCCGGTACTGGCCCGTGAATATAGCCTTGTACCAGGGTTTTCTAAATCCCGCAAGTGAGCTGAACATGTGTTCAGCGGCCTTGATCTCGATCTCATTATCCTGCGGAACTTTTATCTGCAAAAAAGTAAGTTTATACTCTTCCAGTTTTTCGTATTTTTTCTTTTTCCATGCTAAGAAGCGGTTTACGATAATGATAATAAAAAGGATTATTACAAAAACATAAAGCGCTATCCAGAACGAGTTGTAAAGAAGTTCAGGTATGTTCATGTCTGGTGTTCTTTGATCACCTCCTGGATGAAATCTTCTTCTTCATCGTCAGCAAGCTTTGTGAGGCTGTCAGCTATTGTACTGACTGCATGTAGTTGTTCGGGTTCATTCGTTTTATTAACAACATTGGTTTGTACTTTATTTAACTCTTCCACCACTTCCTCAGGCACGTCAGGTTTGTCTGCCTTTACTTCAGTGGTGGTTTCCGGAACGGGCCGGGTTTCACGAACCGGCGGTTTTTCCACACTTATTTCGGGTTTTACTACTTCAGTATCAGGTAGTGTTGTTCCGGGTGTTTCCGCCTGTACATTCTCCACTTTTTTCGTAAGAGATTCGTCTGAGAAACTCGGTTCCCCGAACGGCGGCTTTCCCGGCCATACGTTTGATTCCGAGGGGGTAGAATTAAAGCCTGCAATATTATCATCATTATCGTCTGCGGATTTGCCTGCCGGCGGCGCAGTCTGACCGGTGTTAGGCATAAGTGTATTTATAGGATCGTTAGGGTCTGTGGGCATGACTTTATTTTGCGGTGTTTTAACTGAAAACGCAAGGCAACAGGTTAGTTATTAGTACTGTTGAAGAATTTCTTCCGTACACTTTTCTTTTCCTTTAGCACTTTGTCTTCAACTTCCTCCGCAAGTTGCTCTATTTTTTCCATTAACTCGTCTCTAAGCGGCTCACTTGCTTCCTGAACATCTTTTAGTATCGGTGCCACCCGTGTCTGTAACTCGTTTAGGTAAGGTTCTGCATCATGATGTACTTCTTTCACCTTGTTCACCATTGGCTGAGTCTCAGCCTTAATGGTTTCAAGAAGTTCTTTTGTTTCCTCAAGAACCTGCCTGCTTTTTTCAATATACTCCTCTTTGTTCTCGCTAAGTTTCTTGCGGGTTTCTTTTCCCGTTGCCGGTGCGTAAAGAACACCAAGTATGGCGCCTACCACTGTTCCGATAAACGCACCGTTCAAAAACGACTGTGTGTTACCTTTATGATCCACATGTGCGCATTTTTCACACATAATCTTCGTCCTCCTTTTCTTTAACATCTCTTAATGAACTAATTGCCCTTACTGTTTTGACGCCTTCAGCAATCCCGCTTACTATCCCCGCAAGAGAAGAAATGGGGCTAGTCACAGCGTCTGAAACTTTATGCACGTTATCAAGTACGGAGTTGGATTTCTTAATAGTTTCACGAAACTCTTTGAGCACAAGGATCACATAAAATCCCACGATCATAAGGTTTATTGTGAGTAGCGCGAGTATGAAGATGAGTACAACTTGTAGATCCATGGCAGTATAAATAGTATAAATCAAATCATGTTATTATCAAACGGTTTCTTACTCTGTAGGTTCAACTTCTACTTCTACCGGACTAATTTCCGGCTGTGTCGGGCTGAACCGGTTGTTAAGCCCCCTGCCTACACGCTCGTCTTTGCTTCCCTGGCCGATCCTATTAGCCAACTTACCGCCGTCATGTATGAGATCGGCAAAAAAACCTAATGCTATACGGAGTTCTTGCGGGGTATCTTTATCTTTGGCGATATTCCTTGCGATCTTTTCCGCAACATAAGCTCCGACTTTGATCGATAAACGGATCATCTGAAGCAAAGTTTCGTTGTTTTTCTCATTCTTGCCCAGATTTTCCAGTTGTTCCTGCGTCAGCCCGTCGACTATCGCGTTTGACGCTTCGCGGGCTTTCTGTTTTTCTTCAGGAGTGTACTCGGACTTGAAACTTGTAATTTCCCGACTCGTCCTTGTTTCCTCATCCAAACTTTCATCCAGTCCGTTTAATGTTTCTTGGTCCGGTTCTTTCGTCCATGCTTCTATTGAGTTTTCTCTAAGTATTTCAACGATACCGTTTTCCTGTTCGGGACCTGTTTCTAAGGGGGCAGTTTTTTCGGGAGTAGTGGGGGCAATCCGTCTCCGAAATTGTTCATGGGCCACTTCTATCTGGGTATTTACAGTTTCAAGCGCGTCTTGTGTTTGTTCTATAGCTCCTGGCTCGATCAATGGTTGGCCGTCTTCTCCAACCTCCTGGGACGACAGTCTGTCCAAATACAGTTTCCCAAACTGTTCCCCTTCATTAGCAGCCGTATCTGCACGCTCACCTAATTTATTCAAGTCAGGTTCTTTTTCCTGCGCTTCTTCCACACCGGTTTCCGGTGTGTTAATTGTTTCGGAGGGCTCTGCCGGTTTTTCTAAAATTTCAATGGAGCTAGATTTTTTCTTAAATCACTCAGGATACGTAGTTTTTTCATTTTCAATTCGTTAACCCTGTTGACGTATTTATTGTACTCCTCCATGAGATTTTGATCGTTTTTGTCAGGCATTATAGTTATTGTAATTTATCAAAAGCGTCTTGTACACAAAAGCTCCGTGTTTACACGGAGCTTTTCTTTAAATTATCTTTTTTGTTTTTCGTAATGTTCAGTCTGTCCGCAGCAGTTTACTCCACAACCTCGCCTTCGACCGGTCCCTGGTCTATGTCCTGTGGTCCCTGTTGACCGTCCGGCCTTTTAGGTTCCTGTTCCGGTGTGGGTCCGGATGCTCCCGGTTCTCCCGCCTCACCCGGCTGTTGATACATGTATTGGCCGATTTTCTGCAGAAATAAAGATAATTCCTCACTAAGTTTTTTAAGTTCCTCTGCCGATGCTGTTTGGAGTTTTTCCCTAACCTCTTTTACTTTACCTTCAATTTCGGTTTTAAGATCGGCAGGAACTTTATCGCCTGCGTCCCGTAATGACTTCTCTGCCGTATAAGCTAAGCCGTCCGCGGAGTTCCTGGCTTCGATCTGTTCTTTCCTTCTCTGATCCTCCGCTTTGTTAGCCTCGGCCTCGCGGACTTTCTTTTCAATTTCTTCTTTGCTCAGCCCCGTGCCTCCCTGGATCGTGATCTTTTGTTCGCGGTTAGTCGCCTTATCTTTCGCGGATACGTTCAAAATACCGTTAGCATCAATATCAAAAGTAACCTCTACCTGAGGCATTCCTCTTGGTGAGGGAGGTATGCCGTCCAGTATAAACCTTCCAAGCGAAGTATTATCCCCGGCCATTTCCCTTTCACCTTGCAGAACGTTTATTTCCACACTTGTCTGGTTGTCTGCGGCTGTGCTAAATACCTGCGATGCGGATGTGGGTATGGTTGTGTTCCTGTTGATCAAAGGAGTCATTACACCGCCCAAAGTTTCAAGCCCGAGTGTAAGGGGAGTAACATCCAGTAATAGAACATCTTTTACATCCCCGCCCAGAACTCCTGCCTGGATAGCAGCGCCTACGGCGACCACTTCATCCGGGTTAACGCCTTTGTGAGGTTCCTTGCCGAAGAAATTCTTAACGACCTCGTTAACTTTAGGCATTCGTGTCATTCCGCCGACCATTATAACTTCTGCAATATCGTTCTTACTCAATCCCGCGTCTTTTAGTGCGTTTTCCATTGGTTGGATAGTTCTTTGTATAAGATCGTCCACAAGTTGTTCCAGTTTAGCCCTTGTCAGTTTGACGCTAAGGTGTTTCGGTCCTGTAGCGTCTGCGGTTATGAACGGAATGCTTATTTCTGTTTCCATTGTGCTTGAGAGCTCGATCTTAGCTTTTTCTGCAGCGTCCTTTAATCTTTGCATTGCTTGGCGGTCTCCCGTCAGATCAACCCCGCTTTCTTTTTTGAATTCTTCCCTGATCCAATCGATTACTCTCCGGTCAAAATCATCTCCGCCCAGGTGAGTGTCCCCGCTGGTTGATTTTACCTCGTAAACACCGTCGCCAAGCTCAAGTATGGAAACATCGAACGTGCCCCCGCCCAAGTCATATACAGCAATCTTTTGCTGTTTTTGCTGCTTGTCCAGACCGTATGCAAGGGAAGCGGCGGTTGGTTCGTTTATAATTCGGACAACTTCCAGACCGGCAATTTGCCCGGCTTCCTTTGTAGCTGTTCTTTGCGAGTCATTAAAATACGCGGGAACCGTGATAACCGCCTGAATAACAGGCTGTCCTAAGAACCTTTCCGCGTCCGCTTTTAGTTTGGAAAGTATCATCGCGGAAATTTCCTGAGGAGAGTACGGCTTTCCCTCCACCTCGACCGCTACCGTACCGTTAGCTCCTTCAACGATGTTGTAAGGGTATGATTTTTTTATATCCTGCACTTCAGGGTCTGCGAATTTTCTACCCATCAGTCTTTTAACACTAAAGACAGTACTTCTTGGGTTAACTACCTGCTGTCTTTTTGCGGGAATCCCGACAAGATTTGAAACAGGGGCAACTACCGAAGGGGTTGTATTACCTCCCTCCGCATTGGGAATTACTTTAGGCTGGCCGCTTTCCATTACAGCCATGGCACTGTTCGTTGTTCCCAGGTCTATACCAATAATTTTGCTCATATTTTTTTTAAATTAGCGCAAAATTATACGAGGGTTGCGTAGTCTATAACGCGACTACAGGTGCGGAGCACCGAGCAAGCTCATATAATTTTAGCCATTTTGAACCTCCTTAGATTCACCGACTTTTACTTTGGCCGGTCTAATTAATTTATCTTTTAATACGTATCCTTTTTGGGCAACTTCGGCCACTTTTCCTTCCTTCCCATCAACCAGTTCTATTGCTTCCATTAATGCCGGGTCGAAATCCTTGCCCAAACATTCAATCTCTTTAACGCCCTCGTTTTCTAAAATTTGTTTAAATGTTTTTATTGTCAATTTTAAGCCCGTATCGTCAATATGTTTTTCCAAAAGTTCCAAATTATCCAGAACAGGCAGAAGCTCCGAAATAAGCACAAGGTTGGCGTACGTAACCAATGCCTCTCTTTCCTCGGCCACTCTTTTTTGCAGATTTTGATAATCAGCTAAGGCTCTTTTCCAGTTGTTTTCCAGCTCACTAACCTTTTCTTCCAGTTCTGGAATTTTCAGAACATCCGCAGTTTGGCCGTGCATGTCCGGTTCACCGCCGTTGTTTTGACCATTGTCATTTTGATTTTTTGTATCGTTGTCCATAAATTGATTAAAAGGAATTTTTTACCAGGAACCACCGAGCTCTTCGATCAAATGCTTGGTATATCTTACGGCAGGCAAAACTTGATGGTATCTCATACGTGCCGGTCCGAGCACTGCTATGTACCCTTTTCTGTTTGGACCGATGCTGTATTCGGAGAAAACTATTCCGCAGGATTCCAGCTTTTCGTGTCCGATCTCGTCCCCGATCACACACCTGATGTCATTTCCTTCAGCTGCTTGTTCGAACACTTGTTCCAAAAGCTCGTACCTGTCTAGTAAGTGTAAAGTAGCGCGCGCAACCTCGATGTCCCAAAATTCTTTGTTATCCAGAACGTTCACTGCGCCGGCATGAACCACGTGCCCGTCAAAAGTTGTGGCTATTGCAAGTTCTTTTGTATTTTCGGATAAGGCAATCACAGCCTGCCTCAACATTCTTTCAAACTCGAACCTTGACGGCCAGAGCCGCTGTTTCATAGCAACTTCCTGGAGAACCGGCATTTCCTCTTCCTCCATTAGTTCGTTCAAAAATAAGCGGTATGCCATAGATGTAGGCACTCTCCCCGAGGATGTGTGTAGCATATCCAGGAAACCTTCTTCTAAAAGGTGTGCCATTTCATTTCTTACTGTTGCCGGGGAATACTTTAATTTATACTTTTTTACCAATACTTGTGAGCCAACAGGTTCGGACGTTTCAATATATTCTTTTATTATCGCGTTTAAAAGTTGTATCTGTCTATCTGACAACATGTTATCAGTATAATATCATGAGTGCTAACCGTGTCAAGATTTGGGATTTGACAATAGTCTTCTTATAGGTTAAATATGGACTTGGGTGCGTACATAACATACATATGAAGGGAGGAAGGTTTAGATGAATGTTGGCAATAGAATAATGTACGTAAGTGTTGGGCCAAAGGATATTGAACTTCTCAGAATTCTGTGTAATAAGCTTTTGGCCATTCTGAAAAACCCGCGTATGTCCTCAGACCGTTTCCCGGTTTTTCAGCCTGTTATCCTGCGTATGGATGTTGGGCGGGAACGTGTGAGTTGGCTTATTGGTTTGCGGGCATTGGAGATATTCGAGCATTCGTCTAGGCGCAAGACTGAAGTCTTAGAGAATCATCTGGATGTAGGGCTGGAGTATGTAAAGGGACACTACGCCAAGCTGACTGAGTTCTCCGGGACATGGTATTGGAAATTTTCCGGGGGAAATATCACAGAAGTTAGTTTCGGCTTGTACGAACGTGTGTCCTTATCCCTTCCGGGGGACGCGGCCATCTTCGATCTATTGAAGGAATTAAGGGAATTTGCCATTAGGGTCAATGAGCAAAACGCGCACTTCGTCCGTAACAAGTTAAGGTAAACATTTCTGTACAAAAGTACTGGAAAAAAGCTTACGGTTGTCCGCGTAAGCTTTTTCTTACAGAGTGCTGATTGAGCTCTTCATTAAAAGCAACTATAATGGCGGCACAACACAACAGTAAACCAAGGAGAGAAGAGATGCATACTATTTTTGTTTCAGAGTACAGTCCTTCCCATTTGATCGAGGAGATCGACAGTCTTTTGTTCGATTTCTTTATGCAAATCCAGCAGAAACCGGAGGAGTTTCACCTCACTCTGCGCGATGATAACACGTTACTTATTCAGAGAAACCCCGTCCGTTTTCTGGGCTTTCCTGTCAGTTGGGATGAAAAGCTGCTTATAAGGGCTGAGTCTGAGTATGGGTTGCACAATACCCACTATATTAAGGGTATCTTACGGATGAAAGGGAAGAGAGTTAGAATAACAAACGCTTTAAATGAATCCGTGCTCTTTTTTCAGACGGAAGCTCCCTTTTATCAATTGTTAGATTATCTGCGGCGCATGGCAATAAATAAGAGGAAAGAACGCTGGAGCAAAAAAGCAGATAAGGATATTAAAAAGCTAAAATAGTAATTTCAATCCGGTGAGGAAATCAATTCTCGCCGGACTTTTTTCCTGGCTGTTTTTTCACAGGATATTTAGTAAACACTTGGCTCAGGCTCTAAGAACCTGCCTGAAAGCTTCCTGAGGAATATCCACTTTTCCAAGCCTTTTCATTCTTTGCTTCCCTTTTTTCTGTATATCCAATAGCTTGTCTTTTCTTTCGCGGTGACCTCCGGACATTTTTGCCAGAACATCTTTTCTCAAGGCTGGGATATCCTCCCTTGCGAGCACTTTCCCGCCGATAGCCGCCTGAAGGGCTACACGGAATTGCTGGCGCGGAATTACTTCTTTTAGTTTTACCAGCAGTTCTTTACCGGACTCTACCGCTTTATCTTTAAGCACGATGTGTGAAAGGGGAGGTATGACTTCTCCATGAACAAGGATATCCATCTTTACAGCCTTGACGGAACGGTAGTCAGCGAATTCGTAATCAAGGCTCGCAAAACCCGATGAAATCGTTTTAAGGTCGTCAAAGAAGTTATACACCAGTTCGGCAAGCGGGAGCTCGTATTCGAATATCACTCTTGTTTCCGTAGGATACTCCATTTTTTTCATAACCCCGCGTCTTTGCTCGCATAAGGAAATGACCCCTCCTACATAATCGGAGGGGGACACGATAGTCATTATGATCCACGGCTCCATGATTTCCCGGATCTTTGTAGGGTCGGGAAGATCCGAGGGGTTTTTCACCCAAACGGTTACGCCGTCCGTAAGTTCGACTCTATACTCGACCGTTGGGGTTGTAGAGATAAGGTTAAGAGAGTACTCACGCTCCAGCCGTTCCTGGATTATATCGGCATGCAGTAGTCCCAAAAACCCACATCTAAAGCCAAATCCCAACGCACTGCTGCTTTCCGGCTCGTAGCTTAATGACGAATCGGACAAAGCAAGTTTTTCCAAAGCATCTCTTAGCTGGGGAAACTTATCGTTTTCTATAGGAAAAATAGAAACAAAAACGAACGGTTTAACTTCCTTGTACCCGGGAAGCTGCTCCGTTGCCGGGTCTTCGGCCAATGTTGCCGTGTCACCTACTTTTACCGTTCTTATATCCTTCTGCCCGGTGGCGATAAACCCGACTTCCCCCGTTCTAAGAGTATCTATGGTTTTTCTTTGAGGCACAAATATTCCGATGCTTTCAGGAACGGATTCAGCTCCCGTTGCCATGTAACGGATTTTTTTGCGTCCATGTATCAAGTCAGCTTCCAAACTTCCGTCCTCGANAATTCGCGAAACTCCCCGTCGGTTACTTTTACCATAGCGATAACTCCCAGGTACTCATCATAAAAAGTATCAAATATAAGTGCCCTTACCTTAGCCTGGGGATCTCCGGCCGGCGCAGGAACTTTAGCTATGGCCGTTCTAAGAAGTTCGTCCACACCCTCACCGGTTTTTGCTGAGACTTTGAGTATATCTTCTTTGTTGAACCCGAACGTCTTTACCATGTCTTCTTCGATCTTTTCCCACTCACTTCCGGGAAGGTCGATCTTGTTCAAAACAGGAATTATTTTAAGTCCGGCATCCAAAGCTTTATAAACGTTGGAAACTGTCTGAGCCTGAATTCCCTGGGATGCGTCTACGATAAGCACCGCCCCTTCGCACGCGGCCAAAGAACGGGAGACTTCGTAGGAAAAATCGACATGGCCGGGAGTATCTATCAGGTTAAGCTGATATTCGTCACCGTCTATCTCATATCTCATCCGCACAGCCTTCAGTTTGATCGTAATACCTTTTTCTCTCTCAAGATCCATACTGTCGAGGGTTTGTGATTTCATGAATCTTTTTTCAACCGTGTTGGTTATTTCCAAAAACCTATCCGCCAGCGTTGATTTACCGTGGTCTATGTGCGCGATGATGCAAAAATTACGTATTGAACTTTGTAACATAAGGGGATTTTACACTATTTCTGCTCTGCCATATTACCTGTTCACTAAAAACCCGGTAATTTCCGGTGGGCCGAGGTTTTCCTCCGCACCCAGCAGACCTGTAATTATAAATCTAAATGCTGTCAGAAAGAACAGCCCTACCCCACCTATCAAAGTATGAACCAGCGACGACTGCGCACCGGCGGCGGATTTGGGATCGCCCCGTGAAGTTATATATCTGATAAACCCAAGCGCGAGGAAAATAAACACCAATGCCCACCCGACCCCTATCACGATGTTGATCGCCCAGCCAAAAACCGAACTGAGTGAAGTGAATCTTCCTCCTAAAGGGTCTTCTAGTTCAGTACTTACCGCGTATACATTTTGTACCAATTTCCAGTTCATACATTTATCCTCCTATACTGGCAGTTTATCTACGATCGATAGACATTATACAAAAAAACCTTTATTTTAGCGTTAGAGAAAGGTTAGAACTTTCTAATACTTTATCCTCTGTATCTAATGGGCGGATGTTTCTATTACTACAGCGGGTTTTTGCGAGTTTATCTTAAGTTTGCTTACTAGCCTGTAAAGCAGTTGGACCTCTTTAACCCTGAAAATCTTTGTAAAGAACAAATAAGACGCTATGCCCGCAAAAATACTGACAACCGTGATAACCAGCAGGTTTACCGTACGGGTTGAATCGAACACATATTCATCGAGCAATTTTAAAGGTATGTACAAGGAAAGTCCCATAAAAACGGTGGCGTAACTGATCTTTGTGAAAGGAATGATTAAAGACTCCATACTGAAACCCCCAACTTTCCGCGACAGAAGAAACATTAGCGCTAGTAAGTCTATGAGGGAGGTGATCGTGAAAGATAAAGCTACTGACCATACCCCAAATCCAAAAGTTTTTACGAAAATAACCGAGAGAAGTACGTTTATTATTATCGTTACTCCACTTACTACAACGGGGGTTTTAGTGTCACGAAGGGCATAGAAAGCTCGTGTCAGCATATACACACTGCTTTGTGCAAAAGCGGATAAACTGAAGAAAGCTAAAGCGTAAGCTGTTTTTACAGTAGCTTCCCACGGGAAGTTATCAACCCCGTAAACAAGTCTTACAACCGGAATACGCAAAACCAACAAGATCACACTTGCGGGTAGAACAAGAAAGAGCATTTGATGAAGCGACGTAATGAAAGTTTTTTTGAATTTATCCAAGTTCTTTTCGGATGTCTCAGCGGAGAGTGTCGGCAGGAGCGCTGCGGCAATAGGCATTCCGAACAAGTGTATTGGAAAGAACTGAAGTTGGCTTGCGAATTTTAAGAAAACAACGGACGGAGCCGAAATAAGGATTGCAAGTGAGTTGTTAATAGTTGCCATTGCATTTGCAATCAGTACACTTAAAAGACGTGGCGGCATTAACGAGAAAATTTCCCGGATTCCCTTATCTTTTAAATTCAGTGAAAAAGAGAATGAAAATCCCACTTTCTTAAGGAGGGGCAGTTGAATGAGAAAATGCAATACAGCACCTACGATTACGCCGTATGCGGGTCCGTATATTCCGTATCTATCGGATAAAGCTATAATACCGAATACCATTCCCAGGCTGTAAACAATCGGAGACAAGGCCGGTATTAGGAAATATTTGTATGACTGCAGGACACAGGTCGCAAAACTGCTTGCTACAAGTATCAATTGGGCGGTTAGCATTATTCTCATAAGATCGGCTCCCAATGCTACCTGTACAGGTGAGAACTGATTCAGCGCTAGCAGACTCATTATCTGTGGTGCGAAGATGAATATCACAGTTCCTACCAAAAAGAAGAAAAGTAGTGTGCTATTTATCATGTAGGAGGCAGTGTCCCACGCATCCTTCTCGTCCTTTCTGCGCATGTGTGTAAAAACGGGGATAAAGATCGTAGATAAAGCACCAACCACCACTATGGAGTAGATGAGGTTAGGAATACGGTCCGCGGTATAAAAAACAGCCAGTTCGTCAGAAACACCAAAATATCCGGCAAGCAAACGCCCTTTCACAAACCCAAGTATTGCGCTTACACCGCTTGCAAGTGCTAATATTGAAGCGGCCGATAGTATTGTATTCTGGGTCTGTGCCAGAAAGTTTCCGTTTACTCTAAGTCTAGTATTGACCATACTGTTTGATATGTTATCATACCCATTGTCATGGCGAATACAAGTTCCGCTAAAAAAGCCTTAAGGCAGTCATATAAAAAGAGAGCCCATAACCTATTTTGGAAACGCAAGATAAAAGCGGTTTCTAAAACCATAACCGGAACTTTGGAAACGAAAGGCAGTGTGTCTGCAAAAAACTCTGATATACTTGTTAAAGAACATGCAGTTTTACAACAGTTACTTGATAAGGCTGCTAAGAATAAAGTAATTCACAGGAATAAAGCTAACAGGCTAAAATCAAGATATGCTAAGAAAATTGCTGCCCAAGTTAAGCCTCGGACGAAGAAGTAACCCTATCACTGAGGGCGAAGCTCCCAATCCCCAAATCCATAGCAGCCCAAACCTTTTGGATATGTATGGAACGGATCCGGCTGCAAACAGCCATTTCATCAGCCAGGCAACAAGCTCCCTTAAACTTTTTATACTGATAATTCCGGCGGTTTTTCTGGTAAGCCTGTTCATCAATGACGTGACGGACTGGCGTATAGGCAGTACAAAAAAAACTATTGAACGTCTAAACATTGAAATACTTGACTACAACGACACGGCAGCTGAAGCAAATAAGATCATCCAAAAAATAGAAATTTATAAGCAGGCAAGAGCCGACCACCCCAGGATAGCTTCAAAGATGGAATTTCTTTTAACGAATGTCCCTCAAGACGTTGTCATATCCGAGATTCGGTATCAAGATGGTAATTTGGAAGTAAAGGCAAAGACACCAAGGGCGTTGAATTTGGCATTACTCATTGATAATTATTTTAAAGACAAAAGTATTTCTGAGATCATACTGAAGTCTGCCTCTTATGATCAAAGAGACGGGCTTTTTACTTCGGAAGTGGGGGTGGTGTATAAATGAAGCTTAATACCACAGCTTTATTAAATAGTGCGCGGTTTAACTACCAGTCCTCCGACCCGCGCAGGACCTTAAAATTCTTCCTTGTGGTTGCTTTTTTCGACCTTGTGATATTCGGATTATTTGGCATGCATTTATCACTTGCCTCGTTAAAGGTAAAAAGAGCAGAGCTTGAAACACTTAAGGATCGGGAAAAGGTTCTCCAGGATAAGAAATTCCAGTTGGTAGATGCCGACTCGGCAATGAGGAAGACGAAAGATATAATCCCTTTATTAAATACCGCTATCCCATCAGAAGATGACACTCATGTATTTATGTCTGAGCTGGTGGAAAAAGTATCCTTTGAAGGCTATATACCGAGTAATTTGGATTTTTATAAGACCGACGACCGGAAAATGTCAGCCGCTTTGAGGTTTGAAGGAGACCCTTCAGAAATGTATAAGGTTGTAAATGTATTAGAGAATTTATCGCGTCTAACCGTAGTTACGTATATGCATATTGTTACCGATGACCCTGCTTTATACTCCCGTATAGAGACCGCAATATTTAAGGTCTCCGAAACGCCTCTTGACTTATCAGAAGCACTTAATGGTACAATAGATGTAGAATTCTTAAAGAAGGAATTCAAACCTGCCTTATGAACAATTCGACACAAGCTAAAAACGGGTTTAAATCATTTATCCTTACCCTATCTATTTCTCTTGCGGTATTCGGTTTGATCTACTATCTTGCTACCTACTCCACCCAGAGCAAAGTGGATATAGAGGATATGACGCCGGCTCAGGCGGAAACTTCCACTGAATTATCAGCTAACACTAATATGGGCCAAGTTGTGAGAGAAAGTGTGTTCGAAGACCTCAAGGATCAGGAAGTAAATGTACCAAAAAGAGAAGTACTTGCGGGAACCGACGAAGTCACCGAAAGCACAGTGCCCGAAACCGGGTCTACGGAGATCACAATAAGCCTGCTGTTGTCCGTAATAATCGCCGCGCTTGGCGGCTACCTGCTATTTATAGGGCCACGTAAAAAAGCTTTAGATAATTTTGAACGAAGAGTAAAGAAGAACTTCTAACACCCTCTGCTAATTATTCACAAGAACTGCGCTCACCAGTAATCTGTTTGTTTTTAGACCTGCTGGCCAGCATGTCATCAAAACCATTGTAGATTCATTTAGGTATTTGGGTTTGATCTCTGCCCGGGGATTTACTTCATTTGGTTTCAATACCGATTTACTCTCGACTTTATATGTGTAAATTACGTTGTTGTAGTTTACGGTAAACGCGTCTCCTACTTGCATGTCACCCAGTGTTGAGAAAATAGTTTTGTAGTTACGGGGATTATAGAACACAGGAAGCACCGAATGTCCGTAGACAAAAGAGTTGCCGGGGGTTCCTGGCATGGCGGTACCAATATAATGGCCAAGGGCTTCATCCGGGTTCAGGTCCGGAGGGTTGGTTTCGACAAGAGCGTCTTTTATTCCCAGCCGGGGAATTGTTATTGTATAAAATTCCGGAACGTTGCCTTCCGGGGAGTCCACGGCCGCATCAGATTCATTCTCACTTCCATCCTGCAGTTCGTTGAATGTGAACTCGGAGTATCCGGTTACTACTCCCAGAACGGTCGATCTTGCGGGTTTTGAGACCTCGTCCTGTGTTTTGAAAACGTAAAGCGGAAAAAACACCTGCGTTGTCAGAATAACAACGCTTAGGAACATGAGAAAGACCGGCATTAATCTCATTCTGATGTAGAACCTCCAATTTACTTCCTTGAAAAAGGGATCGTTCGATTCATCTTTGATATATGTTTTAGGCCTGAATCTAAACATTAATGATCTTTTCTACAGTATAGGGGATAGCTACGTCCGGCGAAACTCCCCCGGTTTTCATTTTCTTGTCCATTTCATACACTTCTTTATACAGCGCTTTTAAACTTTCCTGAGAAAAGCCTTCGGCCTGTTTTTTTGCCTTGGATCTTATAAAAGGGGCCATTTTTGCGGCCAGGGGTGACTCCGTTTTGGAAATGCTCAGGTTACGCAATCCGAAAACGAGCATGGAAAAAAGATAGAAAGGATCCTGATCCTCCTCAAGGAGTCTTCTCAGTTCTTTGTAAGCCTGTTCGCGTTTTTTCTCATATACCATGTCTACGAACTTGAAAATGTTCGCGGAAGGTTTTTTTATCCCAAGTACTACCTTTGCTTTGATCGCCGCAGCGTTTTTAATAAAAGCATTGGCTTGGGAAAGTTCTTTATCGGACATAATTATGAAGGTGGTTTGTTCCGGAATGCCGGTTACCGCTTCCGCGTAACCATCCAATTTCATTCGGCCGGCCTGAGAGATATCAAGGACTATAAAAGGAGGTTCTCCGAACAGGTCGAACGAGTGGCACATATCTTTTATCTGGGCGGGGGTTATATCAGCGACACTCAGTTCCGTTCTCGACGAGACGCGCAGCTTTTTCTGTTGATTTAGAATTATGTTCCTTGAATAAGAGAGATTTTCGCCATGTACGATATATATCATCTTAATACATTATCTCACGTAATTACGTTATCTTGCTTCGAAAATGTATTTCTGAACGTAAGCGTGTATCTGGGAAAAATCCCCTGCTCTCGGTATGAGAACATACTTTCCTCCATAAAGACTCGTGTCATTGGGGTGGTACAGCAGACCTCCTACGTCGGCGCTGCTTCCGTCATCCAGGACTATGGACCTTACGCTGCTGAAATCCACCTCCTGAGTTAAAAGGTAGAATCCCTGGGCGTCGGTTAAGGTTACATTCGTTACAACGTTCTTTGCATATGTGTCGTAAAGGTCCTTCAGTTTTGCCGGGTTTAGTAAGGTGTTAAGGGATAGTGCCTTATCTTTAACGGCCAGAATGATCTTCTGCTGGCGTTTGGCTCTTGCAAAATCCGTGTTCTCACCGTTGTTACCGTGGCGGGATCTTGCATATTGCAAAGCCGCCTCACCGTCCATATTCTGGGGACCTTGTTCGAACGATATGTGCTGATAACGGCAGGGGACAACATATAACGGACTTTGCTCTTTGAGCAGTTCATCTATCTCTTCGGAAGTTTTTCCGCACCTGTCTGTTTCCTTTCCTTCTATTGGGTACTCGTAATCTTCAAAAGCTGTATCTACCGTAAGTTCTATTCCGTTCAGAACGGAAATTGTTTCTTTGAACAAATTGAAATCCACCACTGCGTAATAGTGTATGGGTATTCCGAGCACGTTTTCTATTACTTTGGACGTATCCTCAACACCTCCGTAAATATACATTGAGTTAATTTTTTCATAGCCGCCTTTTGAGGGGCTTTGCACCCAAAGGTCTCGGGGAAGCGATATCAAAACAATATCTTTATCTATTTTCCCGATCGAAGCCACGATAATCGTGTCGGTAAGCCCTTTTTCCATACTTGTTCTTCTGTCCTCGCCGAGAATGAGGATGTTCGTACGGCCGTCGGATTGTTTAAGACTGCTTCCGGTAAAGTTCGCTACGATTGACACAGGATTGAACAGTGCTCTTATATCCTTGCTGAAAACAGCGGTTACGGCTACTACCGCCATAAAAGTGAAAGCTACAAGGACAGTCTTTTTACGCCCGTTTTTTTTAATAGGCCTCCTTGAATAATTTACATTTTGATTTTTAACATCGACGTATTTCATAATGTGAAAGCTTCAACGATTTCCATGAAGTGCGCCGGATCCAGGCTTGCGTTTCCTACAAGCACTCCGTCAAGTTCAACTATATTAGCTAATTCTTTGGCATTTTGTCTATTAACAGATCCGCCGTATACCAGTGTTGCGTTGTCAGGGAGGGATTTTTTCATGAATGTAGCCTCTGCGTCAATCTCCTGAGGGTCTTTAGCTTTATAGTTTCCGCCAACCGAAATATTTGCCGGATCTTCCCATGCAAGAACCGCGCCATCCGCGTAATAGTCAAGAGCGTCCGCCGGTTCTACAAAACAAACAATGGGTATGATACGAGCCTTTAGACACGCATTCCTTTTCTTAAGAACGGCCGCTTTATCCTCTTTTCTCTCACTGTGACCGACAATACAGTATTTACAATAATCCTTTATCTGAAACGCCCCAACCTCCCCCGTATGCGCGCCTTTCTCCAAAGCCGATACATCCTGAGCACCGACCGATAATCCAGTGCTTTTCACCTCTCCCAGATAAGGGAACGGAGGGGCAATAACCACTTCGACAGCCAGGGAATCGTTTTTTTGCATTCTTGTGAACTCCTCCAGCCACCCCGTTGTTTCCGGCAAGTTCATGTTCATTTTCCAGTTTGCAATAACAAGTTTCATACGACTTAGCCTAAGCCTTCCAGAACTTTTTTAATTAGTTCGGGGAAATTTTCTATGTCTTCGTGAGTATAATCATAACCCAAAACACTCAGGCAAGAAAAGGTAGTACCTATGTCCGAATATATCCTTTCGGCGAAAGTGCACGCTACAAGGCTGTGTGTGAGGACATTTCCTCCTATCTCACCGATCTTTGAACGGTGGCATCCCATCGGGCAGCCGGTGCAGGAAGGGTTGGTGCCTTTTTCTACGCTAAGCATGTCCGTTTGTTTTAATAATTTGCTAAATATCTCCCCATACTTTTCGGGATTTTTAATAGAGTAGGTCTTTGAGCCGGTTACGACCATGTTCCGCAAGTTCTTTCCAAGTAGTTTCTTTTCAAGAATGCTTTCGGGAGGGGCAAAATATTTATCTACCAAGAAAGACCTCTCCTCAGCATCATAGTACATGATACTGCGTTTTCCCGGAAGCCCCAGTGAACCAAGTTCCGTCTCTGTATCTCTGAACACAACGCTCTCATCGGTTATATCCAAAGTTAAAGGGACGGGTGACTTTCCGTGGACTACGATAGAATCCATCCCCGTGAATTTTATACGGGATGATAGTGAACCTCCGATATATAGATCTTCTATGACGCCGTTATCGTTTGTTACAACTGATGTTTTTGAACAATAGGGAAAGTACCCGCTTAAAGGTCCCACGGAAAATATTACAGGATCAGTGTCAAAATTATCAGCAAGGAGTTTAATTCCGGTACCAACCCCGCCGATAAACTTTTGAAGTTCAGTATCGGATTTAACGTGAGAAGTCTTTTTTCCAAGATCGATGTAAAGGACTTTTTTAGCCGGTGAGCCCATTTTCATCCTCCTTATCTTCTACCGTGAAAACCTTAGTTGGGCAAATCTCAATTATTTTTTCGATATCAATACTATTAACACGCGGATCGAGTTCGATGGAAAAAACTATGACGTCGCTGTTGTCTTTGCGGTCCTTAAAAACCCTTATCAAAGCTCCGTCCAGCCCCACCTTTTGCATCTGCCTTTGGGTTTCGGCAACACAAAGCTCGCAACCTATGCAGTTTTCAGGAAACGATACTTTTAAAAATTTAGCCATGATAATCCAGCGCCTCCAAGCCGGGCAAAGTGCCTTTAGCAATGAATTCTAGCATAGCTCCGCCACCGGTTGATACAAAATCGAATCTTTCCAGATAACCAAATTTATTGAGTGCTGCCAGAGTGTCTCCGCCACCGGCTATTTTGAATGCAGGTGAGGATACGATAGCTTCAGCAATACTTCTTGTTCCGCCTGCGTATTTTTCTTCTTCGTATGCGCCCATCGGACCGGCCCAGATAATTGTTTTTGCGGTTTGTATGATAGCAGCAAACCCCTTTACGGTTTCCGGTCCTATATCCTTGTTATCTTCAAGATAATCTTTTGGCATGAACATGTTATCCGGGATACTCTGTTTCCATTCCATGCCCAGTTTTCCGCCGATAAGTACGGCGTCGGAAATCCGGAGGAACTTGTTTATAACAGGCAGTTTGCTTTCCACCTTTGCCCCGCCTATTATGGCGACCAAAGGTTTTTTTGGATTTTCTACAGCTTTTTTTAAAGTTTCCACTTCCAAAATGAGCCTTTTACCTGCGAAAGACGGGATAAGACGGGGAATACCAATAATTGAGGCATGTTTTCTGTGGGAAGTGGAAAAAATCTCGTTTACATAGATATCTGCTTTTGAGGCAAGTTCTCTTGCATATTCAGGATCGTTTGTTTCTTCACGGGGGTCGAACCTCAGGTTTTCCATAAGTTCGTAATTACCGGACCCGAGATGTTCGTCAAAAAAAGGTTTGAGGATTTGAGTGCTAAGTTCCGGAACAACCTGTCCTTTTGGTTTTCCGAGATGGCCGGCAATTATTATATTTTTCGTGAATTGTTTCAAATAAAGAAGTGTAGGTAGAACAGCTTCCAGTCTATAAGTTTCGTCTATACGCCCGTTACGTATGGGGACGTCCAGGTCGCAGCAGACAAAAACCCGGGTCTGGGCAGTGATATTTGCAGAATCTATTGGATTCACAGATTTATTTTAGCACTTGGCCGGTACAGGGAGGAGTGCAGATTTAAAAAAATAAACCAAAAGCTGCTTTTATTCGGTACAGCTTTTGGTTTAGCAGAGTACTTTAATCAGTTAGAAAGTTTATGCGGGTATCCTTTGTGACTGACAGGACAATTTTTATCGTGATCGGCAACAATCAATCCGCAGTGTGTACACCACATCGCCATGCAAAAATCCAAATCCGAATTATCGGTAAGGGTGAAGTTGCCCTCAGCGGTAACGCTTATAGTAAAAAAAGCTTTGAAAAAATTTCCTATACTCTCAAAGAAATTTGCTGATTCTTTCGTCCTTTTAACCTGTATGCGGGAAACGGCTGTCCTTCTGTATTCCTCGCCGCAAAATTTCAAGCGACCTTTTTTACATTTCTGACATATATCGAAGTCGTCCATTGTCTGGTCTCCTTATACTTTGTTCAGTTGTTTATTTGTGTGATTATTATAGTAAG
>Ga0075579_106_pt1 | contig 24629 bp, 17 predicted proteins | sample RifGroB1_FD_68195 | JGI IMG/M metagenome (GOLD analysis project Ga0075579, IMG submission 68195) | candidate division WWE3 bacterium GW2011_GWB1_41_6 | reverse complement strand
TAACCGCAAACAAGCATAGTTCTTAATTGGTACAAGCTTAACGAATATTTGAATATTGACCTGTAGGCGAGAGTATTTTGAATTGCTTCAGCACAAACTGTTCGTTTTTTTACATTCATATTTAACGGGATTCGGCATCAAGCACCTTGTTGACCAGAGAATCCGCTTCATGGTTTTTTGTCCGGGGGATGTGTTCATAACCGACGGAAGAAAAGTTCTTTTCAAGTTCCTTTACCCGAGCGTAAAGAACTTTAAGACGTTCGTTCTTAACCTTATACTGACCTTTCAGCTGTTTCACTACCAGTTCGCTGTCAAGTTTGCAGACCAAAGTTTTGGCTTTTTTGTCATGAGCGGCTGCCATGCCTTCGATCAACGCGAGATATTCTGCTTCATTGTTCGTGCAGACACCCAGATATTTGCCCATCTCGTATATTTTTTCGTTGGAGCTGTCTCTTAACACGACACCTAATGCACCCGGGCCGGGGTTGCCGCGCGCGCCTCCGTCTGTGTTTAACACCATTTTCATAACTGCCCCTTTAGGTATCTTTTAAACGCGTACCACAATGTTGCACTTATAAAACCCAGGGATACACCCAGTAAGAAATTCACAGGCAAGCTCCGATAGGCTGTATTTACCACCGGATCTCCGACCGGTGATATGAGGAGAGCAGGGTCACCCCCGCTATTCAATGCGGTTGCAGTGTCTACCATATTGTTCGATATGCTGGTAAATAATGCTGCTGCGTTTGTTTCTGAATTTCCTTTTACTTTAAGAGTTATAAGCTGAGGTGCCTCTTTTGTTACGTCTATCTGTTTTGACACTCTTCTCAGACTCCTTTCATTAACCGGTAAACCTATATTTTCGAGAGCTTTTTTCTTAATGTCCGTGCTTTCGAGCAGTGCGATAACCGTGTTGGTGTATGCCTGGGCTGTCTGCTGTCCGTAGTAACCCTCGTATGTAAAGTATCTTCCCGTGGTTCCCTCGACATTGCGGTGTATATAGAAAGAGCCTGTAGCAATATGTTTAACAGGAACTGCAAAGAACAAGATAGTTCCCGCAAGGCCTGCAACTAATGCTGCCTTAAGTATGTGTTTTGAATAAGTACTGAAAAATTTAACTATTTCTGTAAATTCCATAAGAGCATTATACAAGGTTTATCGTACGATTTAACCTTGTAAAATAGGTGATAAGAAAATATACTTAAGGAAAGGAAATCTGCCCAAATGCCTAGGAAAAATGTTATTAGAAAATCTGCTCTTTCTCCAACCGTTTTAATAGCCGGCGGCGCCGGTTTTATCGGTTCCCATTTGTCGGAAGCGTTGTTATTACAGGACGCACGGGTTATAGTTCTTGATAACTTTAAGACAGGCAGGGATTTTTATATCGGCCATCTTCTTACCCACCCAAAATTCGCCCTCTACGATGCCGATATTAATGTCGGTTTTCCCCCCGAAATCGAAAGTGTGGACTATGTTATCCACCTGGCCGGACTTGAGGAATATCTATATAGTGAGGAGCAGGTCAACCTGGACGCTCTTTTAACGAACGCTGTAGGAACCAAGAACCTTCTTGATCTCGCGAACCGTTCACACGCCAAATTTCTGCTGGCATCCTCCATTTACGTTTATCAGGGCATGATGTCCCAGATAACCCTCGACTCTTATTTTGGACGTACTAACATCGAGGAAAAGAAGTATTCGGCGACGGAGGCAAAAAGATACGCGGAAGCGTTGGTCTGGGAATATTACAAGAAAAATGACACGAACGTCAGGATCATGAGGCTTCCGGAAGTTTATGGGCCGAAGATGGACCTGGAAGCAAGCGGGAACCTCGGAAGATTGTTAAAAGAATTGATGGATGGGAAAGACTTAAATATTTACGGAGAAGGAGTTGAGAAAGAACACTACGTTTATGTGAACGATGTCGTCTCGGGGATCGTGCGGGCACTGTTCAACGACAGGACTGTCGGAAAAATATATTCCCTCATTCCCCCCGAACCGTACTCTGTTCTGGAAATCGCCTTTCTGTTAAAGACGCTTGCCAACAGAGAAATAAAAGTCGAGTTCAAACAGAAAATAAAGGAAATGGAGCCCAGGCAAGCTTACCCAGATACATCCAACTTGAAAGATCTAAGATGGGAAATCAAAACCTCGTTTAAGGATGGGATAATAAAAACCCTCATGTGGTATGGGTATGATGTGAACCAGCACAGCTTTAAACCTGCAAAGTTCATAGAGGAGAAGAACCGTGAAAAAACCCTGATAGATTCACTTACCACCGTAGAAGGTAAAGTTTCACCGGAAGCAGAAAACGAATTGATAAGCTCGTTGTCGAACGTAGCCGAGTTCCATACTCCGGAGGAGATCAAGGGGAAAAAGGAAAAGAAGCCCTTTCCACTCGCTGAAGCTATAAAAGGAAAAATCTCGATATTTAAAAACCTTTTCAAAAAAGAGGGTAGATCTCAAACAAAACCTCAAAGTATACCGCCTGCAGGAAAAAGCAGGAACAAAATAATGTTAAGTATCGTGCCTGCTGTCTTGTTTGCGCTAATACTTCTGACGGTGGGCATACCATCGTTCATGTCCTATGCGTATGCTAAAAAAGCGACAAGTGACATTAGGGAAGTTCCGGTTCTGCTTTCTCAATTTAAAACAACCGAGGCACAGACAAAAGCAAACTCAGCGTTTCAGAATTTCTCAAAAAGCCAAAGGTTTTTCTCTCAGCTTGGGTGGGCATTTTCCCTGACGGGTAATAGGGATATGTACAATTCTTCAAGCAAAGTGCTGAGTTCGGCGACATATTCATCAAGGGCAGCCTACTATTTTTCAAAAGCTGCGGTTCCTTTTAGTTCCATGTGGGAAACGATAAAACCTAATTCTGAGAAAGAGTTTAGCGCGGAGGAGTTCGAGAAATACCGTTCCGATTTCCAAACCGCAAGAAACAGCTTTCAGCTTGCGCAAGCCGAATACAAGAATGTGGATAAGGATGACTTGCCCGGTCCGTTAAAAGAGCAGATCACGGAGTATGAAAATATTTTATCTGCCGCCGGTCAAAATCTTGACCTTTTCGCGGACGGCATGAACTCTCTTCCTGATATTATCGGCATAGACTCGTCTAAAAAATATCTGATACTTTTCCAGAACAATAACGAACTAAGGCCAACCGGAGGTTTCATTGGTTCGTACGCGTTACTTGAACTTGAAAAAGGAAAAATAAAGAACTTATCTATCGACGATATCTACAATCCTGACGGTCAGATCGATGTCAGGGAGCTGGAAACTCCTGAATCTCCTGCACCTATCAAAGAGTTTTTGAAAGAGGAAAAACTGTATCTTAGAAATGCCAACTGGAATCCAAGCTTTCCGCAAAGCGCAAGAGAGATACAGGACCTTTACTACTTGATAACCGGAACAAAGACTGACGGAGTGATAGCAGTGGATCTCTACTTTGCCAAGAATATGCTTGACGTAACCGGTCCTCTTTTTCTGACTGCCTACAATGAAGAAATCTCGGCAAGTAACTTATACGAACGCACACAGTTCCACAGCGAATTCAATTACGAGAACGGTTCGGACCAAAAACGTTCGTTCTTAACCGTGCTGGGAAGCAAGCTTTTAGAGAAGATGTTCGCCCTGCCTTCCGGACAGCTTCCGGTATTCTGGTCCAAGATGTATGAGAATCTAGAGCAAAGGCATATGCAGATCTATCTGACAAATAACCCATTCGGTGCAGTTTTGCAAAGAGAAGGTTGGGACGGCAGTTTGGCCGGTGTAGGAAAAGACTATCTTTATATAGTCAATTCGAATTTGGGGGGAAACAAAGCAAACTACTTTGTCAGGAACACGATGGATTACAATATCATGTCCGAAACCAGAGATGGCCTGCTTAGGGGTAATCTTACCCTTACATATGAACATGCCGGTGAAGGAACTGCGTGGCCGGGAGGAATATATACGAACTATGTCCGCATATTAACCCAGGAGGGTTCCAAGCTGACAGGCGCGAGGATCGTATACCCTGATAGGGAAGAAGATATTTTTGGAAATATGATCATTACAAAAGCAGGTAAATATAATTCTTTCGAGACGCCCGTTTTGATAGAACCGCAAAAACGTGTACAATTAAAAGTCACGTATGATCTGCCTATTGGGTTGTCCATTAACGCTAATAACATGAATTACAGTCTGTTCTGGCAGAAACAACCCGGAACCCAGGATGACAAGTTCAGCTTTAAGTTTGAACCTCCATTCGGTTTGGAAACAGGGCAATCATCATTCGATGGCACTTTAACCGGTGATAAGCAGTTCAATATTGCTCTTGATCCGAAGTAATCTATGCCAATCAAAGACGTTCAAAAAACTAATACACAACACGCAGTACCTCAAAACATCATGGATGTGGAATTCAAAGTCATTGGCGAGCTTACACTCCGTCAATTCGCATATCTGTTGGTTTTCTGGGGGACGGCATACCTTGCTGCGGTATACATGGCCGGTATTTTCAAATGGCCTTTAGTGGTTTTTTGTACACTGCTTGGTTTGGGTTTGGCTTTTGTCCCTGTTCAGGAACGTGGCATGGACCAGTGGATAATAAACTTTATTAAAGCAATGTACACTCCAAACCAGAAAATCTGGAAAAAGGATCCCGTGGTGCCTTCGGCATTTTTATACCAGAATATGGCTGTTGTAAGGCAGGAACTTATAACTTTAGCTCCCACATCCAGCAGGCGTAAACTCGAGGAATATTTGATGTACGAAGAAAGCTTTCCTAAAGTAGATAAGCTGGATATACCGGAACAGGAGTACGTTCAAATGGTCAGGCAGGCGTTTTCCGGAAGTGCCGGATCCGTCCGCACCGAGCAGGAACCGATAAGACCAGTAAAGTTTGATATGGATTTTGCTCCCGGGACACCAGGGAATTTGGGTACGGGCTTCCCGTCTCAACCAGCACAAGAACCTCATATACAAAAAACTACCGGGCCGTTTTCCCGGCCATCAGTAGAAGAAATGGCAATGGCAGGACCGCTGCCGGTACAAAAACCACCCGAACCTATAAAGGTAGAAGTTGCGCCGCCGGTACCGACTCCCGCTCAGCCAAAGCCGGTTACTGAAGCTCCCCCGCAACAACCAGCCGTTCAGATAAAAAAACCTCCGGTTGTATCCACAAGCGTTCCGGGAGGTGCACAATTAGAGATTAAACATTCTAAACTAAAACATGGGTCCTCTCACGAATCGTCTTACTCTGATGTGTACGTGTCGCCAATGACTCCCGACCGCCACGCGGGAAGAAGGTTCATGAGCCTGTTACCTAAACAAGGTCAGTTAGTTCTCCCGTTAAGAGGAGGAAAAGTTCTAAAAACCGAGCAGGATAACAATTTTGATGAGGATTTGAAATCTAAAACGGAACAACTGAATATCCTAATAAACCAGATAAAAGGCGATAAGATCGTTCAAAAGAATATTTCCAAAGATTTTGGCAAACTAAAAGAAGAACAACGCGACTTGTATTCCAAACTCGGAAAAAACGCAGCACCTGCGCAGCCAATTTTAGAGAAAATTGAAAAACCTTCCATCACTGTAGCCGAACCTAAAAAGTCTGAAGATCGGGAAGAAGTTCTAAGTCTAATCGACAGCTTTAAAGTAGAATTTGAACGTTTGACAAAGAAGATAGTAAGGCTTCGTGCGGACATTGAGGATACCGGAGGAATGGATATTGCCACTAACTCCGAAAAAAGACAACTCCTTGAAAAACTGGAACAGGAAAAACTGAAAGCTACAAAAGAATACGAAGCCATTCAGGCAAAGACCAAAGAACTTGAAGCGAAGCTTGATGAGCAAAAGAAACAGCGGTCAGAAACGGAAAGAGTTTCAGAGGCATACACACAGAAAGTAGAAGAGAGAAGGGCGGAGGACTATGAGATCCTAAAGAGACGTGTGGCGGAACTTCAGGAAATGCTAAGGCAGAAAGAGACTCAGACACGTACTGTTCCTGTTGCGGTTCCCGTTCAGGCGCCCGTTGATAGCGGACCGGGAATGGGTCCGGCAGCCGCACGATATGCAAAGATGCAGCCTCTCACAAGCAATCCAAACGTATTATCAGGTGTTGTAAAAGGATTTGATGGGGTAGGACTGGAAGGCATCGTGGTTGTTATAAAGAACGGCCGGGGAGAAACCGTCAGGGCTATTAAGTCAAATGCGTTAGGACAGTTTGTTTTGCTAACGCCTCTGTCCAACGGCATGTATAATATTGAGATAGACCAGTTCCGAAAAAGCGGATATTCCTTTGATATAATTTCAGTGGAAGCGAAAGGGGAGATTATACCGCCGATAGAATTTACAGGAAGGGGAACTAACTAACATGCCCAAAAACTCAAACGTATTAGCGACAACTCAAGATCATCTGGACATCGAAGATATAAAGAATAATCTCGTTGTATTAAAAAACGGCGCCGTTTGTGCCGTGCTCCAGACGACTGCGGTAAATTTTGATCTTTTGTCCGAGATTGAGCAGGACGCCATTATTGCGGCTTTTTCAATGCTTTTAAACTCAATATCTTTTCCGATACAGATCGTGCTCCGTTCCAAAAAACTTGATATTACTAAATATTTAGAAAAAATTCAGAGAGTGGAAAGTAAGATCAGAGACCCTCTTTTAAAACAGCAGGCACAGGCATACAGGGAGTTTGTAGCAGACTTTATACGCCAGAATGAGGTTTTGGATAAGAAGTTTTTTGTGGTTATTCCGTCCGGCGGAACTTCGCCTACCGAACCGGGGATCAACCCGTTCGATTTTGTTAACAAACTGACCGGAAAACATACAAAAAGAATACATGTGGATGTCAATAAAGCACTTAAGCAGGCTCAGACAAGCCTTCAGCCCAAGGTGGACCACGTTATCGGGGAGTTCAACAGAATCGGTGTAAAAGCCCGCCTTATGACAACACAAGAACTGGTGGAACTTTATTTTGATATATACAACCCAAGTTCGATACACGGGCAAAGGATCAGGACAAGCATAGAGGATTACAAAACGGCGATCGTAAATCCCGCTATATTAGAGGAATAATATTTATGGGCTTATTTAAAAAGAAAAATAAAGAGGAACAGCAAAATAATCAGGCAGCTACGGCCCAGCCTGAGGTTCCCGCAGCACCCGGTGAAGCAAGTCCCGGACAAGTATTGGCCCAGGGAATGGTGAATGTCCGGGATATTATCGCCCCCTCAGCACTGGAAGTTGACTTCAGCCATATCAGGATCGGGAATACTTATTATAGAACCGTCTTTATTTCCGGGTATCCTAGGTTTGTCGGAGCGAACTGGCTGTCGCCTGTGATCAATTTTGACCATACGCTGGATATTTCCATGTTCTATTACCCTGTTAAAGCTAAAGGAGTTTTGGAAGATCTTAGGAAGAAGATGACGGAAATGGAAGCTACGGTCATGTCCAACCAGGAAAAAGGTCGTCTTCAGGACCCGGGAGTCGTCGCTGCTTTGGAGGATGCAAGAGATCTTCAGGAACAACTTGTAAAAGGTGTTGAGAAATTTTTCCAATTTTCCTTTTATATAACGATACCGGCTGAAAGTTTGGAGGAGCTTGAGAACGTTACCGCAAAGCTTGAATCTACACTGGGTTCGTTGCTCCTGATTTCAAAATCGGCTACCCTCCAGATGGAAGAAGCGTTCCAGACCACAATTCCAGCCGCCTTGGATAAACTATTAATTACCAGGAATATGGATACGACCAGCCTAGCTACCACCTTCCCGTTCACTTCGTCCGACCTTACGTCCGATGACGGGATCATGTATGGGGTGAACAGGCACAACGGTTCGCTGGTTATTTTTGACAGATTTTCGCTGGAGAATGCCAATACGGTTGTCTTTGCAAAGTCAGGTGCAGGTAAATCTTATATGGTTAAGCTGGAAGCTTTGCGTTCCCTGGTGTTTGGTGCTGAAATAATCATTATCGATGTAGAAGAAGAGTACCGAACGATGTGTGATGCGGTGGGCGGGGATTTTATCAGCTTTTCCGCGAACTCTCCCTCCAAGATGAATCCGTTCGATCTGGCGGGTATGGCGGTTGAAGGTGAAAATGAACTTGGGCAGAAGATCCTTTCATTGCACACTCTTTTTAAATTAATGCTTGGGAGTCTTACTCCGACTGAGGAAGCGATCCTTGACCGTGCTTTGATCGAGACTTACAGAATAAAAGGTATTACGAACGATCCCGACACTCAAAGAGGGAAAGAACCTCCGGTTATGGAAGATCTTTATAAAGTGCTTCTTGGCGCCGAGGAACCGGAAGCTAAAGGGATGGCCGAGCGGCTTGAAAAGTACATCCGGGGATCACTTACGGGTATTTTTGACTCGCAGTCTACTATCAATATCGACAACAGGATGACCGTATTCTCAACGAAAAATCTTGAAGATGTTCTGCGTCCGGTCGCATTTTATATAATCCTTGACTTTATCTGGACCAAGATCAGAAAGGACCTGAAAAAGAGGATCCTGATCGTTGAAGAGGCCTGGTATCTTTTGCAAAACGAGGACAGTGCGCGGTTCATTTACGGTATTGCAAAAAGAGCGCGTAAGTATTATTTGGGGCTTACCACGATCTCTCAGGATGTGGATGAGTTCTTAAGGTCTGAATACGGCAAAGCAATTGTTACGAACTCGTCCATCCAGATCCTGCTTAAGCAGCACCCTGCCGCGATAGATGTGGTAGCCGAGACATTCTATCTCTCCGAAGGAGAAAAAAGGCTACTTCTTGCCGCCGATAAAGGAGAAGGCCTGTTCTTTGCAGGTTCGAACCATGTTGCTATCAAGGTATCAGCATCGCCTGAGGAACATAAACTTATTACGACAAATCCTGAGGAACTTCTTAAGATGAGAGAGCAGGGTAAAGTTACGTTGAGAGAAGAAGATTTGATAGAGAAGCCTCAGTACCGTCCTCTGGAAAGATTCGCGCCCGGCCAGGGGTCTGCACAACCTCAGTCACCACCTGCCGGAGTTTCGACTTCGGAACCCACTATCGAGGAACCTGCCATGCGGGAAACTGCAGCCCCGGTGGGGCCTGTTCGGGAACCTCCGCATCCTACGCCTATTCCAACTCCTCCCGCCCCTTCAACAGAAGAGTCGCAAGGTGGCTTTTCATTAGGCGGGCCAACCCAAGGCGATATAACTTCACTAAGGTAAATCTTCCTGAGAGGAACTATTACCCTAATATCACGACAACCTCATGTGTTGAACCGTCATCCTTCAAAGGTACTTTCTTATCCACGGTTTTTGTTCCATCCAGTACCAGGTCACTCACCTTACTTCCGTTTTTTAAAGGGTTAAGCACTTGAATATTGTAAACACTTTTTCCATATCTATAAGTAATCTTATATTCGTTCCAATCTCCGGGAATGTTTGGTTCGAGTGAGAAAAAGCTGCCGTCAACCTTCAAGCCCAAAATATTTTCTATCGCGGTTCTGTACATCCATCCGGCTGATCCCGTATACCAACTCCACCCGCCCCGTCCGATATGTTGAGGATTGTTGTAAACGTCTGCCGCCATTATATAAGGTTCTGTCTTGTACTTTTCTATAGCTTGTTGGTTCAAACTGTGTTGTATGGGATTTAGCATCTGGAACAGTTCAAACGCCCGCCCGCCGTTTCCTTTCATAGCGTTGGCAAGGACCATCCAAACCACACCGTGTGTATATTGTCCGCCATTTTCTCTGATTCCCGGCGGATAGCCTTGTATATAGCCCGGTGTAGGTTCCGATTTATCAAAAGGCGGGGCGAGTAGCAAAAGCAATTTTTCCTCGTCTTTAACAAGCAATTCCTCCGCAGCTCTTAGTGCCGACTTTTGCTTTTCCGGATCACCTGCCCCTGAGATAACACTCCATGATTGGGAGATAGAATCAATAATACATTCATCGTTATCCTTAGTACCAATCGCTTTCCCGTTATCGAAGTAAGCCCTCTTGAACCACCGTCCGTCCCATCCGGCTGTATTTAAGACTTCCTTCAGTTTCTCAGCAGTTTGCTTATATTCCCCGGCTTTTTCTCTATCACCTTTATCTTTACAAATAGGTATGAACGAACTGAGTACGCTATAAAGGAACCACCCTAGCCATACACTTTCTCCCTTTCCTTCTTCACCGACCTTGTTCATTCCGTCATTCCAGTCGCCGGTTCCCATCAAGGGCAGTCCGTGTTCTCCGAACTTTAGGGAATAATCAATTGCTTTTATGCAGTGCACATAAAGTGAGCCCAATTCCTCTGACAATTCCGGTTCACCGTATAACTCATGTTCTTCAGGTTTTAAGACTGGCATTTGGAGAAATGGGGCCATTTCATCCAAAATATTCTTGTCGCCGGTAACACGAATGTAATATTCCGCCGCATACGGCAGCCACAGCAGATCATCGGAAATCCGGGTCCGCACACCTTTATTTGTGGGGGGATGCCACCAGTGCTGAACATCTCCTTCCCGGAACTGATGTCCGGCCGCCCTTATGATATGTTCCTTGGTGATATCGGGATTTGTAAGCGCCAGAGCCATCACATCCTGCAACTGGTCTCTAAAACCGTAAGCACCCCCCGCCTGATAGAACGCTCCTCTAGCCCGGTAACGGCAGGAAAAGACCTGATACAAAAGCCAGTCATTTACAAGTAGATCAAAACTTCTGTCCGGGGTACTTATCTGGATACGGTCCAATGTTTCCGTCCAGAAATCTTTGGTTGTATCTTCTTCACCGCTTCCCGTATAATATTTGATAAGGTTTACCGCATCCTCTTCTGACGCTGTCTGTCCAAGGAAGAACACAATTTCTTTTTCCTCACCGCTTTCAAGGTCCAGTTTTGTCTGGATCACACCGCAAGGATCCAGACGTGAGCCGAAATACCCTATCAATTGTGAAGCAGTCCCTTCAGCCAGCGCTTTAGGGAACTTTTTAGAACCATTCCTGCCAAGAAACTCCTTTCTGTCACCACTTGCCCACAAGATGCGTGCGGTTGAACCGATAAAAGCCATTTGCTCTTTAAAATCTTCCGTGTAAATATTCCGCGCGAAAAGTATTCCTTCATCACGTAGGAATTTTGTGACGATGTAGGGTCCGGTTTCTCCGCTACTTGTTCCTAAAACCCATTCTGTGAATAAAGTCGCGGATACAGTACGTTTGTATGATGAGGTATTGTGCAGCCGGAGTTTCATGATCTTAACAGGATGTTTTTCCGGTATATAAACTTTTAATGTTTGGATTATTCCACGGCTGGTATGTTCGTAAACTGTATATCCGCGCCCATGCCTGATAATATAAGGTTCTTTGTCGCGCAAAGGTTGGGGAGTGGGAGTCCATAGTTCTCCGGATTCTTCGTCGCGTAAGTATATTATTTCCCCCGAGTCGTCCGAGACCGGGTCGTTGGACCAGGGAGTTAGTTTATTCAATTGGCTGTTAAAGTTCCAACTGTACCCCAACCCCGATTCTGTGACCACAGTGCCGAAGTCGGTGTTAGAGATCACATTCGACCACGGCATTGGTGTAACAGTGTCTTCGTTCAGGTTAATGACAAACTCTTTGTTTGCCGCGTCAAATCCCCCCAGTGCTGTCCCGTACTCAAGACTTCTTAACTCTTCCTGAACCGGTAGTGTGGATGGGTCTTTCAGCCGGCCTTGGGTCTCAACTTCCCGGCGGTCTCTGATCTGCAAACTCGTTGTTTCGTCGGGGCGCGCGGTGTACTGCATATGTTCTGTAAGTGATCCAAGATCGCTATCCAGAACCACTTTGGCTGTCGTATGAAGCAAGGTTCTTTCTTCAGGCGTGACTTGTTCGGAACGTCTTAAAAATATACCTCCGGGAACATCCGTCCACGGACGTGACAGTGATGTTTCTATAAGATATTGCACGGTTTGATACATCTGATCAGTGTATGTGACAGGCTCATCCGATAAGATAACCAGGTCAAACATAAAGTTTCTCATTCTGAAATATTCATGCGCTAAGAGGAGCTGTTTTACCAGGTCCAAACCTTCTTTTTTCCTGACTTTTACAAGTACGATCGGAAGGTCCCCCGATATCCCTAGCGGGAAGAGGCCGCTCTGTCCGAGTTTATTCTGCACCGTAATTGTGTTCCTGGCCATCAGCGGTGTTTCGGGAAACAGGACCCTCGAGCCTAACTTCTGGAAGAGTGCATCTTCTTCCGGACTGACACCAAGATGCTGAAGTTGGATCTGGCTATATATGCGTGCCAGGTCGGCAGTACGGTTGATCTCTCTCTCGGTATCGTATTCAGATGCGATAACCAGCGCTTCTTCACGCGAAGGAGCGATGCCTGTTACAAAATATAAATTCTCGGACGAATCAGGTTCCAGAATAATGTAACTTCTTATGCTCATTACCGGATCCAGTGTGTGACCCACCGTATCACTAAGAGGCTTAGATAAGGCTTGGGGGTTTAGAACTGTCCCTCCTCTTCCCAGAAATTTAAGACGGTCAGTTTCGAACTCATCGGGCTTGATATCGGGATTTGCGCTAGTGAGCATATGGAAAACATAATTGCTATCCTCATCGGCAGACCGGGGGCGGCGTCTGAATAAAAGTACTTTGCTGTGTTCTTCATAATCAGATTCAACGAACATTTTGGAAAAAGCCGGATGGGAGGCGTCCGCCCTGTGCCCGTTTAATGCGACTTCGGCGTAGCTTGTGACCTCAAGTCTTTTTGGAACTTTGGAAAGGTTCGTTAAAGTAATTTTCCTTATTTCCACATTCCTTTCCGGAGAGACGAATGTTTCGGTCTTAGTTTCTATACCATCATCTTTTCTTGAGGTTTCCACTTTGTGAGGATAGAAATATACGGTGTAGTCAGCCGGTTGTCTAAGGACAGGCTGGTATGTGGATGACCAGAATTGTCCGCTGTTCATGTCCTTTATATAAAAGAACATTCCCTGATTATCCAGGGTGGGGTCGGCACGATAGCGCGTGACCGATATGTCATTATACTTGCTGTAGTTTCCTCCCGCGTTGCTGAACACGACTGTGTACTGGCCGTTAGATAACACTTGAGTATGCGGGACGGATGTGTTGGGTGTGTTGAACATCCGGTAAATTACCGGTTCTTCTTTTATATCGGTTTTTCTTCTGAAAAATAGTTTACGGTCAGGTGTTTCCAGGGCAGGTGCGTGTCTTGGTATTTTTTCCTGCAGGATCAGTTCCGCAGATGCAATAGCGGGGTCCCGGTGAAAACGTTCTCTAAGGATATCGTTGTTTATGTAGTTATTGATTGCCGCAAGGCTCATTCCCTGGTGGTGCGCCATGTATGATTGCACGATGCCGAACCCTTTTCCTTTTGAGAGTCTGTATGGTGTGAAATCTATCGCTTCATAAAAACCGTACTTGCCTGTCATTCCCATATCTCTCAGAATGGAAAGGTTTTTCCAGGCTTCTTTGGGTTTTATGCTAAGCGCAAGGAACGTCGCGTACGGTGCGACAACTGATTCTCCGCCAAGATCGGATTTGAGCCCCAGTTCAGAAATCCCAAAAAGCTTGTATTGATAGTTGAACTGGAAATCGAAAGCAAAAAATCCGGATTCCGAAACTCCCCACGGAAGCTCTCTTTTACGGGCGCGGTCGATCTGCTTTTCAACGGATGCCTCGATGCTTTGATAAAGCAGGGTGTTCTCATAATCTTTTATAAGTAGTGAGGGCATCAGATATTCGAACATCGAGCCTCCCCATGACAACAAAGTCAGTTTGTTTGATATTCGTGTTAATGGTCTGCTTAGTTTGAACCAGTGGCGAGGATCGATCTGTCTTTGTGAGATGGCAAAATAGCTTGCGATCCTAGCCTCGGTGGCTAAAAGATCGTAATAACTGTCGTCCTGTTTATGCAGGTTAAGGTTATACCCGATCGAAAAAATTCCCCGGTTCTTTTCTATCAGGAAAGTGAAATCCATGGATTCCGCCATGGTCTGGCACCTTTTACCCAGGACTTTGAGAGTGTTCCTGAAGTTTTCCGGTTTGTTTTCTAACTCTACGATAAGTCTGTTGGCTTTGTTCACCCAGTGGGCTATTTCTCCGTCCGGCTCTGATTTAAGAACATTTAGCTTGGCAAACGCCTCTTTTATTATATTTACGCTCTCGTCGGTTATAAGGACCTGCTTGGATAGATTGACAATAGTATCGTTAAAAAGTGCTACATTTTCAGATAATTCCTCAGGCACTTCCAGTTCCTCTAAAATATTCAATATTACCAACAGGCCCTTAACAATCTTCTGCCTGTATCTCGTATCCGTGGGTATATCGGCACACGCCTCCTTGACCGTTAATAGCGTTGCGGCAAGATTTCCACTATCTACTGTTGAAACATACATACTGAATGGTTCTAGTGTTTGGGTATGGTACCAGTTGAACAAATGTCCCTGATGTTTCGGTAACTTGCTAAGTGTGCGGATCGTATTCTCCAGCCTGCCGGTAAATTCTTCGGAACCAATTAGTCCCAGATCGTAGGCGGAAATTAGAGAAAGTAGGTATAAGCCAATGTTAGTGGGAGAAGTCCGGTGTGCTATCACTTCTTTTGGTACTTCTTGGAAGTTATCTGGGGGAAGGTAGTTATCTTCGCTTTGGACATAATCCTCAAAGAACCTCCAGATACGGGCGGATATTTTATGAAGTTCCACGTCCGCTTCTTCAGAGGCAGGCTCCGGGCGGAGTCTGATAGGTTGGCTGATAACATAGGCAACTGCGGGGGCAAGCAGCCAGAGAGTTGTCAAAGGGAGCGCCGAATAAAGGGAAAGTGGTTTGTAAACCAGAAGCAGCCCAACCAGCACAATAGGCAGAAGAATTGAGATCCACATAAAGTACACATAATCCGTTATAGACATCGACCTTCCTTGCTCAGTTTCAGCGTGGGTGGTCCACTCAAGCAAGCCTTTTTTGCTAAAGATACGTCTATAAAAAACCTGAACGATAGCATGTACGTTCATATAAGCTTGGTGAGGCAGAAGTGTTATTAATAGCAGTGCATGCAGGATGGTCTGTTTGGTTTCTCTACCCACCACCCACAAATAACCTGCCCGTGATTCGCCCGGCGGGTGGAAAGCAATAGCGTTTAGAAATCCCTCGATTAAAGAAAAGAGAAGTGATAACGAGGCAACGGTAGTCCAGAATAAGGGATCGCCCGGCAGAAGAGTCCAGCCGGCTATAAGCAAGGCAACGATTCCCGGTTGGACAAGACTTCTTCTGAGGTTGTCAAAGAATTTCCAGCGGGAGGAGTAGGGCAATGGGTTTACCGCGCCGTTACCCTTCGCGTCAGGTACTATAGGGGAAACCCAGTCAGCCGTCTGCCAGTCTCCTCTAACCCAGCGGTGCATCCTGTGAACAAAGATATTGTATCCGGAAGGAAAATCTTCCAATAGCTCGACATCGGTGGTCAGCCCGGTCCTTGCGTATTCGCCCTCAAGCAGGTCGTGGCTCAGCAAGGTATTTTCCGGAAACCGTTCCTGCACAATTTCTTTAAAGGCCTCTACGTCGTATATTGCTTTACCGATAAATATTCCGTCACCAAGAAGATCCTGATAGATGTTTGAGATTGCGCTTGAATATGGGTCCAAGCCGCTTTCCCTCGTAAATATCTGTGAGAACAGAGATCTTGCTGCAGACGGCGCGGACGTATCCACGCGGGGTTGGATTATCCCGTAGCCATCTATTACGATTTTCCTGTCCGGGTCTATCACGGGCTTGTTCAGTGGATGAAGCATTGTGCCTATAAGTTTCCGTGCGGTATTCATGGGAAGTTCAGTATCGGCATCCAATGAAATCACGTATTTTATCCGCCCCGGGAGGTCCGGGTTTCCAGTCGAAATGGAATAAGTCGTTTCGGAACTTCCCGTAAGGAAACGGTTGAACTCTATGACCTTGCCCCGTTTTCTCTCCCACCCCAGCCAGACACCCTCACGTTCGTTATAAACCCTTTTCCTATGAAATAGATAAAAGATATCTTCGCCGGGTTGAGCGTGTGTTTTATTTAGTTTCTTGATACCGGCCGTAATGTTTTTCATCAGCCGTTCGTCGTCCGGCATAGACTCTTCCGGTGCGTCGGAGAAGTCACTTAGCAGAGCGAAGTACAAGTTCGTTTCTTTGTTCGATAAATATCTTTTTTCAAGATGTTCCAGTAATTTTTTTATCCCTAGAGTGTCGCTGATAAGACAAGGAATTGCGATTATAGTTTTTGCGCTATCCGGAATATGTTCATCAAGCGCGATCTTAGGAGGAGGGGAGGGTGGAAGTAAGGATGTGAAAACCCAATTTACCAAGCTAATTGAAGGTGAGGATAAAGGAAAAGCTAAAAGCAATAAGGCTGCAAGTTGATGTGAAAAGGTTGGAAAAATAATATCCGAAATAAGTAATGTCCCAAATAAGGCGGATGCGAACACTATGCCTACAATTCCTATGTAAGCGTTAAACGGATGCGCCTTTATCCAATCTACTATTCTTTGCAGGGGATAAGGTTCATAATTTACACGTTGCCTAAGTTTTTCCAAACCTCCTGAGATAATGTAATAACCAATATGAGCCTGCCTCCTGTCACGTTCGGCTGGATGTTCATCGCTCCACATTCCTGCCAGTCTTAACGCCCTTCGGGCAATTTCCTGCTCGCTGTAGATGCTGAACTTGCTTAGCGTTTCTACCACATGACGGTACCGATCCCTTGTGGAAAAATCCATTTTTGTATACACACCGGACGGGTCTAGCCGCAGTATTTTGTCCACAGGGCTGGTGTCCTCAAAAAAAGAGGACCAGTTCATAAAAGACAGCATTCTTAAGCTGTTCACTACATTGCCGACGGACGATCTGTTCAGTGTACGCTGATGTGTCTCTACCCTAATAAACTCTTCAAGGTTAATGTCGTGTTCCGAAACCCTTTCTTCGACCCAATTTATCAGATTAAGCGCGACGGGATCGGCTTCTCTCAGTCTTTGAACGATGTATATTGTGAACGCAGGGTCCATCTGTTTGTCCGGAGGGAAATATTTTGACAGTACTTTAACGGCTCTTTGTTTGCCGTTGTTGTTCTGCTCGCTAATGATCCGGTCCGAAAGTTCTTTAGCGCTATGCCTTTTAAGCATTGTGATCTGCGCCTGGTCCATTAACCGCCGTAAGTTTTCGATCAAACTCAAACGCAGCATAATGGGAAAAGCCCACAGTTCGGCGCTGTTAAGAGCGGCGACCCTTTGATATTCGTTTAAGAAAGTCAGAAGCGTATCCCGGTCAAGATGACTGTCGGTATGGGCGATGATCTCCATAGCAATGCCGTATATGCGAGGGTCGTCTTTGTGCGGACCTGCTACGAGCTTGGGAAGCCGTTTGTAGAAACCGCTTGATAGATCGGCTTTGGATTGTCTGATTTGGTCCTGGATAAGATAGAAATTTTCTACTAACCACTCGGCTGATGGCGGGAGGATTGTTTTATCTGCCGCCTGAGACTCGGAGAACTTCTTATGGATAAACGTCAGTCTTTGCTGATTTTCCCACAGTCTTTTTGGTAGAGGGTACGCGGATCTTAAGTTGGTTTGCACACGGTCCGAATGCCCCATCTTTCTGGCATGCTCCTTTAAAGCATCCTTTCCGTATATGTCCGCACGGATCGGGGTATCCGAAGTGTTTAATTTGTAATCTATATGCGTAAAAAACCCGCTTTTCAGGCGGCTCAACTCAACCATATACCAATAATAACAGTTGAGATATTCTCATTCTTTAAGCTAATGTTAAAAATTGGTTAGAAAACAGCGATTTCAAAAGTTAGTTTTGGATCTGCATTGGAGCGATCACATGCAGAAAATCCTCATGTTCCATGGGTTGGAACAGGCAAGGAGCCGTCGCGCCTTTTGCCTTAAAAATAATCTTCTCCGATTTTACATTGCTTAGAAGATCCAATAAATACTTGGAATTGAACGCGATCTCCAGTTCATCGCCCTCAATATCCGCTGCCATAGTACTTTCATGCTCCCCTGTTTCCTGTGCCAGTGACACTACATGAATGAATCCTTCCGGGTTGAACTTTACTTTTACCGCGCTATTTAACTCTTTTGAAAAAACGTTCGTGAGTTTGACAGCTTCCATGAGCTCCTGAGAGGTGAATTCAGCGGTTATTATGTTATCTTCAGGGATGATCCTTTTGTAGTTGGGGTATTCGCCGCTTAATACCTGTGACGCGACCAAAGTGTCTCCGGCTTCAAAAAGCGCGAGGTTATCGTTAGGATTCATTGCGAACTTTACAGGCTCATCCGATGTGAGGAATATACGCGCGATTTCCATTAAAGTTTTTGCAGGGATTATCGTACTAAAATCAGGAAGGTCGGAATCCATCCGCAGGACTTTTTCGGATAACCTGAAACCGTCCGAAGACGCTACCGTTAAAACTCCTTTTTCAAAGTTAAGAAAAACTCCGGTGAATACCGGACGTGCCTGGTCGGTTGCGGCGGCAAATGCCACATTTGCCACAGCCGCGCCGAATGTTTTGGGGTCAAGTTCCATATATTTTAAGTCTTTGGAGAAAGTGGGAAGGTTTGGGTAATCCACAGGACTTGTTCCGTTAAGTTTGGACTTAGTTTTCTCGGAGCTAAGATGAAGTATTTCGTCTTTTAACTCTGCCCGGATAGTACTGGGGGAGAGATTCGATATAAACTCTCTTATAAGTTTCGCGGGAACAGTAGTAGAACCTTCCTCGTCCACTGATGCTCCCACATAAGTTATTATCGTTGTTTCCAAGTTTGTAGACGCAAGTTTTATTTGGCCGTCTTCAGCCGCGATAAGAACATTGGATAAAATGGGGAAAGTACTTTTCGTCGGTACCGCTTTGGTAACGATGGCGAGTCCCTTTGATAGATTTTCCTGAAGGCAGGTAAATTTCATAGTTAGATATAACTCACTTGGCAATTACTTTTTTGGCTTAAGGACGACCCTTCTGGCAGGACCTTCGCCCGTGCTCTCTGAAATGATGTCATCGTACTCTGAGATAAATGTGTGGACCTGTCTGCGTTCGTACGCGTTCATCGGGGACATTTCCACATCTTTTCCAAAGAATCTTACTTTATCAATATAACCTTTTGTGATTTGCTCGATCTTTTCCTGTTTCTGTTTCCTGTAACCGTTTATATCTACGAGCACGTGGACCCATTCTCCCGTTTCTTTAAAAGTGATAAGTCCGAGGATCGTCTGCAAAGCATCAAGTGATTCCCCCCGGTAGCCGATCAAAAAGTTCAGGTTTTGGCCTTCGACAGCCACACTGATAGTATCTTCTTCGCTGTCTGAAATAGAAATATCGGGACTTACTCCCATAAATCCCATCATGCGATCAACATTTACTTTTATGATCTCTTTTTTATCCATGCCAAGTTCCTATAAATACCGGCTTTTTTAAGCCAGGGTTTCAGACCTCCCAGGCCTGATACGAAATAAGTTTGAACAAGAGAAAAGATAGTGGTTGTTACGATATATAAAACCACACCTGCGGGCAGTGTAACACCTATAATAAAGTTCATTATAGGCATTGTATATAGCATCTGTTCCTGGATATTATAAGCGATATCGTCCTTTTTGTCAGGAGTTTTTTGAGCTGCTTTTTCCCCTTCTTCAACATAGGGTTGTGTCATTTTAGACTGAAGAAGTTGGAACAAGCCTGAAAGCGTAGCAAGAATGAAATATGGATCCGGTTTGGTCAGATCAAGCCATAGGAATCTTGTAGGGATTTGAACTGCGGGATCGAGAGATAAAAAGTCAAAATAAAGGTGCGTGTTTATCTCGTTGATATCGGCGCCTCCCGTGAATTTTCTAATGACACCATACAATGCGATCAACACAATGATCATGACGATTTGAGTGAGACATCCGGATGCAGGGTTAAGACCGTGTTGTTTAAAAAGCTCCATCTGTGCTTCGGCTTGCTTCTTTTTATCATGCTTATATTTCTTTTTGAGCTTGTCCAGTTCAGGTTGAAGTTCTCTTTGCTTTTGCATGGTTTTCATGGAAGGAAGCATTACCGGGATGAGAATCGTTCGTATAAGTATGGTTAGTAAAATAATGGATAAACCCAAACTGCCTATGAGCTGATAGAAACCGGCCAATACGTTGAGCATCGGATTAACTAATATTAAGTTCCAAACTAAAGATAATACACTCATTATTTAATATTTAAGCCACCGGGTCGTAGCCGCCCTTTGAAAAAGGGTTGCATCTTAGTATACGCCATACGCCCATTAGCATACCCTTTAATATGCCATATTTTTCTACTGCTGTATAGGTATAATCTGAACAGCTTGGTTCAAAGCGGCAAGTCATAACCCCGAAATTAACGGGTGAGAGGTACTTCTTGTAAAGTTTTAGCAAAGTCAGCACTAATCTCTTCATATTTTTTATTTACGGCCGAAAATTTAGGATAAATTACTACCCATTGGCCGGATTCTATTTTATCAAAATTATTTCTAACCACCTCACGGAACACTCTTTTTAACCGGTTACGTTTTACGGCTGATTTGCTGAACTTGTTCGAAACAACAATTCCTACGCGGGAAGGTCCTTGGTATTGGGTTGGTTTATATATATAAACATGGAAGAACTTTCCGCTGCGGTTCTCGCCGTACTTCTTAGTCCTGCCGAACTCATACTTTGTTAGCAATCTGTTGTATTTTTTTAGCATCTGATCTATTTTACAGGATTTTTCGGGTTATTTACCGTTATATGCCCGGGCAAGCAGTTTTCGACCTTTAGCTTTTCTTGCCTTGAGAACACGCTTACCCCCGGCTGTTTTCATTCTTTTCATGAAGCCGTGCTTTTTTACTCTTTTAACTTTTTTGGGTTGCCACGTTCTTTTAGGCATACGTAGGGATATTATAGAAAAAAGGGGATTACGTCAACATCCAGGTTTATATATAAGGTTATTATTGCGGAAAAAGAAAACCCTCCGCGGTTGTCCGAAAAGGGTTTAAGTATGGAAAGTTATATTGTTTCCCCGTCCCAAACTTTATCAATTTTGTCAACAAAAGCATCAATCCTCTTTTGGACGACTTCAGATGCTTTGGATAATCCCTGAGTAAGGTAAGCAGGAATAACCCTAGCGATCCAGGGGTAGCATCCCCTCTCTGGCCTCCAAGGATCTTTATTAGTTCGCCCGCATGTGGCTCAAATGCCCCAACTTCTTCCAGCATTCTTTTTACTGCTAGAAGGAACATTTTATCACGGCGGTCCTGTCTCTTTAGCTTTTGGCTTACCTCAAACAGTTCCAGTGCGTTTAGTAAATCTGCTGAAACTTCGTTCTGTTTTTTACCTGGCATTAAATTTTCCTCTCACCTGCTTGCTGATTGTACATTGCTTCCAGCCTGTAAATTTGGCTATGAGACAGCCCATCCTCTACTTGCAAAAGCTCGCGACAATTACGCGAAGCCCAGCGCCGGTAATCTCTTTCAGTGATATTACTAATATTGAGCGGAGTCTCTTTGAGGAGCTCTAGCCGTTGCTCAACTGTTGCCTGATCCCACCATTGGAAAAAAGTCATATGTCTCTCCTTCTAACCTCACGTGTTATTGGATTTTGATTTGTAGATTATAGTATGGGAGACAGAATAGTTCAACCTATAGTTGCGTTGCTAGCATCGTTCATTAGTGTTAATATCAGTTTTATGGAAAACGTTAAACCCGAAATCGAAATCGACGATCTTTATAAAATAGATGTCCGTATCGGTACTATAAAACACGCGGAGGCAGTTCCCAACTCGAAAAAACTGATCAAACTTGATGTTGACTATGGAGATGCAGAAACCCGCCAGATCCTTACCGGTATGCTCGAGTATTACGATCCCGCGGAACTTACCGGAATGCAAACTACGTTCATTGTTAACTTAAAGCCCCGTAAAATGATGGGTCTGGAGTCTCACGGAATGATCTTTGCGGCTGACGGTGAAAAACCTGTGTTCCTAAAACCCGGTGGTCAGGTTGAAAACGGTTCTAATGTAATATAGAATTTGAGGGTGCCAAAGCTCTTAATTGTTCTTGTCTTATCTGCCATAATTCTCGTCGCATCCTTTTCGGTTCTGACCGGTTTGGTTGATACTCCTTTCATAAGAACAAAATACGGGAAGCTTGAGGGCTTTAATGATGTGGTTCCTGCCTATCAACAGTCGCAGGCAGTATTGTTCGAAGATAAACTTGATAACGTGATTAACAGCAATGTTTTGGAAGATGGGGCTGATATAACAATAGCGGCTGCGGATGAGGTTGTCTTTACCCAGGAAGAAATAAACTCTTTTCTGAACTTAAAAGTAGTTCCAAAAGTATCTCTTAAAGAATTGACTAAAAGCCTTCCGGAATCTTTGAAGGCAGTTATCTTACCGGTCATGTCCGTTACTGATTTTAAGATCAGTGATGTCAACGTGGCATTTATGGAAGGTTATTTAGTTGTTTCAGGACATGTGGGAGGGGAGGGGCGTGTACCGTTCTACACAGTTTTTACAATTCAAAAATACAGCGATTATAGAGTCAGAGTAAATATTACAAAAGCATCACTTGGTCTGATTGATATTAAAGGTGGGGCATTAAACTCATTGAACGAGAATGTAAATTCCCGTATCGAGAAACAGATGGTTTTGCTGGAAAAGTATCGGATCGATGAGATCCAGGTAGTGAAGGGGAGTCTCAAGTATAAGGGTGTTTTCCCTGCAGGTCTAATAAATCTCTGAAGCGCGTAAAGTGTGGATGCTATAGGTTGACTATTATATCCATTTGTAATATAATCTCCCAAGTTGCGCCACAACAAATCTAATAGTCAACAATGGCATAGGCGCGTAGCCGTAGCCGTGGAGGGTAACATGTCTTTTCTTAACTTGAGCTTGGAAGTTGGGTTGCTGATTCTTGTCGTCATGACCGTAATTCTTCTGGGTGTATCCCTGATAATGTATACATTTCAGAGATTGAACCTGGTAGAAACGAAAGAGTATCTGAATAAAGCTAACGAACAAATCAAGACTTTTCGTACCGAGAAGATGGACCATGACAGAAGTTTGAGCGGCCATCAATATCATGTAGTTTTCCCTGCTTTACAAAAACTAGTTTTAGCCGTCAAGAAACATATGCAGGGAGGTGGTTTGCCGTCTGATCAGGCAAAGGCGTTTCTTGAGACACTGATCGCATTTTCGAATAGTGATCGATTCCTTCGAAGTGTCCAGGGAGAAATTGCCAGATTGGGTGATCTGGATATTCGCAATGGAAATGAAGATACTAAATTGACACTGGATTGGGCCCGTGATCTTGAGCAAAAAACGATCACATTCATGGTGATTTGGAAAGGTCTCAACTACCACTTCAGCGTAAGGGTTTCGCTCTAATTATAATGGCGCAACTAAAAAAGCCTGACTTGGGGTATCTTAAGCCGGGCTTTTTTGCGTTTTTGAAACAATATACTATTAACAAACACAGATACTATAGGTTGACTATTTCTTGTTGACACGCTATAATTCTTTTTATAACATCACAACTAGCTCACAAATAAGGAGGTACCAGTGGCTATCAAAACTAGTAAAGAAGACGGCGAGAAGATACTTGCAGGACGACGGAAACCCCGAAGGAATGGTATAGATATTAGATTTATCTTATTTGTCGTGGCAGTTGCCATCGTTGTTATCGTGGCGGTCGCTATGATCGGAGGGTCAGGATTACCGCTGCTTCTTCCGTCACCTGCACCGTAATTTTTGTAATGCAATACACCCTACTGTTGAATCTATCACCGGTAGGGTTATTTTTTCTATACTTGTAATCAGTTTGCAAGTATAATTTTCTTATAAACACTGGAATTGAAAATACACCCCAGGAAAATGAAACTTTGACAACTTTAGAACGTTACCACCAACGTCGTGATGGATGTGAAAGGTTTTTTCTTGATAATCCCCCAATGCAGGAAATTATCGAAAGAGAAGACGGCGCAAAAATAAAAGTGTATTCGGAAAGTTGGATTGTTCCTGATCACTTAAAAAAACCTGAAAACGGGAAATTTAGAATATCTCTTTATGTGCCCGGTTTATTTGAGATGGATAAACCTAACTTAGGTAACCATCCGTTGGAGTCCAAACTTATGGGAGCACTATTAACCGGTGAATCAGACGCAGTTTTCGTATTAAAGGCAGAAGGTATGAATTCTTTAGCATACAAAAATGCGCAAGGCGATCCGCACGGGGAAAGTTTGGTCTCTGAAGCTGCAGCAGAGGTGTTGGAAAGGGAGCTAGCTCAATTAAAAAAGCAGCTAGGTCTTAATGACGATATAAGTGTGGAATTCGAAGTCGCAGGGTACTCCGAGGGTAGTACACAAGGTGCTAGTATATCGGAAAAAATAATCGAAAAAGGATTGGGTAAAGTGAATGCGTATACATCTTTGGGGGGAGCAGGATTGGTGGGTTATGAGAATCAGAACGAAGCGCGTCCGACTAATTTCGTGTTGAAAGCGATTAAAAATAGAAAACACGCTAAATTTAGAAGCAATTTCCTGATTATCCTCTACATTAACTTTTCCAAATTTGATTTTCCCCTTAAATTTTTCAGAAACTTCATCAACAACAGGTCCCATCATTACACAGGGCATGCACCAGTCTGCATAAAAATCAAT